>Ga0105107_10001866_pt1 | contig 13760 bp, 15 predicted proteins | sample PPLLaktember2015_6_FD_79335 | JGI IMG/M metagenome (GOLD analysis project Ga0105107, IMG submission 79335) | Freshwater sediment microbial communities from Prairie Pothole Lake near Jamestown, North Dakota, USA - PPLs Lake P8 Core (1) Depth... | ecosystem: Environmental > Aquatic > Freshwater >...
GCCGTGTTCTGCCGCCTCCGCACGCTCGCAGGGCCATGGCAGACGCGCTTCGTCGTCGGGATTTCCGCACCTGTCGTGCGCTGAGTGGCGGCTTCTCGGCACTGGCGGTGCACTGTGTGGCTGGTGGTGGGCGCCGCGCGCATGCAGTGATCGGTACGGGAGTTGCGTCTGGGAAAGGGCAGGCTTTACGTGTCAGCTCGAGTCGCGCCTGACGGACGAGCCGGCGACGGTGGAGCCTCCCTGGAGGTCACCATGAAGGTCAAGGACGTGATGACGGCGACGGCACGGACATGCGCTCCGGGTACCAACCTCGCCGAGGCCGCTGCCCTGATGCTGGACGGCGACTGTGGCTTCTTGCCGGTCGTGGACCGCGGCCACCTCGTGGGTGTGGTGACCGATCGGGACTTGTACATCGCCCTCGCCACGCGCAATCAACGGGCGTCCGAGCTCGCGGTTGGCGACGTGATCCAGGCGCCGGTCTGGAGTTGCGCGCCTGATGACGATGTGCACGACGCCCTCGCGCTGATGAAAGAGCACCATGTGCGGCGTTTGCCGGTGGCCGGTTTCGGCGAGACCGTGCTGGGTGTAATCTCGATGAACGACATCCTGCTGGTGGCGGGTGCGAAGAAGCCCGTGAACGCGGCGGAGGTCATGGACGCGCTGCAGGAGATTTGCGCCCACCATCATCCGACCCCGCACGTGGCCGTGGCGTGAGCACGATGGACGAGTGACCCCATGGCCTACACCTGGGACACCCCGGAACGGTTCGCCGATCGCCGCGAAGCCGGCCAGATGCTCGGCCGCCAACTGAAAGCCTACGCCAACCGCGACGACGTCGTCGTGCTCGGCCTGCCGCGCGGCGGTGTTCCCGTGGCCTTCGAAGTCGCCGCGGCGCTGCACGCGCCCCTCGACGTGTTCGTGGTGCGCAAGCTGGGCTTTCCGGGGCACGCCGAGTTCGCGATGGGGGCCATCGCGAGCGGTGGAGTCCGCGTGATGAATGAAGACATCGGCGCGGCCGACATGCCGTCACCTGACGTCATCGATCGGATTGCCCGCACCGAGAGCCTCGAGCTCGCGCGTCGCGAGCATGCCTATCGAGACGGCCGGCCGCCCGTCCCCATCGAGGGTCGCGTCGCCATCCTCGTGGACGATGGCCTCGCCACGGGATCGACGATGCGTGCCGCCGTGATGGCGGTGCGGCGCCTGAAGCCCGCGCGCATTGTCGTGGCCGTGCCCGTGGGAGCCGTGGAGGCCCGCGACACGCTGGCCGCCCTCGCTGACGAGATGGTCTGCCTGCGGACACCAGAGCCCTTCTCGGCGGTCGGCTTGTGGTACGCCGAATTCGGGCAGACCACGGACGAAGAAGTCCGGGAATTGCTCGCCGCGGGCATCACCGTTCGGGCGGACACACCGAGAGCCGGAGGAGGATGAGCCCATGGCGACCCACGACATTGCCGGGCGCATGCCGGTCCAGATTCGCGCGGGCAGCGACCTGCTGGACGGCGACCTGGTAGTGCCGCCTCGGGCCACCGGCCTGGTGGTCTTCGCCCACGGCAGCGGCAGCAGCCGTTTCAGTCACCGCAACCGTTCCGTGGCCGAGGTGCTGCAGGGGGGCGGCTTCGCGACCCTGCTGCTCGACTTGCTGACGCCCGAGGAAGAAGCCGTCGACGTGCAGACGCGCGAGTTCCGCTTCGACATCGATCGCCTCGGCCGGCGCGTGGTGGCGGCGGTAGACTGGGCGGCCACCGACACGCGCGTCGCGGGGCTGCCCATCGCGTGCTTCGGGGCCAGCACAGGCGCGGCGGCGGCCATCGTCGCCGCGGCCGAGCGCCCGGAGCAGGTGCGAGCCGTCATCTCTCGCGGGGGACGCCCCGACCTGGCCGGCGATGCCCTTGCCGTGGCGCAGGCGCCCACGCTGCTGATCGTGGGTGGCGCCGACGACGCCGTCATCGTGATCAACGAAAGCGCGATGCGCGCGATGCAGGCGCGGGCACACTTGGAGATCGTTCCCGGCGCGACCCACCTGTTCGAGGAACCCGGCACGCTCGAGCGCGTGTCGTGGTTGGCGCTCGACTGGTGCAAGCAGCACCTTGGAGAGCGGTCGTGATGGCCCCGGCCCTTCGTCCCTGGCTCCTGGTGTCGATGGTGGTGGTGACAGCGGCGCAAGGCCCGCTGGCGTCGCCAGGCGCCCCTGCTCAACAGGCCGCCCCACCGGCATCGGCGCAGGCCGAGTACATGCGCGCGCACTTCAACCAGGCGATGGTGGTGCACGCGGCGGTGACTCGGGGCGATCTTGCGGCTGTGGCGTCGGCGGCCCGCCTGCTAACCGATCAGGATGCTGCATCGCTGCCGACCGGAGCGGCTACCCACGTGGCCGCGATGAAGGAGGCCGCTCGCCAGGCCGCTGAGGCTGGCGACATCCTCGCCGCCGGACAGGCCACCGCCCGCATGCTCATCGCCTGCGGCAACTGCCACCGGGCTCTCGGCACGCGACCGGCGCTCGCGAGCCGGCCGAGCAGCACGGTCGGCGGCATCGTGGGTCACATGCTCGAGCACCAGCTGGCGGTGGACCTGATGCTCCAGGGGCTCGTCGTGCCGTCCGACTCACTCTGGCGCGAGGGCACGCGGGCGATGGCGGTCGCACCGCTGCATCCCCGAGAACTCCCCGTCGACTCGGCCGTCCGCCGGGAGCTGGCGCCCACCGAAGAACGGGTGCACCGACTGGCAACTGACGCCGTGCAGGCAAGCGATCCGTTGGCCCGTGCGGGCTTCTACGGGCAGATGCTGGCCGGCTGCGCCGACTGCCACAAGCGGCACGCGAAGCTCTGGGGCCCGAAGCCGCGGTGACGGGCGCTCAGTGGCACATGGCCGATCCGACATCGCGGAAGCTCTGTCCGGCGACCGGCACGAACTCCCAGTCGTAGCCGGCGCCCTGCAGCGTGAACTTCACCACGCCCCACACCGAGGCCCGCACCTCGCTGTTCGCGCGAGGCGCACCCACCGGGTAGAGATGCACGCCGCCGGTGCCCGCCACGAACTGGCGCACGCCGCGTGCGGCGTCGGCGCGCCCGGTCGGGTCCTGTGGCGCGAAGCGCTCGTAGTGATGATCGTGGCCGCTCACGACCAGCTCGACGCCCTCCGCGTAGAGCACATCCCAGAGGGGCCGCATCCGGGCATCCGGGCCGTTCGGGCCCGAGCTGAATAGCGGGTAGTGCACATACGCGAACGTGCACGCGGAGCGGTGTGCGGCCAAGTCGCTCCGGAGCCACGCCAGCTGCGGTGAGGCGGCGTCGATGGGGATGCTGCTGTTGAGCGCGACGACGTGCCACGAGCCCACATCGTAGCTGTAGTAACCAGGAGCGCCGGGCGCGGCAACCGCACCGAAGTACGAGTAGTAGGCACTCGCGCCGGGTGTCTCGTAGTCGTGGTTGCCGGGGATGGGACGCGTGCGCGCCTTGTGGCGCCCCCAGGTGAGATCGTAGCAGCGCTGAAACTCCTCCACGCTGCCGTGGTAGTAGACGTTGTCGCCGGCGGAGAACACCGTGCCCGGAAGGGCATCGAGGAGCAGCGCCGTGGCCTCGGCGCCGGGCACGCCGCATTCGGCGATGTCGCCCGCTCCGACGAGCACCGCCGGTCCGGTGACCTGGGGTGTCGGCGCCAGGGGGCTGGCCACCTGGCCGTTGTCATCGCAGCCGGCCAGTGCAACCATCACCGCGGTCACCAGTCCCATCCCGGTCCACGACCACGCGCGCCGGCGCATCGGATGTCCCTCGGTTCACCAGAGCAAGTCGCGTGCCCCGGGCCGCGCCTGGTTAATCGGGCCGAATCGCGCCCGCGCGACCGCGCCCGTGCGCGCATCGCCGGAATTTCGACGAGACATCGCTCGGGGACCTAGCGGGTGGCGAAAGTGAGGACGCTTTCGACGTACCCGAACCACAGGTGGTCGCCGCGGAACGTGCCGGTCACCACCGGGCCGCCCTTGATCCAGCCGAGGAACGCGTTCAGCGAGAATCGCGGTGTGACAGCGAGGTCGGCTGAGCCCTCGACGGACGTGCCCAGCCTGGTGCTCCCGTTCGACCGGCGCCCCGCATAGCCGAAGGTGTTGCCGGAATCGAGGGTGGCGCCGCTGCCCGCGTACCAGAGGTCCGCGGCCGACGCAAGATCGAGGCGATGCACGTCGAGGCGCAGCGCCATCGAGGTGCGCGGGCGTGCCTGCAGCGACACGAACAGGTCGTTCAGGTTCATCGTGCTGTAGACGGTGGTCTGCGAGAAGCGCCGCACGGTGGGCAGCAAGGGGAAGAACGTCCCGTGCGCCTCGTCCGTGGGTGACTCGTCACCGGAGGCGCGGAACACGCCGCCGCGCACCCAGGGCCGCCACGCGGCGCGCGTCCACTGGTAGCCGGCCTCCGCCGCCAACGCTCCAGCGCGATGATCCTGTCCGTACCAGTCGCCGGCCTGCCACGCCGTCCAGCCGAACACGTCCCATTCGCCGCTGCCCGCCGGATAGGCGCCGATGACGACGCCGCCGAGCGTGGCCATGTCGATGTCGGCCTCGACGGCGCCCTGTCCGGAGTTGTCGGGCCGCTGCGTCACCGGCCGATGGTCCGAGTAGTAGAGCCCGAAGCCTTGTACCTGCGTGCGCCGCGGCGACTGGCTGTCCCCGCGCGAGCTGAGTGTGACGCCGCCGACGAACGTGTCGGTGATGGTGGGGCCGGCCACGCGCGCGAACCCGCCCTGCGTGGGCATGAACGCGATGCCCGTGGCGCGCCAGGCGGGCCGGGTGAGGTCCACGCGCACGCCGTCGAAGCCGCGTTGAACGATGGACCACTCGAACTCGCCGACCAGCCGCGCGTCGAGCCGCTGCCGCGTCACCGACTCGATCTTCGGCACGCCGCTCGGCGCCTCCGCCCCCGAGGTGTACGCCATGCGGCCCACTTGCAGGTCCAGGCCCGGGAAGAGGTCGGGAAATCGCACGTTGGCGTAACGCAGGTAGAGCTGCTGCTGGTTGGCATGGCGACCGCCCTGATCGAAATAGAGCGAGCCGGTGCCGAAGGGGCCGGGGTTCGACGCGTTCTCCGGAAGGCCCACGAAGCCAACGTATTGTGCCGCCAGGGTGGTCTGGACGCGCGGCCAGCGGCCGCGCAACTCCACCCGCAGCCGATTACCCAGGAAGACGTAATCGGGATCGCCGCCGGTGGGCGGCGGCTCGAAGAAGCGCCACGACTCGACACGAGTCAGATTCGCGATCGACGCCTGCCACGTGGGCGCCGGCGCAGCGGCCGGCGCCGGCGTCTGTCCGGCTTCCACGATACCGGCCGCCAGGCTCACGCCAACCAGCGCCACCAGGGCGGCCCGCGCGAGGCCGAAGCCCGGCGTGGCCGCCGGGGCGGTCACGGCTTCCTCGGGTGCACGTGATGGCTGGTCGTCGGGGAACCGGGGCCCACCAGCACGGTGCCCATCAACCCACCCTCGGCGTGGTCGAGGATGTGGCAGTGGAACATCCACTCGCCCGGCCGCTCGTCGAAGTGCACCAGGAAGCGCATCGTCGTCTTCATGGGGATGTTGAGCGTGTCCTTCCAGGCCAGCGGCTTCACCGGCTGATCCTTCTCGTCCAGCTGCATGAAGAAATAGCCGTGCAGGTGGAAGGGATGATCCCAGTCGGTGTCGTTGTTGATCATCCAGATCTGCTTTTCGCCCAGCGACGCGAGGAACGGCTTCGCCTCCCAATAGGGCACGCCGTTCACGCGGAACTCGGAAACGCCGTCCTTGCCCTGGGGCGGCAGCGTGAGGACCACGGGCACGTGCGTGGCGCCCTCGGCGCTCGTGGGTGTGATGGTCCTCCGGACGGTCGGCAGGGGGACCTTCTTCACGGGCGGTTCGTTGCTGAACTCGATCGTGAGGATCTCCTCGACGTCGCGGTATTGCACGCTGCCATAGCCGCGGTTGTAGAGCATCGCGCGCAACACCAGCTTGCTGCCGGGCGCGCCGGTCGGGGCGACGAGCACGTCCAGGCGCTCACCCGTCGTCACGAGCACGGTGCCGCTCGTGACCGACTCCTCCTGGATCCCGCCGTCCCCACCAATCGTGGTGAAGGGCTGCCCGTCCATGTCGAGCAGGAAGAAGCGGCTCTTGGCCGCGTTCACGATGCGCCAGCGCTGGGGCGCGCCCGCGCGCGCCTTCAACGTGGGGTGCGTGCGGCCGTTCACCAGCACGTAGGCGCCTTCGCGCCCGAACACCATGCCGGCGGGCCCTCCGCTGTCGGCGGGCTCGAGCTCGCCCCGCTTGTCGAATCCGATGTCGCTCAGCACCAGCGTCAACTGGTCGGTCACGCCCACGCCGTCCGCAGGATCTTCGACGAGGAGCGCGCCGTAGAGCCCGAAGCCCACCTGCGCGGCCGACATCACGTGCGGGTGATACCAGTAGAGCGAGGCGTCAGGCGTGGTGAAGTCGTAGGTGAAGGTCTCGCCCTTCTTCACCGGCGGCTGGGAGATGCCGGGCACGCCGTCCATCTCGATCGGGACGCGGACGCCGTGCCAGTGGATGGTGGTCTCCTCGTCCAGGTTGTTGGTGAAGTGCACGATCAGCCGGTCGCCCACCTTGGTGCGGATGAGCGGCCCGGGCAGCCCGCCGTCGTAGGTCCAGGCCTTCACGACCTTGCCCGGCGCGACCTCGACTTCCGCGAGGCGCGCCTCAAGGTCGATCTCGACGATGTTCGGATCCGGGTTCTTGTCGACGGCTTCCCGGAGCTTGATGGTCTCGTCCCATCCGGCCGGCGCCAGCGACGAGCCGGGTTGCGCCAGGGCCGGGGCTGCCGGCCACAACACGACGCCCGCGACGAACCCGGCGAGCGTGAAGGAGCGGAGAGTCGTCAGCATGACATCAGCAACGTGCGGGCGCATCACGCGGCCAGCGCCCGGCGGAAGAGAACGTTGTTCTCGAGATGAATGTGCTCCATCAGCTCCTGTTCGAGTTGCTGCAGCCCCAGGTACAGTGCCCGCCACGTGGTGCACGCCTCGGCGGGCGGCGTGAGGTCGTCGGTCAGGGAGCGCAGCGCGAGCAGGTGCTCGCGGTGATGCTCGTGCTCGATCTCCATCACGTGCACGGGCGCCGCGGCCTCGGTCCCCAGCCCCGACATGATCAGGGGGAAGAGGATCTCCTCCTCCTTGCGCAGGTGATCGAGCAGCGACTCGTGCATGGCCTCGAGCGCCGCGGCCAGGCCCCGCGGGCAGGCGGCCCTGTCCCTATGCCGCACCTCCACCTTCCGGGCCATGGCCACCAGTTCGGGCAGCGCGACCCGCAGCCGGTGGTGATAGGTCGTGAGGATGTGACTGACGAGGCTGGGGAGCGGGGCCTCGTCCCACCGGGGACGAGGCGCCACCAGCGGATCCTCCGCCTCGATGGCGGCGAGGATGGCATCTGGGTCGAGGTCCCGCTCGCGGCAGACGTCGGCCAGGTTGCGGCGTCCCCCACAGCAGAAGTCCAACCGGTTGCGGAAAAAGACGCGGGCGGCACCCGGATGGGTGACGGCCAGTTCGGCGAGGGTGGTGGTGGCGTTCATGATGGTCCCCTCGTGGTCGGAAGCAGCTTCGGTACCCAACCTGCGGGCCTTGCCTATCAACGACTTACGGGGGATGTTATGATTCACTCAACATACTGATGTTATCAGAACAGTAACAATGTTGACGAATCCGCAACAGTCGTCCACCTCCCTGGAAGTGCTCCTCGATATCGCACGCGACCTGACGGCTTCGCTGGCGGCGACGGATCGCTATGTCCGGCTCATCGCGGCGGTGCGGCGCCTCATTCCCTGCGACGCCGCGTGCCTGATGCGGCTCGACGGACAGGATCTGGTGCCGATGGCAGGGTATGGGCTGACCACGGCCGCCCTCTCGCAGCGCTATCCGCGCCGCGATCATCCGCGGCTGGATGTCATCCTCGGCTCGCGCGAGCCTGTGCGTTTCCCCCCGGACAGCGCGCTGCCCGATCCCTTCGACGGGGTGATTGAGGCGGCGCCCGGGCCGATGCACAAGGTGCACGCGTGCATGGGCGTGGCCCTCACCGAGGGCGGCGATGTCGTGGGCGCGCTCACCGCCGACGCGCTCGAGGCACACCAGTTCGACGCGATCGATCCGCGCGTGGTGGCGACGCTGGGCGCGCTGGCGGGCGCGGCGCTGCGCACCTCAGCCCTCATCGAGGCCCTCGAGCAACGGGCCGACCACCGGAGCCGGGTGGCGCGCGAGCTGCTGCGGAGCGCCGCGCAGTCGAGCGGCGGTGCGTTGCTCGGGTCGAGCGCCGCGGTGGCGAAGCTGCGCCGGGAGATTGCGCTGGTGGCGGCCTCCGATCTCGCCGTGCTCATCACCGGCGAGACGGGCGTGGGCAAGGAGCTCGTGGCCCACCACGTGCACGCCGCGTCCGCGCGACGGGACGAGGCGCTCATCCACGTCAACTGCGCGGCGCTGCCGCTGTCGATTGCGGAGAGCGAGCTCTTCGGCCACGTGGCCGGGGCATTCACCGGCGCCACGCGCGACCGCGCGGGCAAGTTCGAAGTGGCCGACGGCGGCACGTTGTTCCTGGACGAGATCGGCGAGCTCTCGCTGGAGATCCAGCCGAAGTTGTTGCGCGTGCTGCAGCACGGCGAGATCCAGCGGGTCGGGAGCGACCGATCGCACCGCGTCAACGTGCGGGTCATCGCCGCCACCAACCGCGATCTCGAGCGCGAAGTGGCCGCGGGCCGCTTCCGCGCGGATCTGTACCACCGCCTGGCCGCGTTCCCGTTGCCCGTGCCGCCGCTGCGCGATCGGCGCGAGGACACGCCCGTGCTGGCCGCGCATTTCGCCGACGCCGCCGCCCGTCGGCTGGGACTGGCGGGTGTCCGCTTCACGGACGAGGCACGCCTGCACCTGCTGTTGAACGACTGGCCGGGCAACGTGCGCGAGCTCGAGAACGTCATCGGGCGCGGCGTGCTCCGCGCCTCGTTCGGTCGAGACCGCACGCGGGTCATCGAGCTCGGCGCCGCCCACCTGGACATCCGCCCGCGCACGCCGGACACGCCGGGGGCCGCCGGCCCGGCTGCCGAGCGGGGCGCTCGGGCCGAGGCGACCGACGACGGCCCGCTGGGAGATCGGCTCGAGCGTTTCGAGCGTGAGGTGATACTCGGTGCTGTTCAGCGCAACGGCGGGAACTGGGCGGCAGCCGCGCGCGACTTGGGGCTGCATCGGAGCAACCTGCACCACCGGGCGCGGCGTTTAAGACTTAAAAGTTGATAGAGAGACAAAATAGAACTTGAACGTTCTTTAAAATTAGGCGTATGCTGTTTGGCGCCATGGATGCCCCCTCCATCACTCCCAAGATCGCTGCGATCGTTGGCGTCAAGGACGAGGTCGAGATCATCGGCGCGTCCCTGACACATCTGCGACAAATCGGCGTCGATCACATCATCGTCTCGGACGCCGGCTCCACCGATGGCACGCTCGACGTGCTCGAGGCCGAGCAGCGCGCCAGTCACGTGACGGTGACCCACGTCGATCCGGACGAGGTCGTGGACTACGACACCGAATCGGCCCGCGCCGTCGCGCTGGCACGCGCGTCCGGCGCCGACTGGGTCCTGTTCATGGACGCGGACGAGTTCTTCATTCCCGCCACGGGATCGCTGAAGGACTGTCGCCATCTGCACGATGCCGACATCATCGTCGCGGATCGCTTCAACGTGGTGGTCACGCCTCGACACCTCCTGATGCCGGCCACGCTCGCGCCGCGCCACTATGGCAGCCTCAGCCTCTTCACGCGGCACGTCGCGGACTTCCGCAGGTATCTCGAGACCCATCCACACGCGCCATTCGTCACCGTGCGGCCCGGGCCGAAGGTGATGGCCCGCGCATCGGTCGCCACCGCCGTCGCTCCCGGAGGCCACGATGTGGGCGCAGGCGATGCGGCGGTCCGGCGCGTGGCGGCCACCGACCTGATCGTCGCGCACGTGCCGTTCTCGACGAAGGACCGGTTCGAGCGGAAGGTCGCCAACATCCGGAACGAGGTGGCCGTGCACCCGGCGTATTTCGCGGGCGGGTACGCGTGGCATTGGCGGCGCTGGGCCGAGATGACCTCGCCCGGCGCCATCGACGCCGAGTTCGCACTGCAGGTGTCCGACGATCGCGCGCTCGAGGGATGGCGACGCGAAGGCATCGTCCGGTCGGCCGAAGAGTTGCTGGCCGAGCGGGCGCCCATGACCGACGCCGTGCAGGAGCCGTCGTTCGGCGGCCGGTTGTGGGCGGACGTTCACGCATGGTCTCAGCGCCTGTGGCACCCCCGCTTCAGGCCGGTGGACGCGCTGGGCCACTAGGCGACGGCGGTCCCGAAGAGCGCGCCGACCGCGGCGGTGGCGGCCATCGCCAGCGCGCCCCAGAACGCCACGCGGCCCGCGCCCACCCAGGGCGAGGCGCCGCCCACGCCGGCAGCCAGCGCGCCGAGCGCGGCGAGGAACAGCAGCGAGGTGACCGACACCACGGCCACCATCGTCGCTGGCGGGGTCACCACCACCATCGCGATGGGCAAGGCCGCCCCCACGGCAAAGGTGGCGGCCGAGGCGAGCGCGGCCTGCAGCGGGCGAGCGGCCAGCTCCGCGGTGATACCCAGCTCGTCGCGCCCGTGAGCGCCGAGGGCATCGTGGGCCATCAGCTGTTGCGCCACCTGCCGCGCGAGGCCGGCGTCGAGGCCGCGCCGCTGGTAGATGCCGGTGAGCTCGTCCTCTTCGGCGGCCTCATCGGTCGCCAGCTCGGTCCGCTCGCGCGCAAGGTCGGCGCCCTCGGTGTCGGCCTGCGAGCTCACCGACACGTATTCTCCCGCGGCCATCGACAGGGCTCCGGCCACGAGACCCGCCACGCCGGCCACCAGCACCTCGCTTCGCGCCGCGCTCGCCGCAGCCACGCCCACCACCAGGCTGGCGGTCGAGACGATGCCGTCGTTGGCGCCGAGGACGGCGGCGCGCAGCCATCCGATGCGTTCGGTCCGGTGTCGTTCGGCGTGAGGCATGTGAGGGCGCCCGCCCGGGCGTCAACATGATGCCATGCGCCGGGACGAACCAGATGTGGCAACATGCCCGCATGACGAGACGACACGTACTCAAGGGGGCGGTCGCGGGTGTGGGCGCGACGGTGGTGGCGCCGGGCGAGGCGCGGGCGTCGGACGCCGCGGTGCTGAAGATGCTGGACGACTTCGCCGCGGCCTGGAACCGTCACGACGTGGATGGACTGATGGCCTGCATGGCGCCCGACTGCGTGTTCGAAGCCTCCGCCGGGCCCGAGGTGGCCGGCGCCCGGCACGTGGGGCGGGACGCGGTGCGCCGCGCCTACGCCGCCGTCTTCGTGGCCTACGCCGACGCGCGCTGGAACAACCCGCGCCACTTCGTTGCCGGAGACCGTGCCGTGTCGGAGTGGACCTTCACGGGCACCACGAAGGGCGGCGCGAAGGTCGAGGTGAACGGGTGCGACGTCTTCACGCTGAAGGACGGCAAGATCGCGCTCAAGAACTCCTACAGGAAGCAGCGGGGCTGAGGGCGATCACGGCCGAATCAGTCGCCGATAGAAGCCGCTGGTCCTCACCGTGACGGTGACCGGGTTGTCGTTCAGGTTCTGCCAGAACCAGCCGTGGTTGCCGGCGGCCGGCGCCTCGAAGGCGCCGTGTCCGCTGCTCTGTCCCTCGTCTTTCCAGTAGCTGCGCGACGCGCCCTCGGGCGCGCCCACCACCTCGCCGTGCATGTCGACGTCCACGCCGCCGCCCTCGGCGATCCACGAGAAGACCATGCGATCCCCGGCGTCCATCACCGCCTTGATCTCGGCGCCCTCGCCCGACTCGAGCGTCAGCGACATCTCGTCCGATCGGAAGGGCACGGCGCTCTTCATCAGCGAACCCGACGCGTCCGAGGCGGTGCTGGCGGGGAGTTCCTCGGCGGACTCGACGGAGGCTGGGCGGTAGAGCCCGAGCGCGCGGCCCAGCCCCGTGGGATCCAGCCCGTATTCGGCGGGCAGCACGGCGACGACCAGGACAACGGCCGCCGCGAGCACGGCCAGCAGCGTGGCGCCCGCGAGGCGGCGCGACGAAGGTGGAGGGAACGACGGGCTGGAGTCGAGGGGCGCGGGCATGTCGGCCTCCATCATGCCCCACGCGCCAGCGGATCAGCGAACCGGGTCGCCCGCCCGCGTGCCGCCGCCGGCGCGGCGGTCCACGTCGCGCTGTGCCGCGGCGCCTGGCGCGCGGGGGCCATTATGGAAAGTCACCGGCGTGCGGCTCGATTCGTCGACGAGCAGCTGGAACACGTCCGGGCGCGCGTAGTGGCCGACGGCGTCGAAGTCCATCCGCGCGCGGGCGATGTCGTAGGGATCGATGGCGGCGGTGAGGATGGTCTCGCCGCTGAAGTCGGGCCCGGCCAGCACCTCGCCCAGCGGGCCGATGATGCAGCTGCCGCCGCGCGAGATGACCGTCTGCGGGTCGTCGCCAAATGCCGTGGGGTAGTCGGCGGGATAGTCTTTCCGTCGTGCGAACTGGTTGGCCGACAGGACGAAGCAGCGTCCTTCCTGCGCGATATGCCGCATGCTCGGCAGCCACGTCGCGCGCGAGTCGGCCGTGGGGGCGCAATAGATCTCGATGCCCTTCGCGTACATCGCCGCGCGCAGCAGCGGCATGTAGTTCTCCCAGCAGATCACGGCGCCGACGCGGCCCAGCTCGGTGTCCACCACGGTGAGCGTCGAGCCATCGCCGAATCCCCACACCAGGCGCTCGCTGGCCGTGGGCATGAGCTTGCGGTGCTTGCCCAGGCAGCGGCCGTCGGATCCCAGGAAGAGCACCGTGCAGTAGAGTGTGCCGCCGCTCCGCTCGATCACGCCGACCACCAGGTGCGTGCGGTTCGCGCGCGCGAGCCCCGCCATCCGATCGACATGCGGGCCCGGCACGTCGATGGCGCTTTCCCAGTGCCGCCGGAACTGCTCGCGCCCCTCGGCGCTGCGCGATCCGACGACCGCGCCGAAGTCGAGGCCGCGTGGGTAGGCCGACACGAAGGCTTCGGGGAAGAGCGTGAGGCTGGCGCCGCGCCGGCTGGCGTCGGCGGTGAGATCGCCCAGCTTCTGGAGCGTACGCTCCACATCGAATCCGGCGGGGGCCGCCTGCACCACGGCCACCGTGTACGGACCTTTCACTGGCGGAGATGCGCTCAAGGGGGGGCACGCCTCCTCGCGTGCGAGCGTTCTTCGCTGCAAAGGATATACCGCTGCGCGGTTGGTGCGATGGGCTATCGTTCGGGGAGTCGTCATGTCCCGTCCGCGTGCCCTCCTGATTGCGTGGTGCCTTGCCTCCGGCGCGTGCCGGTCCGCGCCTCCTCCTCCCGCGGCGCACGTCGCGGTTCCGCAGCAGATCGGGACCTGGCAGGGCACGGGCGATCGCACCATCGGCTTCGACAGCCAGTCCGGCCGCTTCCGAATCCAGTGGGAAACACGCCCCGAATCGGGCGTCTCGGGTGGCACCTTCCGCCTGACGGTGCACAGCGGCGTGAGCGGGCGGCCGCTGCAGGAAGTGGTGAATCACGACGGCGCCGGGTACGGCAGCCTCAACTTCGAAGACGACCCGCGCCTCTATCAGCTGCTGGTCGAATCGGGCGGCGTGCACTGGTCGGTGACGGTCGACGAGTTGGTGCTGGCGGCACCGCCGTCCGGGCGCTGAGTCTGCGGTCGAGCGGACTTTACTCCTCGCTGCGGCTGACCCGAAGTTCGTGTACC
>Ga0105107_10001867_pt1 | contig 13756 bp, 11 predicted proteins | sample PPLLaktember2015_6_FD_79335 | JGI IMG/M metagenome (GOLD analysis project Ga0105107, IMG submission 79335) | Freshwater sediment microbial communities from Prairie Pothole Lake near Jamestown, North Dakota, USA - PPLs Lake P8 Core (1) Depth... | ecosystem: Environmental > Aquatic > Freshwater >...
CTCACGTTCTGGCCGTTGCGCCCGATCGCCTGCGCGAGGTTCTCCTCTTCGACCACGATGTCCATGCTGTGCTTTTCCTCGTCCACCGTGATGCGGCTCACTTCCGCGGGTGCGAGCGCATTGATCACGAACTGGGCGGGATCGGGGTTCCAGAGCACGATGTCGACGCGCTCGCCGGCGAGTTCGGAAGTGACCGCCTGCACGCGCGAGCCGCGCATGCCGACGCAGGTGCCGATCGGGTCGATCCGCTTGTCGTTGGAATGAACGGCGATCTTCGCGCGCGAGCCGGGGTCACGGGCGGCCGCCTTGATCTCGAGGAGGCCGTCTTCGAGCTCGGGCACTTCGAGCTCGAAGAGCTTGGTGATGAATTCGGGCGCCGTGCGCGAGAGGATCAACTGCGGGCCGCGGGCCGCGCGGTCGATTTTCCAGATGAGCGCACGCACGCGATCGCCCACCCGCAGGTTCTCCTTCGGGATCATCTGGTCGCGCGGCAGCACGGACTCGAGGCGCCCCGATTCGATGAGCGCGTTGCCGCGCTCCATGCGCTTGATGACGCCGGTGACGAGCGACTCTTCGCGCGCGAGGAAATCGTTCAGGATCTGTTCGCGCTCCGCGTCGCGGATTTTCTGGAGAATCACCTGCTTCGCCGTCTGCGCGCCGATGCGGCCGACTTCGAGCCCGGAGAGCGGCTCTTCGCGGAAGTCGCCCAGCTTCATATCGGGGTTTTCTTCCTGCGCTTCACGCAACATGTACTGGCGTGAAGGCACTTCGAACTCTTCTTCGGGAACCACCTGCCAGCGGCGGAAGAACAAGAAATCGCCCGTGGTGCGGTCGACCGAGGCGCGCACGTCGACGTCTTCCTGGAAGCGTTTCTTGGTGGCCGAGGCGAGCGCGAGCTCGAGCGCGCCGAAGACAGTTTCCTTGTCGACGTTCTTCTCGCGCGACAGCGCATCCACCAGCAACAGTATTTCGCGACTCATCTCGACTCCCTTAACGCCTCAAATTGCGGCACGAGCCGGGCCCGGTCCAGGTTCGAGAGCTCGAGCGACACGGTCTTGCCGTCGTCCACTTCGAGCTCGACCCGGCCTGCGCGAGTCTCCCGCAACACCCCTACGAAATTCCTCTGCCCTTCCAGCGGCACACGCAGCTTGATCTTCGCCTTGTGTCCGGCGTAGCGCACGAAATCCTGCTCTTTCCTGAGCGGCCGATCGAGCCCCGGCGACGAAACCTCGAGGCGGTCGTAATCGATCCCTTCGACCGCGAAGACGCGGCTCAAATGGCTGCTCACCTCGGCACAGTGGTCGACGTTGATGCCGCCGGCCTTGTCTATATAGACCCGCAGGAGCTTGCCTTTGCCCGAGCGCTCGAAGTCCACGAGCTCGTAACCCATGCCCGACAAGGTCGATTCCAGCGTCTGCTGCAGGTCCATCGCTAAAAATTCCGCACCACAAACAAAAAATGGGCGAACCGCCCATCTTCTCCACAGAGCCTTGAAGTGTAACAAAAAACACTCGGCAAACCAAGACAAATGCAGCTTTTACCGGCAGTTGCGCGAGCGTTTCGAGGTCTTGCCTGTCTGCGTTTACTGTATATAATTACAGGCAAGGAGACGCCCATGGACACGCTCACCGCACGCCAGGCCGAAATTCTCAAGCTGATCGAGCAGCACACCGAAAAAGCCGGCTACCCGCCGACCCGCAGCGAAATCTGCACCGCGATGGGTTTCCGCTCGCCCAACGCCGCCGAAGAGCATCTCAAAGCGCTCGCGCGGAAAGGCGTGATCGAAATGATTCCCGGCGCCTCGCGCGGGATCAGACTGAAGCAGCCCCCGGGGGTTCCCGTAGTCGGGCGCGTCGCCGCGGGCTCACCGATCCTCGCCTCGGAGCACGTCGAAGGGCGCTATCAGCTCGACCCCGCCCTTTTTACGCCCAGTGCCGACTACCTTCTCAAAGTGCGGGGCTCGAGCATGCGCGACGCCGGCATCCTCGAAGGCGATCTCCTCGCGGTGCATCGTACGACCGAATTCCGCTCCGGCCAGATCGTGGTCGCGAGACTGCACGACGAAGTGACGGTGAAGCGCATCCGCAAGCACCGCGACAAGGTCGAGCTGATCGCCGAAAACCCCGATTTCGCCACCCGCGTCGTCGATTTGAAGCGCGAAGCGCTCGAAATCGAAGGCATCGCGGTCGGCGTCATCCGCAACGGGCGCGCTTTATGAGCCCGCTCGCATCCGGTGCAGTGCGCGGCGAAAGTGCCCGCGTAAACGGTGCCGCCCTCGACGCGATCCTGAACCACCCCGCGGTCTGGCGCGGGTCCGACTGCGCGCGCGTCGCGCCCGCAGTATCGACGGGTTTTGCCGAGCTCGACGCGCAATTGCCCGGCGGCGGCTGGCCGGCGGGCGCGATCACCGAAATCTATGCCGAGCGCACCGGCGTCGGCGAAGTGCACCTCACCATGCCCGCAGCGGCGAAATTGACGCAGGCCGGCCGCTGGGTGAGCGTCATTGCGCCGCTGCACGTGCCGTATGCGCCGGCGCTCGCCGCGCAGGGGGTGCGGCTCGAGCGGCTGCTGCTCGTCGAGACGCGCACCGCCGAAGACAACCTGTGGGCGTGCGAACAGGCGCTGCGCGCTTCGTGCTGCGGCGCCGTGCTCCTGTGGCAGGACCACGTCCACGAGCGGAGCCTGCGCCGGCTCCAGCTCGCCGCGGAGAGCGCGGGCACTGCGCTTTTTCTTTTTCGCTCGGCGCGCGCCACACCCGCTACGCCCGCCGCGTTGAGGCTGCACGTCTCGCGCGCCGAAGGCAGGACGGTCGTTCGCGTGCTCAAGCGCCGCGGAGGCGGTCTGCCCCCGCCGGTCGTGCTCGATCTGTACGGTTACGCCCAGCGCAGGAAACCCGCGCGCCAGCCCGAAGTCCGACAGCCGCTGCTCGCAGCAGTCTCGTAACCTCACTTCCGCGTGGATGAGTCATGCTGTGGCTGGCGCTGCGGTTCGCTTCGTTGCCCCTCGAAGTTTTCACGCGCGCGCGCGCGGCGCAGGAAGCTTATCCACTTGCGGTAGCGGACGGCGCGGGCGATCTCGTCGCGTGCAATGAAGCGGCGCGAAAACACGGCGTAAGCCCGGGCATGCCGGCCGCAGCCGCGGCTGCGCTCGCCTCCGACCTGCGGATCGTGCCTCGCGACACCGGCGCCGAGGAAGCGGCGCTCGAGCGCGTCGCGGCGTGGGCGATCCAGTTCACGCCGGCGGTCAGCATCGCGCGTCCCGCCGAAATCCTGCTCGAAATCGAAGGCTCGCTCACGCTGTTCAGGGGACTCAAGCATTTGTGGGTCGAGTTGGTCTCAGGCTTGAGCGCGCTCGGGTTCACGCCGACGATCGCGTGCGCGCCCACGCCGCTCGCGGCGCAGTGGTTCGCGCGCGCGGGGCTCGCGGTGCGGCTGCGCCACGACGACGCGCTGCGGGCGAGCCTTCCCGACCTGCCGCTCGAAGTGATGCACGCTGCGCCTGAAACGCTCGCGCTGCTGCAGAACGTCGGCGCGAGGACGGTCGCGGACTGCCTCGCGCTCCCCCGCGACGGCCTTGCGCGGCGCGTGGGCCCGGATTTCATCGGCGGCCTCGACCGCGCGCTGGGACTCACTGCCGACCCGCGGCTTTTCTTTACGCCGCCCACAGTTTTCAAAGCCGTGCAGCCGCTACCCGCGCCCGCGCAGGAAGCCGAGATGCTGCTTTTCGCCGCGCGCCGGTTGCTCAACGAGCTGTGCGGTTTTCTCGCGGCGACCACGAACGGCGCGCAAAGCCTCGTCTTCACGTTCACGCATCACGGCCGGGAGCCGACGAAGCTCACGCTCTCGCTCGTCGCAGCCACGCGCGACGCCGACCATCTCGTGAGCGTGCTGCGCGAGAAGCTCGAACGCACCGCGCTCCCCTGCCCTGCCACCGTGATCGCGCTCGAAAGCGAGCTCCTGCTGCCGCTCGCTTCGCGCAACCTGTCGCTCCTTCCCGATGCGGGCCGGGAGGAAGAAGCCGCGGCGCAACTGATCGAGCGCCTGCGCGCGCGTCTGGGCGACGAAGCCGTGCTCGGCCTCAAGCGCTTTGCCGATCACCGCCCCGAGTTTGCGTGGCGCGCATGCCCGCCTGGGAGCGTGGACGCGCCCGCAGGCCCGATCGCCGGCCGCCCGTTGTGGCTGCTGCAGCAACCGCGGCCTTTGAGCGAAGTCGCAGCAGCCCCGACCTACGACGGCAAGCTCACGCTCCTCTCCGGCCCCGAGCGCATCGAGTCCGGCTGGTGGGACGGCCACGACGTCATGCGCGACTATTTCGTGGCGGCCAATCCGTCCGACGCGCTGCTGTGGGTCTATCGCGAGCGGAACGAAGGCGCGCGCTGGTTTCTGCACGGCTTCTTTGCTTAAACACCTTCACGGGGTGAGCGGCTTTTCAACCGAAGGAGGGGGGCAACGGGGGGAACCTTCGGTTGCCCCTGTTCGTTCACCGGCCGGAACGGCGTCCGGAAGAGGCTCTCTTCCGGGATACTCCGAGCTTCATTGCCTTACCAATTTCACTTTTCTGCGCGGCGCATCGCACCCGGAGGAGCTCGTGGAGCGCGCGCATGCGCTCGGTTATGGCGCGCTCGCGATCACCGACGAATGCTCGGTCGCCGGCGCCGTGCGCGCGCACATCGCCGCGAAAGCGCTCAACGATAAAAACGCCGAGGCGGGAAGACCTAAGCTCAAGCTCGTCATCGGCGCCGAAATCAAGGTCGAGAAAGGACCCAAGCTCGTGCTCCTCGCGACGGATCGCGCGAGCTACGGCGCGCTGTGCGCGCTCATTACGCGCGCCCGCATGCGAACGCCCAAAGGTAAGTACCGCGTCGAGCTCGCCGATCTCGCTACAGGCGCTGGAGGCTGTCTCGCGCTCCTCGTCCCCGAGCGCGAACCGGATATCGAGCACGCGCGCTTCATCGCGCAATCCTTTCCGGGGTGCGCGTGGATCGCGGTCGAGCTCGTGTACGGTGCGCACGACGCCGCGCGGCTCGCAGGCTTGCGCGAGCTGGGAAAGCTGAGCGGCCTCCCGCTCGCCGCAGCCGGGGACGTGCACATGCACGTGCGCTCGAGGAAGGCGTTGCAGGACGTACTGACCGCGATCCGCCTCGGTGTCTCCGTGCCTGCGGCCGGCGCCGCGCTCCAGCCCAACGCGGAGCGCCACCTGCGCACGCGCCTGCGGCTGGCGCAGATCTATCTGCCCGAGCTGCTCGAAGAGACGGCGCGCATCGCAGGGCGCTGCGATTTCGACCTCGACACGCTGCATTACGAATATCCGTCCGAGCTCGTTCCCGGAGACGAAACCCCCGCGAGCCATCTGCGCAAGCTCACTTACGCGGGGCTCGCCCGCCGTTTCCCGGAAGGCGCTCCGAAAGCGATCGGCCGCCTCGTGGAGCACGAGCTCGCGCTCATCGCATCGCTCGAGTACGAGCACTTCTTCCTGACGGTGAACGATGTCGTCGCTTTCGCGCGCGATCAGCACATCCTCTGCCAGGGCCGCGGCTCGGCGGCCAATTCCGCAGTGTGTTACTGCCTCGGCATCACCGAAATCGACCCGGCGCGCATGCACGGCCTTTTCGAGCGCTTCATCTCGCGCGAGCGGAACGAACCCCCCGACATCGACGTCGATTTCGAGCACCAGCGGCGCGAGGAAGTCATCCAGTACGTCTACAGGAAATACGGGCGCGAGCGCGCGGCCATCGCCGCCACCGTCATCTGCTACCGGCCGAAGAGCGCGGTGCGCGACGTCGGCAAAGCGCTGGGACTCGAGCTCTCGCAGGTGGACCGGCTCGCGAAAACGCTCGCGTGGTGGGACAGCCGCCACGCCCTACCGCAGCGCCTGCGCGAGTCGGGATTCGACCCCGACAGCACGGTGATGCGCCATCTCGTCGAGCTCGTGACGACGCTCGTCGGTTTTCCGCGGCACCTGTCGCAGCACGTCGGCGGCTTCGTGATTTCTCGCGGGCCGCTCGCGGAGCTCGTTCCGATCGAGAACGCGGCGATGCCCGAGCGCAGCGTGATCCAGTGGGACAAGGACGACCTCGAAGCGTTGAAGCTCCTCAAGGTGGACGTGCTCGCGCTCGGCATGCTTTCGGTGATCCGGCGCGCGCTCGAATTCGTCGATCCGCACAGGAAGCCGGCGGAGACGATGCCGGCAATCGTCAACCGCGGAGACGACCCGAAGGTCTTCGAGATGATCCGCCGCGCCGACACGATAGGCGTGTTCCAGATCGAGTCGCGCGCGCAGATGTCGATGCTGCCGCGGTTGAAGCCCGAGCGCTTCTACGACCTCGTGGTCGAGATCGCGATCGTGCGTCCCGGGCCGATCCAGGGCGGCATGGTGCATCCGTACCTGCGCCGCAAGCAGGGCATGGAGCCCGTGACTTACCCCAACGAGGAAGTGAGGCAGGTGCTCGAGCGCACGCTGGGCGTGCCGATCTTCCAGGAACAGGTGATGCAGCTCGCGATGGTCGCCGCGAACTTCAGCGCCGGCGAAGCCGACCAGCTGCGGCGCGCGATGGCGGCGTGGAAGCGCAAAGGCGGGCTCGAGCCTTTCGAAGCGCGGCTGAAGCTCGGCATGCGCGCGAACGGCTACAGCGAGGAGTTCGCCGAGCGCGTTTTCAGCCAGATCTGCGGCTTCGGCGAATACGGCTTTCCCGAATCGCACTCGGCGAGCTTCGCGCTGCTCGCGTACGTCTCGGCGTGGATCAAGCACTACGAGCCCGCGGCTTTTCTCGCGGCGATGCTCAACAGCCAGCCGATGGGTTTTTACTCGCCTTCGGTGCTGGTGCAGGACGCGCGGCGGCACGGCGTGGAAGTGCGGCCGGTGGACGTCACGGCGAGCGCGTGGGATTGCACGCTCGAGCGCGGCGATGAAGGCGCGCCTGCGGTGCGTCTCGGCATGCGCCTCGTCAAAGGCCTCACCGAAGCCGGCGTGCAGCGCATCGTCGCAGCGCGCGAAGAGCAGGTATTATCAGATGCGGGCGACCTCGCCCGGCGCGCTGCGCTCAACCGGCGCGACCTCGCGAACCTCGCTGCCGCGAACGCGCTCGCGCGTCTCGCCGGCCACCGCCGCAGCGCGCACTGGGCCGTCTCGGGGATCGAAACGGGAGGCGCGGCCGAGTCTTACCTCATGCGCGACGCGCCGGCGCAGGAGCGGCTACCGCTGCTCACGAGCCCCGGCGAGGGCGAGGACATCGTCGCCGATTACCGCAGCGTGGGATTCACGCTGGGACGCCATCCGCTCGCGCTCTTGCGCGCAAGGTTGAAACGCATGCGGCTTGCGAGCGCGTTGGAGCTCAAGGCGATGCCGAACGGCAAGCCCGCGAAAACCGCGGGCATCGTGACGTGCCGCCAGCGCCCGGGAACCGCGCAGGGCGTCGTTTTCGTGACGCTCGAAGACGAGACCGGATACACCAACGTCGTGGTGTGGAACGATCTCGTGGAAAAGCAGAGGAAGGAGCTCCTCGGCGCGCGCCTCCTCGGCGTCGAAGGCTACATGCAGAAGGAAGGCGACGTGGTCCACCTCGTCGCACGGCGGCTGATCGACCACAGCCGGCTGCTCGGGCGCCTGCTCACCGAATCGCGCGACTTTAATTAAAACCTACGACGCGCCCGTAAGCTTCGCTTCCGGGCGCAAAAAATCGCTTATGCGCCTCCCGGCGCTACATATAAAGTAATGTTCAATCGTCGGGGAGATCTTCGCCCGGGAAGAGCTCCTCGTTGAAGCCGAAATTGCGCAGGTCTTCGATGCGCATCGGGTAGAGGATGCCGAGTAGGTGGTCGACTTCGTGCTGCACCACGCGCGCGTGGAAATTTTCGACGCTGCGCTCTATCGGCTGGCCGTAAGGATCGACCCCGCGATAACGCAGGCGCCTGTAGCGCGGGACGAGACCTCGCATGCCGGGGACCGACAGACAGCCTTCCCACCCCTCCTCGAGCTCCTCCCCGAGGGGATCGAGCTCCGGGTTGATGAGCACGGTGTGCGGCACGGGCTCGGCCTCCGGATAGCGCGGGTTCGCGTCGACGCCGAAGATCACGACTTGCAGGTCGACGCCGATCTGCGGCGCGGCGAGCCCCGCGCCGTTCAGCGCCTGCATCGTGTCCTTCATGTCGGCGATGAGCTCGTGCAGCTCCGGCGTGTCGAGATCGTCGACCCGCCGCGACACCCGCAAAAGCCGCGGGTCTCCCATCCTGAGCACCGGCTTAACCGCCATCGAGCGTCACCAGGCGGTCGACGATCCTGTGCACCCGCGCGAGAGCCACGCGCGACACCGCGTTGACGTCGGCGAGGTTGATCGCAGTCGCGCTGTCCTTGCGTCCCGCCGCATAGTTCACCACGACCGCGATCGCCGCGTAGCAAAGCCCGAGCTCGCGCGCGAGCGCCGCCTCGGGCATGCCGGTCATGCCGACCATGTGGGCGCCGTCGCGCTCGAGCCGGTCGATTTCGGCTGCGCTCTCGAGGCGCGGCCCCTGGGTCGCGGCGTAGGTGCCGCCGGCGACGATGCTCTCGCCAGCCTCCCCTGCCGCCTTCAGCAGGCGTTCGCGCAGCGCCTCGCAATACGGCTGAGTGAAATCGACGTGGACCACTCTGCGATCGGTGCCGTGGAAATACGTGAAGTCCCGCCCGTGGGTGTAATCGATGATCTGGTCGGGGACGGCGAGAGTGCCCGGCCCGAGATCGGAGCGTATACCGCCCACCGAGGCCACCGAAACGACGTACTTCACGTCGTGCTGCGCGAGCGCCCACAGGTTCGCGCGGTAGTTCACTTTGTGCGGCGGGATGGTGTGCCCGTAGCCGTGGCGCGCGAGGAAAGCGACCGATGCGCCGCGGATGGTGCCGAGCGTGATGGCGGCGGACGGATCGCCGTAAGGCGTCCGCATGATTTCGCGCCGCGCAACATCGAGGTTCGCCAGCTGGGTGAGGCCGCTGCCGCCGATGATCGCGAGCATCAGGACTCCTTCAGCGCGTACACGGCGGGAAGGTTCCGCCACACGCCGTGCACGTCCATGCCGAAGCCGAAAACATAGCGGTTGGGCAGCGTAATGCCGACGAAATCCGCCTGCACCGGTTTCTCACGGCCGGTTTCCTTCTGCGAGAACACTGCGATATGAACCTCGGTGGCGCCCGCTTCGAGCAGCTTCCGGCGGACCGCCGCGAGCGTGTGCCCTTCGTCGAGGATGTCGTCGACGACGAGCACCGCGCGCCCGGCGACTGCGGTGCCCGGGCTCACTTTCCAGGAGATCTCGCCGCCTACGGTGGAGCTGCCATAACGGGTCACGTCCAGGTAATCGAACTGCAGGGGAAAGCGCAGCTGCGGGAGCAGCTGTCCGGCGAAGATGACGCTCCCGCGCATGACCGCGAGCACGAGCGGCCGGCGCGTCTCCAGCTTCGCAGAAATCTCCGCCGCCATACGCGCGACTTCGGTCCGCACGCACTCGGCGGAGCAGACCTCTTCCGCGGTTTCCAGGATGCGCCAGGCTTCTTCGGAAGTGAGGTTCAATCGTCTACTCTGCAGCCCATCGATTTGAGGTAGGCGCGAAACTCGGCGCCGATCTCGGGGTGCTTTACCGCGAACGCAAGGTTCGCCTTGAGATAGTCGAGCTTGGCGCCGCAGTCGTAGCGCACGCCTTCGAACTCGTAGGCGAAGACGTCCTCGTCCTTGAGCAGCGCGGCGATGGCGTCGGTCAACTGGATCTCGCCGCCCGCGCCCGGCGTCTGGTGCTGAAGATGGTAAAAAATGCGCGGCGTCAGGATGTAACGTCCTACGACCCCGAGGGTCGAAGGCGCTTTTTCGGGATCGGGCTTCTCGACGATGCCGCCGATGCGGTGCGGCGAGCGTGAAACCTCTTCGGTGCGCACGATGCCGTAACGCCGGGTCTCCTCACGCCCAACGTTCTGCACCGCCACGATCGAGCGGCCCACGCGGCCATAGAGCGCCGCCATCTGCGAGAGCACCGGCGTTTTGGCGTCGATCAGGTCGTCGGCGAGCACGATCGCAAAAGGCTCGTTCCCGACGACCGGCAGCGCACACAGGATCGCGTGCCCGAGCCCGAGCGCCTGCGACTGCCTCACGTAGACGCACGAGACGTTTTTCGGAACGATCTCCTGCACGGAGCTGAGAAGATCTTTCTTCCCGCGCTCCGTCAGCTCGGTTTCGAGCTCGGTGGCCCGGTCGAAATGGTCCTCGATCGCCCGCTTGCCGCGGCCGGTCACGAAGATCATTTCGGTCATGCCCGCCGCCACGGCTTCCTCGACCGCATACTGGATGAGAGGCTTGTCGACCACCGGCAGCATCTCTTTTGCGCTCGCCTTGGTCGCGGGCAGGAAGCGGGTGCCCAGGCCCGCTACGGGAAAAACGGCTTTGGTGATCTTGTTCATGGCGCCTCAGGAATCAATGACCGAGCAATTTTAGCAAGTCGCGTTCCTCCAGCACCGTGATGCCGAGCTCGCGCGCCTTGTCGTGCTTGCTTCCGGGGTCCGCGCCCACGACGACGTAATCGGTTTTCTTGGACACGCTGCCGGTGACGCGTCCGCCTTCGGCCGCGATCATCGCCGCGGCTTCATCGCGTGAGAGCTTCGGTAAGGTCCCCGTCACGACGAAGCTCTTACCGGTGACTTTACCCGTGCGCGGCGGCGCGTGTACGGGATTCTCCGGTGCCACGCCGCGCTCGAGCAGCGCCTGTATGACTTCGCGGTTGTGGTCCTGCCCGAGGAAATTGGCGACGCTTTCCAGGATCTCGGGTCCTATGCCGGGAAGGACGGGCTCGAGCAGCGCCTCCCCGCGATGGCGCCGGCGCGTGTTCTCCTTCTGCACGTTTTCCTTCTCCGCGATCAGCGCATCCCAGTCGCGGGTTTCCAGCAGCGCCTGGGCGGAGCCGAAGAATTGCGCGAGGATCTTCGCCACCTCCTCGCCGACGTGGTGCGTGCCGAGCGCATAGATGAAGCGCGCGAGCGTGCGCCGCTTGCTGCCTTCGATCGCCGCAAGCACGTTCGCCGCCGATTTCTCCGCCATGCGCGGAAGCGCGGCGAGCGTCGCGGCGTCCAGCGTATACAGATCGGCGGGCGTTTTCACGATGCCGGTCTCCACCAGCTGATCGACGAGCTTTTCGCCCAGGCCTTCGATGTCCATCGCGCGCCGCGACGCATAGTGGATGAGCGCCTGCTTGCGCTGGGCGCCGCAATAGAGGCCGCCCGTGCAGCGGAAAACCGCTTCGCTTTCGATACGCTCGACTTTGGAGCCGCACACCGGGCATTCCTCGGGCATCACGAACTCGCGTGCATCGGCGGGCCGCTTGTCCGTGAGCACGCGCGCGACTTCGGGGATCACGTCCCCGGCACGGCGCACGATCACCGTGTCTCCGATGCGCACGTCTTTCGCCCGTACCTGGTCCAGGTTGTGCAATGTCGCATTGGTCACGGTGACGCCGCCCACGAACACCGGTGCGAGCCTCGCCACCGGCGTGAGCGCCCCGGTGCGGCCGACCTGCACTTCGATCGCCGTGACCTGGCTTACCGCTTCCTCGGCGGGATACTTGTGTGCCACCGCGTAACGCGGCGCCCGCGCGACGTAGCCGAGACGTTCCTGCGCGTCGAGCGCGTTCACCTTGTACACGACGCCGTCGATGTCGTAAGGCAGCGCCGCGCGTTTCGTGCCGATCTCCTCGTAGTACGCGAGCAGCCTCTCCAGCCCCGACACGACGGCGCGCTCCGCGGCGACCTTGAAGCGGTTCGCCGCGAGGTAGTCGAGAAGCTCGCTGTGCCGCGCGAAGCCGGGAGCGCCTTCGGAGGCGCCGACGCCGTAGGCGTAGAACGTCAGCCGGCGGCTCGCGGTCACTCGCGTGTCGAGCTGGCGGAGCGACCCGGCCGCCGCATTGCGCGGATTGACGAACTCGCGCTCGCCTTTTTCGCGCTGTGCTTCCTTGAGCGCGTTGAAGTCGCGCTTCAGCATGAGGACTTCGCCACGAACTTCGATCAGCGCCGGCGCAGGCGCAACGGTGAGCCGCAGCGGAATCGCGCGGATGGTGCGCAGGTTGGCGCACACGTCCTCGCCGACGTAGCCATCGCCGCGCGTCGCGCCCATCGTGAGCGTACCGTCCACATAAGTGAGGCTCACCGCGAGTCCGTCGAACTTGGGCTCGGCGGCATATTCGACGCGATCGACTTCGAGCCCTTCGCGGTTGCGACGGTCGAACGCCGCGACTTCGTCGTTCCCGAATGCGTTGTTGAGCGAGAGCATGGGCGCGCGGTGCGTGACGGCGCCGAAACGATTCTGCGGATCCGCCCCCACGCGCTGCGTGGGTGAATCGGGGCTCACGAGCCCGGGGTACTGCGCTTCGAGCGCCTGGAGCTCGCGGAAGAGCGCGTCGTACTCGGCGTCGGAGATTTCCGGGGCGTCGAGCCCGTAATACAGGTAATTGTGGCGGTCGATTTCCTCGCGTAGCGCGCCGGCACGGCGGCGCGCCTCGCGCGGAACGCTCATGAGAAGAGTCGCAGCGCCCGCTCGCTGCCCGGGGCAATCCCGCGGGCCTGCATCCTCGCGTGTATCGCTTTGACCTGCTGCTGGATCGCGCGCACCGCGTTGTCGTTGAGGGGCACCCGGTTGTCGTCGACCAGCGAGCCGCCGAGCCCCTGCGCGAGCTCGATTCCGACGGCCAGCATGTGCGCGAGCGCGGCTTCCCCGTCGGCGACGCGCGGCACGTCCAGGAGCAGCGTCACACCTCCGGTGCTGAGATGCTTGATCTGCTCGGGCAGAAACGGCGCGGGCTCGTGATTGTCGAGCGTGAAAAGCGTCTGGCGGTGCTCGTCGAGGTAGTGAAACAGCCCGGTGGGCTCGAGCTTGAATCCCGCGCCTTCAGCGAGGCTGCGGATGCGGGTGCCGCCGAACCTGCCTTCGGAGGCGACGACGTTGACGCCGATTGCGATATCGACCTCCGCGCAGAAAGCGTCGAGCTCGCGCGCGCGCTCGAGCGCCGCCTCGATGTCCGAGCAAGTGGCGCTCGCGGAAAAGCGCTCGGCGCATTCCTGGGCCGCCGCACAGAACGTCGTCAGCGCGCCGAGGTCGACGGCGCCTTTGCGATTCACGAGCTGCACCGCGAGCTTCAGATGCGCATAGCGTGCTCCGCTCAAGCGCGCAGCCTCCTCCCATTCGCGCGCGGCGAAGCTGTAGCCTGCGACGCGAAAGCGCCGTCCGCAGGTCGCCGCGCGGGTGTGCAGCTCCGCGAGTCCTGCGGCGCTCATCGGTTCGACCGCGTCGACGGAAACGACGAAATCGATTTCGGGATCGAAGCCGGGCACCTGAGGCAACGACGCCGCGAGTGCGAGGTGCTCTTCGAGCGGCGTCGCCGGTTCGCTATCGGCCACGGCCGCCGGATTCATCGTGGGCTCGACGCGCTGCGCCAAGCCGATCTGCGGGTCGCGGCGGCGCTCGTCGCCCCGAGGTTCCTCGCGCAGCAGAACGTCCTCGTGCTTGTCGCCGAAAGCGTCCTCGAGCCTGCGTCGCAGCCGCCACTGCTGGAACCAGTTGAACGCGGTCACGCCGCCGACGACGAGGAGGCCGATGATCAGCAAACTGACCTGCAAGTCGCTCATGGAAGACTCGAGAGCCTGTTATGGACTTTATCGCGCACGACGTTGAGCCAAAAGGGTCTGGATGCTAGGCGCGACGAGGCCGCATAGCCCTTCTATGCAACGAGGAGCAACGACGCAGACGGGCCCTTTTGGC
>Ga0105107_10001868_pt1 | contig 13755 bp, 12 predicted proteins | sample PPLLaktember2015_6_FD_79335 | JGI IMG/M metagenome (GOLD analysis project Ga0105107, IMG submission 79335) | Freshwater sediment microbial communities from Prairie Pothole Lake near Jamestown, North Dakota, USA - PPLs Lake P8 Core (1) Depth... | ecosystem: Environmental > Aquatic > Freshwater >...
CATAAAAAAGCAGCAGCATTCCCCGGCCACCCAGATTTGATAGCAGGTATTCAGCATAATCAGTGGGATCGTTAATTCCTTCTGATAATCTGATGCATTCACGCATTTCGTTCTCGTAGGAAATGCATGCTGGGGAAGGAGGTATAAGGGGGAAGTTTTCCCAATATATAATCATTCCGTTAAGCAGATGAACAACCGGATGCCCGGGGAAGACATTATCTAATTTTACGGCGATATCACGTGCATCATCAAACCGGAAGTTGTAAATATAGTCGACGCCTTTTTTTAAAAGACTCAGGGATGAAGTATCCTTAAGGATCTGTCCCTGTACCGTGGTTGACCCTAATAAGTACCAGAATATTAAAAACCTGATTAGAAAAGTGCTCCTGTTAGACACGGTGAAAAATAAAAATACAAATATAAACTTTTATTGATTTTGCCGGTAATTAAGATATAAAAAGCCTGGGAGCACAGGCTTTTTATCAACCCCAAAATATATTAATTATATTCTTATTTCAGCCTGACATATTTTTCAATCCAATGCTTTGCTGAATTTGGCTTTCCACTGTCATCAACCGGGTAAATGTGAAGAAGAGTGTCATTCCTGATTTCCAGCCATATTTTGTTCTTTGTGCCTTCGTAGAATTCCTCGAAATGGTATTTAATATTTTCTTCATAAATGTTCCCCTTAAGTGTAAAAGTACCGACACCAAACCGGTAAGAGGTTGCGGTATCGATCTCATATTTACCGACAAAAATAAAGTGATTGCCATCCCACATTTTTGTCTGACTTACATTGTAATTTTTAGAAAAATAATTGGTTACTTTTTTCCCTTGAACCATTTGCATTTGAACCATTTGCCAGGTTCCCTGAGGACCTTTGTTTTCCGGCCCGGCACAAGCTGCCAGTATCAGCCAGATAATCAGAACCGATAAAATAATGTTTTTCATAATTACAGGCTTTAGTTAATGATTAGAATATTTTTATTGATGCTATACTATTGCAGCATAATTAATAAATTAAAATCAGATCATTTTACGGCTCATATTGTTTACCATCTGTATTATTCAGGTGCTGGTATTAAATCCGGATAAGTGGGACAATTTTCTTTCAGGAATAATCTCCTTACCAAAGTTACAAATTGTATTAATTGGAATCAATTTTATTTTACTGGAAAATGAACCCCCGAATCAATATGGATTCCCTTGATCCCCAACCATCTTTTAATCTTTCATCTTCTGCAATATCCTGTATTGCGTTACCGTTGTAATTATAATTATGAAGCCAACAAAACATAATAGGCCAAAACATATTGTAAAATTTATCAGGGTATTAAATCAACCCGCCAGGTGGATTGAAGTAGAAGTTATCGAATCTGTTGAAACTGCCAGGGCAAAGTATCTCAGGTTGGCTGATATCAATAAATCTGTTCACCGTTGATTTAAGAAATCGCCGAAATTACAATTTCCCCTTTTATCATTAATGTCATCTTCGTTTTCTGGAAGACTATAATTCAGGATCCAATTTTCTGCTGATGCAATTATCAAAAGTCTCATTTATATGTTTAATTCACGGAGTTTTATTAACTTTATGACAAACATTTCCGATGAAGTATTATTCCGCTGACAAACCCGCTAAATGTCCCGCATGCGGTTCAACGAAGATCGTAACATATCTTTATGGAGAGCCAGCTTATACCGAAGAACTTATGGATAGTATTTCAAAAGGAAAAATAAAACTTGGAGGGTTTTGTATCACCGGTTATGATCCCGATTGGGAATGCAGTGAGTGCAAGACAGAGATTTTCAGGAGTGAAAAGGAAGACAATTAAGGTTCGTAACTTGTGTTATGTTAATTATAAATTGACAAATCATGGTTAGAACTGTAGGAAAAACAATTATTTAAGTTTTTGCGGAATACGGATTAGATTCGCCGAGCTCGCCGGAGTTCACCCCGAAAGGCGGGGGCTCGGTTTTTGATTGCGGATTAAGAAATTAACATAATCCGAAATCCGAAATCCGAAATGAATAAAATAACGACAAAATAAGTTTAACTTAACACTTGTATTTAAAAGAGCTATTGTTTCTTTTCGACCACAATTGTACACTCTGTTACCAGTGCCGCAATTGCGCCAATAGCTGCAAAAACCGGAGCTAAAATAACACCTATTGCACCAATTGTCAGAGGGAACTCAATTATCGTTTCTTCTTTTTCATTTTTGATGATAACCTTTCTTGCATTGCCCTCTTTTATTATCTCCTTGATCTTCGATAACAACTCATCGCCTGAAACTTTAAACGATTCCTGATTTGGATTTTCATTTGTTGTCATTTTTCTTTCTTTAAGTTTTTACTTAACAAACTTTATAAAATTAAATGACTATCCGGAATAAACAATATTAACTGTGAATATTTTTCTGTATTGCATGTGCTCACCGCCCTGCCCCCTTCTCTCACAAGAAACTATCCTTATTACACATCTTTTATTTTATGACTTATGCGTTCATTATGTGTAAATTACATATTGTACAAGGGAACATATTTATTGTATTACATAAATTACTTACTGTATTACAATATGCATTTTATTCAGGTTTATCCTGTGGGATCTCATAAATCCACTTCCAATAACCTGATAAATGAAGGAAAGGCTTTATTATTGATAGGAGTTTGAACGTGTCCTTAATCTTTTGCAGATTTTATTATTGTTGATTAACTTTAATAAATTATAAATTGCTTATCCTGTATGTTTATCAAAAGCTATTCATTATGAAATACACACTAAGTATGAACAAATTTCTCTGGCTACTGAGTTTAATATTTATTATATCAGGGATTAAGATTGCCTGGGGTCAGGAAGTTAAGGATCAGGCAGCTCCGATTCCTGATGAGATTAATAAGTTCATCCGGGCATCCTGTATAAAATGTCACGATAATAACGGTAAAATATTGGCCCGGACAAAGCTTAATTTTTCAAACTGGGCAGAATACAGTTCTATGGAGGGGTCAAAAAAAGCATCAGCAATTTGCTCAGAACTAGTCGGGGAATCAATGCCACCGAAAAGCTCAAGGAAATCAAATCCTGAACTGATCGCTACAAAAGAGCAGATAGAATTAATATGCAAATGGGCTGAATTATTAAAAATAACGGAAGAGGAAAAGAAGGTCAGATAATGATTCCAGTTGATGCTGCTCTCCCGGCATCGATTATTTTCTCCATAATCTTTTACAGGGAAATCCGGCAGGTCAGAAATACATGATACTATGTCAGAATTTACTGCCTTGGTTACCAGACAACTATAATATATATACAATTACAAGGCTAACGATAATGGCACTAAAAATCGCTACTCTGATCAATATCTCCCTTTTATAGTAACTCATTTTTCAGACCTGTTTTGATTTGACACTTATCATTTAATTGAGATAACGTAAGTATATCATCAAATATTCTTTCTGCCGGCAGCTAATTATGCTACGGGATGCGGGCTTTTGAAACCTTTAAGAAATATTTGGTTTCACAAAGATCAATATTCGCCGAAATCAATCTAATATTCTCTCCATTAATGCAATAACTATTGCCGGCTTCCCGTTTATATTCTGCATTATGAAAACCAGAAAAAATATAAGAGAAAAGAGCAATACCAAGTATGTCAGGATTAATAACTCCACCTGGATTGAGGCTGATGTATGGATTCCCGATGAAGTTGCAAGAACAATGTATCTTCAAAAATTGGATACGACAAAGTCTTCCACGTATTTAGGTCAGCTTAAAGATTTCATTTCCAACATAAACGCATAACCTGTTCCTGATCTGATAAATTGCAGAGAGCCCTTTCTTTTAAGGGCTTTTTGTTATTTCTGAGCCTGGGGAGGAGAAAAGATTGCCCTGCAGTGAATACTATAAGCCACATTTAAAATTTTATCAGATAACCTCCGGCCTGTTTCCTCTGGCATATTTCAAAAAATAATTGTAACCTGATTAAGTTTCGGCTGGTGGCAGCTATTTGATTTTTATTAATTTAAATTCCGCTGTTTTTTCTCCGGCTAAATTATAATTGATCCATTTCCTTTCTTTAGGGCTTACATAAACCATTTCATATCTTGTCCAGACAGCTCCGGGATTAAAATTAATTACTAAATCTGCTTTAAATTTTTTTTCAGGAAGGTATAAAGCAATCCATGTCATATAATCTCCGCTGGGCCAGAGCACGTAACCCTTTAACTTGCCATCGCCCGGATCAAAGCCCACGATATTAATATAGTATGGAGTATTCTGTCCCTGAGTAATACGTGATACATTTATTATAAAACCTTCTCCGTAGGGCTGGCAATCCCAAACTTCAACAGTGTCTGTTCCAACATTAGTCTGCCAGGTACCAATGAATGGCTTTAATAATTCAAGCTGGGTAGGTTGGGCCTTAGCAGTTTGTGCCTCTGTTCGGGTTGAAACTGCTAAAAAGAATGCAATAATTAAAGCGGCTGCAGAGAATCTCTCCATGGCTTTCGATTGTTTAAAGGTCAATATTTAAAACATTAACCACTAAACAAAGTTACGCTAACAAAAAACCAAAATCAAAAATCTTTGATAAAAACACCATAATTAATTTCCGGATACCCCTGGTCTTCGGATTCAGGCTGTTTGCATAACTATTTTAAGTGCTTGTCAAAATCCCTGCAATCAAATCTTATTCTGAGCAGGATAAATAATAATTTTAGCTGAATTCAGAACGTTCGTGGCTTTCCTCATTTTCATTCTTAATTAAATATCACTTAATGTTTCAAAAGCCTGAAAATATTAAAAACATACTCTATCTGGTAGTGGCAATCTCTTTATTAATTGCTTGTTCATGTTCCTCATCATTTCACTCAGCATATTCTGAAAGATCATTCAAAAAAGTACATAAATGTTCAGCGAAAACATATTCAAACGGTAGTGTATATTTCTATAAACGCTGAATAGCAAAGTAAACAAGATACCTTAGCCGATACCCGATGCTTAACAATTTCAATGTTTATACTATAATTTATATTTTTTAATTACCTCATTTGCTGCTTCTGCGATCGTACTATCTTTAACCAGACCCTGATATCTTCTGGCAACAGCCAGTAATTCTTTTATCAGATCCTGTTTCAATGTGTATTCACTGACTTTATCCATCGGAGATTCATCTGAAATCCATTCTCCTTTCCAGTTCAAATGTCCCATTCTGATCCGTGTTTAATATTTCAATGTGTTCTTTTATCAAAAGTATTGAATTAACTTTATCCGGAGCGATTTTTGCTGGGAATCAAATATGGCTTAATAAACTTGATTTTATTTTTTACGAAAATACGGGATTGTAACTTAAAAATTACTTAAATGAAAAAAGCATCATTGTTTCTATTAATTCTGACCATATCAGTATTTACACTTGTCGTGTACGGACAGAATGAATGTAAGGTACTGTTACCGGGAATCAGTGACAAATACACCGGACCCTGCAAGCAGGGTATGGCTGATGGCCGGGGCGAAGCATCGGGAATTGACCGGTATACAGGAGATTTCAAAAAAGGACTTCCTGACGGAGAAGGCACTTATATCTGGCAGACAGGAGAAAAATACATTGGTGAATGGAAAAAAGGGAAAAGAGATGGCAATGGTGAGTATATATCTAAACAGAATGGCCTAGAGACTTCGCTTTCAGGTATATGGAAGGCAGATGAGTACATCGGAAAGGAAGTTCTTTCTCCCTATAAAATCGGATATCGTAACAATATTGGAAGGATAGCATGCATGAAAGTAGGAGAACAGCCCTTTTACGTTAAGTATAAATTCTCGCGGGCTGGTGAGGCATCTTCATTCCTGGCTATAAGCAACCTGCTTCTGCGTGGAAGCTCCGGAACAGAGAATATAACAACATCCTTTACCGGTTATGAGAATGTGACTTTCCCGTTTGAGGGCAATGTCAAATTCAAAGCCCCCAATTCTCTGAATACAGCGGAACTCGACTGTGAGGTGAGATTCACTATTAATGAACCCGGAAACTGGTTGGTTACTATTTACTATTAATAGTGAAATAATCATTCTCCAAACAGGAGTAACAACATTACCCCTGGCCACTCATCTGGGTCGGGTCGTTGAATAAGAAGAGATATAAATATTTTCTCTATATGAAATCTTTACAGAATTTTTTAAGAGCTATTACATTTCTGGTTTTTTTAATCTGCACCGGCAACAGCTCCTATGCACAAAAGCCTGCAATAGAGTTTGGGAAAGCAGTTATCATAAAAGACATAACTCCTGCCACCCAGGATCAGATTACTCCTTTGAAATGGGTTAATGTCAATACTGCTGAAGACACATGGTCAAAAAAAAGGGAATTGCTTGTTTGCTCAGGAAAACCTATTGGTGTTATGCGGTCTGAGAAACAATATGAAAATTTCATTTTGCATATTGAATGGATGCATACTGAACCCGGAGGCAACTCAGGAGTATTTGTATGGTCTGATGCCAATCCGGCCGGAGAATCGCGTCTGCCCGACGGGGTTGAAGTACAGATGCTCGAACTTGACTGGGTCAATCTTAATAAAAAGGATGGAGTAACTCCACCTGATGCCTATGTTCATGGTGAGCTCTTTGGTGTTGGCGGAGTAATAACCACTCCTGATAACCCCAGGGGAACCCGAAGCAAGTCTGTTGAAAACAGGTGTAAAGGACGAGGGTACTGGAACGTATACGATGTAATATGCGTTGATGGAGTAATCAAGCTTTCCGTAAACGGTAAGTTTGTCAATGGGATAAGCCGGTCATCTCAGAAAAAGGGATATATCTGTCTCGAATCGGAAGGGGCAGAGATCCATTTCCGTAATATTAAAATAATTGAGCTGCCAGCCGGAATCGCTTCAGAATAAAGTATCGGCATTATAAACCCATATACTTAAACCAGAAAAGCAGAGCTGACTAATAATTAACCCTAACCGTTTAATTACATGAAGAAGTTATCATTGATAATGCTTTCACTTTCTATTTGTTCAATTGGATTTTCACAAATTGATACAATTTCAAAAAACATTTACCAGAATAATGGGAATTTGGGTATAGGAACATCTCAGCCGGAGACAAAATTAAGAATAGAAGGTAATGTCAGTGCAGGAGATGACAGAGCTTTTATAAGACTTAGAAATACCGATACAGGCAACAGGGCAACTGTGAGCCTGACACTTGAATCGAACGATAAGAATTATGGCACAGCTTTTGGCTTTACGTCAGAATCTTATACGGGTATTCCCGACTTTAACAAAATGGGGGTGATCAGTACAAATGGGAAAGGATTTTCTATTTATTCATCTTCAGATTATGGTTCCCTGAGATTTTATACCAATGTTGATCAAAACGGAATAATTGAGAGGATGCGAATTAACGCTGAAGGCAATATAGGTATAGGAACCAAAGAACCAGCTGCTAAACTGCAGGTTGCCGACGGAGATATTTATATAAGCGATATTAAAAAAGGTATAATAATGAAATCTCCCGATGGAAATTGCTGGAGAGGCAAAGTGGATAATTACGGTAAACTTGTTTTTAATAAAATAGTTTGTCCTGATGAGGAAATTGCGATTGGAACTGATCCCTCAGTTTCACCGGTGAAGCTGGTTGTGTTTCCTAATCCATCTGAAGACAATATAACTATTAAAATCATGCAGGACAAAATAGAAAAACCAAAATACTTGATTTTTAATTTAGACGGGCAGTTAAAAGATAATGGCATTATAACGTCAGATGTCCAGGAAATAGATATTTCAGCATTAACCACCGGGATTTATCTCCTGACTGTTTATGATAACAATGGAGACCTGATAGCTTCTGAAAAAATTATAAAAGAATAGAGTTTTGAATAATTGAGTTTTTGAGGGAAGTTATAACAAGTAATAAAAAAGCCTCAAATTATCAGTTGATATAAATGAGGCTTTTAATTTTTTGTGTAGAGATTAGTCAGCCTGGCATAATAATTGGTGAAAACCAATATACTATACTCTCAATAATGACAAAATATAATAGGAAAATTATACTTGGGTTCACATTACTGACCGGATTGATCCTTAACCCGGGATGTGATAAGCTGAGTACTCAGGATGAAGGTATTCTTGAGGGAAAGATCTCTATTGGTCCGATTTGTCCCGTTGAAACGGATCCTCCCGAGCCGGGATGTTTACCAACTGTTGAGACATATAAGGCGTATCCTGTTTCAGTCTGGACATCTGATGGCAGAAGAAAGATAACTCTGCTTAAACCTTCATTGGATGGCTCGTACAAAACAGAACTTGAGTCTGGTAAATATTTAATAATTCTTGAGACCGGCGGAAACAATATTGGCAGCAGCAACCTGCCTGGTGAAGTTACTATAATATCGGGTGAAATTACTACTCTCAATATAGATATTGATACAGGAATCCGGTAGCTTGGTATTAACCTATTTTATTTCCGGATCATTTGTTCTTGCCTATAGATGAGTTTCTCTACCTTTTGCTTTTAGAAATTGTACGATTAGACTGATTGAATTTCCATACCTTTGCCCTTCAATGGATACTATTTTAATTCGTTTTAAACCACCCAGGCATAAAAGCAGGCATAGTTTAGATTAACCTGCAGAAGGGCTTATAATGCTTAACAATCGGCATGAAAGGTAAGGTACACTCTGAGTCCAGGTGTCAGCTTAAAGATAAAATGATTTTGTGATGCCGATATTCAAATTAATTTTCCGATCTGAAACAGATCGGTGATCAAATAAGAGTTTATAGCTTTTTAAAATAAAAAGCCCCCGATCCGAGAGCTGTAAATGACATTTTATTTTATAATCCAATCAGTATATGTTCTTGTTCCATCACCGATAAAGAACTTACCGCTTTCCTGGTTTATGACCTTCATTTTCTCGTTAGCCAACTTGACTGCTTCGGTCATAGTAGTATCATTTTCAATAGGGTAGTATTTATCTCTTACTGCAACAGATTCATAAACATCAATAGTTCCAATCTGATCCTTTTTCTCCCCTCTGTCGCCCCAGAGTAAATAACTTTTCACACCCGGGTAATTTTTTTCAAATTCGGGTATGTATTTATTCACATAAAAATCCAGAAATTGATTCATAGTTACATCAGGGTTAAGCGTAAATGTATAAGTATTTACACAGACTACTGCACCTTTCTTTAATGTTTGTGCAGAAAGCTGTGTCAATCCAATGCCTAAAAAAATGCATAAGAGCAGAAATGTCTTTGTTTTCATGATTAAAATGTTTTAGTTAATTAAAAGAAGTTAGATATGAGTGTATGCAATATCAATTTCTACGATTCTGATTAACCAAATCTTAAACAAAGTTCGACTACCCAAAGGACAAAGTCTACCACTTTTGTATCATTTTCTGATACTTTTGTTACATTTTCAGAGTAAATCTCTTACTTTTCTATTTTAAAGTAACTTTGATAAGTGGATGCAAAAACGTTGGACATTAATTTATTTACGATGAAAACATCACTAAGCACAATCAGGGGTTTTATCTCTTTCTTCTTGTTGAGCTTTTCTGTGTTAGCTCAGGCTCAATATTTTAATGCTGAGGAGGAAGATCAAAGTCAATTTAGTAATTGTACCAGTATTATGGTTGGAAGACTCGCCTCAGTTGATGGATCCGTAATGACATCCCATACTTGCGATGGTCCGTACAGAACCTGGGTAGAAGTCTTTCCACACAGTAAATATGAAAAAGGAGCTTTACATTCTGTGTACTCAGGAACACTTGATCCAGGAGAAACCGCATGGGATATGCGGAATGTCAAAAAAACGGGTGATATTCCTGAAACAGAAGAGACCTATGCATTTCTTAATACTGCTTATCCTTGCCTGAACGAGAAACAATTAGCGATAGGTGAAACAACAATTGGGGGCAGGCAGGAACTAAGGAACAAGGAAGGGATTTTCTATATAGAGGAGCTTGAAAAAATTGCGTTACAACGGTGCAAAACAGCAAGAGAAGCCATAACACTTATTGGCAAACTTGCTGAGGAATATGGTTATGGTGATTATGCAGAATGTATAACCCTTGCAGATCCAAAGGAGGTCTGGCAGCTTGAGATATCAGGTTCAGGAAAAGGGAAACCTTCAGCTATCTGGTGTGCTGCCAGGATTCCAGATGATCACGTTGGAGTCTCAGCAAATTATCCAAGAATATCTACTATTGACTTCAATAATCCGGACCGCTTTATGTATAGTTCCAATTTACGGGAAACAGCAAAGAATCTGGGTTATTGGGATGGTAAAGAGCCAATGAAGTTTTGGAAAGTTATCGGTCCGTGGCGCAAAGCCTTTGACATGCGTGAATTTTTCATATTGAGTGCTCTGGCTCCTTCTTTAAATCTGTCTGATGATGTTGCGGTTACTGAACTCCCATTTTCAGTTAAGCCCGAGAAGAAATTGTCTCCACGTGATCTGATGAGATTCTTTAGAGAAACTTATGAGGGAACACAATGGGATATGACAAAAAATCTGCTAATTACAGTTAAGAAGAAAGATGACCAGGGAAATGAAATTGAAGAGAAAATCAAATCCCCTGTCGCAAACAGTTGGATGAGCAGAGATTTGCAGAAATTGTTTAATGAGCTACAACCAGGAGTTATCAAAAACCGCTATCCAATTGCTCAAAACTTTTGTTCCTATTCACACATCATCCAGTGCCGTAGCTGGCTACCAGATGAAGTCGGGGCTGTTGCCTGGTTTTCATTTGACAATCCTGCTCTGAGTCCGAGAATACCTATTTTTTCTGGAGTTATAAGTTTACCATTGTCTTTCAGCATTTGTGGTCAGCAAAGATATACACCAGATGCCGCGATATGGTCATTCCGGGAAACAAACAGGCTTGCAACTATAAACTGGGCAAAAGGGAGAACATTAATTGAACCAGCTGTAAAAGAACTTGAAGATAAAGTTTTTGAGGAGGTTCCAATTGTTGAAAAAAAGGTTGTGGAGTTGGTCAAAGCAGGGAAGAACGAAGAGGCTAAACTATATGTCACAGTTTATACAAATAATTTTGCATATGCTGCCATGAAGAGATGGGAGGAAATGAAAGTTCCTCTTTGGAGCATGTATGGAATGGGGTTTTAATTGATGGTTTTATAGGGTCCAAAAGATTTCATAGTCCTTCGTGTACACTTGTAACCTAAGGATGTAAACGACGCAATTTCTATTGTTAATTAAGGGAGGCTAAGCCTGGCATTTCAAAAGGTCCTCCTATCCATGCTACTGATATTATTGGTTAATACTCACAAATTCACTGATTGTAAGCCATTGAATACCAGTCTTTCAGAGCTTATACGATGTCCGAAATACAATTTGTAAAAAAGGACACTTAATAAGCCCCACAGGTGGATATTTTACGGTGGAGTTTCAATAAACTGGGAAAAAAGAAGCCAGTAAATCAAATGCATACAGGCTTCATTTTTTTTGTAACTATTTGAAATTAAGTTACTTTGTGGAGATTAGGAGAATCGAACTCCTGACCTTTTGACTGCCAGTCAAACGCTCTAGCCAACTGAGCTAAACCCCCGTTAAAAACGGTTCAAATTTAAGAAAAAAATAAGAATTCCGGAATTTTATATAAATTCTGCCAATTATTATAAGTTACTGGTTCCTGGGTGCTGGTTGCGGGGTAGTGGCTTGCGGTGAGGTTAAAACTAACTGGCATCCAGAACCCAGTACCTGGCACCAAGAGAAATAAATTCTTTGCGGGAATGAACGTAATTAGTAATTTTGCGTCAAATTTTCTGAACAGGTTTATTCCTTTGTTGTTTAAGAAAAGGAATGGCCTGATTATTGACTCTGATTTTAATGATCAGCGATTCAACTGAAGCAGTGAACAAGTGAAAGTTAAAAAGAAAGATAACGGACCTGCCAGGAAGACATTTTATACTTCGTTGGAGATAAACGATTTTGATGAACTGGTTTTTCAGGACCGTAACCGGGAATATGGAGCCTATGTACTGCGGAAAAAGTATAACCGTGTTCTTTTAGGCGGTACTGTTATAGCAATACTGATTGCTCTGGCTGTTATTCTTATCCCCTTTCTTTCAAGGCCCCGGTCGGAACTGATAGTATCCGGCGGAAACGGGTATATACAAGTGCGAATGGAAAACCTCGAACCCCCTGTTGAGAATCTATACGTTCCTCCGGCTGCACCGCCCCCCCAGGCTGCAAAGCTGACGGAAACTGTAAAATATGTGCCGCCGGTTATCGTCGATTCTGTTATGTCTGTTGAAAAAACACAGCTCACAACCGACGAGGCTCTGGCATCGCAGGACAACGAGGAGACCGAGACCTCCGGGTCAGGTTTCGGAGATGAACTTCTTCCCGGTGATGGTACGGGATCGGAAGAACCGCTTTTTATTGTAGAGGTGATGCCCACATTCAGAGGAGGGGGGCTCGACGAATTCCGCCTTTGGGTAGGCAAAAGGACAAATTATCCACAGGCTGCAATTGACAACAAGATAAGAGGGACTGTTTTTCTTACATTTATTGTTGAGAAAGATGGTTCTGTTAGTAATGTGAGTATAATTAAAGGAGTGCATCCGCTTCTCGATGCTGAAGCAATAAAAGCCATTTCAGAATCGCCGAAATGGTCTCCCGGCCTTCAGAGGGGAGTACCCGTCAGGGTCAGGTTCCAGATACCCCTTAGTTTTATGTATTGAAACATAATAATTGACAGATTAGAGAGTTATAAATATCTGGAATTATTTATTCCTGCCATTGTAATTAACCTTATAAATTCTGACCGATGAAAAGAATAGCTCCTGTACTGATGATTCTGATAATTGCACTTTCAGGGTGCGGTTCCTCAAAGAAACAGCTTGAAAGGGGGAACTACGACGCAGCTATCGACCTTGCTGTACGCGACCTGCGCAGAGACCCCTCAGATTCCAAACAGATCGCAACACTCGACCGTTCATATAAAATTGTAAATGAGCAGGACATCGAAAGAATCAGATTCCTTAAAATGGAGGATAAACCGGCCAACTGGGACGAGATATATCAGATCAATAAAAGGTTGAGCGACAGGCAGTCCCTTGTCAGATCAGTCACACCACTGGAACTCAACGGAAGGACTATTGAATATCCGTACGTTGACTATATGCCTGAAATGGTTGCTGCAAAGCGTAAATCAGCCGATTTCTATTATGCTCATGGCAATGAACTGATGAAAAACCAGCTGAAGGATTCTTACCGCCAGGCTTACTACGAATTTGTAAGGGCAAAGGAATATGTTGGTAATTATGAAGGTATCGATAATAAAATTGAGGACTCGAAATATCTGGGTATGAGCAGGGTGCTTATTACTCTCCAGAACAGATCGATTCTTAAATTTACCCAGGAATTTGAAGAGGATCTGCTTTCAGTTAATCTGCCAGCCATCAACAGTGAATGGGTCGAGTACCATACACAGAACCTTAATCCCGATATAAAGTATGATTACCTGATCAATGTAAATGTAAAGAATATTGCTGTCAGTCCTGATCAGACTATACAACGTGATTCAGTCATAAAAAGAGAAGTTGAAGACGGATTTTCTTACCAGCTCGACAAAAATAGAAATGTCATGAAAGATTCTCTGGGCAATGACATAAAAACAAAGAAATATAAATCACTTCAATGTGCACTTGTTGAAACTGTTCAGTCGAAAACCTGCCAGATTGACGGAGACATTGAGATAGTCCAGATAAATCCGAATAAAGTCC
>Ga0105107_10001869_pt1 | contig 13754 bp, 12 predicted proteins | sample PPLLaktember2015_6_FD_79335 | JGI IMG/M metagenome (GOLD analysis project Ga0105107, IMG submission 79335) | Freshwater sediment microbial communities from Prairie Pothole Lake near Jamestown, North Dakota, USA - PPLs Lake P8 Core (1) Depth... | ecosystem: Environmental > Aquatic > Freshwater >...
AGCACATAGGCCGCCAGAAACTCGCGATGAGACATGGGGGGCAGCAGGACGAAGACGATGCTGCCTTGCATCTTCGCCTGCACGAGGCTCGATGCGGCGTTCGCGAACGCATTCTGCAGCACGGACATCATCGCCAGCCCCGGGACGAGGAACGCCGTGTAGTCGATGCCGGGCAGCGGCTCGACTCGACCGCGCAGCGCGTAGCCGAACACCACCAGATAAAGCAGCGCAGTGAGCAGCGGCGCGAGCACCGTCTGCACCCGGACTTTCCAGAACCGCAGCCATTCCTTGTAGAAGAGCGTTCTGAAGCCGGTCAACGAAGCGCCTAGGCCGAACGGCGCTCCGGACGGGAAGGTTTTCTCGCCTGTGCGCTCAGCGGCCATCGTCACCGCCTGGCACCGCCACCGAAGCGCCGGCGCCCGCCCCGGTGAGCCTCAGGAAAACCTCTTCCAGATCGGGCTGCAGCAGCTCCATCTCCTGCACCCGCAGGCCTCGTCTGCGCAGCTCGTGCATGACCTCTTCGAGATCCGCGTAGCTCCTGAGCTCGAGAGTATGGTAGCCGTCGGGGTCTGCGCTTCGGCTTCGGGCGAGCAAGCTGTCGGGAAACGCGCCGGACACGAGCTTGATGCGCACGTAGCTCGCGGAAAAACGCGCGAGCAGATTGTGCGTCGAGTCGAGCGCGACGATCCTGCCTTGCTTGAGCATCGCGACGCGCCCGCACAGGCTCTGCGCCTCCTCCAGATAGTGTGTGGTCAACACGATGGTGTGGCCGTCGGCGTTGAGGCCGCGTATGAAGTGCCATAGCGCGCGGCGCGACTCGACATCGACGCCCGCGGTCGGCTCGTCCAGCACGATGACCGGCGGCCTGTGCACGAGGGCCTGGGCCACGAGCACACGCCGTTTCATCCCGCCCGAGAGCTGGCGCATGTTGGTGTCGGCCTTGGCGGTCAGGTCGAGGTGATGCATGAGCTCCTCGATCCAGGCGCGGTTGTCACGAATGCCGAAATAACCGGACTGGAACTCCAGCATCTCGCGAACCGTGAAGAACGGGTCGATGACGAGCTCCTGAGGAACGACTCCGAGCGCACGCCGCGCACGCCGATAATCGCGTACGACGTCGAATCCCATGACCTGCGCCGTGCCGGCATCCGCACGCGCGAGCCCGGCAAGGACGCTGATGAGCGTCGTCTTGCCCGCGCCGTTGGGTCCCAACAAGCCGAAGAACTCGCCGGGGTCGATCTCGAGATCGACCCCGGCCAATGCCTGCACCGAGCCGTAGCGCTTGTGCAGTCCTGAGATGTGGATGGCCGCGGTCATGACGGAGCAGAAGAGCGGGCGCGGTCGATTCCGTACATGCCGAGACAGGCGAGCCCGACGAGCCGGGCGGCTCGACAATCAGGACGCGGCCGGCGGCTCGGCGGTCGATATGAGATCCATGATGCCGTAGACCTCCGCGAGACTGCGCATGTTGGCGGGCACGTTCGCGAAGGCGATGCGCCATCCGCGCGCCTTGGCGGCGCGCTGCCACTCGAGCAACAGGCTCAGCGCAGTCGAATCGGCTTCCTCCACGGCGCCGAGGTCCACCGTCAGGCCGTCGCGGTCGATCTCCTTGATCACGAGCTCGCGCAGCTCCACGGCCTGGGCGAAAGTCATGGCCCCGCGAAGCGTCAACCGGTCACCCGCGCGCTCGATCATTTCTTGCCGGCTGCGCGCCTTTCCAGGCGAGCGTTTTGGTCCGCGATGGTCTTGATCAGGCCGTCGATGCCGCCCTTGCTCACCTCGGTGGCAAAGCTCGATCGATACGTCGTGACGATGCTCACGCCCTCCACCGTGACATCGAAGACCTTCCAGCCCTGCGGCGTCTTCTCCATCCGGTAGTCCATCGGAATGGGCGGGCCGCCCGGCTGCTTGATCTGGGTCCGCACGGTCGTCTCGGCGTCCTCCGGCTTCATGAGCGCCGGCCTCACGTCGATCGACTGATCGCTGTACTGCTCGAGCGCCGTTGAGTAGGTCCGGACGAGGAGCGTGCGGAACTGCTTGACGAGCTCCTCGCGCTGCGCGGGCGTTGCCTCCCGCCAGGGGCGCCCGACCGCCAGCATGGTCATGCGGGTGAAGTTGAAGTGCGGCAGAACCTTCGCGTCGACCAGATCCAGCAGCTTGCGCGAGTTCGAAACCAGCTCCTTGTCCTTGCGGATCTGCGAGATGATCTCGTCGGTCGTCTGCTTCACCAGAGCATCGGGCGCCATCAACTGCTGCGCACGCGCGCCGCCGATGCCGCTGGCCATGGCGATTACCGTCAGGAATGCTAGTATTTTCTTCATTTGTCTCTCGTGCCTGTGCGTACGGTGACTCGGAGGGGCGCGCAACTTCCCGGCTATTTAAACGCCGGGCGACGGCGGCGGTTTACTTGGCCGGCGCCTCGGTCGTTCCGCCGCCTTCGGCCGCCTTGCCATATAGAAACTGTCCGATCAACTTTTCCAGCACGACGGCCGATTGCGTCAGCGTGATCTTGTCCTGATCCTTCAGCATCACGCTATCAGCGCCTGTCTCGAGTCCCACGTATTGCTCGCCGAGCAGCCCCGAGGTGAGCACGGAAGCGGACGTGTCCTTGGAAAAGGGATACCGTTTGTCCAGGTCGAGCCGCACGCGCGCCTTGTAAACCTGCGTGTCGAACTCGATTCCGGTCACCCGCCCGACGACGACCCCGGCGCTCTTGACCGGAGCCCGCGGCTTCAGCCCGCCGATATTCTCGAACTCGGCGTATACCGTATAGCTTTCGGGCGCCGTGAACGAACCCATATTGCCGACCTTGAGCGCAAGGATGACGAGCGCGCCCAGACCGGCCATCACGAACACCCCCACCCAAAGATCGAGCGCTCCTCGTTGCATTACATCCCCCGGAACATGAACGCGGTCATGACGAAGTCCAGCGCCAGCACCGCCAAAGACGAGGTCACGACCGTGCGAGTCGTCGCCCCCGAGACACCCTCCGCGGTCGGAGGCGCGTCGTAGCCTTCGAACACCGCGATCCAGCTGATGGTGATGCCGAAAACGATGCTCTTGATGACTCCGTTCATGATGTCCTCGCGCACGTCGACCGCAGCCTGCATCTGCGACCAGAACGTACCTTCGTCGACGCCGATCAGCACGACCCCGACGAGGTATCCCCCGAAAACGCCCATGGCGCTGAACATCGCGGCGAGCAACGGCATGGAGATCACGCCCGCCCAGAAGCGCGGCGCCATTACCCGTGCGATCGGGTCGACGGCCATCATTTCCATCGCCGCGAGCTGTTCGGTCGCCTTCATGAGCCCGACCTCCGCGGTGATCGCGGATCCCGCCCGGCTCGCGAACAGCAGCGCCGACACCACCGGACCGAGCTCCCGCACGAGCGACAAGGCGACCAGCACGCCCAGAGCCGACTCCGATCCATACGTATTGAGCGTCTGATAGCCCTGGAAGCCGAGCACCATGCCGACGAACAGGCCCGAGACGATGATGATGATGAGCGAAAGGACGCCTGTATAGTAGACCTCGCGAATCACCAAGCGCGGGCGCCTCAGGCTGGTGCCCGAATGCGTCACCGTCAGGCCAAAAAAGCGGGCGGCGAAGCCGAGCCGCCAGATCGCGTCGATCGTGTTGGCGCCGATTCCGCGCACCGAGAGGGGATTGCGCCCGAACATCATACGCCGAGCTCCTCGGCGAACGGCTGGCTGGGGTACTGATGCGACACCGGGCCTTCGGCCTGGCCGTAGACGAACTGTCGCACGAGCGGCTCTTTGTTCGCCCGCATTTCGTCCGGCGTGCCCTGCGCCACGATCCTGCCCTCGGAAAGGTAGTAAACGTAGTCCACGATCTCGAGCGCCTCCTCCACATCGTGCGTGACCACGATCGAAGTGGCTCCGAGCGCGAAGTTGAGCCTGCGCACCAGGTTGGCGATCACGCCGAGCGCGATCGGATCGAGGCCCGTGAACGGCTCGTCGTACATCATGAGCATCGGGTCGAGCGCGATCGCGCGGGCGAGCGCGACTCTGCGCGCCATCCCGCCCGAAAGCTCGCCCGGCATCGCGCCATGCGCTGCCCGAAGCCCCACCGCGTGCAGCTTCATGAGCACGAGATCGCGCACCATCGACTCGGGAAGCTCGGTGTGCTCGCGGATCTGGAAGGCCACGTTGTCGAACACGGACAGGTCGGTGAACAACGCGCCGAACTGGAACAGCATTCCCATCCGGCGGCGAAGCCCGTAGAGCTCGTCACGGTCGCTAGGATCGACCTTCTTTCCGTCGAAGATCACGTCGCCCTGACGGGCCCGCAGCACCCCGCCGATCAGACGCAGAATTGTCGTCTTGCCCGAGCCCGAAATGCCCATGATCGCAACGACCTTGCCGCGCGGAATCGCCATGTCGATGTTTTGCAGCACCGGGCGCTTGCCGTAGGCAAAGGTCAGATTGCGAATCTCGACGAGATGTTCGGACGCCACCAAGGTCGCCGGCTAGAGGCAAAGCATTGGATTCTAAACTAGGCGCGGGGAGGCGCAACCCTACGCCCGTGCCGGGGCACAGCGAACCTCCACCCTTGCTACCGCAGCCGCACCTCGATGCCGTGCTGGGAAAGTATCCGCATCGTCGGCGCGACCAGCCGCAGAACGAATTCGCGCCGGTCCTTGTTGCGCAGCGCGGCTTGCCGCCAGGCACGCCCGTCGCCCAGGCCGGCGCGCTCATAGACTTCCGCGCGAGGCCAGAAAAAAGCGCGCAGAAACCGGTTGAACATGAAGTCGCACAAGCGCGGCACGAGCGGCACCAGCGCACGCCGCCTCGAGCGCATCGCAGCCTCGAGCCTGCGCCGTGCGTACGCGAGGTGCCGCGCTTCGTCCATCATTTGCAGTGCGATCATCTGCCGGACGAAAGCGCAAAGGTCGGGACCCGCGTGCCGGCGAACGTACCGATTGAGCTTGTCCGGCACGTCCTGCACCACCACGCGCATGAACCAGTACAAAACGTCGCTCGGCAGCAACCGGTGCGCGGGTCGAGCGAATGGGGGCAAGGCACGGCGCCAGTCAGGCAGCTCCAGGCCGCTCGCCGAGGCAAGCCGCAGGAACATCAATGCGTGGCCGGCCTCCTCGCGCAGCTCGTGCAGCAGAAACGCATACTCGGCATCGGGCTCAGCGCAACGCAGCCTTCGCACGGATGCATCCATCGCGATGCGCCCGAACGCTGCGTGCGTCTGCGCGATGCCGAGGAGCTCGTAGTGCGACAGGCGCATCCGGGCCTCGTCCGACAAGGCATCGAACTCCGCCAGCCCGTTGAGCGAGATCGCCTCCCGCGGCAGCCAGTAACGGTCCAGCGTCAGCGTGCGCCAATCGAGCACCGCCAGCGGATCCCGGTAGGGCGTACTGTTCGCGGAAAGCTGTTCGAGCAGCGGTGCTTCGGGCGATTGCATGCGGGCAATTTAGCACAAGCCGAGCCGGATTCCAGGCCATGCGGCTACACTTGGCGCAATGCAAGAAACCGAAACAAGAGCGCCCTTGCGCGCAGGCCGCCGTGCCCTCTTCCCGGCACGAAACGATGCAAGGACCCTCCGGAACAAGGGGTTATGACGAAGAGCATCGCACTGTCGTTCGCCCGTGTGCGCAAGGCGTTCGGCCGCCACACCGCCCTGGCCGATTTCAGCTTGACAGTGCAAGAAGGCGAGCTGTTCGGACTGGTCGGCGTGAATGGCGCCGGCAAGACGACGCTGATCAAGTGCCTGCTGGACTTCGCCGCCCCGGACGCGGGGCGCATCGAGGTCTTCGGGGTCCCTCACCGCGAGACCGCGGCGCGGCGCGAGCTTGCCTTCCTGCCGGAACGGTTTCTGCCGCCTTACTATCTGACGGGCCGGGATTTCCTGCGCTACATGCTCACCCTGCACCGCGCCCGGTTCGCGCCGGATCGAACGCAAGCGATGTTCGAAGCCCTCGATCTGGATCCGCGCGCACTCGATCTGCCCGTGCGCTCGTTCTCCAAGGGCATGACGCAAAAGCTCGGGCTCGCCGCCTGTCTGCTTTCGAACAAACGCCTCTACGTCCTGGACGAACCGACGAGCGGGCTCGATCCGAGGGCGCGGGCGCTGCTCAAGCGCCAGCTTCTCGCGCTTCGTTCGGCCGGGCGCACGGTGTTCGTCACCTCGCACCTGCTCGCCGATGTCGAGCAGCTATGCGACCGCATGGCCGTGCTGCATGGCGGCACCATTCGATACGTCGGCACGCCGGCCGAGCTTCTCGCGCGCCACGGCACCGATGACATGGAGCAGGCTTTTCTTCGCTGCATAGAAAGCGAATCGAGCCCGCCGCGGGACAAGGCGTGATCCGGGCTGTCCGATGACAGTCGATCTGGCACAATAGGCGATTGAGCAAGCCTCCGAGAAGGACAGGGATGGATCCCTCTAGCCGCTCCAAGCCCGACCTGCTGGTCGTCGATGACGACCCGCTGATCAGCGACACGCTCAACTTCGTGTTGAGCCGCGATTTCAATGTCTACGTCGCCGACTCCCGCGATCAGGTGAAGAGCCTGTTGCGCCAGCTCGACACGCCCCCCAAGCTCGCCTTGGTCGACCTCGGCCTCCCGCCGACCCCGCACCGCCCCGACGAGGGCTTCAAGCTGATCGGCGAGCTCATCGCGTATTCGCCGTCGATCAAGATCCTGGTACTGTCCGGACAAAGCGACGAAGCGAACGCCAAGCACGCTCGCACGCTGGGCGCGATCGACTTCATCGCGAAGCCGTGCGAGCCCGCGGTCATCAAGACGCAGCTGCTGAAGGCGCTGGAGATCACCGATGCCGAGCTAGGCGCCGCGCCCGAGACGAGCAAGCTGATCGGCGCGAGCATGCCGATGGAGAAGCTGCGCCAGCAGATCAGCCAGTACGCCAACGCCCCGTTTCCGGTGTTGATCGAAGGTGAGTCCGGCAGCGGCAAGGAGTTGGTGGCGGCGTCGCTGCATTCGCTTTCCGGGCGCGCGGCCAAGCCGTACCTCGCACTCAACTGCGCGGCGATCTCGCCGACCCTGGTCGAGCCGACGCTGTTCGGCTACGCCAAGGGCGCGTTCACGGGCGCGACGTCATCGCGCTCCGGCTACTTCGAGGACGCCTCCGACGGCACGCTTTTCCTCGACGAGATCGGCGAGCTGCCGCTCGAGCTCCAGGCGAAGCTGCTGCGCGTGCTGGAGAACGGCGAGTTCCAGCGGGTCGGCGAGACGCAAAGCCGCAAGAGCAATGCGCGGGTGATCGCCGCGACCAATCGCGACCTGCGCCAGGAAGTCCGCGGTGGCCGGTTCCGCGCCGATCTCTACCACCGTCTGTCGGTGTTCACGATCGGCGTGCCGCCGCTGCGCGATCTCGGCGACGACAAGCGCCTGCTGCTCGATCACTTCCGCGACTTCTATGCCAAGCAGGCGGGGTGTTCGCCCTTCGAACTCGACAAGCGCGCGCTCCAGACCTGGCTCGAGTATGGCTTTCCGGGCAACGTGCGCGAACTGCGTAACATCGCGATACGGCTCACGACGAAGCATGTCGGCCAGTCGGTCAGCAGCGATCAGCTGCAGGCGGAGCTCGATCTGGAAAGCGTCGACGTCGCATTGCCCGGCCTCGCGCCGGCGCAGGACTTCAAGACCTTGCTCGAGGCGGCGCGCAAGCACCTGCAGCTGCAGAAGAACTTCAACCTCGACATGACGCTGCAGCAGTGGGAACGCGGTTACGTGGAAGCAGCGCTGGCGATCACGCACGGCAATCTGTCGCAGGCGGCGCGCCTGCTCGGCATTCATCGCACCACGCTGTACAGCAGGATCCAGAACTACGGCGGGCAAGAGGGGGCGGACGACAAGTAGCCCATGTACTACGCTCACTTCGGTCTGAACGAGGCTCCGTTTCGGATTACTCCGAACACGGACGTTTTCTTCGCCGGGGCCAACCGTGGCGCGATTCTCGACGCCCTCACCTATGCGATATCCCAGGGCGAAGGCATCGTCAAGGTCACCGGCGAGGTGGGCACCGGCAAGACCATGCTGTGCAACATGCTGCAGTCGCGCCTGCCGCCCAATATCGAAACGGTGTACCTGGCGCATCCGAGCGTCTCGCCCGACGAGATTCTGCACGCGATCGCTTTCGAGCTTCAGCTCGACGTCGCGCGCGACGCGAACCGCATCGAGGTCATGCACGCGCTCTACGGCTATCTGCTGGAGCGCCACGCCGAAAACAAGCAGGTCGTGATCTTCGTCGAGGAATCGCAGAACATGCCGATTGCCACGCTCGAGGAAGTTCGTCTGCTGTCCAACCTCGAAACGGGCAAGCACAAGCTGCTGCAGATCGTGCTGTTCGGCCAGCCCGAGCTCGACGACAACCTGCGCCAGCCCAACATCAGGCAACTGCGCGAGCGCATCACCCACAGTTTCGCTTTGCCGCCGTTCAGCGTGCAGGAAGTCGGGGAGTACCTGATGTTCCGGATGCGGGCCGTCGGCTATCGCGGCCCGGACCTGTTCAACCCCGGCATCGTCAAGCGGATTGCGCAGGGCTCTGCCGGTCTCACCCGGCGGATCAACCTGATTGCGGACAAGGCACTGCTCGCGGCCTTCTCCGAGAACACGCACACGATCGAGCCGCGGCATGTCAGCGCCGCGCTTCGCGACAGCGAATTCGCCCGTGACAACGTCGTCGCGATCGATACGAGCAAGAAGCGCTGGTTGGTGCTCGCTGGCGTTCTCGTGCTGGTCGCCCTGATCGCGGTTGCCTTGCTTCTCGCCGTCCCGGGAGCCAGACTCTGGACGTCGACGCTGGGTGAGCCTGCGGGCAGGGCAGCGGATCCGACGCGGACCGCCGCACCGGCCGGTCCGACAGCCGCCGACGCGGCCACGGCGCCCCAGCCGCCCCGCGTCTCGAACAACCCGGCAACGGGGCAGTCGTCCGAGGCTCCCATGGCGGCGCCCGCCCCGGATTCGGCGGCGGCGCCGGCGAGCGCAACCGATCCTCCGATTGTTGCTCCCGTGCAACATGGCGAATCGGCCGGCGTCGTGACAGAATCGTCCGTCGGCGCCCGGCCGGAGCCGCAACCCGTCACGGCTCGGGACGACTTACTTGCTGCGAGAATCTCGGCGACACGCCAATGGCTTAGCACCGAAGCGCCGCAGACGCTCTCGATCCAACTGCTCGGCTCGGAGAATCCCCAGCAGCTTAGAGAGCACCTAAGCACAATAACCAAATCTGTTGAAGCAAATAGTATTTTTGTGTACCGTACTCTTGCCAAACAGAAGCCCTTCCTGACGGTGCTGTATGGCAGCTTCGCCAGCAGGGAAGCCGCTCTGGCCGCACTGGATCGGTTGCCGTCGCATCTCAAGGCATTCAAGCCATACCTGCGCACGGTGCAGGGGATACGCGAAGAAATGAGTCGGAACAACACGTTGTAAGCGTTGTGCGGCCACCCCGCCGGGCGCAGAACACAGGGGAAAGCAGATGCGATTGCTCGTTTTGCGATTGGACGGAGGCGCGGCGCCGGGGCAAGCGGTTTTGCCCTATGCCGGGCGTGTCCGTGCGCTGCTCGTCGCGCTGATTGCGTCCGTCGCGCTTTCCGGTTGCTGGAGTCTGCACAGCACCACGACCCCGTCCGAGGGACATATCGTCGCCGGTCCCAAACCGGCGGGAGAGATTCCTGCCCCGGTCAGAACCACCACTTTTGCGGTCCCGGCGCCCAAGCCCACGGTCAAGCCCCCGACCTACAGCGTCGTCGTCAACGACGTTCCGGTGAAGGAACTGCTGCAGGCTCTGGCCCGCGACACCCGGCAGAACATCGATATCCATCCGGGACTTACCGGACTGGTCAGCATCAACGCGATCAACGAGACGCTGCCAGCGATCCTCGACCGGATCAGCAAGCAGGTCAACATGCGCGTGCGCCGCGAGGGCAACACGATCATCGTGCAGCCAGACACGCCGTATATCAAGACGTATCGGGTGAACTACGTGAACATGGTGCGCGACAGTGACTCGCGCATCGGCGTCTCGGGATCGATCAGCACCACCGGCGCCGTGGGCGGTGGCACGGGTGGCTCCGGCGGAGGCGGTGGCGGCGGAGGTGATCAAGGCGGAAACCAGTCACAGACGACAGTGAATACCCGCTCACAGAATCACTTCTGGGAAGTCTTGCAAACCAACATCCGATCGATCCTGGGCTCGACCCGGGCCCTGGCGCAGAGCGCGGAGGAGCGCGCTGCCCGCAACGAGGCCCTCAGAGCGCAGCGTGATGCACGAATCGCCCAAGCCGAGGCGGTCGCGCGTGCGGGTGCCGGCGCGCCAGCTCTCTTCAAGGAGGCATTCAGCGTCCCTCCCCCGCCGCTGCCTGGTGACGTGAGTCAGGACATCGTCGTGAATCCGGTCGCCGGCACCGTGAGCGTGCTCGCCACCGAGCGCCAGCACGAGCTCGTCCAGCAGTACCTCGACAGCGTGTTGCTCGCCGTGCAGCGGCAAGTCTTGATAGAGGCAACCATCGTCGAGGTTCGACTCTCCGACGCGTATCAGGCCGGAATCAACTGGAGCCGGCTGCCGATTACCGGCGGCATGAGTCTCAGCCAAACCCTGCTCGGGGGGTTTGGAACCGGGCTCACCCAATCCGGCAACAACGCCTTCGTCGCGGAGTACACGAACCCGGATTCCCCGATCGGCAACATCAGCGGCACGGTGAAGCTTTTGGAGGAATTCGGCAACACTCGTGTGCTCTCGAGCCCGAAGCTCATGGCGCTGAATAACCAGACTGCGCTGCTGAAAGTGGTCAACAACGTCGTGTATTTCGAGGTCAGCTCGACGACGACGACGCCCGTGCAGGGCGGTGCGACGACGAGCGTCAACACGACGGCCAAGACCGTTTCGGTCGGCGTCGTGATGGGCGTGACCCCACAGATCAATGAGAACGGCCGGGTCACCTTGACCGTGCGCCCGACCGTCTCCCGAGTGGTCGGGTTCAAGCAGGATCCGAACCCGACGATCAGCGTGCAAAACCTCGTGCCGGAGATCCAGGTCCAGGAGATGGAGTCGGTGCTGCAGGTCGGGACAGGTCAGACCGTCGTGCTGGGCGGACTGATGCAGGACCAGAACTCGCAGAATCGGGAGCAGATCCCGGGCGCCGATCTGCTGGGGGCGGTTGGTGATATTTTCCGGTTTCGCGATAACAGCGCCAGAAAGACCGAGCTGGTGATCTTTCTGCGGTCGACCGTGATTTCGAATCCCTCGCTCGACAGCGACGAGCTGAAATTCTTCCAGCGCTTCCTTCCGCAACCGCCGCAAAACGGTTAGCTTTACGCCATGAGCCTGCTGCTCAAAGCGCTGCAGAACGCAGCCAAGGACCGGGAAGCCTCCACCGCTGCCGGAGGCGAGACTGCGGCCGCGGCTGAAACCCCGGCCGGCGGCGCCTCCGAGCTCACGCTGGAGCCGGTCGAGCCGACCGAGCGCGGCGCGCCGCCCTCCTCGGCGCGCGCGGCCAGCTATACGCCCGAGCGCGCAACCGAGCGGCCCTCGGCCTCGAGCCCCCAGCAGGCGCAGAGCGTCCTGCGGGCGGGCGCCGTGCGCGCCCCGGCGGCGCGCGGACCCGGGCTGATGGACTGGATCGCGCGCCGGCCTTTGGTCGCTTTCAGCACCGCAGCCGGCCTGTTCGCCATCGGCTACGGTGTCTACCTGTACCTCCAGATCAGTAATCCGGGCATGTTCATGGCCCGCCCGGTCGCGCCTCCGCCACCTCCGCCGGCGCCGAGCGTGGCCGTTGCACCATCTCAAGCACCCGTGTCCCCGCAGCCTTCGGTCGCGACACCCATCCCGCCAGCTGCCCCGCTCCCGCCGCAGCCGAGCGCAGGGTCGGGCCCGGTGCCGCTGCCTCACGGGAGTTCGATTCCGGGACCCGATGCAGCCGCCAGCCGAGCACCCGCGCCAGCAGCGATACAGCCGCCAGCGTCGCCCTCCCGTGCAACGCCGACCGGCCCGACGGCGCAACCCGGTCCGGTCGCGGCACCGACACCACCCACTTCTGTTGCACCTCCGGCTGCTACGGTCGCGAGCAAACCTGCCGTCGCGCCAGCGTCTCCGCGGATCGCAGCGACCGAGGCGACGACCCAGGGGCCGAGCACTCGGGTCGCAGCTGCTCCCCCACACGAGCCGGCGCCCGCTGCCCGAGTTCGAGCGGCGCCGCAGCCGCGCGCGCGCGCAGCGGCCAACGTGCCGGCCGAAGCCGTACCCGCCGCGGCTCAGCTCGTCGCAGTGGATGCCGGGCTGATTTCGGCGCACCAGGCCTTGGAGAAGGGACAACTCGCCGACGCCGAGCGGCTGTATCGCCAAGCGCTCGCATCCGATCCGCGCAATGTCGACGCCATGCTGGGGCTGGCGGCCACCCTGACGCAGCAGAACAACGCCAATGCCGCGACGCAGCTCTACGTGCGAGTGCTGGAGCAGGATCCGCGCAATGCGCTGGCGCAGGCTGGCCTGCTCAATATCGGCGGGCGTGCCGATCCGGCCGCTGCCGAAACGCGCCTCAAGCAGCTCATCGCCCGCGAGCCCTCGGCGTACCTGTACTTCAGCCTGGGGAACCTGTATTCCGAGCAGCGCCAATGGGCAGCAGCGCAGGGCGCGTACTTTCAGGCCTTCAATCTGGCACCCGACAATCCGGACTACGCCTACAACCTCGCGGTAGGGCTCGAGCACCTGAATCAGCCGAAGCTGGCCCTCGACTATTACCGGCGTGCGATTGCGCTCGCGCAGACCCGGGGCCATGCTCAATTCGCCATGCCGCCGGTGCAGGCACGAATCCAAAGCCTCGAATCGGCATTGGCCGAACGTCCCTGACCGCGCGCTCGGTCATCGCGTCCGTCGGGATACCACGACAGTGGCGTGCGGGATGCAGGTGGGGGGTACGAGCGTAGCGCGCGGCAGGCACGTTGCACTCGCTGCGGTCGGGGCGAACGTGCTATTTTCGACCGAGAACACGCATTGCACTCGCGTGCTTGGGCGTGGGGGTGCATCGATTGCCCGCAGCCGCTGCACCGTCATGAGCACCGTCTCAGCATTTGATCGGATCCGTTAACGTTGGCCGAGCAACGAAAAAAACTGCGTCTGGGGGAACTGCTGGTTCAGCAGGGGCTGATCACCACCGATCAGCTCCGGATCGGCTTGACCGAGCAGAAGACGAACAACACGCCGATCGGCCGGCAGCTCGTTCGCCTCGGATTCGTGACCGAGGCCGCCATACGCGATGCGATGGCGCGCACGATCGGCCAGGAGTCGATCGATCTGTCGCAAGTCGTCGCCGATGCCGAGGCACTGCGCCTGGTGCCGCAGGAGTTCGCCCGCAGGCACCGGGTGCTTCCCATTGCGTGGGATCCGGACGAGCGAGCGCTGACCGTCGCCACGACGGGCGTGTTCAACGTGGTCGCGCTCGACCAGTTGCGAGCCATGCTCGGCCAGGGCATCGAGTTGAAGACGCTTCTCGCCGCCGAGGCCCAGCTCGAGGACTACATCGACCAGTTCTACGGCTTCGAGCTCTCGGTCGACGGCATTCTGCGCGAAATCGAAACGGGCGAGATCGACTACCAGAGCCTGCAGGCGATCGGCGACGAATACACCCAGCCGATGGTGCGCCTGGTCAACGCGCTGCTCGTCGACGCGGTGAAGCGCGGGGCATCCGATATCCACCTCGAGCCGGAATACGCATTCCTGCGCATTCGCTTCCGGATCGACGGCGTGCTCGAGCAGGTGCG
>Ga0105107_10001870_pt1 | contig 13751 bp, 8 predicted proteins | sample PPLLaktember2015_6_FD_79335 | JGI IMG/M metagenome (GOLD analysis project Ga0105107, IMG submission 79335) | Freshwater sediment microbial communities from Prairie Pothole Lake near Jamestown, North Dakota, USA - PPLs Lake P8 Core (1) Depth... | ecosystem: Environmental > Aquatic > Freshwater >...
AGCCGCGGACTGGTCAAGCGGGACCTGGTCCTGAACATCGACCTCGGCCCGACCCTCATGGACCTGGCCGGGGTCCCCATCCCCTCTCCAGCCCAGGGCCGCAGCCTGAAACCCCTTCTCGGACGGAGAACGCCGGCCTGGCGGTCCGAGATCTTCTGCGAGGAGCTCTGGGACCATCCGGACATCCCGCGGAGCGAATGCGTCCGGACGGAGCGCTGGAAATCCATCCAGTATCCCGCGCATCCGGAGTACGTTGAGCTGTTCGACCTGGCGGCCGATCCTGACGAGAAAAGGAACCTGGCCGGCGATCCCGGTCATGCCCGCGTGCTGGCTGAGCTGCGGGGGCGCTGCGGCCGGACCATCCGGAGCCTGCTCGACGATCAAGCCAAGTTCAAGGACCCCCGAAATGCTCGAGATCGCCCCTCAAAGGCGGCCTGATTCTCGTCGAAAAGGAGGAATGCCCGTTATGAAGATCGCTCGAAATGTCAAGCCCGGCGTCGTCTCTGCGATCGGCGTGTTGTTATTGTCCGCAGCGGCGGTTATGGTCCTGGCCCCAGCCTCCTGCGTCGCTGCACGGCCCGCGGATTTTTACGCCTATCACACCCGGCTGGACTATGACGATCACAACAATACGGGCCAATACGCCGACCTTATCGTCAACGTCGGAACCAAAGGCCGATTCGTGTTCTGTCGGGAATTCGGCTATCTGCCGTACTGGCAGCCGTCGGAAACGAAGTATTTCGTCGACCGGATACTGCCGGTGACCGGCGACGGACCCCCGGAACGGCCGGACAAGATCAACAAGTGTTCCTATGTCCGCTTGATCGAGAGCTCGCCCGACAGGATCGTCGTCCACTGGAGGTACGCCCCGGACCTGAACAGTCCGCACTTCACCGATTTTCAGAGGACCTATAGCGGCGATATCGGCAGCTACTTCGCCGATTACGCCGAGGAGTACTTCACGATCACCCCCGGCGGGCGGATCACCAGGGAAGCTAAAAAAGGCTGTGTCCGGCTGGACGAATGGAACGATCTCTTGAACAAGACGACACAGGTCCTGGATCTGACCGCTTCCGGGATTTCCGTTCGCAGCACCACGCCAGCGCGGCTGCAACGCCGGCCCGGTGACGGCGTCGCGGGAGCGCCCGTCGTCAAAGGAGGCGTCGAGTCCCCCGCGCTCTGGATGCGGTTCGATGAGGGGCTGTCCGCCCAAGACGACTTCGCGAGGGAAAGCGTCAAGGGATCGACGTGCGCCATCGGCGGCGCGGACAGCTACTGGAGAAAGGGCGTATCAGGGGCTTGCCTGTCGTTCGACGGCTACACCAACCGGGTGACCGTGCCTTCTCGGGAACTCCCGAACATCCGCGGCGACTTCACCATCGAGGCCTGGATCGCACCCCAGGAATTTCCCTGGGACTGGTCGGGCATCGTCGATCACGACCAGGACCGACGGGCTGGATATCGCCTGGCGATGGATCACCTCGGCCGGATCGCCCTGGAGGCTTGCCTCGGAGGGCGATGGTCCGGACTGACGACGAGCAAGGCCGTGGACATTCTGAAATGGACATTCGTGACCGCGACGTATCGCCAGTCGAAGGGCTTCGCGATCTACTTTAACGGTACGCTGGCGGCTTCCGGGGCGGCGACAGGGCCTGTCCAGGATGTGCCGGACCTGGACCTTTTCATCGGCATGGCTCACGCCAAGAGCTATCCCCGGGCGTGCGAGCGAGAGATCACCAAAATGTTCCGCTCGAATATGGTCTTCAGCGGGCTCATCGATGAAGTGCGCGTTTTCGACCGGGCGTTGAGCGAGTCGGAGATACGCGCGGACTATCGGACCTTCCAATCCGACGTCACGACGCCCCTGAGCCACTGGGTCCTGCCCGCCGGGCCGGCGGACGCCCAAAGCTTCGGGGCGGACTATACGAGACTTCGCTTCGGTCCGGAATGGGAAGGCCTATGGCGGGTCGGGGACCATGCCGACATCGTCGTCTCGTTCGACGACAGGCCCAACCGGTTCGTCTTCTGGCGCGGGACAAACTACCTGGCCAGCCTGGTCACGGAGCCGGGTCCGGGGGGCATCTGGGTCAACGACCAGGGCCCGGAGAATTACACCGATCAGTGCTACGAGCACATGTCGGACAAGATGTGCCGCTACTCCCACGTCCGGCTCATCGAGAACACCGATGCCAGGGTCGTCGTCCACTGGCGCAACGCGAGCGTCAGCATCGGATACGAGTGGCTCTGGCCGGACCGGAACGGCTGGGGGCTCTGGACGGACGAGTATTGGTACATCTATCCCGACGCCGTGTCCGTCCGGTATCAGGTGAGCGGACGAATGGCCGAATACCCCGACACGCAGTCCCAGCAGAACGAACTGCTCAATCAGCCGGGGACCCGGCCCGAGGACAACGTCGTCCCCGAATCGATCACCGTCGCCAACATGGACGGGCAGACTGAGCTGTGGGACTACTCCTCAGGTCATACGGTCCTGAAAGGCTCGCCGATCCCCGGCGAGAAGAACCTCGTCTATTTGAATCTCAGGTCCAGGTTCAAGCATTTCAATATCGGCCAGACCGGTTCGTTTTGGGTTCCGTACAGCCAGTGGGAATCGATGCAGCTCGCGCCCGGATTCTCACACTACAACGCCTGGAGTCATTATCCTGTCGGCCTGCTGCCGAGCGACGGCACCGTGACGACCGGGAAGGACCGGACGAGCAGTTCCTGCCTGGGCACGCTCAACGGACTGCACCATCTTCTGAAGGACGGCCGCATGGAGGCCTATAACATTTATGGACTGACGGACCTGCCGGCCGCTGAGCTCAGGACGCTGAACCGTTCCTGGAATTCGCCCCCGGCCATCGTGGACCTTAACGGCTGCCGAAGCGACGGCTACGATAAAAGGCAAAGGGCCTGCGTGATGGTCCGGGAGTCGGAGCGGCTGTCTTTCGAGCTGAACGGCTCCGAAGAGAATCCTATCTTGAATCCCTGCTTCGTCATCCGAAGTTGGGGAGGACCGTCTCCGGCCCGTCTGAAGATCGACGGACGGGCCCAGATTCCCGGCCCAGATTTCAGGCAGGGCGTCATCCGGGACACCGACGGCACGGAAACGATGATCATCTGGGTCAGGCAGCGATCCTCGCAGCCCCTGCGCTATGAGATCGACTGAGAAGGCGTAGCGATCCACCCGTCGCGGACGCTCTCTCCCGTCGCCCGATACGAAGGAGGATTAAGATGACGGCTCATGGGAACTCTCGGCCGGTCTCCGGCGCCGAACAATGGACGAGCTACCGGCGGCTGGTCACGGCTCTGCATCATCGGGAACCGGACCGTGTCCCGTTCGACCTCGGCGGATCGATGGTTACCGGCATCAATGTCCGCGCTCTGACGGCGCTGCGCCAAGTGCTCGGCCTGCCCGGCGAAGCCCAAGTCCTGGATCGGGTCACGCAGATGGCCGAGACCGGGGACGACATGCGCGAACGCCTCAGGGTGGATGTGCGAAGCGTCCGACCGAACGCCCCGGGCCGGGCCGGGCTGGCCCGGGACCTCGGCTGGGTCGGCGATCACGACCGTTTGATCGACGAGTTCGGAATAGGCTGGCAAATGCCCAGGCAAGGGGGGCATTACTATGACCTCTACTTCAGCCCCCTGGCGGACTGCCGGACAGTGGCCGACATCGAGCGCTACCCCTGGCCCGACGCGCTCGATCCGGCCCGTTTCGAAGGCCTCAAGCAGCGCGTCGATCATGTGGTCGAACAAGAGCGCCGCGGCGTGGTCGTCGAGCGGATGCATGCGGGCATGTGGGAGCATGCCATGTGGATGCGGGGGTATGAGCAGTTCTTCATGGATATGGTCACGGATCACGCCGTTGTCCACGCCATCATGTCGAAGGAGCTCGAGGTCAAGATGGCCTATTGGGGTCGGGTGCTCGACCTGCTCGACGGGCACACCTTGGTCCTCTCGACCGCCGACGATCTGGGCACGCAATCCGGCCCGCTGGTCTCCGTGGCGATGTACAGGGACCTGATCTGGCCGTACCACCGCCGGCTGTTCCAGTTCCTCAAGAGCCGTGCCCGGACCGAGATCTTCATCTTCTTCCACTGCGACGGAGCGATCTGGGATTTCGTCCCGCTCCTGATCGAGGCCGGCGTTGACATCCTCAATCCCTGGCAGGTCAACTGCAAGGGTATGGACGATACCAAGCGCTTCAAGCGGGAGTTCGGGAACGACTTGACCATCTGGGGCGGCAGCTGTGATACTCAAGCCGTGTTGCCGTTCGGCACGACCCAACAGGTGCGCGACGAAGCCCGCCGCCGGATCGAGGACTTGGCCCCCGGCGGAGGGTTCGTGTTCGCGCCGATCCATGTTATCCAGGCTGGCGTCCCGCCGGAGAATATCATGGCCTGGTGGGAAGCTTTGATGGACTACGGCCTCTATGGTTGAGCGTGATCCGAGTCCCTCCCGCCGCATTCGTCCGCGCGTGCCGCGCGAAGGCCGCGGCTCGGTCAAGGGGAACGTGGCCCTGGCCGATCTGCGGCCGGATCCTAGTCCAATGACGAACAAACGCGAGGGGCATCTGGTCCTGCTCGCGGCGGTCGTGCTCGCGTCCGCCCTAGCCGCCGCCTGCGATCCGGCCGGCCGACTTGCCCCAAAGAACGGGGACCTTCCCGGCGGCCGGATCGCGCCGGCGGACCTGAGATGCGAATACCGCTCGGATCCGCTTGGCATCGACACCACGCGGCCCAGGTTGAATTGGGCCCTCGAATCGGAAGGGCGCGGAGATGTTCAGAGCGCCTACCGGGTCCTTGTCGCCCGCTCGCCCCGAGCGCTCGAAGCCGGCCGGGGAGATCTCTGGGACTCGGGCAAGGTCCGCTCCTCCGATAGCCTGGGCCTCGTCTACGCCGGCCGCGCCTTGCGCAGCGGGATGCGCTGCTATTGGAAGGTCAGGGTCTGGGACGGCCGGGGCCGCCCCTCGGCCTGGAGCCCGACGGCATCCTGGGAAATGGCCCTCCTCGGAGATGCTCCGTGGAAGGGACGGTGGATCAGCGACGGGAAGCCCGTTCCCGCCGGAGAAGAAGATTTCTACCGGGACGATCCGGCCCCGCTGTTCCGAAAAGAGTTCGTCGCGCCAGAGCGGATCGTCGGGGCCCGGCTCTATATTTCCGGGCTCGGCTACTATGAAGCGTCGGTCAACGGCCGTCGGGTGGGGGACCAGGCCCTCGATCCGGGGTGGACGAACTACGGGAAGCGTGTCTTCTACAGCGTCTACGACGTGACCGGATCCGTCCGGCCGGGCCTCAACTGCATCGGCGTCATGCTTGGCAACGGCTGGTGGAATCCCCTCCCCCTCCGGATGTGGGGGAACCGGAACCTGCGCGCGGACATGCCCATCGGCCGGCCCTGCCTTATCGCCCAGCTGGAGATCGAAGGCGAGGACGGCTCGGTCATGACCGTCGCGACCAGCCCGGACTGGAAGGTCCGCGGGGGTCCGGTCCTGCGGAACAACGTCTATCTCGGGGAGGTCTATGACGCCCGCCGGGAGGTCCCGGGCTGGGATTCGCCGGGCGTGGACGAAGAGGGGTGGTCGTCGGCCGTTCCCTGCCCCGGTCCGGCCGGGTCCCTCCGGGCCCAGTCCCAGCCGCCCATGCGGATCACGGCCCGGCTCCGTCCGGTCCGCGTCGGCACGCCGCGGCCGGGCGTGGCCATCTTCGATTTCGGACGCAATTTCGCGGGCTGGGTCCGCCTTCGGCTAAGGGCGCCCGCCGGGACGCGGATCAGGATCCGCTTCGGGGAGCTCCTGGACGAGCACGGCGAGCTGAACCCTCTGACCTCGGTCTGCGGTCAGATCAAGGGCCGGCGCAAGGACGGCCGTCCCATCGGCGGTCCCGGAGCGCCCGATATCGCCGAGCAAGCCGACATCTATGTCGCCCGCGGCGGCGGCGAGGAGGTCTATACCCCGCGCTTCACGTTCCACGGCTTCCGCTATGCCGAAGTCACCGGGCTGCCGGGCCCGCCGGACCTCGACGATCTCGAAGGCCTGCGGCTGAACGCGGACGTCTCCGAGAGCGGCGAGTTCTCCTGTTCGAACGACCTCTTCAACCGCATCCAGGACATGGTCCGGTGGACCTTCCTGAGCAACATCTTCAGCGTCCAATCGGACTGCCCCCATCGGGAGAAGTTCGGCTACGGCGGCGACCTCGTCGCCACGGCCGACGCCTACCTCGCGAACTTCGACATGGCGGGCTTCTACGCCAAGGCGGCGGCCGACTGGGCAGATGCCGCCCGCGAGGACGGCATGCTCACGGACACGGCCCCCTTCGTGGGCATCCAATACTGCGGGCTGGCCTGGGCCATGGCGCATCCGCTCCTCCAGAACAAGCTCGTCCAGCATTATGGTGACCGCCGCCTCGTCGAGGACCAATACGAGACGACGCGCCGATGGCTCGATCTCGTGGCCCGGACGAATCCGGACGGCCTCATCCGGGAGGGCTTGGCCGACCACGAGAGTCTGGAGCCGACTCCCGTTCCGGCGCTCGTGACGCCGCTCTACCATGAGACGGCCCTCATGGCCTCCCGTTTGGCCGGCCTCCTGGGACGGCGCGTGGACGAGGCCCGCTACAGGGATCTCGCAGTCTTCATCGCCGCCGCCTATCGGTCAAAGGTCCTCGGTTCGGCCACCGGCCGTTACGATGCCATGACCCAGGCGGGGTTGGCCGTCGCCCTCGCCTTGGATCTGGTCCCGGAAACGGACCGGGCGGAGGCCTTCGAAGCCCTGGTGGCGAAGACGTCAGCCGCCGGGGGCCCGGTCCTGGGGACAGGGATCTTCGGCACGAAATACCTGTTCGAGATCTTGTCCCGCCACGGCCGGGCCGACCTGGCCTATGACCTGGTCGACCGGACGTCCTTTCCGGGATGGGGCTACATGCTCGACCGCGGCGCGACCACGTTGTGGGAACACTGGGAATTCAGCGACAACACCTATTCGCACAACCATCCGATGTTCGGTTCCGTGAGCGAATGGCTCTTCGCCTGGGTCGCGGGGATCCAGCCCGATCCGGACGCATTCGGGTTCGACCGGATCATCCTCAGGCCGCAGCCGGTCGGGGATCTGACCTGGGCCAAGGCTAGCCAGCGCACGGTCCGGGGCAAGGTTCGGAGCGAATGGCACATCGAAGGGGGCCGCTTCATCCTGACCGTGGCCATTCCGGCCAACACGACGGCAACCGTCTATGTCCCTGGCCCTGACCCGGCGGCGGTCTGGGAAGGCGGCGGGCCAGCCGCCTCGGCGCAGGGCGTGTCCTTCCGGGGCGTGGAGGCCGGGGCCTGCGTCTTCTCGATTGGGTCGGGCCGCTACGAGTTCTCGACGCTCCTTCCGTCCGTCCCGCTCAACGGACGCGGGCTCCCAGAGGCAGGTTCTCGTTGAGGAACCGGGTGAGCAGCGTAGATCAGAAAAATATCATATAACAAAGGACCGTTGCCGCCGTTTGGATTATAATCCGTCGCGGAGGGGCATCATGGCAACCAAGGACATCGCGGAATGCCGGACGAAAGCGGCCGTCCTCCTGCGCAAGGCCCGCATCCCCGTCACCCCGAGCGAGATCGACGCCATGGAGATCGCCGACCTCGGCCTCGGGGACATCAAGCACGTCGGGCTCGAGATCATCGTCTACGAGAACAACGACCGCTACTGCGCCAAAGAGCTCGTCCTCCTGCCCCGGCAGACCTGCCCGGAGCACCGTCACCCGCGCGTCAACGGCCGGAACCTCGGCAAGAAAGAGACTTTCCGCTGCCGCTACGGCGAGGTCTATCTCTATGTCGCCGGCGAGCGCACGCCGAACCCGAGGGCCCGCGTCCCGCGCAGGTACAAATCCTTCTTGACCGTCTGGCACGAGATCGTACTCAGGCCCGGCGACCAGTACACCCTGCCGCCGAACGCCCTGCATTGGTTCCAGGCCGGGGACAAGGGAGCCGTCGTCTCGGAGTTTTCGTCGACGAGCACCGACGAGCACGATCTTTATTCGGATCCCCGCGTCCGGAGGGTCGGCGGGTAGGCGGTCACTCGGTTGCGGCTTCGGCCATGGCGGCGACATTGCGCGGCGGGACATCGGGCAGGATCGCCTCGTGGCTGGGGCTGACGATGAGGTGAGGCCCCAGGATGTCTCTCACGCGCCGGACTTCGGCCTTGACCTCCGCGGGCGTGCCGAGCGGCAGAATGCGCTGCGTGTCGACCCCGCCGAGGAATGCGATCCTCCCCCCGAAATCCCGGGCCAGCGTCGCGGCATCCATGTGCGCGGCCTTGGCCTGGAGCGGATGGAGGCAGTTGACGCCGGCGGCGATGAGCTTGGGGATGACCCGGTGGATCGAGCCGCACGAGTGCAGGATGACCTGATGGCCGCGGCGGCGGGCCCGGCCGGTGAGCCTCTCGAACCAGGGCAGGATGAACCGGTCGAACAGCGCCGGCGAGATCATCAGGTCGAGCTGGGTGCCGAAATCGTTGCCGAAGAAGTAGGCATCGACGCGGTCCCCGGAGGCATCGAAGAAGCGCTCGTTGGCCTGTTCGTAAAAGCCGCAGACCCGGTCGGTAGCCGCTTCGACGACCTCGGGGTGGGTGCGCATCTTGACGAAGTACGCCTCCAAGCCGAAGAAGTCCATGAGGTCGTGGAAGAACGGCGTCCAGAAGCCGGAGGCGCGAAAGTGGGGACCGGCCGCGTCGAGCGCCTGGATGGTCTCCGCGAAATCGAGGGCCTGCGGGTCGGGCCAGTCGAAGCGGTCGAGCTCGGTCGGGTCCTCGACCTCGGCGAGAGGCCCGGCCTGGCCATGGCTCGCCTTTCCGGCCTCCCAGTTCCAGTTGAAGATCCCCTTCGCGGCTTTGGTCGGGAAGGTCGACCCGGCGAAGCTCGGAGAGATCCATCGGAAATCGTCGCCGAGCTTGCGGCGGAACTCCTCCTCCGTCTTCGTCCCGAAGTAGCGGTGGAGGCCCGGCCAGCTGTCGGGGTGGGGATTGCCGAGCCAGAGCCCGCAGCGCGGGGCCGGCTCGCGGGCGACGATCTTCTTGACGATCTCGCGGCTGGTCATGGCATGTCCTGCGATCTGCCCTGACGGGGCGTCCTGGCGCTCTTTCATTATGAGGAGAAATGTCCGTCGCGGTCAAGCCCGGAAGCGGAAGCCGCGGGGCCGTCCTCCGCAAGCCGCTTTTCAATTTCCGGGGAATGAGTATGATGATGGGACCGTGTTTTCAAGGCCTGAGCATCGAGGAGGACCCATGAGGAACCGAGCGGGGATACAGGCGATCGGATTGGCGATCGTGGCGATCATCGGGAGCATGTCTGTCGCGGCCGCCGCCGCGCCGGAATTGACCGGCCCTCCGCCGTCGACGAAACCGGTCTACCTCTACAAGACGACATTCGTGAGGGCGGCCCAGGGAAAGCTGCTCGACCTCATCGCCCTGTACAAGGACCGCATGGGGGTCATCGAGGCCGCGGGCGATGCGCGCCCGTTCTGGTGGAGGCATACGCAGGGGGATCAGTGGGACCTCATGCTCCTCACGCCGATGGGGAGCTACACCGAATATTACGCGAAAGGCCGGGTGGCGCGGCGGGACAAGGCGGCGAAGGCGGCCGGGCCGTCGGGAGCGGATTTCGACCGCCGCCTCAACGCGTGCTCGTCCTGGAAGGAAGATGTCTTCGTCTACGGCCCGCCGCTCGAGTTCGTAAAGCAGGCGTTCGAGGGGACGGGCTACTATCACATCGAGATCTTCGTCTCGCTGCCGGGAAAGCAGGAGGAGCTGTTCAAGGAGCGGGAGATGGAGAACGTCTACGGCGTGGCGACAAAACGGCCCTACAACATGATCTTCGTCCGCGAGTCGGGGGCGTCCTGGGACCTGTTCACGCTCGGCTGCTACCGCGACATCAAGCACTGGGCCGTGGGCGAGGAGGTCACGAAGGAAGAACGGGCGGCGGCCGCGCGCAAGGCCGGCTTCAAGAGCGCCGAAGAGATCGGCCCCTACATGAGGACGCTCATCGACTTCCACCGCGATACGATGGGTGTCGCGATCAAGTAGCTGGACTATTCCTCTTCGGCGGTGACGATCTCGCGGCTGGGTTGCGGCCGGCAGGAGTGATCCGGTACTGTCCCGGTCATTGAAAGATCAGGGTCTTTCGGACCGAGGCCCGGCGGTCCGTTCCGACGTCCTCGACCATGATGTCGAGATCATAATCGCCGGGCGCCACGTCCGGAAGAGTGAGGAGGAGCACCATGATATCGGGCCCGTCATCGAAAGCCGTATAGTTGCGGATCTCCGCCTCGAGCGGGATCTCCACGCCTGGGGCTGAGGCGACGAGTTTCGCCTCGACCGCCAGGACGGGCATTTCTTCGGATGGATGCGGCCCCATCTCGACCGGGACGACAGCCAGGAGGCGCTTCGCTCCTGGCAAAATCCGTCCCACAATAGGTGATCCTTCTTTCGGGAGCAGGCGATAAAGGTCGAGGATGGAAGGTTCTTCGGCGGCTGCCCAATTCTTCGAGGATTCGGGCCGGGCCGTGACCAGCCTCAGAAAAGAGGCGGCCGGGCCGTCCTCGATGAGCAGGGGGCTCGATAGAGAGATCCCTGCCGGGGCCCGGGCGGCGACCTGGAATCGGGCCCGTCCGATGAGCGATGTCCCAGTCGTATGGTCGCGGACGACCAGCCGCAGATCATGCGGGCCGATCTGGAAACGGTGGGTCATATACGCCCATACCGTCTGTCCGTCATAGGGGGCCAAATCGACATTCCATTTCCTGGAGATCAGGACATTTCCCGCTCCGTCCCTGAGCAGCGCGCTGACTTCGATGGCGGCGGCGGGCGGTCCTGTCTTCGACCCGACCGCCCATCGACAGAGCAGGCAGCCCAGACCATAGCTCGTCCCGCAGACGATCAGCGGATCGATCATCAGCGGGATGTTCCCCGAATAGGGCCGCTCAGACCATAGCAAATCGAGCAGCTGGACGTCCTTCTCGAAATCAGACATCTGGTTGAAAGGCTTGGAATCGGAAAAGCCCTCTTGAACGAGAACTCGGGCGCCGGGTCGAGCCACCTCAACCCGGATGGGATGGAACGTCCCTTCCCAGGATTCGTGGACGTAGTAGCCGATGACGTAATAATTGCCGGACAGGCCCTGCACATCCCGGACGATGGCCGCTGCATCGTTGATATCAGCGAAGTATTTTCCTCCCGAGGCCGCAGCCATGTCATCCAACGAGTGTTCGGTCCAGATATACTTGAACTTCGTGCCGAAGAATCCCATTTTCCAGTCCTGGGTATTGATGGCGTAGACCGCGGTCCCGGCCGCGGCGAAGAGCCGCCCAAGACGTCTGGCAGCGGCGCCCATGTTCCGGGCCGTGAAGAGAACGAGGCTCTTGTGTCCCGGGATCGTCTTGAACGTCTCGGCCAGCTCCGTCAGTCTCGGGATGAAGTCGGTCCTTTGAAAGAGGCCCGTCCCTGGGACCATGATCACGGACTGCCCCAGGCCTTCGGCCGGGGCGATCCGAATCTCGGGGCTCCGCTCGCCTGCAGGCATCGATACGCCCCGGTCTCGGGCCTCGGGTTCTTCCGAGGCCAGCCGGACCGGCTCGGACGCGCTGGGCGGCGCCTCGGCCGCATCTTCGATCGCCCGGCGGATCCGGTCCAGGTCGGACGTCAGGTACTCTCTGATGGCGAACCCCGACATCGCATACCAGACGATGACCGCGACCTGGTCGCCGGGATGCACCTGGGAGTCCAAGAAATCGCGCGCGACGGTCTTGGCTTTCACCTGTCCGGCCCGGTCGCTGCCTTGCAGGTCGAGAAGAACGAACAGCTTCCGTCTCGAGGCTTCGGCGGCCAAGGCGGCGGCCTCTTCCGATAGGGGGACATCGGGGGACGTGGTCAGGCCCGCCTCTGTCATCGTGTGGACCTCGAATTCGGTGATCGGCTTCGGCTGTCCGTCCTCGAAGAGAGAGAAATCCTCCTTGCGTAGGCCGGTGAGGGGGCGCCCGTCCGGCCCCAGCACTCGGACAGCGAGGAGTTTGACGATCGCGGCCGCGTCATGCTGTAGAGGTCGGGCCTGGGGACGGGCCTCTTGCGGTGACCCCTTGTCGACGAGAGGCCCCGCGGCCATCGCCGCGGCGAGAACCGCGAAAAGGGCGATCCGCCTGCTCATGTTCTTCACCGATCAAACGTCACATGAGTTTCAACAGTGAAGAATTTATAGCGATCATAGACGACATCGATCTCCGATCGCTGAAACCGGCGCCCTCCCCGCTTGTAGCTCTCCTTGATCGTGAAACGGCTGGGGAAGCGGATCCCGTTCTTCTCGAAGGCAAACTCGGAGGTGACGACGATCAGCGGGGCCATCTGCAGACGGGCGGCCGTCTTCTCCACTTCGGCATAGTTTTCGATCGATGTGGGCTCCCATTCGATCTTGAGGACGGCGGCGTCCCCGCCCCTCAACCAGATCCTCCCGATCAGGTCGGTCAATCGAACGCCCGGCTTGGGGAGGACCTCGATGACGATGGCCCTGTCCTTTCCCACCTTCTCCTCTCGGACGATCCGGTAGACGCGCTCCCTCTGCGCTTCGCTGCTGAGGAGTCCCAGAGGTCCCATGACGATGCCGGAATACGTGAAGATATGTGTTCCGCTGGGATTCCCCTGAGCGCTGGGGATTCTGCGCCCGTTCTTGAGCGTCGTCCTGGTCTCGCGGATCGATCCCGACCTGTCCCTGACCAATTGGTACTCGGAAAGGAACGTGCGGTTCTCGCGGGGTCCGACCGACAACACTTGACGCCGCGTGAACGACGGAACGATGCCGGCCCGGGGGTAGAGCCATTCATCGACGCGTTCGCGGCTGACGAAATCCAAGGCCGTTCTCGAGAGCCTGTCGCAATAGGCGGCGGCCCGGTCGAGAAGATCATCCAATTCGAGCAGAGGCGGTTGCTGAGCTGGTCCTGCCGGGCCGGCCGAAGCGGTCGATAAAAGGAAGAGGCCAGCGAGAAGGGCCTCGGCGAGGAAATTGCTCAGGGTCCTTTTCCAGCCCAGCATCTACAGGCTTCCCCAAGAAGCCTTATCCTGCCGGACAAGGCCGCCTATTCAGATCTGATCATCAATCTATCATTAATTTACAAGAAAAGGAATCCTCGTGGTCTGCACCTTCTCTTGGGTCGGATGCGCTGTCAGACGGCATCCTCCTCGATAAGCCGGACGGCCCGCCAAGTTCCGTCTTTCCCAACGCGCAGGGTCTTGATCTCGAACGGCGCGAAGGTCAAGCCCTTGATCTCGACGCGGCCCCCCGGGCCGTTGCCGGGGAGGGCGATGACGAGCCCGGCCTTGGTCTTCTTCCCGATGGCCTCCTGCAGCCTGACGACCAGCGCCTCGCCATCCCAGGATCGCTTGCAGGCAAGCATCCGGACGGCCGGCGGATCGATCCCGAGGAGCGGCTCGACGGATGGAACCGCCTTGGCCTCATAGGGCAGATGGGCATAGGCCGCGGGCGGCGCGGCAAGATAGTCAGCCAAGCCGGGCGCCAACGCCCGGGTCGAGGCGCGGGGGCCGGCGGTGACGAGGAGCCGGAACTCGTGGACCCCGATGTCCGCGAACTTCCAGGAAGAGGGACATTGACGTGACCCCGGTGCCCCCTTCGCCGCGTCGAGGTCGAACCCGCGCTCGTGGCAATAGGCCGCGCTCCGGAGGACGGACAGGCGGATCTCCCCGTCTTTGAAGTCGAGGCCGTGCTGGCCGC
>Ga0105107_10001871_pt1 | contig 13749 bp, 18 predicted proteins | sample PPLLaktember2015_6_FD_79335 | JGI IMG/M metagenome (GOLD analysis project Ga0105107, IMG submission 79335) | Freshwater sediment microbial communities from Prairie Pothole Lake near Jamestown, North Dakota, USA - PPLs Lake P8 Core (1) Depth... | ecosystem: Environmental > Aquatic > Freshwater >...
ATCTGCCGTTTCCACGCGGTGCCTGGCAGCAACTCTACTGGTTATATCAACTGATTGAAAAATACGAATTGCTGGACAGCAAGGTGTCATCGTTATCGAAGCATAGCGTAAAGACAACCCTGGAGAATGAGTACAAAAAATTACTGCTCATCAGTCTGCTCTCGCCCAATCTATTTCGCTTATCTGAATTACATGCCGTGCTCGACAATATGGATCGTTGGCCGTCGTACACCACGCTATCGCATCAACGTCCCGATAACGCGACGTATGTTTACGCATTTTTATGCGATACTGATATGCCACCGGGCCTTATCGCCGGTAGCAATGCCCCGTCCGCCAAAAATCTGCAGATGCATTATTTCGATATCTCGGCATTGATTGCTTATATTAATGCACAGCTCACCCGCGTGGGCGAAAAAACCACAAACCAGGCGTTCTGGCACGAGGATTCCTCCGATCATCGTACACTGCTACTCTTACTCAATACCTGGGGCCGTCCGCCTGTTCGCGACGGTGAGCGTCGACCGATGGCTGGTCAAGCGGAATTGGCGATCGGTATGAGCGCGATACACTATCTCCTCGCGGAAGGTCGCGGCGCTTTTCAGCCCGTCACCACGCCAGTGAAAACTAACAATACCAAGTCAGCGTCGCTTTTTTCATTCGACTTGCCGAATGGCATAGATACCCCCGGCACACTGGACGCGGCGACATTTCATACCGATCGCGATGGCGTGCATGATGTCTGGGAAACCGCGTTTTTTGAACCCGATGCACCGCCACCCTCGTGGACTGAAAGTATCAGCCTCAAAGCCTACAGTTATTTAGAAGTCGGTGTTTTAAATGTCAGCAAAGGTGGATTTTGTATTGGGATTCCGCAGGCAAGCCTGCAAAACATCCAAACCGGGGAACTGATTGCGTTGCGCGGTAAAAATGGGCAGTGGCAATTAGGAGAGATACGTTGGATGGTATGCCCCAACAATGGCCCAATCCGCGCCGGCATCAAACGCTTGTGTAGCCGGGTGAGCCAGGCACAACTGCACCTTGATATAGGCCAAACGCAGACTCAACCTATCCGTGCCCTGGTAGGTGAGCAGGAACAAGGCTTGACCTTATTTATGCCTTCTTTACCCACTAACCTGGAAGGTCGTCATCTGTCCCTGGAATACAATGGCCAACATCATCGTTTTGTATTCGATGCCACACTTGACGGCTCAATGCAGGGGAATGCCTATCATATTCATTTGCATGACAACCGGCCATCCGCACCCGCCGCGATCACTGCCGCCACGGCTACCGCAACGGATCGCTTTGCCAAGGTCTGGACGAGTTTGTAATTGTTTTTTATCAGGCTGGCTGATTGCCGTCATCACAGCGTAAATGCTGTTTTTGATCTAGAAATTTTTCAAACTCGAACTGATCATTCAAAAATTCAATCAAGCCCTGTTTCGCAGCGAGCTTGCTGATGTATGGACCTAGATCCGGACCACGACGAATCCCAAACCACCACGCGCCATCTACAATGTAAAATCGCCCGGTGCGAAACGGCACTGATCCTGTTTCCTTATAGCGATTACGCACCAACATCGGTTATCCCTCATCGATTTAATTTAGTAGTGGGAAAACAGCAATTCCAGCCACATAACTATCGTAAGGATGATCTGTGATGAAGGTCTGTCAGGCCGTCCTGATACGCTTGTAAGATTCAGCTGACGTACGCATAACCTTATCCCCGTCGTTAGCCAGGGATAAGGCACTACAACAAGATTACTTACCGGGCATCATGCAATCCGTCATGAAATTCCGCCGCGCATCATCTTTCAGTTTCTTGGCGCCAGCCTTTGCCTCGCATTCTTTCATTTTTTCACGCTGTTCAGCCTTTTTATCCAGCGACTTCTGGTGCATGCATTCCTGCACGAACTTGCCCCGCGTCGCGCCCTTGAGTTTACGGGTCGTGGCTTGCTTATGGCACTCCGCCATGCGCTGCCGCTCCTGTGATGAGGCTTTCTTTGCCGCGGTGGCTTCGTCTTTGGCATACACCCCGGTTGCGGCAACAATCGTCAGCGCTAACCCCAATAAAATACGTTTCATCATTCAGGTCTCCCAGCTTGGAATTGATTGGCGGCTACGATACTACCGACCCATTGGCCTGCCCATGGGTAAAGCACGGTAAAAATATCTTGGCCATTGCTTGCAAGTTCTCTAAATGTTCTCTATGCTTGAGAACGTATGGAGAACACTAACGGACTCACCCTCACCGAGCAAAAAATTCTGGGCTATGTCCGGAGTTTTTGCCTGCGGCAGGGCCACTCACCCACCCTCCGAGAAATCGGCACTGCCGTGGGGATCCGCTCCAAGGGGACTGTGCACCGTTACGTTCAGGCTTTGGTCAATAAGGGCCAACTGCTCCATACCGAGCGCGGCTGGCGCGGCATTCGATCTGCTGATTCTCCACCCCACCCCACCCTGCCCCTGGTAGGTCGAATCGCCGCCGGCCGGCCCATTGAAGCCATTCCCCAACGCGACGAAGTGAGTTTTGGTGACTGGCTACAGGAAAATCGGTATGCCTTAGAAGTAAAGGGTGACTCCATGATCGACGCCGGCATTCTCGACGGTGATGTGGTGATTATCCGCCAGCAGGAGACGGCTCACGATGGCGACATTGTCGTGGCGTTGATCGATAACGAAGAGGCGACCCTCAAGCGCTATAAACGCCACAGTCACGATAAAATCCAATTAATTCCGGCAAACAGCTCGCTGCCACCGATGCTTTTCAGTGCCGAGCGGGTGCATATCCAGGGAATCGTAATAGGCCAAATGCGGCGCTATGAATAGCGGCTTGTTAGGAATTTGTTTTGGTAAACCCGAAATACTGCAGCGCGGTTGCACTGGCAAGATAGCCACGCACCCCAATGAGATAAACCACCAGCAGTACTGCTGTGCCAATCAGTAGCGCACCTGCGGGTGAAAATAGATCTTTGAACACTAGCATGATCTGCAGGCCTTGCAGGATCGCCATGGCGTACACCAACACACGGACAAAACCGAGTAGCGGATATAACCGTAAACTTAAGCTGATCTGCAACACAATAATACCTCCGCCTGTCACCGCAGCCGCATAGGCAGCCATGGGATAGTCGTTACGTAGCGCCATGCCGTACCGGTAACCCAGCAGCAGGTACAAACATACCAGCAGCAAATTAATCCCTGTTATAAATTTAATACCGCGGGGAATCATGAATCGTTGTTGTCACGCTGAACCAATTTTTCGACTAACTTGGCTTCATCGGCAATGGCGTTTGCAAATTCCTTGTCCGGATCGATGTCCTCGCTGGATGCGTCAGCAGTGGTATTTGCCTGGCGTTGCTTATAAACAAATCGCGACATAATGATGCCGATTTCATATAGCAGCCACATGGGTAGGGCGAGGAGAAATTGCGAAACCACATCCGGCGGTGTTAATAGCATGCCAACGATAAAGGCAATCACGATCATGTAACGGCGCATGGCCGTTAACTGATCCGGTGTCACCACGCCAATCGCCACAAATAATACCGTGGCCACGGGTACTTCAAACACCGCGCCAAACGCCAGAAACAACGACAGTACTAAATCCAGATACTCGGTGATATCCGGACGAACTTCGACACCGGCAGGGGCCGCATGCGCAAAGAATTTGAATATCAGCGGGAATACCACAAAATACGCAAACGCCATACCGGTGTAAAATAATAACGTACTGGAGACGAGCAACGGCACGGCCAAGCGTTTTTCGCGATGATATAAACCGGGGGCAACAAAGGCCCAGAACTGATACAACAAGTATGGAATCGTGACAAACAACGCTGTCATTAACGCCAGTTTCATCGGAATAAAAAAGGTGGAGGCGGGCCGTGTCGCCAGCATCTTCTGGCCGGCCAATTGTTCCAGCATCGGACGGGCAACCGCACTATAGATATCATTCGCAAAATAAAACAGGGCGCAGAAAATCACGACGACTACAAGCACACTGCGCACCAGTCGATCGCGTAACTCACCCAGATGCGAGAAGAATGACATGTCTTCTTCGCCCGCAGGGCTATTATCCGCCGGAGTGTTTGCCATGATCACCAGTATTCGGAGCTAACGGGGCAGAGGAATCCTGTGGGGGCGATGCTGTTGCAGGTTGCGCAGCGACTTTAACGTTTTCATGCTGCACAGGCGGTACTAATGCATCCATCGGATCGATTTTGTGTTCGGTGTGGCCGTACTGCAGATTTTCATCCTGCGGAGTGGATTCAGCCGTAATTGCCGCACGTGGGTCGTCATCACGCGCCTTGACCGCATATTCCGTCTTGGTGATTTCATTCTCGATGCGATAGCGTTCACTGTCGATGATACGCTTGATGTCATCGAGACTGGCATTGCGCTCAATGGCATCACGCACATCCTTCAGGCGCAACTCACGGTCAACTTCCTGTTTGGCATCGTCGACAAAACGACGCACCCGTCCCACCCAATAGCCAACTTTACGCGCCACGACCGGCAGCCGTTCAGGGCCTAGGACAATGAGGGCGACGACACCGACAACGACAAGTTCCCAAAACCCAATATCAAACATAATGATGTGCTCCGGGTAGCCACCCGTCGCAAAGTATTAACCTTGCTTGTCTTTATCTTTGTTGACGACTTCGCCTTGATAGACGTGGCCTTCCTTCTTGGACTCGTCCTGTGCGATCTTTTGCGCAGCTTCGCCGCTCGCTTTGTCCTGTTCACCATCCTTGTCCTCGCCAGCTTTGACGGACTTGCGGAAATTTTTCAGTGCTTCGCCCAGATCCGAGCCAATACTACGCAGTCGGCTAGTGCCAAATAATAAAATCACAATAACTAAAACCAAAATCAGTGCGGTAGGTGTAATTGCGCCCCATACCATGATGACGTACTCCTCTGGTGGTTAAACTTCACAACCAACCCTAAGGCCGGTGTACTTATAATGGTCATTCTAACTCAAATAACTATGGGTAAGTGCCGCGATTAGCCTTCTCCGCGATACCAGACACACCAAAACGCCGGCCCAGTTCAGCCAATACCTGATCCGCGTTAAGTCCTTGATGTGCCAGTAAAACCAGAGTATGAAACCACAGATCGGCCACTTCGTAGATGATCTGCTTGGCATCCCCATCCTTGGCGGCCAGCACGGTTTCCGTCGCCTCTTCGCCGATTTTTTTTAAAATGGCATCCAGGCCTTTATGGTAGAGCTTCGCGACATACGAGCTCTCCGGATCGGCCGTTTTGCGTTCTTCCAATATAACAGCCAGCGCCTTAAGAATGTCTGAATTGGATTCCATGGTCCTGCACCTAAATTATTTGTACATCTGCTTGGGGTCTTTAAGGACCGGCTCAACACTTACCCATTGCCCTTCCTGTAACTGTTGATAGAAACAGCTTTTGCGACCCGTATGACAGGCAATGCCACCGCGTTGTTCAACCGCAATGAGAATAACGTCATTATCACAATCCAGCCGAATGTCCTTGATAATTTGTTCGTTGCCGGATTCCTCGCCCTTGCGCCAGAGTTTGTTGCGTGAGCGTGACCAGTAGATTGCCTTGCCCTCCTGCACTGATAGACTGAGTGATTCGCGGCTCATCCAGGCAAACATCAGCACCTTGCCGCTGCCCGCTTCCTGAGCAATCACCGGTACCAGACCGTCAGCTGTCCATTTAATTTGATCTAACCAGTTGGCTTGCATGGCTTAATCCCGTTTATATCTAATGACTGTATCAGAGGCGCACTTCAATCCCGGCCGCGCGCAGGTGTGCCTTGGCCTGCGCAATGGTGTATTCACAAAAGTGAAAAATGCTGGCGGCTAGCACGGCATCCGCATGGCCTTGGGTAATCCCCTCAACCAGGTGATCCAGATTGCCTACTCCACCTGAGGCAATCACGGGGACGCTTACCGCATCGGCAATGGCGCGAGTCATATCCAGATCAAAACCAATCTTGGTGCCGTCACGATCCATGCTCGTCAACAAAATCTCACCGGCACCATACTGCACCATTTTTTTAGCCCAGGCGACCGCGTCCAGACCCGTCGGTTTGCGTCCGCCGTGCGTGAAAATCTCCCAACGATCCGGCTCACCTGCCTGGCTGACTTTTTTCGCATCGATGGCTACCACGATGCATTGCGAACCAAATTTTTCGGCGGCCTCTTTGACAAATTCCGGATTAAAAACCGCCGCCGTATTGATCGCGACTTTATCCGCGCCGGCGTTGAGCATGCGGCGTATATCCGCACTGCTGCGAATGCCGCCACCCACGGTGAGCGGAATAAACACCTGGCTGGCGACTTGTTCCACCACGTGCACCATGGTGTCGCGATCCCCGGAACTCGCGGTGATATCGAGAAAGGTTAATTCGTCCGCGCCCTGCTCATCATAGCGGCGCGCAATTTCCACCGGATCCCCGGCATCGCGGATGGCGACAAACTTGACGCCTTTGACAACGCGGCCGTTATCCACATCCAAACACGGGATGATGCGCTTGGCTAATGTCATGGAAAATTACCAGTGACAAGTAACGAGTGACGAGGAAAAAACATATCAAACAATAAAGATTTCATAGCTGTATTTACCTCGTCACTCGTCACTCGTCACTGTTTCCTGGTTAGTTCATCCGCCAAGCGTTGGCCTGCGGCAAAATCCAGCGTGCCTTCATAGATAGCACGACCGGTAATGGCCGCTGCAATACCTTCCGCCGCCACCCCACACAGGGCACGTATGTCGTCCAGGTTGGTAATCCCCCCGGAGGCAATGATTGGAATAGTCACTGCACGTGCCAGATTCACCGTGGCTTCGACATTTACGCCTTTCATCATGCCGTCGCGACTGATATCGGTATAGATGATCGCCTCTACGCCATCATGTTCAAATTTTTTCGCCAACTCCACCGCGGTAATTTCTGCCACCTTGGCCCAGCCATCGATGGCCACTTTGCCGTCTTTGGCATCGATACCAACAATAATGTGCCCGTGAAATTGTTCGCACAGACGTCGCACGAAATCCGGATCATGCACGGCCTTGGTGCCGATAATGGTGTAGCGTACACCCATATCCAGATAGTGTTGCACTGTCGCGGCATCGCGAATACCACCGCCGACCTGCACCGGAATCGCGGGACAGGCCTTGACGATATTTTTAATGACGTCGCGATTTACCGGCGCGCCCGCAAACGCGCCGTTGAGATCCACCAAATGCAAACGCCGCGCGCCGGCATCGACCCATTGTCGCGCCATGGCGACCGGATCATTGGAAAACACCGTCGCCTCATCCATGCGGCCTTGTCGCAATCGCACACAACGGCCATCCTTCAGATCGATGGCGGGAATCAATAACATGCTTGCACCATTGGCCTAAACCGTCCCATCCCAACGTAAAAAATTTTCATACAATTTCAACCCGGCATGCTGACTTTTCTCTGGATGAAATTGCACGGCAAAAATATTCTTGTGCGCCAACGCCGCTGCAAAGCTGACGCCGTAGTTGCAGCGCCCGGCGATCAGCGCTGTGTCATCCGCCTGCACATAATAACTGTGCACGAAATAAAAACGGCTGTTCTGTGGAATGCCTTGCCATAACGGATGTGGCTGCAATTGCTCCACTTCATTCCAACCCATGTGGGGAATTTTCAGTCGTTCGCCGGTCTGCGTATCACGTAAATTTTCACCAAAATATTTTACTTCGCCGGGCAGGATGTTGAGACAGGCAACACCGTTATTCTCTTCACTTGAGCGCATCAGCGCCTGCAACCCCACACACACACCCAACAAGGGTTTACCCTTGGCCACGATATCTTGCACCACGGAATCGATCCCCAGCCGGCGGATCTCCCCCATGCAATCGCGGATCGCTCCCACCCCGGGCAACACGACACGATCCGCAACTTCGATTTCGCGGTGATCACTGGTGACCACAATCCGCGTCGCGATCTTAGAATGCTCTAATGCCTTGGCAACGGAATGCAGATTGCCCATGCCATAATCAATTACCGCCACTGTCGTCATGGTTAAAAACGTCTCAACGCAACGTTAGCAACGGCTCTACAGCGAGCCCTTGGTTGAAGGAGTGATACCCGCCATCCGCGGATCGGCCTCGATGGCCATGCGCACCGCCCTGCCAAACGCCTTGAAGATGGTCTCGGCGATGTGGTGGGCGTTCTTGCCGCGCAAACAATCGATGTGCAATGTTGCCTGGGCATGATTAATGAAGCCTTGGAAGAATTCATGGAATAGATCCACGTCGAAATCACCCACCCGACCCCGCGGATAATTGACATGATATTCGAGCCCGGGGCGACCCGAAAAATCGATAACCACGCGCGACAAAGCTTCATCCAATGGGACATAGGCATGTCCATAACGGCGGATACCTTTTTTATCCGCAAGGGCATGGGCAAAGGACTGCCCCAAAACAATACCTATATCCTCTACTGTATGCTGTGTATCAATGTGGAGATCTCCCTGTGCCTGGACATCGATATCGATCATGCCGTGACGCGCAACCTGATCGAGCATGTGCTCCAGAAACGGGATGCCCGTCGTAAACTGCCCCTTGCCTTGCCCATCCAGATCAATACCGATCTGAATCTTGGTCTCGAGAGTATTGCGCTCGACCTTGGCTCTACGCCCCACCATGTGCTGCTCCTTAAATATGGTATCCTGGCTTGCCCGTACCAAGCTTCAGGGTTTGTATAATCAAACTATTATAACCCGCAGGCCCTGGCCCTGCCGGCCTAAAAATCAGATAAAACATAGGTTTTATTTGGTTGAGCGATTCGTTAAAGTACATCGATAATAATTTAGGATTGTCTCCAACATGTCTAGTACCGTCGTTGATCTCGCCAGTGTACGTAGTATCTGCCAACAGTGCGGCATTTACCGACTTTGCATGCCCAAGGGGTTGGGGAAGGGCGACCTTGACCAGCTCGATGAGCTCATCAAGCGGCGCCGACCCGTCGCCAAGGGCGAACACCTCTATCGTGCCGGTGAAGAATTTACATCAATTTATGCACTGCGTTCGGGCTCAGCAAAAACCTATCTCAATCATGTCAGCGGCCTGGAGCACATTATCGGCTTCAAATTACCCGGCGACTTGTTGGGCCTAAGCGGTATTAACGGCAGCCATTACACCAATTCCGCCATTGCCCTGGAAACCAGCAGCGTGTGTGAAATTCCATTTAACCATTTTGAGGAGCTATGCCAGGAAATTCACGGCCTGCAACACCACATCATGGAGATCATGAGCCGCGAAATTCAGGAAGATCACGAAAAAATTGCGGTTTGCCACAAATTACCCGCTGAAGCACGCTTGGCCAGTATTTTATTGACGCTGTCAGAGCGTTTCCATCATCGAGGTTATTCCGCGACTGAATTTCACCTCAGCATGCCGCGCAGCGATATCGCCAATATGCTTGGCCTGGCGGTCGAAACCATCAGCCGTCTCTTCACCCATTTTGAAGAACAAGGCCTGCTGGTCGCGGATCGCAAACATATCACGCTGCTCGATATCAAACGGCTGAGTGAAATTGTAAAAACCGCCTAATCCTGCTGTGGGTTATCACTACCCTACGTTATCCAAATCCATTTGCACTGGAACTCTCGATCTGACTTTTCCCTTGCGTGAGTACGTCCCCGGTCAGGTGGAATAACTGAGTAGTTTTCTCGATTATTCAACCCGACAATTTTTGCTTGCTTTGATCCAGATCATCTTGGGTGTAGCATCGTTGCGTTATCGTTAGCCCGTTCGCCTTGCTGTCCTACATACGCCTTTTAGAGGAGCCCTATGGAGCCACAAACAAGTTACAACTACAAAGTAGTCCAGCAATTTTCAGTGATGACGGTGATTTGGGGCGTGGTCGGGATGCTCGTCGGTGTCATTATCGCCGCACAACTGATCTGGCCAGCCCTGAATTTTGATATTCCCTGGCTAACGTACAGTCGCCTGCGGCCGCTGCACACCAACGCGGTGATTTTTGCCTTTGGTGGTTCCGCCTTATTTGCCTCGTCGTACTATGTTGTGCAACGTACCTGTCAGGTACGCTTGTTTTGCGACAAACTCGCCGCCTTTACCTTTTGGGGCTGGAATTTCATCATCGTGTTAGCGGCAATAACCTTGCCCCTAGGATTTACCAGCGGCAAGGAATACGCCGAACTGGAATGGCCCATCGACATTCTGATTGCCGTGGTGTGGGTGGCGTATGCGGTGGTGTTCTTCGGCACGCTCATGAAGCGCCAGGTCAAACACATCTATGTGGCTAATTGGTTTTTTGGTGCGTTTATTTTAACGGTAGCGGTGTTACACATCGTCAATAGTGCCGCCCTACCCATTTCGCTGACCAAATCCTATTCTGCGTATGGAGGCACCATCGATGCGATGGTGCAATGGTGGTATGGGCATAATGCGGTGGGTTTCTTTTTAACCGCGGGCTTCCTGGGCATGATGTATTACTTCATTCCCAAACAAGTCGGGCGGCCGATTTATTCCTATCGCCTCTCCGTCGTCCACTTTTGGACATTGATTGCGCTGTACATGTGGGCCGGCCCGCATCATCTGCATTACACCGCGCTGCCCGAATGGGGTCAAAACCTGGGAATGGTGTTCTCGTTGATGCTGTTGGCGCCTTCGTGGGGCGGCATGATCAACGGCATCATGACGCTGTCGGGTGCCTGGCATAAGTTGCGTTCGGATCCGATTTTGAAATTCTTAATCGTGTCATTATCGTTTTACGGCATGTCGACCTTCGAAGGTCCGATGATGTCGATCAAAACTGTCAATGCCTTGTCACACTACACCGACTGGACGATCGGCCATGTGCATTCCGGCGCATTAGGCTGGGTTGGGCTGATATCGATGGGATGTATCTACTTCCTGATCCCCAAAGTGTTTGGCCGTGAACAAATGTACTCCACCAAATTAATTGAAATCCATTTCTGGCTGGCAACACTGGGTATCGTGGTCTACATCGCCGCGATGTGGATCGCCGGGGTGATGCAAGGTCTGATGTGGCGCGCGGTCAACGACGATGGCACGCTCACCTACAGCTTCGTGCAATCCCTCAAGGAAACCTATCCCTATTATATGGCGCGCTTACTCGGTGGCGTGATGTATTTGGGCGGCATGTTGATTATGGCCTACAACGTCCTGCTGACTATCCAGGGCAAGACCGCCAAGACTGCCGCCGCATAAAGGAGACACACCATGAGTCATGAAAAAGTCGAAACAAATGTGGGCCTGATGATCATTCTGGTCATTATCGTCATCAGCTTTGGCGGACTAGTCGAAATTGTGCCGCTGTTTTTTCTCAAGGACACCACCGAGCCCGTACAAGGCTTGAAACCCTATACCGCCATGCAATTGGAAGGACGCGATATTTATGTACGCGAAGGTTGCTACGTCTGTCATTCGCAAATGATTCGGCCGTTCCGCGCCGAGACCGAACGCTATGGCCACTACTCGGTGGCCGGTGAATTTGTCTATGACCATCCTTTCCAATGGGGCAGCAAACGTACCGGTCCGGATCTGGCGCGTGTCGGTGGCCGGTATTCCGATGACTGGCATCGCGTGCATCTCACTAATCCGCGCCTGGTGGTGCCGGAATCCAATATGCCGGCGTTTCCCTGGCTGGAGAAAAATAGCCTCGATGACAAACAGACACCCAAGAAATTGCGCGCCATGCGTACCTTGGGCGTGCCTTACACGGATGCCGACATCGCTGGTGCCAGCGACGCGGTAAAAGATAAAACTGAACTGGATGCCTTGGTTGCTTATCTGCAAGTCATGGGCACCAGCCTGAAGACCCGGTGATCACCATGGACATAAACGAGTTACGCGCCTGGTATACCCTGTTGTTGATCCTGATGTTCATTGGCATTGGGTGGTGGGCCTATAGTCGTAAACGCAAGCCTGATTTTGATGCGGCCGCCAATTTACCCTTTAATGAACCTGAATCACCCGCCATGCCAACCAACCATAAAGGAGGCGAGCGATGAGCCAATTCTGGAGTTTATATATCACCCTCATCACGGTTGCCACGATCGCGGCGTGTTACTGGATGATTCGCTGGACAACCAAGCACCGTCCCAACGAAGCTGCCCAAGGTGATGTCACCGGCCATACCTGGGATGACAACTTACAGGAATACAACAATCCGTTACCACGCTGGTGGTTATACCTATTTTACCTGACAATTGTTTTTGCCATTGTGTATCTGATCCTCTACCCCGGCCTGGGGAATTTCGCCGGGAAATTTGCCTGGACCCAAAATGGCCAATACCGGGCGGAAATGGCCGCCGCGGATCGCGACTATGCGCCGCTCTTCGCCGCATTTGCCAAGCAGGATATTCCTTCGCTGGCCAAGGACACCAAGGCCATGCGCGCCGCGCAAAATCTATTCCTGAATAATTGCGCCAGCTGTCATGGCTCCGATGGCGGCGGTGCTCCGGGTTTTCCGAATCTCACGGATACGGACTGGATTTACGGCGGGGAGCCCGCCGCGATTCAGCAAACTATTCTCGATGGAAGAAATTCCATTGGCATGCCCGCAATGGCCATGGGCATGCCGGAGCCACAATTGAATCAACTGGTGGATTACGTCCGCAGCTTGAGTAATCAGGCGAATGTCAATGCAGACAATGCCAAGGCAGGTAAAACACTGTTCGATACGATGTGTGTCAGTTGTCATGGTGCCGATGGCAAGGGCATGCTAGCCCTGGGGGCACCCAACCTTGCCGATAACATCTGGCTATATGGCGGTAGTGTTGAATCGATTAAGGAAACGCTGACCAAGGGCCGCAAGGGTGTGATGCCCGCGCACCGCGAGCTATTGGGCGAGGACAAGGCGCATTTGCTTGCCGCCTATGTTTATGGTTTTAGTAATAAATAATTAAGTTGTACACCAAACCGATAACTATGCGCGTAACCGGAAGTTCTTCCGGTTACGTTGCACCTTCCCTACACCAGAATTTAGTTACATAACACGGCCGTAAGCAACTCAGCACAATATGGACAAACCCATCACGCCCAGCGACGATAGCAGTTCCTTTTACGCCAAGCATAAGAAGGTTTATCCGCGTGAGGTGCATGGCATCTTCGCCACCTTCCGCACACTCGGCGTCTTGGTACTGCTGGGTTCATATTATTTTGTTCCCTGGCTAGCGTGGGAAGGCCATCAAGCGGTGTTGTTCGATCTGCCGGCGCGCAAGTTTTATATCTTCGGCTTGATTTTCTGGCCACAAGATTTCTTTTATCTGGCGGCATTGCTCATCATTGCCGCGTTTGCGTTGTTTTTCTTTACGGCGCTGGCAGGCCGTTTATGGTGCGGTTATGCCTGCCCGCAACCGGTATGGACCGAAGCCTTCTTATGGATCGAACGCAAAATTGAAGGTGACCGCAACAAACAAATCAAGCTGGATAATGCGCCCCTCTCCAGCAGCAAATTTAACCGCAAATTTCTCAAGCACCTTATCTGGATCAGTTTCTCACTGTGGACCGGATTTACCTTTGTTGGCTACTTCACCCCGATCCTTGAGTTGGGCAAGGAAATTGCGACCTTCAATTTGGGTGGTTGGGAAACGTTTTGGATCATCTTTTACAGCTTTGCAACGTATGGCAATGCCGGTTGGATGCGTGAACAGGTATGTATCTACATGTGTCCCTATGCACGCTTTCAAAGCGCCATGTTTGATACGGACACACTGATTATTTCTTATGACACTACCC
>Ga0105107_10001872_pt1 | contig 13743 bp, 8 predicted proteins | sample PPLLaktember2015_6_FD_79335 | JGI IMG/M metagenome (GOLD analysis project Ga0105107, IMG submission 79335) | Freshwater sediment microbial communities from Prairie Pothole Lake near Jamestown, North Dakota, USA - PPLs Lake P8 Core (1) Depth... | ecosystem: Environmental > Aquatic > Freshwater >...
CACCAGGCTTGAAGTGGTCACCGAAGGAATCCTTACCCGAATGATCCAGCATGACAACGCCCTTGAAGATTTTGGCCTTATCATATTTGACGAATTTCACGAGCGCAGCCTTCAGTCTGACCTCTCGTTAGCTTTAAGCCTTCAGATCCAACAGGTACTTCGCGACGATCTGCGCATCCTGATCATGTCTGCAACGCTGGACGGGGAACGCTTGTCTGAGATACTAAAAGCCCCGGTTGTCAGAAGCTCGGGAAGACAATACCCTGTTTCCTTTCACTATGTTCCCGATACGGGCAGGTTACCCGTCGCCAACCAGGTAGCCAGGACGATACGCAAAGCCATTTATGAGAACCAGGGTGATGTTCTAGCCTTCCTTCCTGGTTCCGGTGAGATCAGAAGGACGGCGGAACTACTGGAAGCAGAAGATCTTCCCGTGGCGTTGTATCCTTTATATGGAGACCTCACTTTCAAAAAACAACAGGAGGCCATCCTTCCTCATCCCGAAGGACGGAGAAAAGTGGTCCTGGCTACTTCTATTGCCGAGACGTCCTTAACCATCGAAGGTGTATCCATCGTAGTAGACAGCGGTTATTCCCGAGTACCCCGGTTTGATCCGAGAAGCGGTTTCACGCGCCTCGAAACCATCAGGGTTACACGTGACGCTGCAGATCAACGCGCGGGCCGGGCCGGGCGGCTTGCACCTGGCATCTGCTACAGATTGTGGAGTCAGGGATCTCATGCCTCCCTGGTAGCAAACAGAAATCCTGAAATCCTGGATGCAGATCTGGCACCGCTCATGCTTGAGCTCGCACAATGGGGGGTCATGCAGATCAATGACCTTACCTGGATCACACCTCCCCCGACAGGCGCGGTAAGCCAGGCCCTGGAATTATTACAGGTCCTGGGAGCTACCGACGGAAGAACAATCACTGAAAGAGGCCGGGAAATGGTGCGCCTGCCAACGCACCCGCGAATTGCCCACATGTTCATCGAAGCCAAACATGCCCACCAGCACACTACCGCACTATCGATTGCCACAGACCTTGCCTCAGTGCTCGAAGAACGCGATCCCCTGCCAAAAGGCGCAGGCGCGGACCTTTCCCTGAGAATAGACGCACTAAGGCGATGGAGAAAAGGTGAAAAGGTTCCTGTTGACAGGACTTTTCTGGAACGAATTGAACGCATGGCCAGCTCCTGGCGAAAACTCTTTAATATCCCCGTTGATAACAATCCGGTATCGGATACACAGGTCGGAAAGTGGGTGATGGCGGCGTATCCCGAAAGGATCGCCAGGCAGACTGAAAAAAATAGCGAACGCTACAAGATGGTCAACGGAAGAGCTGCCCGATTGCCTGAACACGACCCATTGCACCGTGAACCCTGGCTGGCCGTCGCGCAGGTCGACGCGGGTATGCACGAAGGAAAAATCTTTATGGCAGCCCCCGTTAACGAGGAAGACCTTAAGCCCCTCGCCGCAGAGAAAGAAATTGTTTCCTGGGATCCCGACCGGGAGATGGTTACAGCTTCGCTGGAATTACGGCTTGGCAACCTCGCGCTCCGGAGTAAACCGATTAAGAAAATTAATGAGGGGAAAAAGATTGAGGTGATCTGTGCCGTCCTTCGGGAAAAAGGCCTTTCATTTCTAAACTGGCAGGAAGAACACGCGGCATGGCAGGCGCGTGTGTTAAGCTTGAGAAAATGGAGGCCTGTGGAAGGTTGGCCTGATGTGAGCGACGACCATCTGCTCAGCACGGCGGAACAATGGCTGGCTCCGTTCCTCATTGATTTGTATAAACGCAGTGAACTTCAGAAGCTTGATCTCAACGCCATATTAACCACCTTGCTTCCGTGGGAGTTGCAGTCGAAATTCCAGCAACTGGCTCCCCCCAGGTTACAGGTGCCGAGCGGGTCAATGATCAGGCTGAATTATTTCACCGACGGCAGAGCCCCTGTGATGGAGGTGCGCCTGCAGGAGGTGTTTGGACTCTTTGAAACTCCTTCTGTCAATGAAGGCAGGAACAAAGTCGTGTTGCACCTCCTGTCTCCAGGATACAAACCCGTTCAGGTAACACAGGACCTCAAAAGTTTTTGGGCAAATACCTATCAGGAAGTCAGGAAGGAATTGAAGGCGCGGTACCCGAAACATTCATGGCCGGAGGATCCGTGGACTGCTCAGGCAGTGCGTGGGGCAAAGCGGAAAACTCAGGGTTGATGTCCCCTGCGCAAATGTATGTTTATACTTCGCCGGGCAATAGCGTTGGACATGAGGCTCCCACGGAGAAGTTTGTCCATCGGACTCCTGCGGAGACATTGATTGAAGATGAGTTGTTCACAGCGCCGAATGGACCCGGTTTAAAAAAAGTACTTGAATGAGTTTCTCTGAAAAAGTTCTGCTATTTTACAGGGACGTGGACATTGGCTATCCCCTGCCAGAGGGCGTGGAGGTCATGAATCCATACAGGGACGCAGCCTGTATGGAGGTTTGTACGAAGTTCTATAATACATATTACAACGATGGCGGCAAGCGATTTCTCATCCTTGGTATCAACCCCGGGAGGTACGGCGCGGGTCGTACAGGTATTCCATTTACAGACCCGATCAAGCTGGAAAAGGTCTTCGGAATTAAAAATACATTTCCTAAAAAGCCTGAACTTTCAGCGGATTTCATTCATCAGATGATTGATTCGTTCGGGGGACATAGAAAGTTCTTTTCGAAATTTTTTATCAATTCAGTCTCTCCGCTGGGTTTTACAAAGTCAGTTAAGAACCTGAATTATTATGATGCGCCAGCATTAAAGAAATCCCTGGAACCGTTCATCCGGAAAAGCATCAGGACTATTCTCGCCTTCGGCATTCACGAAAAAGTCGCATTTTGCCTGGGTGAGGGCGAGAATTATAAATATTTAAAAATGCTGAACAACCACGAAAAATTTTTTGAAGAAATTATCCCCCTTGCCCATCCCAGGTTCATCATGCAATACAGGAGAAAACAAATGCAGCACTATATTGACGATTACCTGCAAAAATTCAACTCCGTTCAGTGAACATCCGATGTTGGGAAACCCGCATCCCGATCTTTATTGACTGTCTTTCCCCGGACAGCAATGATTGCAGGCTTCAAACATCACCTGCTCAACTCAAACGCACTCTTATAAAACCCCTCACTCTGGACATATTCCAGCAACTCAAGGTAGAAAGGATGGGAGCTCAGCGTGGCGGAATCTCCGATCATGATGAGTTCCTTCCTCGCGCGGGTCATGGCTACATTCGTCCTTCTTATGTCGGCCAGAAAACCAACCTCTCCGTTCTCGTTGCTGCGTACAAAGCTGATGGCAATCACATCGCGTTCCTGCCCCTGGAATGCATCTACGGTGTTGATGGTGATAAAGCGGTACAGCGGTTCGAGGACAGGCGAAGCTTCCGCAAGCTTGTGCAACTGATCGACCTGAGCGCTATAAGGAGTGATGATTCCCATGGTGATCTGTTCGTCGAGCCACGTGTTGGCACCTATGTCTTCGACAAGTACTTCCACCTGTTGGATGAGGAGCGACGCCTCCTCCTCGTTGAGCCGGCTCAGGGTCTCGGGATCCTGCTTTTCATGGTAGCCGCATCCGGCGGTATCGATAAACAATACGGGCAAATGATCGGGACGCAGGAGGTGTGACTTTACTGATTCATGTGCGATCAGCTTATCACCGTAAAAGTACCGCGAAGAGAACTGCATGATCTTTTCATGCATGCGGTATTGAACCTGAAGCATCGATACCTGTCCGGGCTGCTGTTCAATTCCTTTTTCAAAAAGCGTTTTCGAAAGGCCGTTCCTGGCAGCGTCAAGCGACTTGATCGTCGGCGGAAGTTGCTGGTGGTCGCCGGCGAAGACAACCCGTTCAGATCTCAGCAGCGGAATCCAGCAGGCGGGCTCCAGGGCCTGGCCGGCCTCGTCGATGAAGACGGTCCTGAATTTCTTTCCCCTGAGAACGGGATGTGATGATCCTACCAGGGTACAGCAGATGGCCTCCATGGTCTGCAGCAGATCATTCACAATATAGAATTCAAGAAGGTCTGCGTCGGCTTTCAGGCCTTTTACTTCATGCATCAGCAGTCTGCGTTGCTCGCGCTCATGGTATCCGAATTTCTTTTTGTATTTGAAGGCCATGCTGCGGAGTTGCTCCATTCTCTTGCGCAGGTTCCGGAGTTCCTTATAGTCAGGATGAGCCGAAATGCGGTAGTCAAGTGTTTTGCTTAACGATTGTTCCGTTACCCGCGCCGGATGGCCGATGCGTAGTGCCTGCAAACCCAGTTCGCTGAGCTTATCCACCAGAAGGTCGACCGCTGCGTTGCTCGGAGCACAGACCAGCACCTGTTTTTCTTCTTTGATCGTCTGTTTGATGGCTTGTACCAGTGTTGTGGTTTTTCCGGTGCCGGGCGGGCCGTGGATGAAAGCAACATCGCGGCTGTTGATGACAGTCTTCAGCGCCTGCTGCTGACTGCTGTTCAAAATATTTATGGTCTGCACATCGAAGTCCTTTACTTCGGTCGACGCCCTTGAATTTCCGAGCAGAATGCTTTTGAGTTCAGCGACGCGGTTGCCCTCCGCTTTGATGACTTCCTTGAGACAGAACTCCATTTCGCGATAACTCATCTCATCAAACATCACATCCACGCCGAGCAGGCCATCGCTGATCCAGTCAGGCACATCGTCGCCATTCAGGGTGATCACCATGGTGTTGTCGCGTACGTAATTCACGACACCATTGATGTGTTCTTTTTCCGGTTTTCCGGAAGCATTTGAAAATACGCTGACGACTTTTCCGCTTTGAAAGGAATGCGGTTGATCGAGGTGATTGGTTCTCTCTACCTCGACAGTAGGGCGTTCACCCGTCCCGATATAATCTCGCTTTAACGATACGGGATACCATGTTGAACCCTCTTTTGTCCTCTGCTGGAGTGAACGCAAAAGTATTTTCTGACGGTATTGCTCCAGGTCTGCCTGCCGTTCCAGTTTAATAAGCTCAAGGGTGTGGAGGAGTTGTTCGTTTGGTTGCACAGTTCATGGTTTTCGCCCCGGCTGCCGCTGCATTACCGGGTAAGGATTCCGGGAAGACAGGATTAATATTATGCCCGCAAAATATGAATAGAAGTTCAATGTTCAAGGAGGACCTTCAGGCGTTCAACCGCCTTCCGGTTTTTTTCGGAGCTGATATTGTCGATCAGGCTTTGTTTTTCGCGCGTTGTCAATCGCCAGCTGAGGGAAGCGCGGGCATTGTTCTTCCGGATGCTGTCCATTTTCTGGAGAATAGGAACGTAGGATTCCGCGTGGTATTCAATGTCTACCCGCTCAACATTGTTGTCGAACCACGACTTTGAATATCCGATCAGCAGGTCGCTGGTGATATCCTGGAAATTTTCGAAGTTATTATAGACGCTGCTGATGGGTTGTGTGAATGCATCGATCAGCGTTTGTCCCTTGCGTACCGGCACTGTTGCTAGTTTTGGTGAATCACGTATGGAGACAAATACTACACCCGAGGTATTTTCCTCGATCCAGTCCTGATAGGCGTAAAGGAAACGGATCGCGTCGTTCAGTCCGAAATTGTCGGAGATCCCGGCGTCCATGATATACAATGGAGGATTCGTTGGCAGCGTCGTGTTGGGAGTTATGTACGGAAATGTGGCGCACATCCGCAGCCCGGATAAAAACCTGAGTTCTTTTGCGCCATTGTTTTCAAAAAGCCTTTGAAAATCCACCCCGCTGAATTTGTGCGAAGGATATTGCGGGTAACTTACCAATTCATAATTAAGGAAGGAAACGGGCCGCGAGGCGATGTAGAGCTTACGTCCGTCATTGACGATGGTTGGACTCAGCACGATCATGGGTATCTGTGCTTTGATCTCAAGGGAATCATAGTCGGTGATCGGTTTGTCCATCAACCCGTCAGTACTCTGGTTGAGTTGTTCTTCAAATGTATATGCGCGGTCTTTCAGGTACGAATGCCCTGCGTAATCAAACTTCGTAAATCCGACGAACAGGTCGTTGGCAAGCAGGCTGAAGATAAGAGGATTGAGGTTGTCGGTGGAAATCTTCTCCCTGTACACGGGAGCGTAAGGATTCATCTGTTCTCCGAGCAGTTGCCGGAGCTTTAATTCGCGGAAATAACTGGCTCCGATCAGGCCGCCCGACGCTCCGGTGATGAGTATGCTGTTTTGCATCAGTTTTCCGGAAGTAAGACTGTCAGCTGTCTGCAGCGCATTGAATGTCCACAGGGCCGCCCTTTTACCCCCGCCACTCACACACAGGAAGATCATCTTTGGTTTCCTGCCATCATCCTGAAATTTGCTGCGCCAGTTCTCAAGCATAGGAAAAGTACGGGCCTTGTCTTCGGCAATGGCAGCGCTGTCATTCAGGTGCTGCAGTGATTCGATGGAATACTCCGGCAGGGGTGCGTCATAATCGAGCCCAAATGCCCTGTATTGCTTGGCGAAGAAATCGTTTCCGACAAGAAAATTGATGAACAGAAATAAGATCAGTGCAATGGTTGCGGACCAGTTTCCGAACCAGTAGGAAAATGCGCCCGCCACCATGACAAAAATAGTGAGGAAGATCATGAAACTTGAGGCTGCAGGTAGCTGAAAAGCGGGCGAATCTTTGAAAATCCCCAGCACAAGCACAATAGCAAAAACAAATAACTCGATCACTACAAGGTTGAAGTGATTCTGGTCAAAAACCTGGAGGATCGTTGCGCGGTCATAAAAGTGCGTGTCTTCGACTTTTTTGAATTTCAGATCATAGTCGAGGTAGTTTTCAACATGGACCTGCTTTTTGCGGGCGATGTCCAGTTTTTTCATCGCGCTCGCCCGGGTGGCTTTTACCTTAAGCTTGATCTTTTCGTCAATCCGGCAAACGACATATTTGAAGATATCTTTATTAGTAAACCAGAAGTAAACGAAGAAGATCAGTGTCATGATGAGGTAGCCGGTCAGCAGCCCCGCCAGATTAAAGACCAATGACCATTCCGTTGCATACTCATTGTTAATCTGAAAGCCGATGATCTGATAGACGTATAACCCAAAGAACAGCAGCGGGATCACACTGTTGTTGAAACAGAACTTTGTGAAGGGGCGGGGCAGCGTTCCGAGAAAAGTGAACCGGTGCCCGTCATTGATATAACACGTGATGTGAAAACCCATGGTAAAACCTGCTGTGCACACCCCCATGATAAAGAAGCTGGTGAAGCTCACTTTGTTGAGGTATTCGGGGTCAAGGAAGAGATAGGGTATGCCCAGGTATTTTCCGAAAGTGCCGGTAATCATTGCAAACAATATGATCCAGCACAGTAACAGTACGTGATTGCGCTTCAGGTTGTTCAGCAGGAGTTGAACAGGAAAGGAATAGGCAATAGGCGTAAAGAAAGAATAGATCCGGCGCATGGACACAATAAACCTAAAGTTACCTTTTTTTATGCGATGTCTCTAAAACAGTCCTTTAATATTTATCCTGCACATCACCGGGTATTCCGAGGATCTTATACAATTCGTCCGCAACCTTGCGGTCATTGGAAAGGCGGGGTACTTTATTCTGGCCTCCAAGCTTGCCCAGCGATCTCATGTACGCAATAAAAGCGTTTGCCGGCAGGGGAGTAATGCGAAGAGTCCTCAGTATGTTTCCCCGGATCAGGTCGTCGTAATAAACATTAAGGCTCCGCAGCTGGTTATCCAGTTCTAATGAAAATTCTTCCAGGTCGGAAGGCGGTTTTGAAAATTCCACAAGCCACTCATGATGGGGTAACCCTTCCGGTACCGTCACCCTCGGGGCAACAGTAAATTCGATGAGGCCGACTTCCGGAAATTTGCTCATTACCCGTTTCATTGCCTGTTCTACTTCTTCTCCGATCACATGTTCGCCAAAGGCGGAAATGAAATGCTTTATCCTTCCGGTAACGACGATGCGATAAGGATTTTTGGACACGAACTTGATGGTATCGCCGATAGAATAACCCCAGAGGCCTGCGTTGCTGTTGATGACCATTGCGTAATTTTTCCCTAGAGCTACCTCCTCGATATTGAGTCTCGTCGGTCTCTCATTGTAGAACTCTTCTGCCGGAATAAATTCAAAGAAGATCCCGCTGTTAAGCAGTAACAGCAAGCCTTCTTCATGCTGTGAATCCTGGTATGCAATAAAACCTTCAGATGCCGGGTAGGTCTCGATAGAGTCTATTTTCTTTCCGATGGTCTCGAATAATTTGGCGCGGTACGGCTCGAAATTGACGCCGCCGTAAACAAACATGGAAAAGTTCGGAAAAACATCCATGATCTTCTTACCCGTACGCTTCTGGATGCGATCGAAATACATTTGAACCCAGGGAGGGATCCCTGAGATGAGCGTCATATCTTCGCCCAGGGTTTCATCAATGATCTTTTCGAGCTTCTCCTCCCAGTCTTCAATACAATTCGTTTCGTACCGTGGCTTCTGGTTTGACCGCAGGTAGGCAGGAACGTGGTGATTGACAATTCCGGATAGCCTTCCCGTTTTTATCCCTCCTTTTTCTTCGAGCTCCGGACTTCCCGACAGAAAGATCAGCCCTCCGTCAAGAAACGAAGCATGACCGGTTTCATGCACATAACTGAGCAATGCGTTGCGCGCGCCGTTGATATGGTTGGGAACGGACTCATGTGTAATCGGTATGTATTTTGTGCCAGAGGTCGTGCCTGACGTTTTAGCCAGATAGGCAGGAACGCCTTTCCACAGAATGTCCGGTTTGCCTTTGACAACATCTTCGATATAGACCTTCAGATCCTCATAATCCCGGACAGGTACCTTTCGCTTGAAATCGTCATAATGTCGGATCTCTGAAAAATGGTGGTCCTTGCCAAATCGCGTCGGACTCCCTTTCTTAATGAGTTCGTTGAAGATCTGGTGCTGAAATCGGTACGGTTCCAGAGACCATTGTTTTGTCTGTGAAGCAATAAGTGCGGCAAGTGGTTTTGCCAATACCGACCGGATTCCCATAACCTGCAAGATAAGGGGAAATCATTTAAATTGAGATAAATCCCAGCGTTTCAAAGAAACACAATTATATTAATGACGTTTTAGAAATAAGCGATAGGTTTGGCAAAACTTTTGACGGGCTTCCGCGGAGCAGGAATTGTCAATCTACCGCTGACCTCCTGGACCGGGGCATTTCCCGGTTTGTCGCTGGATTGAAAAAATGAAGACATGAAAACAACACTTAAAGTCATTGCTATTGGTTTTTTATCGGGCCTGGCCGGTTCGTATACCGGATATCACTACTTTATGGAAACCATGCCTGTCGGGGAAAGCGGACTTCCGGAGATTCAGTCGGTGAGTCTGAAGTCGCGGGACACAAATATGATTGCGCCGGCGGAAACGCCCCCAAATTCATCCGGGGCCGTAACAGCAGGGGAGGATTTCCGCAACGCCGCCGCAAAGTCCACACCGAGTGTGGTGTATATAAACAGCATTTCGCAGGGTGTAAGTTATTCGAACTGGGATTGGTTTTTCGGAGAAGGCCCCAGCAGACAAACGCAGGTGAGCAGCGGATCCGGTGTTATTTTTACTGAAGATGGATACATCGTCACCAACAACCACGTGGTCGCAACTGCAGAAAGGATTGAAGTGAATTTTAATAAACGCATCTATCCGGCCGAGCTTGTAGGTACCGATCCGTCGACGGACCTGGCCGTAATAAAGATCAATGGTACCGACCTTCCCGCCATCCAGTTGGGCAGTTCAAAGGATCTTCAGGTAGGAGAATGGGTCATCGCCGTAGGTAATCCGTTTTCACTTGCCTCCACGGTTACGGCAGGAATTGTCAGCGCCAAGGGAAGGAAGATCGGGATCCTGGAAGACAAATTTCCCATTGAATCTTTTATCCAGACCGATGCCGCGATCAACCCGGGAAACTCGGGAGGTGCGCTTGTGAACCAGAAGGGGGAACTTTAGGGATCAACACAGCGATCCTTTCCCGGACCGGATCCTATACCGGATATGCATTTGCGGTTCCGGTGGATATTGCGCGGAAAGTTTTTTCCGACCTTGTGAAATACGGTATCGTCCAGAAAGCTGTATTTGGCGGGCGGGTCGTTGAATATGATTACGCGCATGCGAAAAAATATGGGCTCGACACGCGGGTGGAAAATTACCGCGGCGTCCTGCTTGAAGAAATGGAACGCGAGAGTCCCGCGGACCTGGCCGGCCTTAAACCCGGCGATATCATTACACATGTAAATGGCGTGCCCGTCAACTCACAAAGCGCATTTGAAGAAGAAGTCAGCTACCGTTACCCCGGCGACAAAATCAGTATTTCGTACCTGCGCGATAACAAGTCAACTACCGCTACAGTAACGCTGGTGAATACGGACGGCAGTACCGAGATTATCAGGCGCAATATCGTCGAGTCAAAATTGCTGGGCGCGCACCTGGAGTCCACGCAATATGGCGTTAAGGTCTTCAGGATTCAGGACAACAGTGTTCTGGAGAAGATCGGAGTCCCTGAGAATTTTACCATTATTGCGATCAACCGCGTGCGGGTCAAAAAGCCCGAGGAAGTGGTGGAATTCTTTGAAAAGTTCAAAGGCAGTGGAAGGATCTTCGGAGTGAATACCTCACGGCAACAGATCGAGTTACCTTTTTATTTGAGGTAGGCTGCTCTTGCGATGGACTATGGACCATCGACCATCGATCATGGACGGCTTCAGGAGACGCGGAGTTTTAGTTTCTTCCCGAGCTCATCGACAGAATTTTTGAAATTGGAATCGGTTTTCATCATGTCCTCAACGGATTCCAGGGCATGAATTACGGTGCTGTGATCGCGCCCGCCAAAATTTTCGCCGATCAGTGCGAGTGTGAGTTGCGTGAAGCGCTTGCAGAAATACATGGCCACCTGCCTGGGGATGACGATCTCGCGTTTTTTCACTTTCCCTTTCATGGCATCCAGATCGCACTTGAAAAACTCCGCAACAGTTTTTTGAATGAAATCGACACTAACGTCAGACTGAATTTCTTTAATGATGTTTTTGAGGACTTCTTTCGCCAGGTCGAGGTCGATTTCCTTCTTTAACAAGGTAGCGTGGAAGATCAGGGAGTTAAGAACTCCTTCCATGTCGCGGAGGTTTGTATCAACACTATACGCCAGGTACTCGGATACTTCGGTGGGGATCTCTATTCCGTCGGCCTGCATCTTGCGATTGATAATGGCCAGTTTTGTTTCGAAATCAGGTTCCTGCAAATCGGCAGTGAGCCCCCATTTGAATCGTGACAGCAACCGCTCCTGAAATCCTTTAAGGTCGCGCGGAGGACAGTCGCTCGTCATAATGATCTGTTTACCCGACTGATGAAGCTGATTGAAAATGTGGAAGAACATTTCCTGCGTTTTTTCACGTCCTGCGAGGAACTGCACGTCGTCGAGGATCAGAAGGTCAACCTGCAAATAGAAATTCTGAAAATCCTGAAGGCGGTGGTTCTGAAGAGCATTCAGGAATTGATTGGTAAAATCGTTCTGGTCAACATACAGCACCACTTTTGCCGGCATGTTGTTTTTTATCTCATTTCCAATGGCTTGCACCAGGTGTGTCTTTCCCACACCTACGCCTCCATAGAGCATAAGGGGATTAAAGGAGGTGACGCCTGGTTTTTTTGCTACTGCCAGCCCGGCAGAGCGGGCAAGGCGATTACAATCTCCTTCTACGAAGTTATCAAATGAATAGGCGGGATTCAGCCTGGAATTCACTGTTTGCGGATTCAAGGCCTTGAGGGTGAAAGGCGAATAATCATCCGCTCCGAAACCACTTGTTCCTGCTACCCGGCGGTTTCCGATGCCATTTGCAGGATAATTCACTGCTACCGGTGGGGTTTGCTGGTTGCCGCTGTCAACGACAACAGAGTATTCCAGCCTTCCGGCGGGTCCAAGTACCGTATCGATCGCTTTTTTCAGTACTGCGACATAATTATCTTCGAGCCATTCGTAGAAGAATTGCGAAGGTACCTGAATGGTAAGTACATCTCCATCAACGCGAACCGGATGTATGGGTTTGAACCATGTATTGAAGTTTTCTTCATCTACATTTATCCGAATTACTTCGAGACAATCGTTCCATACTGTGCCGCAGCTTACTTCCATTTGGCTCTGGATTCTTGAAGTTAGGGTCCCGTGGGAATCGGGGGAGACAAAGATGTAAAAAAAGAGGTCATCAAAACAAGCCACCTGCCTCTTGATTTTTTGGAAAAAAAAATTACCATCATTATTTTCCTTTGAAACGCAACTGAATGAAGAAATCTTGACTAAAATTGAGTTGAATTTTTTTTTATAATAATGTCAGAACGCGCTATTGACAAGGTCCTGGAAATTTATTTTTCCAAATCCGCCAGACAGGATTGGGAAAAAACTGCGGCACAGGAAATCCAGGAAAAAAATCCTTTTGAAAAACTTTCCTGGCGTGGGAAAGACAGAATATTTTACCTACCTTACTTTGATGCGCAGGATGTTGCTGATCTTCAGTATTTAGACAGTTTTAAACTTCCTGCTGCTGCTCAACATCCCTCCGGGCCGAGACTGTGGTCCAATCTTCCTGCCGTTTTAGTCTCAAATGAAGGAACTGCTAACATTTCAGCATTAAACCATCTTTCCCTCGGCGCCGATGGTGTTCTTTTTGATCTGAGGAACTTTCAGCAGCCGGACTTACCAGCATTGCTGCAGAATGTTCAATCGCCGCCGGCAACCATCGCCTTTTATGTAACCAATGAAGACAGCATTGTTAAGTCGCTGTCTGCCATCATCGAAAAAAAATCTAATCCTGATACTGTTCGCGGCGCGCTATTTTGGGAATCGATTCCCAAAAACACCAGGATATGGTCGTCCTTCCGCCCGTTCAAAAATTTTAAGGGCCTGGGGTTTATCATTCCACCCGCTTCTCCCGCCGAGGAGATCAGCGATGCCCTGATAAAAGGGGTAAACATCATCGACGCTTTTTCTGCTGAGCCAGGTCACGGAGATGTTTTCAGATCGATAACCTTTTCGCTGGCAACGGATGCTTCTCTCGCAGAGTCGGCGGCAAAACTTAAAGCATTAAGAATGCTGTGGTATCAGGTGATGCACGCTTATGGTCAACATGACTTTAAGGATACCGACCTCGTGATACATGCGCGGTCGCCAAAAGCGCCGGACGGCGATTTCGCACCGCACGAGAATATGCTGAAGGGAACATTCTCTGCCATCGCAGCCATTACCGGCGGATGCGACATGCTCACAATCGAATGTGATCAGGAGCCTTCCCTCGTGCCCAGGCAGGCGAGAAATATTTCGACCATCCTGCGCGAAGAATCTTTTTTGAATCGCGTCGCGGACCCCTTCGCAGGCGCTTACGCGTTTGACTTCATTACAAATGCCATCGCAGAAAAGGCGTGGGCGATGTTCCAGGAAAAGTGCCAGCGACCATGAAGCGCCCTGATTTCTCAAAGATCAAATATAATCAGTTCTCCGGCGCTGACGCTGCGGATTCAGCCACATCAGAAAAAAATGCCCGGGAAATTTACGCGGGCTTCAGCGCAGGAATCCCGCCATTTCTGAGGGGGCCCTACGCCACCATGTATACCTCCAGGCCCTGGACCATCAGACAATACGCGGGCTTCTCCACCGCCAGGGAAAGCAATGACTTTTACAGAAAAAATCTGGCAGCCGGACAGCGCGGTCTTTCCGTTGCATTTGATCTCGCCACGCACCGCGGCTA
>Ga0105107_10001873_pt1 | contig 13742 bp, 10 predicted proteins | sample PPLLaktember2015_6_FD_79335 | JGI IMG/M metagenome (GOLD analysis project Ga0105107, IMG submission 79335) | Freshwater sediment microbial communities from Prairie Pothole Lake near Jamestown, North Dakota, USA - PPLs Lake P8 Core (1) Depth... | ecosystem: Environmental > Aquatic > Freshwater >...
ACGAAGGCCAAGCACGAGTGCGCGGGCAAGAACGCCTGCAAGGGCCAGGGCGGTTGCAAGAGTGGCGACGGCGGCTGCGCCGGCAAGAACTCCTGCAAGGGCAAGGGCGGCTGCGCGGTTCCGGTCGAGCACTGAGCGGTGGATGGGATGCCCGGGCCGCAAGGCCCGGGTGACTCCCGGCCATGACTTCAAAAGCACGAAAGTGCGACCCGGCACCGGCCGGGAATCGATGGGGGCTGCCGGACCTCGGCCTCGGCGTGGGCCTGCGCACGCAGCATTTCCGGCACATCACTTCGAAGTGGCCGGCCATGGACTGGTTCGAGATCGTGTCGGAGAACTTCATCGACACTTCGGGCCGGCCGATGCACTTCCTCGACCAGATCGCCGAGCGCTATCCGATCGTGATGCACGGCGTCTCGCTCTCGGTCGGCAGTACGGACCCGATCGACTTCGGTTTCCTCGACAAGCTGAAGGCGCTGGCGAAGCGCACGAAAGCGCGCTGGCTCGGCGATCACGTCTGCTGGACGGGCGTTGCCGGCCTCAACGGCCACGACCTCTATCCCGTGCCGTACACGGAGGAGGGGCTGCGCCACATGATCTCGCGCGTGCGGATCATCCAGGACTACCTGGAGCGGCCGCTGGTACTCGAGAACCCGTCGACGTACCTGACCTTCGCGGCGTCTTCGATGCCGGAGGAGGAATTCATCGCGCGGCTCGCGGTCGAGGCGGACTGTGCGCTCCTGCTCGACGTCAACAATGTCTATGTGACCTGCCGGAACCATGACCTCGACCCGGTCGCCTACCTGGACGCGATCCCGCTCGAGCACGTGGTGCAGATCCACCTCGCGGGCCACACGGACAACGGCACGCATTGCATCGACACCCACGACGGGCGGGTGATCGACGCCGTCTGGGACCTTTATAAGCGCGTGATCGCGCGCGCAGGCGGGCGCGCCACGCTGCTCGAGTGGGATGCCAACATACCGAAATTTTCCGTTCTGCAACAAGAGGTTAGAAAGGCATCCCGGTTCCGGAACGGGCTCCGGGAGGCAGCCGCGTGAAGGCCGCCGGGCAGCTCGAGACGCTGGAGCGCTGGATGCAGACAGTGGTCATGCATCCAGAAGGCGCCGAAGCCGGGCTGCGCGCACAGCCGGCACGTCGGCTCCTGCCCGCGGCCGCGCGCGATCCGTCGGGCGTGGTGTTGCCGTCGAAGCAACTGAGCGCTGTCGAGCGGCTCGAGATCTACGCGCACATGTACTTCGCGCGCCTGGTCGAGGTCATGGAGGCCGAGTATCCGTCGGTCCGGCAGCTCCTCGGGCCTCATGCCTTTGCGGCGGCCTGCCGGCGCTTCGTGGCGAAGCACCCGTCGCGCTCGCGCATGTTGAACGGCCTGAGCGCCGGTTTTCCCGATTACCTGGCGCGCATACTGCCGCGCACGAACCGGAACGGCCTGGCCGTCGACATTGCACGCATCGAGCGGGCGATGGAGGACGTGTTCGACGCGCCAGCCGCCGTGCCGATGACCGCGGCGGAGTTCGCTGCGGTCGGCGAGGGGACGCGGCTGCGGGTGAACCCGGCGCTCGCGTTGCTGGAACTGCGCTACCCTGCGAATGCCTATATGAATGCGCTGCGTCGCGGTGAGCGGCCGCGCATCCCGCGGCCGCGGGCGACTTTCGTCATCGTGTTCCGTCGCGGCTTCCAGGTGCTGCGCCGCGACCAGGAGCCGGAACAGTTCCGGCTGCTGCGGGCGCTGGCCGCGGGCAAGCCGCTCGCTGTCGCCGTGCGCGCGAGCATCGGCGGGCGCTCCGGCAGCGCCGATCGCGTCGCCCGGCGCCTCGGCCGCTGGTTCGAGGAATGGGCCGGCGCCCACCTCTTCGTCAAAGGGGACGCTCACCTTTACCGGAATTCAAGGTAAGGGTCCCATCCAACTCCTGTAAGGGTGAGCGTCCCCTCGTGGTCGTATGATGCGACAATCGCGTTTCAAATAAGGGGATGTCTATGAACATCCGTAGCCTGGCCAAGGGACTCAAGTTCTGCGGCGAAGCGACGGGCAAGCGGCAGACGTATTTCGTCTTCGAAAGCGCCGCCGGATTCGTCGTCATGTCGGCCTCTCGCACCAAGCGCGCGAGCGGTTACTTCAACCTGGTGAGCCGCGACGCCGTCGCACGGATCCGCAAACGCTACGCGGGCAAACAGGACGTCACGGCGAAGGCGCTCGCCACGCGCTCGCGCGGCGCGGGCGTGCGCGACGCGCTGCAGGCGCTCAATATCCTTTACGTACTGGTCGCGACCGGCGCCGCGAAGCGCGACGATCGTTACCAGGATCCGCAGCTGCACTTCAACATCGCGGCACGCTGAGCAGACTGTCGCCCCGGTGCCCGGCGGCGGGGCTGGCGCCAAAGAAAAGGCCCGCCTCGCGGCGGGCCTCTCCGTTAGCCGCGTCCTGCGGACTTCTCTCAGGGCTTGTAACGCTTCCAGACATTGCACGTAACGATCATCAGCGCTGCGCCGGCCGCGAACGTGCCCGCTGCGCTGAAGATGCTCGTCAGGTACTGGCCAAGCTCCGGAATGTTCATCAGCACACCGGAAAGCGAGGTCAGCACGAGCGCGGAGACCAGCACGCGTACATGGTCTTCGGCTGCGATGGCGTAGCCGGCCGCCAGGCCCAGCAGCACCAGCAGCAGCCCCGCGTACGGGATGTCGACGAAGGCGCCGATCACCGCGATCGCAATCGCCACCCAACCCACGATCTTGAATGGATTCACTTTCATCCCCCCTGACTTGTTATGGACGCGGCCCTGTTAGCCGGGTGCCGCTCGGCCGATCCTACCTAGAACGGCAGGCCGGCGGCAAAAGCGGGGCCCAAGGGAAATCTCTAAGTAATTGAATTATATGGGTTATAGTTTTCGCCCGAACCGATGGTGGCCCGAACAGGTCGGATCGGACGAGTCGCGGGGGATGGTATGGGCTGGGCGTCGTCCTGGAATCGCTCCCGCGCGCTGGCGGTCCTCGCGACGCTCCTGTTGCACCTGGTCGTGGGGTTCTGGCTGCTCCAGGCCTGGACCGTCCTCAGGATCGACCAGGTAATCGAAGAGCGCTTGGTCTGGTTGCCCTTGCCCGAAGTCGTGCCGGAGCCCCCGCCGCCGCTGGAGGCCGAGCTGCCGCCCACGCGAGTCGCGCCGATCACGGCGGCGCCGCTGCCGCTACCGGAAATCGCACCGCCGGGGCGGCCGGACTTCAGTGCGACGGCACGGGACGTCGCCAGGGGGATGACGACGGCGCCGACTTACCAACGCTTTGGCGAGACGCCCAAGGGTCCGCAGGAACGTCCCAAGGACGCGTATCCGCCCTCCATTTTCGATGAGGATCTGCCCCGTGTCGGGACGACCGTCACGACGACCGACGGCGAGACGATCATCTGGGTTTCGGACTACTGCTACGTCTCGATCTCTTCGCGCAGCCTGACGCAGAAGGAGATCCACGACGCCCGCAAGGGCGTGCGAACCTGCGTCCTGGCGCAGTTCGGGGGCGAGAAGAAGCCGCGGGACGATCTCTTCGATGCGATCAAGCGCCCGCCGCCACCGCAAGAACCGGGTTGCAACAGGGAGGGCATCGGCCAATCCTGTGCCCGATGAACTACATACTCCGCGGACTCGAACCCGCCCTGTTCGAGAAGCTGTTCGACCTCGACGACCCGGCTCTGGCAGAACGCGGCATGCGCCGCGTGCGGTCCGATGCGCCGGTCGGCTTTCCCTGCCGCATCAGCCTCGAGGACGCACCCGTCGGCGAGGAGCTGCTTCTCCTGCCGTTCACGCACCAGGATGGTGCAACGCCGTATCGCGCCTCCGGCCCGATATTCGTGCGCCGCGGACGGACACGGGCGGCGCGGATCGAAAATGAGCTGCCGACCTACCTGACGCTGCGGCCGTTGTCCGTGCGAGCGTACGACGCCGCGCACGAAATGGTGGACGCCGAGGTCGTGGATGGCCGCGAGGCCGCGCCGCTGATCAAGCGTTACCTCGCGCGTGCGGACGTCGCGTACCTGCACATCCACTTTGCCCGGCGCGGCTGCTTCGCCTGCCGCATCGACCGAGCCTGAAAAGGGGACGTTCCCCGATTTTATTTGACCTCTCTGGACTTAGGGGGAAATCGGGGAACGTCCCCAATTCGCAAGTCCATTAGAATGCCGGCATGCCGTCGCGCATCAACCGCCGCGGGTTTCTCGCGGGCTCGGCTTCGCTCGTCGCGGTGCTCGGCGCCGTGCAGGCGCGCCGTGCTTCGGCCAGCGCGCGCGAGTCGCGCTTCGTCCCGGGCCCCTACGGCCCGCTCAGGCCGGTTGCGGACCTCGAGACCGGGCTCTCGCTGATCTTCCTGCCGGAGGGCTTCGAGTACCGCAGCTATTCCTGGACCGGCGACCCGATGTCGGACGGCTCGCCGGCCCCCGGCGCGCACGACGGCATGGGCGTGATCGGCGCGCGCCGCGTCGATGGCGAGCTGGAAGTCACCCTGGTGCGCAACCACGAGCGCGCGCTGGCGAGCCCGATCCTCGCGCCCGCGCGCTATGACGTGATGACGCCGGCGGACCAGGCCTTCGCACCTGCGGGCGGCACAACGACGCTGACGTTCCGCGGCCGGCGATGGGTGAGCGCCGTGCCTTCGCTCGGCGGCACCATCTACAACTGCGCGGGCGGTACGACGCCCTGGGGAACCTGGCTGACCTGCGAGGAAACCGTCATCGACCTGACGACCCGCGGCGGCCGCAAGCACGGCTACGTTTTCGAGGTTCGCGCGGATCCCGCTGCAACCACCGGCCGGCCGATCGTGGACATGGGTCGCATGCTGCACGAGGCGGTCGCGATCGACCCGTCGACGAACATCGCGTACCTGACCGAGGACGAGGCTCACAATTCCGGCTTCTATCGCTACGTCCCTAAGGATGCGAGCGGGCGTGCGGGCAGCTACGAAGCCGGCGGCCGCCTGCAGGCGGCGCGTGTCGCCGGCCGGGCCCACGCGGACCTGCGCGCGCCCGCGGTCGGCGACGTTCATCGCATCGAGTGGGTGGACATCGAGCAGCCGGACGCCGATCCCGGCAAACCGCCGGCGGAAATCACGACGCGACCGGGACGCGCGAGTGGGCCGTTCCTGCAGGCCTGGTCGCAGGGCGGTCTCGTGATGAGCCGCGGCGAGGGTCTCTACCACCACGGCGGGCGGATCTACATGGTCGACACCGAGGCGGGCCGGGATGCGGACGGCACGCCCGGGCGCGGCGAAGGCGCGATCTGGGAGTACGACCCGAGGGAGCAGGCACTGCGGGCGATCTTCGTCGCCGGCAGCCAGCAGGTTGGCGACAACATCGACAACATCACCGTGAGCCCGCGCGGCGGCATCCTGCTCTGCGAGAACGGTGATGGCGTCACCGACGAGAACGGGTTTGGCAGCCGGCTCCTGGGACTCACGCCCGCGGGCGATTCGTTCACGTTCGCCAAGAACAACATCGACCTGGCGCTCGAGGACACCGTGGGGGCCGGCAAGCGCATCGAGCCCGACTACTACCGCGGGGCCGAATGGGCGGGCGCCTGCTTCGACCCGGACGGCGAGGTGCTGTTCGTCAACATCCAGGTCCCGGGCATCACCTTCGCGATCTGGGGCCCCTGGGAACGCGGCAACCTCTGAGCGGTCCATGAAGGGGTCAGACCCCTTCACGAATATGAAGGGGTGCGACCCCTTCAGGTTTGCGGCCGGTACACTGGATTCCCATGGGCAGCATTTTTCTCTGGCGGGAAATGCCCGACTTCGAGCGGCTGAAGCCGCACCCGGAGAATGCCGCCTTCCGAGAGGCTTTCTACCGCCGCTGGGGCGTCGAGAACTGCATCGTCTGCGGGACGGGCCGGGCCGCCGAGTACATACCGTGGCGGCAGCGGCTTTCGATCAAGCTCGCGCGCGGCGGACGCGAGCGCTACTTCATCGACGGCCGCTCCATCGCGGTGGACGATGACAGTTTCCTGATCCTTAACGACAATCGCGTGTACGGCAGCCGCTTCGACTCGAACTCCGAGCTGGAGTCCTTTTCCATCTTCTTCCGGCCCGGCATGGCGGAGGAAATCCTCGGCGCCATGCAGACCACCGTCGAGCGCGCGCTGGATCGCGGAAATGCCGCAACTCAGCACTCGGTGGAATTCACCGAGGCACTTCACCCGCACGATTCGACCGTCTCGCCCGTGCTCCGTTACATCCAGTACGGCGTCCGTTCCGGGGTCGATGACGGCGACTGGTACGAGGAGCAGCTGCAGTTCCTGCTCGAGCGCATGCTGGCGCATCAACGTCGCTTGACCCGGCAGCTCGATCTCCTGCCGGCGCTCAAGTCCGCGACGCGGCGCGAGGTTGGACGCCGCCTCGCGCTGGCCGTAGACCTCGTGCATGCCAGCTACGAGGACGACATCGGCCTCACGGACATGGCGCGGGCCGCCTGCCTGTCGAAGTTCCACTTCCTGCGGCTCTTCACCGAGCTGTTCGGCCTGACCCCGCATGCCTTCCTGCAGCGCAAGCGCGCGCTCGCCGCGGCGCGGCTGCTGGAGCAGGGCGGCCGTTCCGCCACCGCTGTCGCGGCCCGGGTCGGGTTCAATTCGCGCGCCACGCTGGCGCGGCAGCTGCGGCGGTGGGGGCTGGACTAGCCTTGTAACAGGAGGGGACAGTCCCCTTCAGCGAAAGGTCCGCTCTGCATACGCGTTGCGGTGCTGAAGGGGACAGTCCCCAAGTCTCAGAAGTCCACGCTTGCCCGGACAAACACGAATCGACCGAGCGCGTCGTAGGTCTGCGGGTAAGTGTTGCCGTTGCCGGTCGTGCCGACCGCGCCGCTGAGCGTCGGGTTGTCGTCCAGCACGTTGTTGATGCCGAGCGTGACCGAGGCCTTCTCCGTGATCGCCCAGTTCGCGGCGAGGTCGAAGTAGCTCTCGGCCGGCAGCTCACGGTCAAGCTGGTTTTCCGGCATCACGTCATTGGCATTGGTGAGCCCCGTGACGCCACTGTAGTAGCGCCAGGTCGCTGACAGGTCGAGGTCCCACGGGGTCTGCCAGCTGGTGCGGAACCGGTGCCGCCACTGCGGCTTCGGCGTGCCGCAGACCGTCGAGTAGAAGCCGACGCAGTCATACCAGTCGCGCGTCCGATCCGTCGGGTCGAGGTCGACGCCCGGCGCCGGCTGCGTGATCAGGTCCAGCAGGTACGTCCCGGTCAGGTTGAACGAGAGGCTGCCGAAGCGGCCGACCTCGAGCCCTGTGTACCCGATGTTGGCGTCATAGCCCGACGTCGAAAGCGAACCGATGTTGGTGTTGAGGTCCACCACCTGGCCGCTGCCCACCCACAACTGGCCGGTGCCCGGGTTGCGCATGATCCGCGCGCAGGCCGACGGGTCGTTGTTCGTATAGCAGGCCGTCCAGGTGTTGTTGCCGCCGAAGGTCGAGATGACGTTCTCGATGGAGATGTCGAAGTAGTCGACCGTTATGGCGAGACCTGGCGCGAAGCGCGGCGTGAACACGACACCATAGGAGTACGTGTCTGACTCCTCGGGGGTCAGGTTCGGGTTGCCGCCCTGCAGGAACGTGTACTGCGCCGCCGGGCTGTCGAGTGACGCCGCGCCGACGAGTCCGGCCGGCACGCCGGTCGCGATGCATTCCGCGTCGGATGCATTCGGATCGCGCGCCGCCGCACCACAGGGGTCGCCCGGGGCGTCGAACAGGTTCGTGCCGATGCCGGTGAACAGCTCGACGACGTTCGCCGCGCGCACCGCACGCTGGTAGCTGCCGCGCACGCGGACGTCCTGGACGGGCGCCCACTCGAGGCCGAGCTTGTAGGTGTCGGTCTGCACGCCGCTGCCGTAGTCGGAGTAACGATACGCGGTGTCGAACGAGAGGCTCTCCGCGAAGGCCTGGTCCTGCGCGATCGGGAACCGCGCTTCCATGAACAGGTCCTCGGCGACCGTCGAGCCGGACAGGGGGATCACCGCGCCGCCGGCGCCGGCGAGCTGGTTGCCCACCTGCAGGGCGTCGACCGAGTTGGTGAGTGCATCGCGGCGATACTCGGCGCCGAACACGACCTGAAGCCCGTCGGAGGCCATCGGCGACTTGACGCCGTAGACCCCGAGGTCGCCCGTGACCACGCCGTTGTAGATCTCCTGGCTGATGCGGCCGATCTGCAGGCCGTCCGCCTGCAGGTAGTTGAGCTGCGCCGCCGTGACCTGGCCGGGCTGGAACGGGTTCCACGGCACGCACAGCGGATCGCTTCCATCCAGGACCGACTGGCAGGTGGGCACTCCGGCCACGTCGATGACGTCGAGGGCGCGCTGCAGCCGGTTCACCACGAAATAATTCTTCGTACCGGTGTTGACGGAGTTGCTCGAGTACTGCACCGAGACGTCGTAACCCCAGGCGTCGTTGATCGCGCCGCGCACGCCCGCGACGGTTCGGAACGAATTGTTCGCGAAGGTCTGCTGGCGTCCGCCGCCTTCGACGTTGCGCCGGCCGATGTACATCGACACCGAGGTGCCGGCCGCAATCGCGGCAGGGGTGCAGCCGATGTCGGCCAGGTTGTCGACGGGAAGGAACGGGTTGTTGCAGTTGATCAGGCCTGTCGAGAAGAAGTTTCCGGACGGGGCGATCTGGGCGATCGACTCGTAGTCGTTGAACATCAGCTGCGTGTACACGTCGGCGTTTTCGTTGAACTCGTAATGACCCATCGCGCCGAGGCTGTAGCGGCGCTCCGGACGCTGGTAGTGGTTCAGCGGGCCGAAGTTGTACAGGTCCGTGGCCGGGTTGTAGGCGCGGAAGGAGTTTGCGGTGTCCACCGTGAAGTCATAGGTCGCGAAGTCGGTGAAGCGGCCGCCGGCATTGGTCGACGAGCCGCCGCAGGTGAAAGAGCCGACCGGGTTCGGGTTCAGCGAGCAGGCCGAGTAGTCGCGGTCGCGCTGCAGCACCTGTTCGCCGTCAAATACCGTCGCATAAGCGGTGATATTGCCGCGGCCGTCGCCGCTGTTGACGCCGATGAGGAGCGAGAGCTCCTTGCCCGTGCCATCGGTCACCGTGCTGTCGGGGAGCGCGAACTCCGACGGGTTCACCTCGTTCAGGCCCGCGATCGTATCGCGCAGTTTGATTTCGCCCGGGCCGCCGAAATCATTCTCGTGCCAGTACGTGCTGTACTGTGAGGTGACCTGCACGCCCTCGAAATCCTTCTTCATGATGAAGTTGACGACGCCGGCCACGGCATCCGAGCCGTAGACCGCGGATGCGCCACCGGTCAGCACGTCGACCCGCTCGACCATGGCGGTGGGGATCTGGTTGATGTCCGGGGCGGCCGACGCGGCCTGTACGCCGCCGTAAGGCATGCGGCGGCCATCGATCAGCACCAGCGTGCGGGGAGACCCGAGGCCGCGCAGGTCGAGAGTCGCGCTGCCGGTCGCGCCATTGGCAACCGTCACGTTCTGCGCCGCGAAGGCCTGCGGCAGCTGGTTCACGAGGTCTTCGATGCGGGTGACGCCCTGCGTCACGACATCCGCTGCGGTGACCTGGGTGACAGGGGTGGTCGACTCGAGGTTCGCCGAGCGGATGCGCGAGCCGGTGACGACGATCTCGCCCAGGCTTTCCTGTGCGAGTGCAGGCGTCGCACCGGCAGCGGTCAGCGCACCCATCACGAGCGCGCGGCGCACGGCCGAAGCCAGCTGTTGTTTATGTACCATGTCTGAGTTCTCCCGCGAACGGACAACCCGTTCGGTTCATGACCGGACGCTAACAACGGCCGGGGCGATCCGAGTCCGCGCCGGCAAAGCGGTCACGCAAGGCGCGCATTCCTTACGGCGTCCGCAAATGGCCGCCGTGCCTCGACTTTTTCCGGCAGCCGCCGTTCGCAGCGGGAATCCGGAACTTCGCAAGCGATTGCGCGCGGCGCGCGCCCCGCAGACGTCGTCCATGAACAACGAAAATTCGCAACGGATGAACGCGCGAGGTCGGAACGACGCAACGCCGCGGACCCTCTCACATTGCAGAATGGCGGCAATCCCGGGGAGCGCACGGAACATGACGGCAAGCGACAGGGACCGACTGCGGGTGCTGGTGGTGGACAGCGACGAGAGCGCGCGGCGCAGGCTGCGCGCACTGCTCGAATCGCTGGAGTCGTTCGAGGCGATCGAAGAGGCGCACTCCGCGCCGCAGGCGGGACAGCGAATCGACGCGTTGCGTCCGCAGCTGGTGCTGCTCGACCTCGAGCTGCCGGCAGCGGCCTCGATCGCGCCTTTGCGCCGCGGCAACTGGCCCTGCCTCGTCGTGATGGCCGCGCGACCGGAACGGGCACTACCGGCCTTCGACCTGGAGGCCCTGGACTGCCTGGTGAAGCCGGTGCAGCGCGAACGGCTCGCGGAGGCCCTGCGCCGCGTGCGGCGCAGGCTCGCCGAGCGGCGCATCGCCGAACTCGCGCTCGAGATCGCCGGCGCCGCCGCCGTGATCCGCGGCGACGTTACGGCACTACCCGCCGGTCCCGCCGACCGCTACCCGGACCAGATGACGATCCGCGTCCGCAGACGCATGTTCGCGCTGCCGGTCGCCGACATCAGCTGGATAGAAGGCGCCAGCCAGTACAGCCGCGTACATGCGAAGAGCGGGGAGTTCCTGCTGTCGCGCTCGCTGGCCTCGCTCGAGTGCGAGCTGGACCCGGCACGCTTCTTCCGCATCCACCGCTCGGCGATCGTGAACGCCGCCTACGTGCGCGAGGTCATGTCCCGCGGCGACGGGCGTTACAACGTGTACCTGCACGGCGGAGAGGCGCTGCCGCTCGGGCGCGGCCGGCGGGATACGTTGCATCGATTGCTCGGGGGTATGAAAAAAGGAGGGGACAGTCCCCTTTTCCCCAGAGCGGGAAAAGGTGACAGTCCCCAAAAAAGCGGCGGCCCGAAGGCCGCCGCGAGTACTTGAAGCGAATCTTCTAGTACAGGGAGCTCAGAAGTCCACCGTCGCGCGCAGGAACACGTAGCGACCGAGGGCGTCGTAGGTCTGCGGGTAGGTGTTGCCGTTGCCGACCGTTCCGACTGCGCCGCTGATCGTCGGGTTGTCGTCCAGCACGTTGTTGATACCGAGCGACACAGCCGCCTTCTCCGTGATCGCCCAGTTCGCGGCGAGATCGAAGTAGTTCTCGGCCGGAAGCGTCGCGTCGAGCTGGTTGGCCGGCATCAGGTTGTTTGCGCCCGTGATGCCGTCCACCTCGTGGTAATAGCGCCACGTGAACGAAACGTCGACGTCCCACGGAGTCTGCCAGCTGGTGCGGAACCGGTGCCTCCACGTCGGGCTGGGCGTCAGGCAGACCGACGAGTAGAAGCCCGCGCAGTCGTACCAGTCGCGCACCCGATCCGTCGGGTCGAGATCGAGGCCTGGCGTCGGCTGCGTCACCAGCTCGAGCAGGTAGGTGCCTGTCAGGTTGAAGCCCAGGCTGCCGAAGCGGCCCATCTCCACGCCCGTGTAGCCGACGTTGAGGTCGTAGCCCTTGGTCGAGAGTGAACCGATGTTGATGTTCAGGTCCGTGATGTTCCCGTTGCCGACCCAGAGCTGGCCGTTCGGATTGCGGTTGATGCGGGCGCAGGCCGCCGGGTCATTGGCCGAATAGCAGGCGGTCCAGGTGTTCGGCGCGCCGAACGTCGTGATCGTGTCCTCGATCGAGATGTCGAAGTAGTCCACCGTGATCGCCAGGCCCGGGGCGAAGCGCGGCGTGAACACGACGCCGTAGGAGTACGTGTCGGACGTCTCCGGATCGAGCGCCGTGTTGCCGCCCTGCTGGAACTGGTACTGTCCCGCAGGGCTGTCGAGCGAGCCGGAGCCGACCAGTCCGGCCGGCACGCCGGTCGCGATGCATTCCGCGTCGGAGGCATTCGGATCGCGCGCCGCCGCGCCGCAGGGATCGCCGGCCGCATCGAACAGGTTGAAGCCCTGCGCGGTGAACAGCTCGACGATGTTGGCCGCACGTACTGCGCGCTGGTAGCTGCCGCGCACGCGGACGTCCTGGATCGGCGCCCACTCGAGGCCGAACTTGTAGGTGTCCGTCTGCGTGCCGCTGCCGTAGTCGGAGTATCGGTACGCGGTGTCGAACGAGAGGCTCTCGGCCCAGGCCTGATCCTGGGCGATCGGAACCCGCGCCTCCATGAACATCTCGTTGACCAGCGTGGCGCCGCTGATGCCGATCGTGGCGCCGCCGGAGCCGGCCAACTGGCCTGCCGTCTGCAGCGAATCGACCGAGTTAGACAGTTCGTCGCGCCGGTACTCGGTACCGACCACCACCTGGATACCGTCGGAGGCCAGCGGCGACTTGACGCCGTAGACGCCGAGGTCGCCCGTGACCACGCCGTTGTAGATCTCCTGGCTGATGCGGCCGATCTGCAGGCCCGCGGCCTGGAGGTAGTTCAGCTGCGCCGCCGTGATCTGGCCCGGCTGGAACGGGTTCCAGGGAACGCACAGGGGGTCAGTGCCGTTGATGACCGACTGGCAGGTCGGCACGCCGGCGACATTCACCACGTTGAGCGCATTCTGGAGGCGGTTGATGACGAAGTAGTTGAGCGTGCCGGTGTTGACCGAGTTGCTCGAGTACTGCGCCGAGACGTCGTAACCCCAGGCCTCGTTGATCGCGCCACGCACGCCCGCGACCGCGCGGAACGAGTTGTTCGCGAAGGTCTGCTGGCGTCCGCCGCCTTCGACGTTGCGCCGGCCGATGTACATCGTCACCGGGGTGCCGGCCGCAATCGCGGCAGGGGTGCAGCCGATGTCGGCCAGGTTGTCGACGGGAAGGAACGGGTTGTTGCAGTTGATCGAGTTGGTGTCGAAGAAGTTGCCGGACGGGGCGATCTGCGCAACCGACTCGTAGTCATTGAACATCAGCTGCGTGTACACGTCGGCGTTTTCGTTGAACTCGTAGTGACCCATCGCGCCGAGGCTGTAGCGGCGCTCCGGACGCTGGTAGTGGTTCAGCGGGCCGTAGTTGTACAGGTCTGTGGCGAAGTTGATGTCGCGGAACGCAGTGTTTGTGTCGGTGGTGAAGTCGTAGGTCGCGAAGTCGGTGAAGCGGCCGCCGGCGTTGGTCGACGAACCGCCGCAGGTGAACGAACCGACCGGGTTCGGGTTCAGCGAGCAGGCCGAGTAGTCGCGGTCGCGCTGCAGGATCTGGTCGCCGTCGTACACTGTCGCATAGGCGGTGATGTTGCCGCGGCCGTCGCCGCTGTTGACGCCGATCATCAGCGACAGTTCCTTGCCCTCGCCGTCGGTCACGGTGTCGTCCGGGAGCGCGAACTCCGACGGGTTCACCTCGTTCAGGCCCGCGATCGTGTCGCGCAGCTTGACCTCACCCGGGCCGCCGAAGTCGTTCTCGTGCCAGTACGTGCTGTACTGTGAGGTGACCTGCACGCCCTCGAAGTCCTTCTTCATGATGAAGTTGACGACGCCGGCCACGGCATCCGAGCCGTAGACCGCGGACGCACCGCCGGTCAGGACGTCGACCCGTTCCACCATGGACGTCGGGATCTGGTTGATGTCGGGGGCCGCGGAGGCCGACGTGACGCCGCCGTAAGGCATGCGGCGGCCATCGATCAGCACCAGCGTGCGGGGAGACCCGAGACCGCGGAGGTTCAGGGTCGCTGTGCCCGTTGCGGCGTTCGCAATCGTCACGTTTTGCGCCGCAAAAGCCTGCGGCAGCTGGTTCACGAGGTCTTCGATGCGGGTGACGCC
>Ga0105107_10001875_pt1 | contig 13734 bp, 14 predicted proteins | sample PPLLaktember2015_6_FD_79335 | JGI IMG/M metagenome (GOLD analysis project Ga0105107, IMG submission 79335) | Freshwater sediment microbial communities from Prairie Pothole Lake near Jamestown, North Dakota, USA - PPLs Lake P8 Core (1) Depth... | ecosystem: Environmental > Aquatic > Freshwater >...
ATGCGCGCGACCTCGGCGGCCGTCAGCGTCGAAGGGGAGTCTTTCAGCTGCCGCCATTCGGCTTCGACGTCGTCCCGGAAGGCGGCCGGCGTCAGGTCTTTCACGAGGATCTTGATGCGCGCTTTCCACTTGTTGTCGCGCCGGCCGTAGCGGTTGTAGATGCGCAGGATCGCTTCGAGATAGGTGAGCAGGTGCTGCCACGGCAGGAACTCGCGTATGACGGCGCCCAGGATCGGCGTGCGCCCCAGGCCGCCGCCTGCGAGCACGCGAAAACCGATCTCCCCGCTTTCGTCGCGCACCGCCTGCAGGCCGATGTCGTGCACCTGGGCCGCGACGCGGTCTTCCTGCGCGCCCGAGATCGCGATCTTGAACTTGCGGGGAAGGTAGGCGTATTCGGGGTTGAAAGTCGACCACTGGCGCACGATCTCGCACCACACGAGGGGGTCGACGATCTCGTCCGGGGCGATGCCGGCGAAGTGGTCGGTGGTGATGTTGCGCACGCAGTTGCCGCTGGTCTGGATGGCATGCATCTGCACCGTCGCGAGCTCAGCGAGGATCTCCGGCACGTCCTCGAGCCGCGGCCAGTTGAGCTGGAGGTTCTGCCGCGTGCTGAAGTGGCCCCAACCCCGGTCGTAAGCGCGAGTGATGTGAGCGAGCGCTCGCAACTGTCGGGCAGCCAGGATGCCGTACGGGATCGCGATCCGCAGCATCGGCGCAAACCGCTGTATATAAAGGCCGTTTTGCAGCCGCAGCGGCCTGAAATCGTCTTCGGACAAGGTCCCGGCGAGGAAGCGCCGGGTCTGGTCGCGGAACTGCGCGACGCGCTCGTCCACCAGCCGCTGGTCGATTTCATCGTAGATGTACACGCGCGCTCACCTTCAGAATTTGTGCAGATACTACGGGGCAGCCCTTATAGCTCCAAAGAATATTATGTTAGGATGACATAAGGACAAGTTCTTAACGCTGACGGAAGAGCCCCTGTCCTCACCCCTCTCCCCCCGGGGCCCGGGGAGGGGTAACCGATGGCACGCAGTGAGGTCTCGATGAAACTTCAGCAGTTGCGCTATCTGCGCGAAGTGGTGCGGCGAGGCCTGAACGTGTCGGAAGCCGCCGAGGCGCTTTACACCTCGCAGCCGGGGATCAGCAAGCAGATCCGGCTGCTCGAAGACGAGCTCGGGGTGCAGATACTGGTGCGGCACGGGAAAAGAGTGGTCGACTTGACCGAACCCGGCCGCATCATCGTCGACATCGCGGACCGCATGCTGCAGGACGCCGAAAGTCTGAAGGCGGTCGGCAAGGAATTCGGGAAGGAAGACATCGGCGCGCTGTCGATCGCGACCACGCCAACGCAGGCGCGTTACGCCCTCCCCTCCGTGGTCCAGCGCTTCCTCGAGCGGCACCCGCGAGTGCGCCTCACCCTGCGCGAAGGCAGCCCCGAGCAGATCGCCGGGCTCGTCGCCGAAGGCGGCGTCGACATCGGCATCGTGACCGAGCTTTTTCCCCGCGTGCACAACCTCGTTTCGCTGCCGTGCTACCAGTGGAACCGCGCCGTCATCACGGCCCCGGAGCACCCGCTGCTCGCGGAGAAGCAGCTCACGCTCGAGGCGATCGCACGCTATCCGATCGTGACCTACGACTTCGCGTTCAACCCCGGCTCGGCGGTCGGCAAGGCTTTCGAAGCGCGCGGCATCAAGACCAACGTCGCGCTGACCGCAGTCGACGCCGACGTGATCAAGGGCTATGTCGAGCTCGGCGTCGGGGTCGGCATCCTCGCGAAAATGGCTTTCGATCCGGCTCGCGACACCGGTTTGCGGCTGATCGACGCGAGCCACTTGTTCGAGCCGAGCACGACGCGCATCGCGGTGCGCAGGAACGCGTACCTCAGGGGCTACGTCTACGACTTCATCGAATTGTTCGCGCCCCACCTGTCGCGCTCCGTCGTCGAGAAGACGATGCGCGGACCCGGCACCGACTACGAATTGTGATCCCTCCTAGCGGCGATAGCCGCTTAAGCGCGCCGTTGCGCCCTTCGCTTCGCGAAGGAGCGGCGTGGATTCGTCGGCGGCTATCGCCGCTACGACCTATCCGCCGTTGATGAGCTGGGTGACGATGCCGACTACCGAGTCGTGGCTCCAGTCGATGTCGCCGACGAGGCGATAGCGGGTGCGGCCGTCAGGGCCGATGATGAAAGTGGTCGGCAGGACGCGAACGCTCCAGCCGCGCGTGACTTTCTTGCCAGGGTCGAGCAATACCGGCAGATCGAGGCGCGTCTCGGCGAGGAAACGCCGCACCCGCGCATCCGGCTCGTCCACGTTGACGGCGAAAACCGCAAAAGGCTTGCCCGCGAGCTTGTCGCGGAGGCGCTGGATCGAGGGCATTTCGTGCCGGCACGGTTCGCACCACGTCGCCCAGAAATTGACGAGCACGACTTTGCCGCGCTGACGGGCGAGGTCGTGCGTCGCGCCCTGGGCGTCTTTCAACACGAGCGCCGGCGCAGCCTCGCCGCCCCACGGCTGCAGCGCCTGCGCGGCCGCGGCCGGGACGGGCGCGAGGAGCGCCCACGCCAGCGCGAGCCCGATGAACAAGCTGGCGACAGGCCCCATCGAAAGTCTTTGCATCATTCTGCGCCCTTATGGCTGAAGTCCCGCAACCTGAAGCCGAGCATCCACAGCGCGGCGAAGTACGTGCCCGCCCCCAACGGGACGACCCAGGAGAGCCACGCAATGCGTTCCGCTGCCGGGGCTGCGAGCCACTCCGTCACCGTTCCCGTCGTCATCCAGAGCACCGCGGCCATGACGTACACCGCAAGTGCGAGCTTGAGGGCGAAAACCGCCCAGCCCGGCTCCGGACGGTAGACGCCGCGCCGCCTCAGGAGCGCAAACAGGATGCCTGCGTTCACGCACGCGCCGATGCTGATCGCAAGCGCGAGGCCTGCGTGACGCAAATGCCAGATAAGCGCCAGGTTCATGAGCTGGGTCGCCACGAGACTCACGATCGCCACTTTGACGGGCGTCCTGATGTCCTGCCTCGCGTAAAAGCCCGGCGCCAGCACTTTGACGAGGATGAGTCCGACGAGGCCGGCGCTGTAGGCGATCACCGCATCGCGCGTCGCCAGCGTGTCGGTTGCGGAGAAAGCGCCATACTGGAAGAGGGTCGTGACGAGCGGCACGGCGAGGATCGCGAGCGCCGCAGCGGCGGGCACCGCGAGGAGCAGCGTGATCCTCAGGCCCCAGTCGAGCAGCCGCGAATACTCCTCGGTCGAGCGGTTCGCGTAGTGCCGCGAAAGGCTCGGCAGCAGGATCGTGCCGAGCGCGACGCCCAGCAGGCCCATCGGAAATTCCATCAGCCGGTCGGCGTAGTACAGCCAGGACACGCTGCCGGTCACCAGAAACGACGCGAAAACGTTGTTGATGACGAGACTCAGCTGCCCGACCGACACGCCGAATACCGCGGGGCCCATCTGCTTCACGATCCGCCACACGCCCGAGTCGCGCAGGTTGAGCTTGAAGCGCGGCAGCAGCCTGAGCCGCACGAGGAAAGGCACCTGGAACGCGAGCTGAAGCACGCCGCCCACGAACACGGCCCACGCGAGAGCCGTCACGGGCGGATCGAAATAAGGCGCGCCCCACACTGCGAACACGATAAAGGAAACGTTGAGGAGCACGGGCGTGAAAGCCGGCACCGAAAACCGGCTGTAGGTGTTCAGGATGCCGCCGGCGAAAGCGGTCAGCGCGATGAACAGAATGTAGGGAAAGGTGATGCGCAGGAGGTCGACCGCCAGGTCGTGTTTCTCCGGAGTGGCGGAAAAACCCGGCGCGGTCAGGTAGATCAGCACCGGCGCCGCGAGCACGCCGATCACGCTGACGATGAAAAGCGCGAGCGCCAGGACCGCGGAGACGTGGTCGATCAGGCGTTTGGTCTCGTCCTGGCCCCGCTGGTTCTTGTATTCGGCCAGTATGGGCACGAAAGCCTGGGAAAATGCGCCTTCGGCGAACAGACGCCGCAGCAGGTTGGGGAGCTTGAAAGCGACGAAAAAGGCGTCGGTCACGAAGCCGGCGCCGAAGACGCGGGCGATGATCGCGTCGCGCACGAAGCCGAGCACCCGGGAGACGAACGTGAGGCTGCTCACCGTCGCCAGGACTTTGAGTAGGTTCATTTCTTAGGTGGCGCGCGGCTTGTCAAACAGGCGGGACGGACGTATGATACGACCCTTTTTCCCCCGCAGAATCCGGAGTTTACATGGCGAACACCGCCTCAGCCAGAAAACGCGCGCGTCAAAGCGAGCAGCAGCGCCAGCACAACACGAGCCTCCGGTCAGAGCTGCGCACCGCAGTGAAGAACGTGAGGAAGGCAATCGAAGCAGGGGATAAGGCGGCTGCGCAGAGCGTGCTCCAGGGCGCCTCGAGCACGATCGACCGGATCGCCGACAAGAACATCATCCACAAGAACAAGGCGGCGCGACATAAGAGCCGTCTCGCGGCAGCGATCAAAGGGATGGCTTAACGCCGTCTCACCGATCGAGCCGCAAAGTTGCACGGGCGGTCACGATCGGCAAGAATAGATTCGACGAACGGCGGCTTCCAGGCCGCCGTACTTTTTTAAGGGCCCCTCATGTCGCATGTCATGAACACCTATGCCCGCCTCCCGGTCGCTTTCGAGCGCGGGGAAGGCGCGTGGCTGTGGGACACGCAAGGCAAGCGCTATCTCGACGCCCTCGCCGGTATCGCGGTATGCGGGCTGGGCCACGCCCATCCGCGGCTCACCCGCGTCCTGCAGGAGCAGGTGGCGAAGCTCGTCCACACCTCGAACATCTACGAGATCGCACTGCAGGAGCAGCTCGCCGATCGCCTTGCGGCGATCTCCGGGATGGAAACCGTTTTCTTCTGCAATTCCGGATGCGAAGCGAACGAAGCGGCGATCAAGCTCGCGCGCCTCTACGGACACAAGCGGGGAACCGAAGCGCCGGCGATCGTCGTGATGGAGAAGGCCTTTCACGGCCGCACGATCGCGACGCTGACGGCGACCGGAAGCCGCAAGGCCCAGGCGGGATTCGAGCCGCTGCTCCCCGGATTCGTGCGCGTGCCTTTCGACGATCTCGAAGCCGTGCGCCGCGTCGCGGAGAACAACCGCAACGTCGTCGCGGTGCTGGTGGAGCTGATCCAGGGCGAAGGCGGCGTCAACGTGTGCCAGGGCGATTATCTGAAGGGGCTGCGCGAGATCTGCGACCAGAACCAGTGGCTCCTCATGCTCGACGAAGTACAGAGCGGAACCGGACGCACCGGTACGTGGTTCGCCTTCCAGCATTCGGGGGTGAAGCCCGACGTCGTGACCCTCGCGAAAGGGCTGGGGAACGGCGTGCCCATCGGAACCTGCATGGCCGCGGGCGTGGCCGCGACACTCTTCAAGCCCGGCAGCCACGGCTCGACGTTCGGGGGCAACCCGTTCGCCTGCGCGGCGGGGCTGGAGACGCTCGCCATCATCGAAGCGGACGGGCTGATGCAGAACGCGGTGGAAATCGGTGAGTTCCTTCGCGCGCAGCTGCGCGAGAGGCTCGCCGGCACGCCGGGAGTGAAAGACGTGCGCGGCGCGGGGCTCATGATCGGCGTCGAGCTCGTAGCGCCGTGCGGCGAGCTCGTCACGCAGGCGCTCGAAGCAGGACTGCTCATCAACGTCACGGCGGACACGGTCGTGCGGCTGCTGCCGCCGCTCATCTACACGCGCGAGGAAGCGCAGACCGCGCTCGACAGGCTCGTCCCGCTGATCGCCGGGTTTCTCGAGCGCAACGCAGCGTCCGGCGCGGCGCAGGCCGCGGTGCAGCCGGCCTGAAGCGGCGGCGCACCCGCTTCGACGACCATGGCGCCACGGCATTTCCTGCAGGTGAGGGATTTCAGCCGGGATGAGCTCGCCTGGCTCTTCGAGCGCACCCGCTGGATCAAGGAGCGATTCAAGCGCTACGAGCCTTACCGTCCGCTCCACGACCGCACTCTGGCGATGGTTTTCGAGAAGCACTCGACGCGCACCCGCGTTTCGTTCGAGGCCGGCATGCACCAGCTCGGCGGCGCGGTCATCACGCTCATGACGCGCGATACGCAGATGGGCCGCGGCGAGCCCATCGAAGACGTCGCCCGCGTCATCACGCGCATGGTCGATATCGTCATGATCCGCACCTTCGAGCAGACGATCATCGAGCGCTTCGCGGCCCACTCGCGAGTGCCCGTGATCAACGGCCTCACGAACGAATACCATCCGTGTCAGATCCTCGGCGACATCTATACTTTCATCGAGCACCGCGGCGACATCAGGGGCCGCACCGTCGCGTGGATCGGAGACTCGAACAACGTCTGCAACACGTGGCTGCAGGCGGCGGAAGTGTTCGATTTCAACGTGCACGTCTCCACGCCGCCCGGCTACGAAGTGGAGCCCGAGCGCGCGGGACTCTACGGCACCGACCACTACGAGGAATTCGACGATCCGATGCAGGCGGTGACAGGTGCCGATCTCATCACGACCGACGTCTGGACCAGCATGGGATTCGAAGCAGAAGGCGCCGAGCGCAAGCGCGATTTCGAGGATTGGCAGGTCGACGCGGACATGATGCGCGCGGCCACGAAAGACGCGATTTTCATGCACTGCCTTCCGGCCCACCGCGGCGAGGAAGTCGCCGGCGAAGTGATCGACGGGCCGCAAAGCGTCGTATGGGACGAGGCGGAGAACCGGTTGCATACCCAAAAGGCATTGATGGAGTTCCTGCTGCTCGGCCGGGTGGAGCAATGACCCGCCTGCGACGACGCTAGAATCGCGCTTTCCCGGCAGTTTACGGCTGCGCTTCTCCTCGCGGCCGCCCATCTCCCAAGACCATAGAGACTCGTTCATGAAGAAGATCAGCAAAGTCGTGCTTGCGTATTCCGGCGGGCTCGACACCTCGGTCATACTGAAGTGGTTGCAGGACGTCTACGACTGCGAAGTCGTCACTTTCACCGCGGACATCGGCCAGGGCGAAGAAGTCGAGCCCGCGCGCAGGAAGGCGAAGCAGTGCGGCGTGAAGCAGATTTTCGTCGAGGACCTGCGCGAGGAGTTCGTGCGCGACTTCGTTTTTCCGATGTTCCGCGCCAACGCGGTTTACGAAGGCGAGTACCTGCTCGGCACCTCCATCGCGCGCCCGCTGATCGCGAAGCGCCTGGTCGAGATCGCACGAAAGACCGGCGCCGACGCGATCTCGCACGGCGCGACGGGCAAAGGCAACGACCAGGTGCGATTCGAGCTCGGCGCCTACGCGCTCATGCCCGAGGTGAAAGTCATCGCGCCGTGGCGCGAGTGGGATCTCCTGTCGCGCGAGAAGCTGCTGGAGTACGCGGAGCGCCACTCGATACCCGTCGATTACAAGAAGAAGAAAGGTCTGGCGCCGTATTCGATGGATGCGAACCTGCTGCACATCTCGTACGAAGGCGGCATCCTCGAAGACCCGGATTACGAGCCCGAGGAATCGATGTGGCGCATCACCGTCTCGCCGGAGAAAGCGCCCGCGAAGCCCGAGTACCTCGACCTGACGTACGAGAAAGGCGACATCGTGGCAGTCGGCGGCAAGGCGATGACGCCCGCGAAAGTGCTGGCCGAGCTGAACCGCGTCGGCGGCAGGCACGGCATCGGGCGCCTCGACCTCGTCGAGAACCGTTACGTCGGCATGAAGTCGCGCGGCTGTTATGAAACGCCGGGCGGCACCATCATGCTGAAAGCGCATCGCGCGATGGAATCGATCACGCTCGATCGCGAAGTGCTGGCGCTGAAGGACGATCTCATGCCGCGCTACGCGCGCATGATCTACAACGGCTACTGGTTCAGCCCCGAAAGACTGCTCCTGCAAAAGCTGATCGACGAGTCGCAGAAGACCGTGAACGGCATGGTGCGCGTGAAGCTCTACAAGGGCACCGTCATGACGGTCGGGCGCTCGTCTCCCCGCGACTCGCTTTTCGACCCTTCGATATCGACTTTCGAGGACGATAAAGGCGCGTACGACCAGGCTGAAGCCGCCGGATTCATAAGGCTGAACGCCCTGCGGCTGCGCATCGCGGCACGGTTGAAGAAAGGGCGGCGCTGAGCCGTTTTTTTCGAGCACCGGGGGGGCAAGGTTATTGCTCCGGTATCGCCCGGCCCGAACGAAGCCGGGCTTAAGTCCCCGATCGGGGTAAGTTTTACGTTTGCCTGGTGCAAGACGTTGGAATATCTTCCTCCTGCCGCCGGCGAGGTTCTGGATGACTACCATAGCGGTCGTAAGAAAAAACGGCTATGCGGCCATCGCCGCGGACACCATGACGAAATGGGGCTCCGGCAAGGAGACCGCGCAATACATCGTCAACCACAGCAAGATTTTCAGGGCCGGTGACTCGTACCTCGGGGTTACCGGCAACGCGACTTTCCAGGCCATCCTGCGCGACTATTTCGCGCGGCCGCGGGTTTATGCGCGCTTCGAGACTCCGCTCGAGATTTTCAAGACCTGGCAGAAGCTGCACTCGGTGCTCAAGCAGGATTACTACCTCGTTGCGGGACACGGCGAGGACGACGCGATAGAGTCCTCGCGGATGGACGTGCTGATCGCGAACGCCCGCGGCATTTTCGGCGTCGCCGCGCACCGCACCGTACAGGAGTTTTCGAAGTTCTACGCATTCGGCAGCGGAGGGGACATCGCGCTCGGCGTCATGTATGCGATGTACGAGGACCCGAAGCGGTCAGCCGAGGATATCGCGCGATCCGCGATAGAAGGCGCCGCAGAGTTCGACGACAGCACGGGCGCGCCCGTCACCTCCCATGCGATAAAATTGCGGCGCGGCTAGGAGGCGGTCCGCATCCCCAACACAAAAGAGGAGGGAGCTTCATGCCTTCGTTCGATATCGTTTCCGAAGTCAATCAGGTCGAAGTTCACAACGCGACGGACCAATCGAATAAGGAAGTCACCAACCGGTTCGATTTCAAGGGCTCCGATGCGCGCATAGAGTTGAACGAGAAGGACAAGAAACTCGTGCTCTACGCGGATGACGACTTCAAGCTGGGGCAGGTGCGCGACGTGCTCACGGGCAAGCTCGCGAAGCGCGGCATCGACGTGAGATGCCTCGAGCCGGGGGAGATCGAGAAGGTGAGCGGCAACAAAGTGAAGCAGAGCGTTGCCGTGCGCGAGGGTATTGAGCAGGACCTCGGCAAGAAGATCGTCAAGCTGGTAAAGGACAGCAAGCTCAAGGTTCAGGCGAGCATACAGGGCGACGCGGTGCGCATTTCCAGCGCGAAGAAAGACACGCTGCAGGAGACCATCGCGCTCGTGCGTAAGTCGATCACGGACTTCCCGCTGCAGTTCAAGAACTTCAGGGATTGACTTTCAAGCCCGCGCTCCAGCGGTCGTAGACGGCGTCGGCGACGGCGTGCAGCGCCGCCAGTCGCGCGGGAAGGTCCTGCCGCATCTCCTGCGGGCTTTGCACGGCGGGGCTGCGCCCGAGCTCGCCTTCGATCTCGCGCACGCCGGTCTCGCACCAGCTCTCGATCAGCTCTTCGGTCATCTCGATGTGGCATTGCATGCCGAAATGCCGGCCGCGCAGGACGAATGCCTGGTTCCCGCAGTACGCGCTCGACCAGATGCGGATTGCGTCATACGGAATCCCGAAAGTCTCGCCGTGCCAGTGGTACGAAAGAAACGTCCCGGCCGGGCCCCACTGTGCAGCCTCCCTGCCTGAGGCGGTGACCTCGCCCCAGCCGATTTCCTTCACCGCATTGTCCGTGACCGCGGCACCCATCGCCTTCGCAAGAAGCTGACCGCCGAGGCAGTGTCCGATGACCGGGACGTCCGCGGCGACGCTCTCGCGAATCAGCGCGAGCATCGGCGTGATCCACGGGAGATCGTCGTTGACGCTCATGGGACCGCCCATCATCGCGAGCCCGGCGATCTCGCCCGGTTGCGGCAAGGGGTCGCCTTCGTCGAGCTCCGCGAGACACCACGGTATCCGGCGGCGCGAAAGGTATATGGCAAAATAGCCTGGACCTTCGTGCGGGGCATAACGGCAGATGACTACGGGTTTCATGGCGATCGGAACGGGCGTGCGGCTCGCCAGTGTAGCGCTCATCGGCCTCGCCTTCGCGCTACCCGGCTACGCTGCGGACATCTCGGTCATGGCGCTGTTCACCGGCAAGGCGGTGCTCATCGTCGACGGCGGCAAGCCGCGAACCCTGAGCGTGGGGCAGTCCACGCCCGAAGGCGTCAAGCTCGTGTCGGCGAACAGCGAAGCCGCGGTGATCGAATTCCAGGGCAAGCGTCAGACGCTGGGTGTCGGCCAGGGCACGCGCGTGGTTTCTGCGCCGGCGGCGAACAGCTCCGGCAAGACCACGATACTCGCGGACTCCCGGGGACACTTCCTGACCACCGGATCGATCAACGGCATGTCGGTGCGCTTCATGGTCGATACCGGCGCAACGACCATCGCGATCTCCGCCGCGGAGGCCCGCGGCCTCGGGATCAACTACAGGGCCGGCAAGCGCCTGATGGCGAACACCGCGAACGGCCCGATCCTCGTTTACCTCGTGCAGCTCGACAACGTCCGCGTCGGCGCCATCACGTTGAACAACGTGCAGGCGACGATCAGCGAAGGACCCGCGCACATCGCGCTGCTCGGAATGAGCTTTCTCAACCGCACCCAGATGCTGCGCGACGGCGATACGCTCACCCTGGTGCGGCGCTACTGATCGGCCTCCCCCGTGGTGACCTTGAGCTCCGGATCGTTCTTGTAGACACCGCGCACGTTCATCGCCGCCAGACACACCTGCAATACGATGAGCGCGTAGGCGCGGGTGTGCCAGCCCCACACGCTCCACAGCACGTTGCTCGCCAGAAAAACCCAGAAGCCGATGGTGCGCTTGCGCTTGGAGCGCGAAGCGACCAGCCACGCCGCCGCCACCGTCACCACCATCGCGGGCCACTGCAGCAGGTCGATGTAGTCCATCAGTCCTGGTTCTTGTCCTTGTCCCCCACCAGCGAGAGCAGGTGGCCGAACTTGCTGCGTTTGGTCTGGAGGTAGCCGCGGTTCGCGGAGCGCGGCGGCGGTTCGACCGCCACCCGCTCGACCACTTTCAAGCCGTAGTTTTCGAGCGCCTGAACCTTGTCCGGATTGTTCGTCATGAGGCGCACTTCGCGCACGCCGAGATCGAACAGGATATGCGCGCCCGCGCTGTAATCGCGCATGTCGGCTGCGAAACCCAGCGCGTGGTTGGCCTCGACGGTGTCGTGCCCCTGGTCCTGAAGCGCATACGCGCGAATCTTGTTGAGGAGCCCGATTCCGCGTCCTTCGTCGAACATGTAGACGAGGACGCCGCTCCCCGCCTGCTCGATCATCTCGAGCGCCGCGTCGAGCTGCTCGCCGCAGTCGCAGCGCTCCGAACCGAACACGTCGCCGGTGAGGCATTGCGAGTGCAGGCGCACGAGCGTCGGCGTCTCGGGTCCGGGCTCGCCTTTGACCAGCGCGACATACGCCGTGGTCTCGAGGTTGTCGGCGTAAATCATCAGCCTGAATGCGCCGGCCTTGCGCGTCGGGAGCACGGTCTCGGCGCGGCGGCGGATCGCCCGCTCGCCTTCGCGGTACGCGACGAGGTCGGCAATCTGCAGTATTTCGATGCCGTGCGTCTGCGCGAAGCGCTCGAGCTCGGGCATGCGCGCCATCGTCCCGTCGTCGTTCATGATCTCGCAGATCACGCCCGCGGGTTTGAGTCCCGCGAGCCGGGCGAGGTCCACCGCGGCTTCGGTATGGCCGCGCCGCGCGAGCACCCCGCCGTCGAGCGCGCGCAGTGTCTGCAGGCGTCCGGGGCGTATCAGATCGGCCGGCCGCGTGCCCTCGGCGATCGCCGTGGCAATCGTCCTGGCACGGTCGAATGCCGACATGCCCGAGCCGACGCCCTCGCGCGCATCGATGGGCGTGGCGAAAGCGGTCTGGAAGCGGGTGGTATTGACCTGGTCGTCGGCGATGAGCGCGAGGCCGAGCTCGCGCATGCGCTCTTCGGTCAGCGCGAGCGAAATCAGTCCGCGCGCGTGCGCCGCCATGAAGTTGATCGCTTCGGGCGTCGCTTTCTCCGCCGCGACAAAGAGATCGCCTTCGTTCTCGCGCTCTGCGCTGTCGACGAGTATCACCATCCTGCCCTTGCGCACTTCCGGCAGGACGCGCTCGACCAGGAATTCGCTCGTGCGCGGCACGCTTGCGGCGGGCACCGTCAGGTCCTTCAACCGTGCGAGCCGCTGGTAATGAGCCGCATGAATTCGGCGCGCGTCTTGTCGCTGTTGAATTCGCCGGTGAAGGCCGAAGTCGTGGCGATCGAATGCTGCTTCTGGATGCCGCGCATGATCATGCACAGGTGCTGCGCCTCGATCACGACCGCGACGCCGAGGGGTTTCAGCGTCTCCTCGATGCAGTTGCGGATGTCCACGGTGAGGCGCTCCTGCACCTGGAGCCGGCGCGCGTAAGCGTCCACGACCCGCGGGATCTTCGAAAGCCCCACGATGTGCCCGTTCGGGATGTAGGCGACGTGCGCCTTGCCGAAGAAAGGCAGCATGTGATGCTCGCACAGCGAGTAGACCTCGATGTCGCGAACGATCACCATCTGCTGGTACTCCTCGCGAAACATGGCCGAGCGCAGAATCTGCGCCGGATCGAGCCCGTAGCCGTGGGTGAGGAACTGCAGCGCTTTCGCGACCCGCTCGGGTGTCTTCACCAGGCCTTCACGCTCGGGGTCCTCCCCGAGCTCGGTGATCACGCGGCGCACCTGCTCTGCCATGCGCGCGACTCCGACCGGGTCGTAGCGGTCGATTTTCGCGTACCCGTTCATTTCGTTTTCTTCGAGCATGTCGCGGTTGGGATCGTTCATGGACGCTCCGCAGGTGATGACCGGGGTGGTGCTTGAGGGCGCTATCTTACCGCTCGAGCCGCGCCTGTATGGCGGAAGCGATTCCCTCCACTGTCAGCCCGGCGTCTGCAATCTGGAGACCGGGATCCCCCTGATCTATGAATCGGTCCGGGAGTCCGAGCTGCAGCACCGCTTTCGCCACCGCGTGCCGCCCGAGCGCTTCCAGCACCGCGCTGCCGGCGCCCCCGGCGACGACGTTCTCTTCGACGGTGACGAGCAAATCGTGACGGCTCGCGAGGTCGAGGACGAGCTCTTCGTCGAGCGGCTTCACGAAACGCATGTTGGCGACGCTCGCGTCGAAAGCCTCGGCCGCCTTGAGCGCCGGGTGGAGCATCGCGCCGAACGCGAGGATCGCCACTTTCCTGCCTTCGGCGGCTCCCGAACCGCTTTCGCGGCGGATTTCGCCCTTGCCGAGCGGCAGAGCGCGCATTTCCTTCTCGATCGGGACCCCGGGGCCGCTGCCGCGCGGGTAGCGCACCGCGGCCGGGCTCTCCATCTGAAACGCCGTATAGAGCATCTGCCGGCACTCGTTCTCGTCCGCGGGCGCCATGACCGTCATGTTGGGCAGGCAGCGCAGGTACGAGAGATCGAAGCTGCCGTTGTGCGTGGCGCCGTCGGCGCCGACGAGGCCCGCGCGGTCGATGGCGAGCACGATCGGCAGATTCTGTATCTGCACGTCGTGTATGAGCTGGTCGTATGCGCGCTGCAGGAAAGTCGAGTAGATCGCCACCACCGGCTTGGCTCCTTCGCACGCGAGGCCGGCGGCGAACGTGAGCGCGTGCTGCTCGGCGATGCCGACGTCGAAATAGC
>Ga0105107_10001876_pt1 | contig 13733 bp, 10 predicted proteins | sample PPLLaktember2015_6_FD_79335 | JGI IMG/M metagenome (GOLD analysis project Ga0105107, IMG submission 79335) | Freshwater sediment microbial communities from Prairie Pothole Lake near Jamestown, North Dakota, USA - PPLs Lake P8 Core (1) Depth... | ecosystem: Environmental > Aquatic > Freshwater >...
CGACCGCGGGCGAGATCGTCGAGGTGAAGGACCGCGGCACCATCGTATCCTACTCGGTCGTGCGCGTGCCGTCGGAGAACATCCAGGTCGAGCTGCCCTTCGCCGCGGTGACGATCCTCCTCGACGGCGCGGACTCGACCTTCACCCACGTGATGTCCGAGACGAAGCTCGAGGACGTGCACATGGGGATGCGCGTCCAGGCGGTGTGGCAGCCGCGCGAGACCTGGACCACGTCCATGAAGAACATCAAGTACTTCAAGCCGTCGGGCGAGCCGGACGCTCCGTTCGACAGCTACAAGGACCACCTCTGATGCGCGACGTCGCAGTCATCTCGTTCTCGCAGGCCAAGAGCGTGCGCCGGGAGGCCGACCGGAACGAGGTCGAGATCCTGATGCCCGTGGTGCACGAGGCGCGCGACCGCGCCGGGCTCGACAAGAGGGTCGATTTCATCTGCTCGGGCAGCAGCGACTACCTCGCGGGCCAGTCGTTCGCGTTCGTGTCCGGGCTCGACTCGGTCGGCGCGTGGCCGCCGATCTCGGAGTCGCACGTCGAGGCCGACGGCGCCTGGGCGCTCTACGAGGCCTGGGTGAAGATCCAGATGGGCTACGCCGACACCGCGCTGGTGTACGGCTTCGGCAAGCCCTCGATGGGGGACCTCCCCGAAGTGCTCGCGCTCCAGCTCGATCCGTACACGGCGACCCCGCTCTGGCCCGACGCGGTGAGCATCGCTGCGCTCCAGGCGCGGATCTGCCTCGAGCAGGGCGTCGTGACCGAGCGGCAGATGGCCGAGGTGGCGGTACGTGACCGACGGAACGCGAAGGGCAACCGGTTTGCGCAGCTCGCCGGCGACTTCGAGGTGGAGAAGCTCCTGGCCGAGCCCTACCTCGTGTCGCCGCTCCGGCGCTACGACTGCTCGCCCATCTCGGACGGCGCGTCCGCGATGGTGATCGCGTCCGGCGAGGTCGCGATGAAGGTCTGCAAGAACCCGGCGTGGATCACCGGCTTCGCGCACATCGCCGAGCCGCAGGAGCTCGGCGTGCGCGATCTCACGCGGTCGCGCTCGACGGAGATCGCGGCGGAGAAAGCCGGCGTCGGGAAGGGCAGGGTCGACGTCGCAGAGATCTACGGGCCCTTCACCCATCAGGAGCTCCTGGTGGAGAAGGCGCTCGGGCTCGATCGCTCGGTGAAGGTGAACCCGTCGGGGGGTGCGCTCGCGGCGAACCCGATCATGGCGGCGGGGCTCACGCGGATCGGCGAAGCCGCACGGGCGATCTCCGAGGGCGGCGCGCGCCGCGCGGTGGCGCATGCGACCTCGGGTCCGTGCCTGCAACAGAACCTCGTCTGCGTGCTGGAGGGTTGAGGGATGGCCGAGCTCTGCGGCGTGATCGGAATCGGGCAGACGCACCACACGGCCGCCCGCAAGGAACTGTCGATGCCGGGTCTTCTGCGCGAGGCCGCCGAGCGCGCGCTCTCGGACGCGGAGCTTACCTGGAAGGACATCGACGCCGTCGTGATCGGGAAGGCCCCCGACATGTTCGAGGGCGTCATGATGCCCGAGCTCTTCCTGCACGACGCGCTCGGCGGCGCCTACAAGCCGATGCTGCGCGTCCACACCGCAGGCAGCGTCGGCGGCTCGACCGCCATCGTGGCCGCGAGTCTCGTGCAGTCGGGCATCCACGAGCGCGTCCTCACCGTCGCCTTCGAGAAGCAGAGCGAGAGCAACGCGATGTGGGCGCTCACGGTGACGATGCCCTTTGCGATGGCGGTCGTGGCCGGTGCGGGCGGCTACTTCGCGCCGCTGATCCGCGGCTACATCCGCCGCTCCGGCGCGCCGGAGGACACGGGCATCCGGGTGGCGCTCAAGGACCGCAAGAACGCGCTCAAGAACCCCTACGCGCATCTCCACCTGCCCGACATCACGTTCGAGCAGATCGCGAGCTCGCCGATGCTCTGGGACCCCGTGCGCTATCTCGAGACGTGCCCGTCGTCGGACGGCGCGTGCGCTCTGGTGCTCTCGAACGAGAAGCACGCGAAGCGGGCGCCGCGGAAGCCGGCGTGGGTCCACGCGACGGAGATGCGGAGCGAGCCCACCTACTTCGCGGGCCGCGACCAGGTGATCCCGCGCGCGAGCACCGACAACGCGAAGAGCCTCTACAAGAAGGCCGGCATCACGAAGCCGCGCGAGGAGATCGACGTCGCCGAGATCTACGTGCCGTTCTCGTGGTTCGAGCCGATGTGGATGGAGGGCATGCTCTTCGCGCCTCCGAACGAGGGCTGGAAGATGACCTACGAGGGCGCGACCGCCCTCGACGGCGACCTGCCGGTCAACCCCTCGGGCGGGGTGCTGTCCTCGAACCCGATCGGGGCCTCGGGCATGCTGCGCTTCGCCGAGGCCGCGATGCAGGTGCGCGGCCAGGCCGGCGAGCACCAGATCGACGGCGCGAAGAAGGCCCTCGGCCACGCCTACGGCGGCGGCTCCCAGTACTTCTCCACCTGGATCGTCGGCTCCGAGAAGCCGTAAGCGGATGGGCGGGGACGGAGTCAACTAATCAACTTGTTGCCCCGCGGGTCGGGAAGCCGTCCCCATGGAGGTTGCGATGTCACTCGGGTTCTGGAACTTCGCCCAGCGCGAGCCGCAGAAGCTCGCGCTCGTCACGCCCGAAGGGCGCGAGATCACGCGCGGCGAGCTGCTCGCCGAGTCGAACCGCCTGGTCCACGGGCTGCGCGCCCTCGGCCTCCAGAAGGGCGACGCCGTGGCGATCCTGCTGCCCAACGGCCCGGAGGTGATCGAGCTCTACCTCGCCTGCTTCCAGGCGGGCTGGTACCTGACGCCGATCAACAACCACCTGGCTGGGCCCGAGATCGCCTACATCGTGAACGACTGCGAAGCCAAGGCCTTCGTCGCGAGCGCGCGCTTCGCCGAGACCGTCACGGCCGCCGCGGCGGAGATCACGGTGCCGCAGAACGCGCGCTTCTGCGTCGGGTCGCTTCCCGGATTCCGCCCCTACGCCGAGCTCAAGGCCGGCCAGTCCGCCGAGATGCCGGCGGAGCGCAGCGCGGGCGCCGTGATGAACTACACCTCCGGCACCACCGGGCGCCCGAAGGGCGTGCGCCGCCCCCTCGCCCCCATCGACCCCGACGTGATCGGCGGCCTGTTCAGCGGCTTCCTGCAGATGTTCGGCGCGAAGCCCGAGGACGGGAACGTCCACCTGGTGGGCTCGCCGCTCTATCACACCGCCGTCCTGATGTTCGCCTCGGGCTCGATGCACCTCGGGCATCCCGTGGTGCTGATGGACAAGTGGAAGCCGGAGGAGTGCCTGCGGCTGATCGACCGGTACAAGGTCACGGTGAGCCACACGGTGCCCACCCAGCTCCACCGCATGCTCCAGCTTCCCGAGGAGGTGCGCCGGCGCTACGACGTGTCGTCGACGCGGACGATGGTGCACGCCGCCGCCCCCTGCCCGCCCGAAGTGAAACGGCGCATGCTCGACTGGTGGGGCGACAGCATCTGGGAGTACTACGCCGCCACCGAGGGCGGAGGCACGATCGTCTCGCCGCAGGAGTGGCGCAAGAAGCCCGGCACCGTCGGCAAGGCCTGGACCGGGGCCGAGATCAAGATCTTCGACGACGAGGGCAAGGAGCTGCCGCCCGGCACTCCCGGCACCGTGTACATGCTTCGCGGCCAGGCGGACTTCGAGTACCACAAGGACAAGGAGAAGACGGAGAAGGCGCGGCGCGGCCGCTACTTCACCGTCGGCGACATCGGCTACCTCGACGAGGACGGCTACCTGTTCCTCTGCGACCGCAAGAACGACATGATCATCTCGGGCGGCGTCAACATCTACCCGGCCGAGATCGAGAGCGTGCTGCTGACGCACCCCAAGGTGGCCGACGTCGCGGTGTTCGGGATCCCCCACGAGGAGTGGGGCGAGCAGGTGAAGGCCGTGGTCCAGCCGATCGAGGGCGCCGAGGCCGGGCCCGCGCTGACCGAGGAGATCCTCGCCTTCTGCCGCGACAAGCTCGCCAAGTACAAGACGCCGCGCTCCATCGACTACACCGAGGACATGCCGCGCGATCCCAACGGCAAGCTCTACAAGCGCAAGCTGCGCGATCCCTACTGGGAGGGGCGCACACGGGCGATCTAGGCGCGCGCGACGAGAGCTTCCTCGACGCAGCTTGCGATCGCGTGGCGCGTGGCTTCGGCAAGCTCGTGGAAGGCGAGGCCGAGGTAGGTCCCGCGGTGGTAGACCGGCCGCGCGGTCACCTCGACCAGACCCGCGTCGGGGAGCGGGAACCAGAGCTGCAGGCGGCGGCGGGAATCGAGGCGCTGCGTGCTGCGCACGAGGCAGCCGCCCTCCGAGAGGGAGACGATCGCGCCCGGCCAGTCGCGCTCGCCGGCGACGCAGCGCGCGGGCAGCGTGACCGCGGCGCGCGGCACGCGGCGCGGGTTCTCCTCGAGCGCGAACTGGAGCGCCCGGTAGAGCTCGACGAGGGGCGCCGGCTTGCGCAGCGTGGCCACGACGCGGGGATCCCGGCGGCGCTGGCTGCGCTTCGCGAAGCGCCCTTCGAGGACGATCAGCGGCGCGCGGTCCTCGCGCGGGACGCGGCGCAGCTCCCGCTCGGAGGCGATGCGGACGTCCGGCGCCTCCGTTTCGCCCCGTCGCCCGCTCGTCGCGAGGCGGTAGCCGAGGCGCTCGAGGGCGGTTTCGGCGCCGCGGGCGAGGGCCCGGCGCGGGGCGTAGAGGCCGACCAGGTGCTGCTTCGGGCGCGCTTCCATCGTCCGGAACCCATCGGCGGGAACCCCGCGCCGGCTTTAGGCTTGCAGCCCCCGGGGCGCTGAGACAGGCTATCGGGCTCCGGAACGCGCGTTCCGCGCCCGCCGCCCCCCTCCACGGAGTCGCCCATGGAATGGAACATCGCCGATCTCTTCGAGGCCGCGGTCGACGCCGTGCCCGATCGCGAGGCGCTGGTCGCCGGCCCCGCCCGGCGCACCTACGCCGCGCTGGAGCGCCGCGCGAACCGGCTGGCGCACCACCTCGCGCGGGAAGGGGTTTCAGCGGGGGAGCACGTCGGGATCCAGGCCTTCAACTGCGCCGAGTTCGTGGAGGGCATGCTCGCCTGCTACAAGCTGCGCGCCGTCCCCATCAATATCAACTATCGCTACGTCGAGGCGGAGCTCGCCTACCTGTTCGACAACGCGGATCTCGTCGCGGTCCTCCACCAGCGCCAGTTCGCGCCCCGCATCGCGGCGATCCGCGCCGGCCTCCCGAAGCTCCGCCACTTCGTCGTGATCGAGGACGGGAGCGACGGGGACCTCGCGGCCCTCGGGGCCGTGCCCTACGAGGAGGCCCTCGCCGCCGCGAGCGACGCCCGCGACTTCGGGCCCCGCTCGCCCGACGACCGCTACGTGCTCTACACGGGAGGCACCACGGGGATGCCGAAGGGCGTGGTGTGGCGGCAGCAAGACGTGATCTTCACGCTGGGCGGCGGCATCGACCACGTCACCGGGATCCCGCTGGAGAGCCCCGAGGCGATGACCGCGAAGACGAAGAACCCGCCGATGACGTCCTTCGCGCTGGCGCCGCTCATGCACGGCGCCTCCCAGTGGGCGACCCTCGGCGGAGTGTTCGTCGGCAACAAGGTGGTGCTCTACTCGGAGCGCCACTTCGACGCCGCGAAGGTCTGGGAGATCGCCGAGCGCGAGCGCGTCAACGTGATGATGGTGACGGGCGACGCCATGGCGCGGCCCCTCGCCGACGAGCTGCCTCGCGCGAAGGCGACCCGCGACCTCGGCTCCCTGGTCGCGCTCTCGAGCACGGCGGCGATCTTCTCGCCGTCGGTGAAGGCACAGTTCAAGCAGGCGTTCCCGAACCTCGTGCTCACCGACTCGGTGGGCTCCTCGGAGGGCGGCTTCAACGGCACGGCGATGTACGATCCGAACGCGCCGCGGCGCGAGGGGGCCGGTGTCAACGTGCGCCCGGGGCGCGACACGCTGGTCCTCGACGAAGCGCTGCGGCCGGTGCAGCCGGGCTCGGGCGTGGTAGGCAAGATCGCCCGCGGCGGAAACGTGCCCATCGGCTACTACAAGGACCCGAAGAAGAGCGCCGAGGTGTTCGTCGAGGTGGACGGCAAGCGCTACTCGATGCCCGGCGACTTCGCGAAGGTGGAGGCCGACGGCACCCTCACCCTGCTGGGACGCGGCAGCGTGTGCATCAACTCGGGCGGCGAGAAGATCTACCCCGAGGAGGTGGAGGCGGCGCTCAAGTCCCATCCGGACGTCTTCGACGCGATGGTCGTCGGCCTTCGCGACGAGCGCTGGGGCGAGAAGGTGACCGCGGTGGTCCAGCCCCGCGAGGGCCGGCGCCCCACCCTCGACGACCTCGCCGCCCACTGCCGCACCCTCGTCGCCGGCTACAAGATCCCGAAGGCGCTCCACCTCGTCACCCACATCCAGCGCCAGCCGAGCGGCAAACCCGACTACCCCTGGGCCAAACGCGTCGCCCTCGAGGGGGACGGAGTCAACTAATCAACTTGGTGACCCGGGGGGACCAGGTCCTCCTCCGCGGCAAGCCGGGCGCCCCGCTCCAGCGCCTTGCAGATTGCCTGCGTCGATACGCCGAGGAGCCCGGCGAGGCGCGTGGCGGGAATCCGCTGGCGGACGACGGCAACGAAGGCGATCACGGCGCGAGCCCGGCACGCCCGTTCGTGGCGTGCGCCCCGCGTCACCTCCTCGCGACTCACGAGAAAGTGACTCGTCACCCGATCGACGAGATCGTCAAGCGAGGCGGACCCGGGTTCGCAGAGGGCGCCCCCGGTGCCCGGCTCTGCGGCTGCCTCGAGCACCTGGTCCGGGACAGCGACGTGGGCGTGCTCGCCAACGTCCGAGGCGCTCTCGTGCTCCACCTCCGCCGCCATCCAGGCGCGCAAGGATCGCCGCGAATCGCGAGGGCGCTCGCCGAACAGCTCGAGAGTGCGATCCACGCTCTCAAAGGCAAAGGCAGTTCGATGACCGAGCAGGGCGGGGTAGGAGGACCAGGGATACCGCTCGAGCCGGGCGGCATCCTCGACGAGCTTTCCACGCAAGGGATTCAGCTGGACATACCGAATCAGCACCCGCACGTCCTCGTCCTCTCCAACCAGGCGTGACTTGAAGCGGTCCTGGAACAGGTAGCCGACGCGTGCGTGCCGCTGGTTGAACCTGAGCGCAAATCCCGTGTTCAGCCTCCGCATCAGCCACGCCAGTGGGAGCGCTCGCGTCTGTACCAGCAGGTGCACGTGGTTCCCCATGAAGACCCACACGAGACAGACACCGCCCCACTTCGGTACCAGTCGGCAGAGTCGATCGACGAGATCCCAGCGATCGTCGTCGTCGAGGAAGATCTCGCGTCGCTCGAGCCCACGGATCATGACGTGGTGGAGAGCGCCGGGTGCGTCGATCCGCGGTCCTCGGGGCATGCTAGGGCTCCCCGGGACCGGGGGTGACCAAGGGAATCCCACTCCGGCATTCTGCGCAACCGAGCCCCCGCAGCCTACCCGCGGGGCAGTAAGTTGATTAGTTGACTCCGTCCCCTTCCGGGTCCCCATCCGGGGGCGCCGTGCTAAACTGATACACGTTTCAAATTCTCATTCACGCGAGGGTGTGTCATGTACGTGGATCTGTCGCCGGAGCAGCGCGAGCTGAGGGACCAGCTGCGCGGCTACTTCGCCGATCTCGTCACCGAGGAGCTGCGGGCCGAGCTGCGTGCGAGCAGCGGCGGCGAGGGAGGCGGGCCCGAGTACCGGCGCATCCTGAAGCGCCTGGCCGACGACGGCTGGCTCGGCATCGGCTGGCCGAAGGAGTACGGCGGGCAGGGCCGCTCGGCGATCGAGCAGTACATCTTCGCGGAAGAGGTGCAGCGCGTCGGCTTCCCGCTGCCGTTCCTGACGCTCGGCACCGTCGGTCCGACCATCATGCACTACGGCGACGAGCAGCAGAAGCAGAAGTTCCTGCCGCCGATCCTGCGCGGGGAGCTCCACATCGCGATCGGCTACTCGGAGCCCGAGGCCGGCACCGACCTCGCCTCCCTGAAGACGCGCGCCGTGCGCGACGGCGACGAGTTCGTGATCAACGGCAGCAAGGTGTTCACGAGCCTCGCCGACTACGCCGACTACATCTGGCTCGCGGCGCGCACCGACCCGCAGGCGCCGAAGCACCGTGGCATCTCGATGTTCATGGTCCCGACGACGTCGCCCGGCTACAAGTGCACGCCGATCTGGACCATGGCGGGCGTCCGCACCAACGCGACCTACTTCGAGGACGTGCGCGTCCCCGCCGCCAACCTGGTCGGCGGGGAGAACCGCGGCTGGACGCTCATCACCGGCCAGCTCAACTTCGAGCGCGTCTCGCTGGTGAACGCCTCCGGCTTCGAGGCGACCCAGCGCGACCTGCTCGAGTGGACCCGCAGCACCAAGCTGCCCGACGGCCGCCGCGTCATCGACCAGCCCTGGGTGCAGCAGAACGTGGCCCGCTGCCAGGCGCACATCGAGGTGCTGAAGCTGATGAACTGGAAGCAGGCCTGGGCCTCCACGAAGGGCATGCTCCACCCCGCCGATGCGTCGGCGGCGAAGGTCTTCGGCACCGAGATGGCCGTCAAGATCTACGAGTGGATGATGGAGGTGATCGGCGAGGCCAGCACCGTGAAGGAAGGCTCTCCCGAGGCCGTGCTGCGCGGCCGCATCGAGCGGATGTACCGCGCGGCGCTGATCCTGACCTTCGGCGGCGGCACGAACGAGGTCCAGCGCGACATCATCGCGATGGCCGGCCTCGGCATGCCGCACTACAAGAGCTAGAGGAGACGACGGTGGACTGGAGCTGGAGCGAGGACCAGCAGGCCCTGCGCGAGCTCGCGCGCAAGATCCTGGAAGAGCAGGTCACCCACGAGCGCCTGAAGCAGATCGAGACGAGCGAGGACCGCGTCGACCGGCAGGTCTGGCAGGAGCTCGCCAAGGCGAACCTGCTGGGCGTCCCCTTCGACGAGGCCTTTGGCGGCAGCGGCATGGGCTTCCTCGAGCTCTGCATCCTGCTCGAGGAGATCGGCCGGGCCGTGGCCCCGGTGCCGGTCTACGCCACGCTGGTGCTGGCGGGCCTCCCGATCGCCCGCTTCGGAAGCGACGCGCAGAAGAAGCGCTTCCTGCCGCGCATCGCGAGCGGCGAGCTGATCCTCTCGGGCGCCCTCTCGGAGCCGCTGGCCGAGCTCCCCGAGGAGCCCGGCGCCGTCGCCCGGAAGGACGGCGCCGGCTTCGTGCTCGACGGCCGCAAGGGCCTCGTGCCCGCCGCCCAGCTCGCCGAGCGCGTGCTCGTGCCGGCGCGGGTCGGCGCGGGCGTCGGCCTGTTCCTGGTCGACCCGCGCGCGGCGGGCGCCCTGCTCGTCCGCCAGGAGGTCACGGACTACGAGCCCCAGTTCGTGCTCGAGCTCCGAGGCGCGCGCGTCGCGGCCGAGGACGTGCTCGTCGCGCCCGAGCGCGGCGCCGAGGCCGCCCGCTGGCTGCGCCAGCACGCCACCGCGGCGCTCTGCGCGATGGCCCTCGGCGCCTCCGAGCGCGCGCTCCAGATGACCGCGAAGTACACCACCGAGCGGCGCCAGTTCGACCGGCCGATCGGCAGCTTCCAGGCGGTGCACCAGCGCGCCGCCGACTGCTACATCGACGTGGAGGCGATCCGGCTCTCCCTGCATCGCGTCGTCCACTGCCTGGCGGAGGGAGAGGACGCCGAGGAGGCGGTGGCGATCGCCAAGTTCTGGGCCTCCGAGGGCGGCAACCGCATCACCTACGCCGCCCAGCATCTCCACGGCGGCATCGGCATCGACCTCGACTACCCGCTCCACCGCTACTACCTGTGGGCACGCCAGCTCAGCATGACCCTCGGCGGTGCGACCCGGCAGCTGGTGAGGATCGGCGAGGGCCTCGCGGCCGGGAGGTCCGCCTAGGCACCCCGTCTCGGAGGGGAGACAGCGCTCCCATCGATTCTCATCCGCGCCCGCCTCGGCCATTAGTCCCGAAGCGTCTCACTGTTGACGCCTCCCGGCGCGTCGGGGAAGATCCTGCTCGTTGGGGGCGACCGCGCGGTGAAGAAGCTGACCGTCCGCGAGGCGGCGAGCCTGCTGGGCACCTCGGAGAAGAGCGTCTACCGCTGGATCAAGCAGGGTCTCCTTCCGGCCTACCGCATCAACGACCAGTATCGGATCAACCGCTCGGAGCTCCTCGAGTGGGCGACCGCGCAGAAGATCCACGTCTCCCCCGAGATCTTCGCCGAGCCGGAGAGCGAGGCCGGCCCGCCGCCGACCCTGGCCGACGCCCTCCGCGCGGGCGGCATCCACTACCGGGTCGGCGGTCACGACAAGGCCTCCGTCCTGCGGGCCGTGGTCGACACCATGAACCTTCCCGACGACGTCGACCGCGAGTTCCTCTACCAGGTCCTGCTCGCGCGCGAGGCGCTCGGCTCGACGGGGATCGGCGACGGCATCGCGATCCCCCACGTGCGCAACCCCATCGTCCTGCATCTCTCGCGCCCGACGGTCACCCTGTGCTTCCTCGAGCGTCCCGTCGACTTCGGCGCCCTGGACGGGCAGCCGGTCAGCACCCTGTTCACCCTGATCAGCCCGACGGTCCGCGCGCACCTGCACCTCTTGTCGCGCCTCGCCTTCACCCTGCGCGATCCCCGCTTCAACGCGGCGGTGCGCACCCAGGCCTCCCGCGAGGAGATCTTCGAGGCCCTGCACGCGGCCGAGGTCGCCCTGGCCGCGCCTCCGGCTCCGCCCCGTCCCGAGCCCGGCTCGGATTGAGGACTCCCGCCACGAGGAGGCCAGCCGCCATCTACGCGTCCGGAAAGAGCGAGCGATGTGCCTTCGCCTGAGCCTCGCCGCGATCGCCCTGACGGCGCTCGCCGGAGTGCCGGGGCTCGCCTTCGGGCGGCGCTCGGCCGCGGGCCAGGGGATCGCGACGCTCCTCTCGCTCGCCGCCGCCCTGCTGGGCTCGGGCGCCGCCCTCGTCGCCCTGGCCGGAGGGCGCGTCGAGACGCTGACGCTCGCGGGCCCGCTCGGCGCACTTCCCTTCCACCTGCGGCTCGATCCCCTGGCGGCCTTCTTCCTGCTCCCGATCCACGTGCTCGGCGGCGCGGGCACGCTCTACGGCGTCCGCTACTGGAGGCAGGCCGAGCACCCGTCGAACGGGCGCCAGCTCCGGCTCTGCTTCGGGCTGCTGGTCGCCGCCCTCGCCGGGGTCGTGCTCGCGGCGGACGCGATCGCCTTCCTGTTCGCGTGGGAGATCATGGCGCTCTCCGCCTTCTTGCTGGTCACCACGGAGGACGAGCGAGCGGAGGTGCAGCAGGCCGGCTGGGTCTACCTCGTCGCGACCCACGTCGGGACCCTCGCCCTCTTCGCCCTGTTCGGCCTGCTGTGGGCGGTCAGCGGCTCGCTCGAGCTGCGCCCGCTTCCGAGCGGGGCGAGCCGGCCGGGCGTCACCGGCGTGCTGTTCCTGCTCGCCCTGCTGGGCTTCGGCCTGAAGGCGGGGCTCGTTCCCCTGCACTTCTGGCTGCCCGCGGCCCACGCCCAGGCCCCCTCCCACGTCTCGGCGCTGCTCTCGGGGGTGGTGCTCAAGATGGGGATCTACGGGCTGCTGCGGATCCTGACGCTGCTCCCCGCGCCGCCGCCGGCCGTCGGCATGTTGCTCCTCGCGGCCGGCGCCGGCAGCGCCGTCTACGGCGTGCTCTTCGCCCTCGGCCAGCACGACCTGAAGCGCCTGCTCGCCTATCACAGCATCGAGAACGTCGGCATCATCGTGATGGGCCTCGGCCTGGCGCTGATCGGTGTCAGCGCGAACCAGCCCGCCTGGGCGGCCCTCGGTCTCGGCGGGTGCCTGCTGCACGTATGGAACCACGCCCTGTTCAAGGGGCTGCTCTTCCTTGCCGCCGGGTCCGTGATCCACGGCGCCGGGACCCGCGAGATCGACCGCCTCGGCGGTCTCGCCGGGCCGATGGCGCGCACCTCGACGCTGTTCGCGATCGGCGCCGCGGCGATCTGCGGCCTGCCGCCGCTGAACGGCTTCGTGAGCGAGCTGCTGATCTACGTCGGCCTGCTCCGGGTCACGGGAGACGGCGTCGACGGGGTGTGGTCCATGGCGCCCCTGGCCGTGCCCCTGCTCGCCATGTCGGGAGCAATGGCGATCGCCTGCTTCGTGAAGGTGTTCGGCACGGTGTTCCTCGGGCCGGCGAGGTCGGAGCCGGCCGCCCACGCCCACGAGGCGCCGCCCTCGATGCTCGTCGCGATGCTGCCCCTCGCTCTCGGCTGCATCGCGATCGGCACGCTGCCCGTCCTCGTGATGCCGCTCCTCGACCGCGTCGCAGGGGCGTGGCTCCGGCTGGAGGGAGCGCCGCCGTCCCTCGCCGAGCTCCTCCCCTGGCACCTCGTGATGGGAACGAACGCGGTCCTCGTGGCCGGCGTGCTCGCGGGGGCCCTGGCGCTCTCCGCCCGCGCCCGGGGACGGACGGACGCCCGGGCCGTGACCTGGGACTGCGGCTACGCGCGGCCCGCCCCCACGATGGCGTACACGGCCTCCTCCTTCGCCCAGATCCTCGTCGACCTCCACGCCTGGCTGCTGCGGCCGCGCTCCGAGGACGCCGTGAGCCGGGAGGTGTTCCCGCCGGCGCGGAGGTTCCACGTCTCCGTTCCCGAGCACGTCCTCGAGGGCGTGCTCGTCCCGCTCTGGGCGGGGCTCCGCCGCACGTTGCTGCCGCTCCGCGCGGTCCAGCAGGGCCGCGTCCAGCAGTACCTGCTGTACGTCCTGCTCACGCTCTGCGTCCTGCTCGCCTCGCTGTTCCCGCTTCCCGAGCTCTTGATGCGGCTCCTCGGATGGTGAGGATGGACGGGAGGCCTGGAACGCGATGAACGCGGCTTCGTGGCCGGTCGCGATCGAGCTCCTCGCCGCAGCCTGCATCGGGCTCAGCGGAGTGCCGGGATACGCCGGCGTGCCGAAGCGGGCGGGGCAGTGGACCGCGACCGCCCTCAACCTCGTCGGCTCGATGCTCGGCTGCGCGGGTCTCGTCCTCCACGGGCGCGGGAGCGGGACGCAGCCCGTCGTGCTCGGCCCCCTGCCGATCGGCCGCGCCGTCTTCGACCTCGACGGCCTGTCGGCCCTCTTCCTCGTCCCGATGCTCCTGATCTCCGCCCTCGGGTCCCTCTACGGCGCCGGCTACTGGCGCGCGGAGGAGCGGGCGGACGGCGGCCGCCGGCTGCGCCTGTGGTGGGGGATCATGACGGCCGCGATGATGGCCGTCGTGCTGGCTCGCGACGCGATCGCCTTCCTCTTCGCCTGGGAGCTGATGGCCCTGGCCGCCTTCTTCCTGATCGCCACCGAGGAGGAGCGCGACGAGGTGCGGCGCGCCGCGTGGATCTACCTCGTGGCGACCCACGCGGGCACGCTCTGCCTGATCGCCTTCTTCGCGCTGCTCGGCCGCGCCGAGGGATCGTCCGCCCTCTGGGCGAGCTCGCTGTCCGAGGCCTCGGGGTGGTTGCCCACGGCCCTCTTCGCGCTCGGTCTCGTCGGCTTCGGGCTGAAGGCGGGGCTCGTGCCCCTGCACGTGTGGCTGCCCGGCGCGCACGCCAACGCGCCGAGCCACGTCTCCGCGCTGCTCTCCGGGGTGCTCCTCAAGGCGGGGGTCTACGGCGTGGTGCGGGTGTGCGGCCTGCTGCCCGGTCCGC
>Ga0105107_10001877_pt1 | contig 13725 bp, 16 predicted proteins | sample PPLLaktember2015_6_FD_79335 | JGI IMG/M metagenome (GOLD analysis project Ga0105107, IMG submission 79335) | Freshwater sediment microbial communities from Prairie Pothole Lake near Jamestown, North Dakota, USA - PPLs Lake P8 Core (1) Depth... | ecosystem: Environmental > Aquatic > Freshwater >...
GATCATGATCAGCCGGATGTTGCGCGGCTCGGCCTTGTAGAGGAGCGACAGGATCATCGCGTTCAGCGCCACCGACTTGCCCGAGCCGGTGGTGCCGGCGACGAGCAGGTGCGGCATCCTGGCGAGGTCCGCGACCACCGGGTTCCCCGCGATGTCCTTGCCGAGCGCGATGGCGAGCGGCGAGTGCACGGCGGCGTAGGCCTCCGAGCCCAGGATTTCCGAGAGCCGCACGATCTGGCGGTGCGGGTTGGGGATTTCCAGGCCCATGCACGACTTGCCCGGGATCGTCTCCACGACGCGGATCGACACCACCGACAGCGCGCGCGCGAGGTCCTTGACCAGGTTCACGATCTGGCTGCCTTTTACGCCGACGGCCGGCTCGACCTCGTAGCGCGTGATGACCGGGCCCGGATACGCGGCCAGCACCTTCACCGCGACGCCGAAGTCGGAGAGCTTCTTCTCGATGAGCCGCGAGGTGAATTCCAGCGTCTCGGCGGTGACCTGCTCGCCGTCGTGCTTCGCCTCGTCGAGCAGCTTCAGGGGCGGCAGCGGCGTATCGGGCAGCTCCTCGAAAAGCGGGGCCTGCTTCTCCTTCTGCACCCGCGCCGATTGCTTGATCTCGGCCACCGGCGGCTCGATGCGCAGCGGCGGATGGTCTTCCTCCCTGCGCTTCTCCGTCTGCACCACGAATTCGCGCTCCTCGCGGGCGATCTCGCCCAGGCGCCGGTCGCGCCTGCGCTCCCAGGCGCCGAGCAACGCGCCGTGCGCCGCCTCGAGCGCCGCGCCAACGCTCTCGGCCACGGAGAACCACGAGAGGCCGGTGAACAGGCTCAGCCCCACGGCGGCCAGGGTCAGGAGGGCAAGCGTGGCGCCGGTGAACCCCAGCCCGGCGGACGCGGCGCCGCCGAGCGCGGCGCCGATGACGCCGCCCGGCTCGTGCGGCAGGGCCGCGCCGAGGCTGTAGAGGCGCAGGCGCTCGAGCGCGGCGCTGGCGATGAGCAGGCAGGAAAATCCGGCGAGGGCAAGGCCCAGGCGGCTGGGCTCGAGCCTGCGAGTGCCCCACACGACCACGTAGACGCACAGCGCCAGCCACCAGTAGGCCGACAGACCGAACAGGTAGAGCGCCAGGTCGGCGATCCACGCGCCGACGATGCCGCCGGCGTTTCGCACCGCTTCTCCGGCACCGCTGTGGGACCAGCCGGGATCGGCCCGGCTGTAGGTGACGAGGATGAGGAGCAGGTAGGCGGCCAGCGCGAGCAGTGCCAGCCATTTCGCCTCGCGCACGAGGCCCGCCAGCTTGGCGGGAAGGGGCGCCGGGGATTTTTCCGCTACGGCCACTACTCCGGCAGCATGATCGTGTCGCGCAGCACGATGTTGGACCCCCGCATCTCGATGTACCCGCCGACCTGGAGGTCCTTCATCACGCGGCTCACCATCTCCCGGGAGGCGCCGATCATCTTCGCGATGTCCTGCTTGGGCAGGCGCTTGGTCACGATCTTCTCGCCGTTCACCGTCTCCGCCATGTCGAGGAGGAGCCGCGACACCCGGCCGTAGACGTCCAGCAGCGCCAGGCTGCCGATCTTGCGGTCCGCCTCGCGCAGCCGGCGCACCAGCCCGCGCATCACCGCCATGGACATCTCGAAGTTCTCCGCCAGGCACTTGCGGAAGTCGCGCTTGGAAAGCGAAAGGAGCTCGCAGGGCTCGAGCGACACCACGCTCGCCGAGCGGGGCTCGTCATCGATGAGCCCCATCTCGCCGAAAATCTCGCCCGGCCCGAGGATGGCGAGGATCACCTCCTTGCCGTCGGAGTCGCTCATCATGACCTTGAGCCGGCCCGAGAGCACGATGTACAGCGAGTCGGTGGCATCTCCCGCGCCCATGATGGTGGTCGCCCGCGACGCGCTCCTGCGCATCACCATCGTGGCGATCATGCCCAGCTGCTCGTCGGGAAAGCTCGCGAAGAGCGGAACCGCCTTGAGCACTGCTGTCGAGACCGTCGCTGCCATGGCGAAGATATGGTAGCAGAACTGCCGCGCTTATAATTTTCGCCGCATGCCGACGCGCCACTCCCGCCTGCTTATCCTCGGCTCCGGGCCCGCCGGGTACACCGCGGCGGTGTACGCGGCCCGCGCCAATCTGCGCCCGGTGCTCGTCGCCGGCATCGCGCAGGGCGGGCAGCTCATGACCACCACCGACGTCGACAACTGGCCGGCGGACGCCGAAGGCGTGCAGGGCCCCGAGCTCATGCAGCGCTTCCAGCGCCACGCCGAGCGCTTCGAGACCGAGGTGGTCAGCGACCATGTCCACACCGCACGCCTCGGCCGGCGGCCCTTCGTCCTCGAGGGCGATGCGGCCACCTATACTTGCGACGCGCTGGTCATCGCCACGGGCGCCACGGCGAAGTACCTCGGCCTCCCCTCCGAGGACAAGTTCATGGGCAAGGGTGTCTCGGCCTGCGCCACCTGCGACGGCTTCTTCTACAAGAACCAGGACGTACTCGTGGTCGGCGGCGGCAACACCGCGGTGGAGGAGGCGCTTTTCCTCGCCAACATCGCGCGGCGCGTCACGCTGGTCCATCGCCGCGACAGGTTCCGGGCCGAGAAGATCATGCAGGACAAGCTCATGAAGCGCGTGGCGGAAGGCAAGGTGGGGCTCGTGCTCGACGCCGTCGTCGAGGAGGTGCTGGGAGACGCGAGCGGGGTCACCGGCGCGCGCGTCAGGAGCCTCAAGACCGGGGAGACCACGGCGCTCGAGGCCAAGGGCTTCTTCGTCGCCATCGGGCACACCCCGAACACCGGCATCTTCGCCGGGCAGCTCGAGATGGAGAACGGCTACATCGTCACCCGTGGCGGGCGCGACGGCCAGGCCACCGCCACCAGCATCCCGGGGGTATTCGCGGCCGGCGACGTGCAGGACCACGTGTACCGCCAGGCGGTCACCAGCGCCGCGACGGGGTGCATGGCAGCGCTCGACGCCGAGAAGTTCCTCGATGGCGCTGCCTGACGACGAGGATTTCAGAAAGGGCGTAGAGCCGCTCACCGCGCCGCGGCGGGTCGCAATAAGACACACGCCGCCTGCGCCGATACCGCGCCAGACCAGGCGCGACGAGAAGGCGGCGCTCGCGGAGTCGCTCGCCGGGCCGGTATCGATCGACGACGCGCTCGATACCGGCGAGGAGATCTCCTTCGTCCGGGAAGGCACTCCCCGCAGCACGCTCCGCCGGCTGCGCCGCGGCCACTGGACCGTCGAGGCGAGCCTCGACCTGCACGGCATGAATCGCAGCGAGGCGGAAGGCGCGGTGCGCGATTTCCTGCGCCGCTGCGCGGCGCGCGGGTACGGATGCGTGCGGATCGTGCACGGCCGGGGGCTGGGCTCGCCGAACCGCGAGCCGGTGCTGAAGAGCAAGCTGAGGAAGTGGCTGCCGCTACGGGAGGAAGTACTCGCCTTCAGCCAGGCGCCGCGGGCCCACGGGGGCGGCGGCGCGGCCCTGGTGCTTCTCAGGAAGACCTAGACCGCCGCCTCGTTTGTCTCGCCGGTGCGGATGCGCACCACGTGCTCGACGGAGGTCACGAAGATCTTGCCGTCGCCGATCTTCCCGGTGCGAGCGGACTTCACGATGGCGTCGATCGCGCCCTCGACCTGGGTCTCGGCCACGACCACCTCGATCTTCACCTTGGGCAGGAAGTCGACCACATACTCGGCGCCGCGATAGAGCTCGGTGTGGCCCTTCTGCCGGCCGAAGCCCTTCACCTCGGTCACCGTGAGTCCCGTGACGCCGACCTCCGAGAGCGCCTCGCGCACCTCGTCGAGCTTGAACGGCTTCACAATGGCTTCGATCTTCTTCATCCGATCCTCCCGGGGCGATGGGCGCATTGTATCGTAGCGCCTTGGAAAGCGTCCGGGTCGTCGAATCCCTCGGCGGTGTCGATCCCCAGGAGTGGAACGCGCTCGCAGGCGGCCAGCCGTTCGTGCGCCACGAGTTCCTTTCCGCGCTGATCGACACCGGCTGCGCCGCCGCGCAGAGCGGCTGGCTGCCGCAGTTTCTGCTGCGCCATCGCGCCGGCGCCCTGGCGGGCGCGATGCCGCTGTTCGCCAAGAGCCATTCCTACGGGGAGTACGTGTTCGACTGGGCCTGGGCCGACGCGCACGAGCGCCACGGCGTCGAGTACTACCCCAAGCTCCTGTGCGCCGTGCCCTTTACGCCGGTGCGCGGCCAGAGAATCCTGGGAGAAGGCAAACAGGTCTTGATCGAGGCGGCGCTGCAGCTGGCGCGCGGCACCTCGTCCCTGCACGTGCTGTTTCCGCGGGAAGACGAGGCGGAGCTCCTCGCCGCGCGCGGCCTGATGCTGCGCCGGACGGTGCAGTTCCACTGGACGAACGAGGGGTACGCGGACTTCGACGCTTTCCTCGCGGCGCTGTCGCACGGCAAGCGCAAGAACATCCGCCAGGAGCGCCGGCGCGTGCGCGAGGCGGGCGTGACGCTGCGCTGGCTCGAGGGCGAAGCGATCGAGCGCCGGCACTGGGAGTACTTCAATCGCTGCTACCGGCGCACCTACGCGGCGCACCGCTCGAGCCCCTATCTCGACCTCGAGTTCTTCCTGCGGATCGGCCGGGCGATGCCCGAGCACACGGTGCTCGTGCTCGCCGAGCGCGATGGCGGGCCCGTGGCAAGCGCGCTCTTCTTCCGCGACGAGCGCCGCCTCTACGGCCGCTACTGGGGCGCGACCGAGCACGTTCCGCTGCTGCATTTCGAGTGCTGCTACTACCAGGCGATCGAGTACGCCATCGCGCGAGGCCTCGAGGTCTTCGAGGGCGGCGCGCAGGGCGAGCACAAGATCTTCCGCGGCCTCCTGCCCGTCGAGACGCTCTCGGCGCACTGGCTCGCGCACCCGCAGTTCGCGCGCGCCGTGGAGAGCTTTCTCGCGCGCGAAGGCGCGGGCATCGCCCGCTACGTCGACGAGCTGTGCGAACATTCCCCCTTCAAGGAGACTTCATGAGACTCAAGGACAAGGTCGCCATCGTCACCGGCGCCGGCTCGGGGTTCGGCGCCGGCATCGCGCGGCGCTTCGCCGAGGAGGGTGCCCGGGTCATCGTCAACGACCTGAACCCGGCGGGCGAGAAGATCGCGAAGGAGATCGGCGGCAGCTTCGTGCAGGCGGACGTGAGCCGCGCCGCGGACTGGGCGCGGCTCGTCGGCGCGGCCGGCGACAGGCTCGACATCGTCGTCAACAACGCCGGCTGGACGCACCGGCGCAAGCCCTACCTCGAGGTCACCGAGGCCGAGTTCGACAAGGTTTACGCGGTGAACGTGAAGAGCATCTACCTCTCGGCGCTGCACGCCGTGCCGGTGTTCAAGCGCCGCGGCGGCGGGTGCCTCGTCAACATCGCCTCGACCGCCGGCGTGCGCCCGCGGCCGGGACTCACCGTCTACAACAGCTCCAAGGGCGCCGTCATCACGATGTCCAAATCGATGGCCGCCGAGCTCGGCCCCGACAAGATCCGCGTCAACTGCGTGAACCCGGTATTCAGCCCCGACACCGCCCTCTCGGCGGACTTCGCCGGGGGTACGCTGACCGAGGAGGCGAAGAAGGCGTTTCTCGCGACGATCCCGCTCGGGCGCTTCTCGACGCCGCTCGACATCGCGAACGCCTGCCTTTACCTCGCCTCCGACGAGGCGAGCATGGTGAGCGGCGTGTGCATCGAGGTGGACGGCGTTTGTTTCGTCTAGCGCTTCAAGCCACCGAGAAGCGCGGCGACCTGGGGTTGGCGGCGTTTTTTCTGGGGCTCGGGAGCTGCGGGCGGCGGGGCTGAAGCGGACGGCTCGTAGGGCTTCGAGAAAATGGGGTCGGCGGCGGGCGGCGCTGGTCGCCTGCCCTTCCGCGTGGGCTGATCCCCCATCAGCGTGGCGACGGTCGCGCCGCTCGGCTGGAAGCTCGGCACCAGCACCTTCTCGATCTTCTTCTTGATCAGCCGCTCGATCGCGGCAAGCGCCTCCATGTCCTCCGGCGCGACGAGCGAGATCGCCTCGCCCGTCATGCCGGCGCGCCCCGTCCGGCCGATGCGGTGCACGTAGTCCTCGGGGGAGTGCGGCACGTCGAAGTTGATCACCTGCGGCAGCCCCTCGATGTCCAGGCCGCGCGAGGCGACGTCGGTGGCGACCAGCACCGCGGTCTTGCCGGCCTTGAAGTCGGCGAGCGCGGCCTCGCGCTCGGCCTGCGTCTTGTCGCCATGGATGGCGTCGGCCTGGATATGGTCGCGGCGCAGCTGGTGCGCGAGCCGGTTGGCGCCGATGCGCGTGCCGGTGAAGACCAGCACCTGGCGCAGCTCCCGGGTCTGGATGAGATAGGCGAGCAGCTCGCGCTTCTTCTCGCGCTTCACCGGATGGACGACGTGCGTGACGAGGTCGGCCGCGGCATTGCGCGCCGCGACCTGCACCTCGGCCGGGTTGCGCAGCAGCGACTTCACCAGCGCGCGGATCTCCTCCGGGAAGGTGGCGGAGAAGAGCAGGTTCTGCCGCTGCGCCGGGAGGAGCGCGATGATCCGCTTGATGTCGGGCAGGAAGCCCATGTCGAGCATGCGATCGGCCTCGTCGAGCACGAGGGTCGAGACCTGGTTGAACATCACCGTCTTGTTCTGCACGTGGTCGAGCAGCCGGCCCGGGGTGGCGACGAGGATCTCCACCCCTTTTCTCAGCTGCTCGATCTGCGCGTTCATGTCGACGCCGCCATAGACGACGGTGCTGCGCAGCGGGACATGCCTGCCGTAGTCGCGGAAGCTCTCGGCGACCTGCACGGCGAGCTCGCGGGTCGGGGTGAGCACGAGCGCGCGCACCGGATGGCGCGCCGGCGAGGTCGAGGTGCTTGCCTGGGGCGCCAGCCGCTGCAGGATCGGCAGCGCGAAAGCGGCGGTCTTGCCGGTGCCGGTCTGGGCGCCGGCCATGAGGTCGCGCCCGGCGAGCACCAGGGGGATCGCCTGCTCCTGGACCGGCGTCGGCTTCTCGTAGCCGAGCTCGGCGACCGCTGCGAGCAGCGGCTGGATCAGGCCTAGTTGTTCAAATGCCGAAGGGATGTCGGCGATTATAAGTCAGTTGAGGGTGCGCGCGGCGCGCTCGTCCGGCGCTTCGGTCCCCGGCAGCTTGAGCTCCATGTCCCAGTCGCTCTTCTTCACCGCCGCCTGCAGCAGCCGGCAAAGCGAGTGCAGCAGCACCGAATCGAACGAGAGCGTGACGCCCTGACCCTCCGCCGGATGCAGCGCCACCACCGGCTGGCCGTTGCGGTCGTGGCCGGTCTGGATGCGCGCGAGCAGCAGCGGCGCGTCGCCGAGCGGGCGCTCGGCGACCGCGGGCTCGTACGGCTTGGTGAAGTCGGCCTTGGAGACGGCGTGCTCGTGCTCGAGCCCGAGCAGGGCGCGGCGCGCCTCGGGGTTGGCCTGCGTGCGGATGCGTGGGCTCGCCTCCTCGGCGAGCTTCACGAGCAGCGGCCAGAGCAGCTTTACGAAGCGCCGCGTGAGCGCGAGGCGCAGCTCCACGCCTTCGCTCGCCGCGACGAGCATGAGGAGCCGGTCTTCGCCCGCCTGGTACTCCACTTTCAGCTGATGCAGCCGCATGGAACAATGGTACATGGGTCGGCCCGACGTCGTCATCGTCAGCGCCGCGCGCGAAGCGGACCTCGCGCTGGTCCGGGAGTTGTTCAGCGAGTACGTGCGCGCGGTCGACGCGCCCGCCTGCTTCGAAGGCTTCGAGCGGGAGCTCGAAGGGCTCCCGGGCGAGTACGCGCCGCCGGGCGGGCGGCTCCTTCTCGCGCGCTGCGCCGGCGAGGCAGCCGGATGCGCGGGCCTGCGGCGCCTGGAACCGGGCACCGCGGAGATCAAGCGCCTGTACGTGCGCCCGCGCTACCGCGGCACCGGGGCCGGGCGTCGGCTCGCCGAGACGGCGATCGCCGAGGCGCGCGCGAGCGGCTGCGAGCGCGTCGTGCTCGACACGCTTCCCTTCATGCGCGAGGCGATGTCCCTGTACCGCACGCTGGGCTTCCGCGAAACTGCGCCCTACCTCGCGCGGCCGACGCCCGGGAGCATCTGCTTCTCGCTCAGCCTCTAGCGCCGCGGATCCGGTTCACGAGGGCGGTGGTGGAGCGCTCGTGCTCGAACGGAATCGACACGACCCGGCCGCCGCGCGCGCGCACCTTGTCGGCGCCCGCGATCCGATCGACCGGCCAGTCGCCGCCCTTCACGAGAACGTCCGGCCTGCAGGCGTCGATCAGGCGCTCCGGCGTGTCCTCGTCGAACCAGGTCACTGCGTCGACGCTGGCGAGCGCCGCCACGACCGCGAGCCGGTCCTCCAGGACGTTGAGCGGCCTGTCGGGGCCTTTCCCGAGGCGCCGGGCGGAGTCATCGCTGTTGAGCGCGATCAGAAGCGCCGCGCCCAGCTCCCGCGCCCGCGCCAGGTAGGTGACGTGGCCGCGATGCAGGATGTCGAAAACCCCGTTGGTGAAGACGAGCGGGCGCGGCAGAGCGGCGAGCCAGGCCTCCAGGCCGGCCGGCGGGTGGATCTTGGAAACGATGCCGCTAGCCGCCAGCGTGTGCCCTCGGCGCGGCGGGCGGCGCGGGCGGCCGGCAGACCTCGTCCGTCGGCCGGCAATACTCGAACACCTTCACCACCTTGCGCACGCCTCCGGTCGTGCGCGCGAGCTCGGTCGCGTTGCCCGCCTCGCGCTCCGTCACGATGCCCATCAGGTAGACGATGCCGGCCTCGGTCACGACTTTCACGTGCAGGACGTTGAATTCGGCATCCAGGAAGCGCAGCTTCACGTTGGAGGTGATGAGCGAGTCGTTGGTGCGCGCCGTGAGGGAAGAGACGCCGGCGATCTCCAGCTCGTTCGCCACGCTGCGCACGTTCGGCAGGCCCTGGACCATCCTCTCGATCTCGGCGCGGCTCGCCGCATCGGCAACCTCGCCCGTCAGCAGCACCACGCGGTTGAAGGAGGTGACGTTGACGTGGGCGGCTTCGCCGAAGCGCTGGCCGATGCGATCCGCCGCGCGCAGCTCGGTGGCCTCGTCCTCGAGCTGCGCCCCGGCGGTGCGCCGGTCTTCGAGCGCGCTGTAGGCCGCAGCGCCGCCCACGCCGATCACGGCGGCGGCGCAGCCGGCGAGGGATGCGGTGAGCGCGAGGAGCAGGCCCAGCGCGAGCGGGCGGCTCATCGCGCCACGCCGAGCTGGAAGTCGATCGCGTCGCACAGGCAATGCAGCACGAGCAGGTGGACCTCCTGGATGCGCGCCGTGTTCTTGTGCGGCACGCACAGGTGCACGTCCTCGGAACCAAGCAGCGCGGCGGTCTTGCCGCCGCCGTTGCCGGTCAGGGCGATCACGCGCACGCCGAGCTCGTGCGCAACCGAGATCGCCTCGAGCACGTTGGCGGAATTGCCGCTGGTGGAGATGGCGAGGAGCGCGTCCCCGCGCCGCCCGATCGCCCGCACCTGCTTGGCGAACACCTGGCGGTAGTCGTAGTCGTTGGCGATCGACGTGAGCGTCGAGCTGTCGGTCGTCAGCGCGACCGCCGCCAGCGGCGCGCGCTCGACCTCGAAGCGGTTGACGAGCTCCGCGGCGAAGTGCTGGGCGTCGGCCGCCGAGCCGCCGTTGCCGCAGGCCAGCACCTTCGCCCCGGCCTGGAGCGCCTGCGCGAGAAGCGTGCCGGCGCGGGCGATGGGCTCGACGAGGACCGCCGCCGCGGCGAGCTTCAGCTTCGCGCTTTCGGCGAAGTGCCCTGCCGCGCGGGCGGCAAGGCCATGCGGGTCGGCATGTCCCATCGCGGGCGATTCTACCGCGAGGCGCGCGCTATTCGCCGAAGGCGTCGCGGATCCAGCGAACGGTCTCGGGCGCGCCCTCGATCAGGAACACGTCGAAGCGGCAGGGCGCTTCCGGCCGGCGCGCGAGGTAGAGCCGCGCGGCGGCGAGCAGGCGCGAGCGCTTTGCCGCGGTAATGCTCTCCGCGGCGCCGCCGAAGCTGCCCGGGGCGCGCAGGCGGACCTCGGCGAATACCACCGTGGGGCCGTCCTCGGCGATCAGGTCGATCTCCCCCAGCCGGCAGCGCCAGTTGCGCTCGACGAGCCGCAGGCCGGCCGCCCTCAGCAGGCCGGCGCAGAGATCCTCGGCTCGCGCGCCTTGCGTGTTCATGGCAGTCTTAACGCGGATGTCCCGCCCCGCGTTGACCGGCACGCTGTTCGTCGTGGCCACGCCGATCGGAAATTTGTCCGACGCGAGCCCGCGCGCGCTCGAGGTCCTGCGCGGCGCGCACATCGTGGCCTGCGAGGACACGCGCACCACGCGCACGCTGCTCGCGCGGCACGGCATCAGCGCCGCGACCACCGCGCTGCACCAGCACAACGAGAGCGCGGCGGCCGCGAAGCTGGTCGACGCCCTGCGCGCCGGCAAAAGCGTGGCGCTGGTGAGCGACGCCGGCACGCCGGCGCTCTCCGACCCCGGGGCGCTGCTCGTGGCGCAGGCGCACCGGGCAGGGATCCGGGTCAGCCCGATTCCCGGTCCCAGCGCAGCCGCGGCCGCGCTGTCGGCGGCAGGTTTCCCGGCGGGCGCGTTCTTCTTCGCCGGGTTTCTTCCCGCCTCGCCGGCGGCCCGGCGCAAGGCGCTCGGGCGGCTCGACCTGCCGGTTCCGGTCGTGCTCTACGAGGCCCCGCACCGCATCGCCGAAACGCTGGAGGACCTCGCCGCGCGCTTCGGGTCGGCGCGCGAGGTGCTGGTCGGGCGCGAGCTCACGAAGAAGTTCGAGGAAGTCGCGCGCATGCCCCTCGGCGAGACGCGCGCGTGGCTGGCGGCTTCGCCGGAGCGCTGCCGGGGCGAGTTCGTGCTCGTGCTGGCGCCCGGCGAGCCGCGCGAAGGCCCGGCGCTCGACGCGGACATGGTCCTTGCCGTGCTGGCCGAGGCGCTCCCGCCGAGCGAGGCGGCGCGCCTCGCCGCGAAGATCACCGGCGTCGCCAAGCGCGACCTCTATCGCAAGACGCTGCGCGCCCCCAAGTAGAATCGCCCCGATGGACCGGCTGACGATCAAGCGGCCCGACGACTGGCACCTGCACCTTCGCGACGGGCCGGGCATGGCCTCGGTGCTCGCGCACTCCGCGAAGCGCTTCGGCCGGGCCATCGTGATGCCGAACCTGCGCCCGCCGATCGTAACGACGCAGCAGGCGCTGCACTACCGCGAGCGCATTCTCGCCGCGCTGCCCGACGGGGCGGCCTTCGAGCCGCTCATGACGCTCTATCTCACCGACGACACGCCGCCGGAGGAGATCGCGCGCGCGAAGCTCTCGGGCCGGGTGTTCGGCGTGAAGCTCTATCCCGCGGGCGCGACCACGCACTCGGACGCCGGCGTCACGCGTCTCTCGCGCTGCTTCCATGCGCTCGAGCGGATGCAGGACGTCGGGATGCCGCTGCTCGTGCACGGCGAGTCGACCGACCCGGCGATCGACGTGTTCGACCGCGAGAAGGCGTTCCTGGAGGAGACGCTGGGCCCCCTGCTCGAGCGCTTTCCCCGGCTCAAGGTGGTCCTGGAGCACATCACGACGCGCGACGCGGTGCACTTCGTGGAGGTGACCGGCGAGAATGTCGCCGCCACGATCACCGCGCACCACCTGCTGATGAACCGGAACGCGCTCTTCCTCGGCGGCATCCGCCCGCACCACTACTGCCTGCCGGTGCTCAAGCGCGAGGAGCACCGCGAGGCGCTGGTGGAGGCGGCGACATCCGGCAACCCGAAGTTCTTCCTCGGCACCGACAGCGCGCCGCACGCGCGCGGCACGAAGGAGGCGGCGTGCGGCTGCGCGGGCATCTATACCGCGCACGCGGCGATCGAGCTCTACGCCGCCGCCTTCGAGGAGGCGGGCGCGCTCGATCGGCTCGAGGCGTTCGCGAGCGAGTTCGGGCCGCGCTTCTATGGGCTGCCGCCCAGCGGCGACACCATTACCTTGTTGCGAGAATCCTGGCGCGTCCCCGACACGGTCGCCTTCGGCGACGAGGAGCTGGTTCCGCTGCGCGCGGGAGAGCCGATTCCCTGGAAGCTTCGCTAGCGCATCCGGCGTTCGACGCCGTGCGCCCGTGGCTGGGCGCCGGCAAGGACATCGAGCGCCTGAACGCGCTCGCGGAGGCGGCCGGCATCCGCACCGAGAGCGGACGACCGGTGCGCTTCACGCCGCCCGCCGCGCGAGACCCCTACTATGAGGTGAGCGTCTACGAGACGGGACGCGTCGCGACTCGCCCGGACAACCTGCACGACTGGTTCAACGCCCTTGCCTGGCTTGCGTTTCCCCGCACCAAGGCGCGGATCAACGCGATGCACGCGGCCGCGATCTCCGCCGAGCGGGGCCGCCGCGGCCGGCTGCGCGACCTGCTCACCCTTTTCGACGAAGGCGGCGCCATCGTGGCCTGTCACGACGCGCGGTTGAACGGCTTGATCCGCGCGCACGACTGGAAGACGCTGTTCTGGGAGAACCGCCCGGCGGTGCGCGCCTCGATGCGCTTCTGGGTGCTCGGCCACGCGGTGCTCGAGAAGGCGCTCGATCCCTGGCCCGGCATTACGTGCAAGGCGATCTTCGTCCCGCCGCGGGGCGACCCGGACCTGCATGCCGCAGCGTGGCTGCGGAGCCTTCCGCTAGAGGCCACGCCGCGCGAGCTCGCGGCGCTTCCGATCTTCGGCTATCCCGGGTGGCTGCCGGAAAGCGAGCGCGCCGCCTTCTACGAGGATGCGCGCTTTTTCCGCGGTGCAAGGGCGTAAAATGTTGTCCGGGAGTCGGCCAGGCAGCCGCCGTGCCGTCCGCGAGGATGGCAGGGAGGAAAGTCCGGGCTCCGCAGAGCAGGATGCAGGGTAACTCCCTGGCGCGGCGACGCGACGAACAGGGCCACAGAGACGAGTCCCGGGGAACCGCGGCGCAAGCCGTGGCCTTCGGGGGTGAAACGCGGCAACCTCCATCCGGAGCAACACCAAATAGGCAGGCGAAGTGCGAAAGCACGAAAGGCCGGCTCGGCCGAGGCCTGCGGGTAGGTGGCTAAGGGGGTGCGGGAGATTTCCCCTGCATCCCGGAGCTCCGGGGCAACCCGGAGCCTAGAGGAATGGCTGTCGCCCCTGCGGGCTTGCTCGCAGGGGGCACAGAACCCGGCTTACCGGCCGGCTCCCATTTCATTCCTCCCTTGTTTACTCCCCCCTGACGCGGAATAATCGCCGGAGGGGGTGGAGCGGGCCGGTCAGGCCCGTATGCGCGAGATGCAGGACCGTCTCAACCAGAACGACGTCACCAACCGCATCAATGTCGAGGATGCGGCGCGGGTGCGCGACGCCGTGCTCGCGCTCTTCGGCGCGCGCTACCCCGGCGCCGACCTGGCGCCGCTGGCGCGCGGCTTCGCGGACTTCCGGGCCCTGTTCGAGGGCCAGTACCCCGGCTATCTCGCCTGCGACACCCTCTACCACGATGTGCGGCACACGCTGGACATGACGCTCGCCATGGCGCGGCTGATCGATGGCCACGAGCGCATCTGCGCGGCACCCGACCGCCTGGGCCCGCGACGCGCGACGCTCGGCGTGCTGCTCGCGCTGCTGCACGATTCGGGCTACCTCAAGCGCAGCTCGGAGGCAGAGGTGGAGAACGGCGCGGTCTTCACCAAGGTCCATGTGAGCCGCAGCGCCGACTTCATCGCCGGCTACCTGCCCACGATCGGCTTCGCGAGCGAGGC
>Ga0105107_10001880_pt1 | contig 13723 bp, 13 predicted proteins | sample PPLLaktember2015_6_FD_79335 | JGI IMG/M metagenome (GOLD analysis project Ga0105107, IMG submission 79335) | Freshwater sediment microbial communities from Prairie Pothole Lake near Jamestown, North Dakota, USA - PPLs Lake P8 Core (1) Depth... | ecosystem: Environmental > Aquatic > Freshwater >...
GAGGACATCGTCGAGGGGATCCTACGCGTGGCACGGGAGCAGAACGTGACCCAGATTCTCATCGGAAAAGCAAGCCACAGGTTGCCGTTCTCTGCAAGCCTCCTCGACAAGTTAATCGAAAAGAGTGGCGAACTCGATGTTTACGTCGTCGGAGGAGACGAATCGGCGCCTGCATCCCGCCGTCGAATGCAACTCCCCGACATCCAGTCCGGCATCTATCAGTATCTGGTCGCAACCGCCGTCATTCTGGCGGTTTCCCTAGCGCTGTACCCCATGAGGTCAACGCTCGGATACCAGACTGTCTCGCTGATTCTCCTGTTTACGGTCGTTTTGCTGCCCCTCAGGCTCGGTACGGGCCCAGTTCTTTTGGCAGCAGCCCTAAGCGCGATCGTATGGAACTTCTTTTTTATTCCGCCGCAGTTTACTTTCGCGATCGGTCTTCTGCAGGATGTTCTGATGTTCAGCCTCTATTTTGGCGTTGCTGCTGTCACGGGAGTGTTGACCGCACGCATCCGCGCAAGGGAGAAGGCGGTTCGGGTGCGGGAACAACACGCATCGGCACTCTATAGCCTCACTAAGGACCTCTCACTTGCCCGGTCACAGGACGAAGTCGTACGCGCTGCGGTGGACAACATCCGGAAGTACTTCAGCGCGGAAGCCGTGGCGTTCCTAAGTCAGGCCGATGGCGACATCTTCACCGAGGCACATCCGGCTAGCACATTCACAGCAGACCAGAAAGACTTCGGTGTGGCCGCATGGGTCTACTGGAACGAGAAAAAAGCGGGGCGATTTACGGACACGCTACCGTCGGCACGTGCCACATACTTCCCACTCTCGGGTCCTCGTTACCCACTCGGGGTTGTCGGCGTACACCTTCCTACAGACGGGCGGTTGACCATAGAGCAGGAAGCGCTGCTCGAAACCTTCCTGCGGCAAATCTCGTCAGCAATCGAACGGGAACAGCTGCACGATCTCACGCGGAAGACACTTGTAGTTGCAGAGTCGGAGCGGCTCTACAAGACCCTGTTCGATACGCTGTCACACGAATTCCGAACACCGGTCGCAACCATCTTGGGGGCGACAGACCAGCTGCGGGGAGAGCCACAGTTCTCCAGGGGCCTCCATGCGGAGATCTTGACAGATCTGCACGAGGCCGCCAATCGCCTGAACCACCTGGTGCAGAATCTTCTGGACATGACAAGGTTGGAGTCAGGGTTGTTGAAACTCAAGCGGGACTGGTGCGACATCGCTGACCTTGTCGGCACGGCCGTTCGCAAAGTGGAAGATCTCCTTCAACACCACAGGCTCAAAATCGACGTGTCTGAGTCCATGCCCCTCATCCAAGCAGACCAGGGGTTGCTCGAACAGGCCCTGGTCAACATCCTCCACAATGCTGCGGTTCACGCCATCGGTGCTACGGAGATTGCGATCGTCGCATACGTCGAGCAGAACGAATGCATCATCAGCGTGTCTGACAACGGCCAAGGCATACCCCCCGAGGATGTCGACAAAGTCTTCGGAAAATTCTTTCGGAGCCAAGGTACCAAGAGCGGTGGGACCGGTCTTGGACTCTCCATCGCTCGGGGGATCGTTGTCGCACACGGAGGCGCCATCTCCTGCACCAACCGGGCCGAGGGCGGAGCGCAGTTCATCCTACGCCTCCCCATCGACTCGACTCCTCCTTCAGTGGCATTGACATGAGCACACAAACCCATCCAGCAACCGTCCTCGTCATCGATGACGAGGCCCAGATGCGCCGACTTCTCCGACGTATCATCGAACAGGAAGGATATAGGGTGTTGCTGGTCGATACCGGCAGAGATGGGCTTGCGCACGTGGGAACAGACAGGCCTGATGTCGTCGTTCTAGATCTTGGTCTCCCGGATATGGACGGTATGGATGTACTCAAAGAACTTCGGTCCCGGTCCTCGGTTCCCATCCTCATTTTGTCAGTGCGCGAGGCAGAAGAGACGATCGTTCACGCGCTCGATTGCGGAGCCGACGATTACCTCACGAAGCCCTTCCGCACCGGCGAATTGCTCGCCCGAATTCGCGCGCTTCTACGTCATCGGATCTCCGGACAGGAAGATCAGGTGTTTGCATCAGAGGATCTCACCGTCGATTTGTCGGCCCGAACAGTAGCGGTCCGTGGTCAGCCGGTAAAACTCACTCCCACCGAATACACGCTTCTCGCACTGTTCGTGAAAAACGCAGGGAAGGTCCTGACTCACAGCTATGTCCTCCGGGAGATCTGGGGTCCGGCCTACGCCGAGGAAACACAGTACCTCAGGGTCTACGTTGGCCAGCTGCGGAAGAAGATCGAGCGGGATCCCGCAACGCCGCGGATCCTTCTTACTGAATCCGGAGTTGGGTACCGGCTGGCCTGCTAGCGATACCCCAGACCCGGTGTTCGCTTCACTCGTGATGACTCACGAACGATCTCCATCTCAAGTTCAATCTCATCTCGGATCGGAATGTTCTCGATGCCCAAAAGCGGAATCGACGGCTTAAGGATGCGCGCTTGAGCAACAGCTCCTGCATGAACTGCAACCATGCGAAAGTCCCGTTTTTGAAAAAACTCCAGTGCAGGAAGATTGTCATTGGTCGTCACACACCAAAGACGAGAGCACGAATGCTCCCTGGCTTCTTGCAACACCGCTGCGACGAGCGCCGACCCTACCCCTTCCCCCCTTCGAAGACTGTCAAGCGAGACCAACTCGCATGCCGCATTCTCGATTATGTACGTCGCCAGACCTATCGGTCCCGCTTTCTCATCCTCGGCTATGAATCCCGCAAGTGAATGCGGATAGTACACCGTACCATGGACCACAATAGACTCCCCGCTCCATTGATCGCGCACGAATCTACGGACCCACTCGCGATCGCCGTCCTCGATCTGTCGCATCCGAAACCGCATCATTGAGACTCCCATGGCGAAGCCTGACGAAGATGCCGCCTGTTCAAACTCAACCATTGTCCAACGGAACGCTGCCTCAGGTGCGGGCGGCGGTTAGGTAGCAGAATCATATACCCTTTATTCAATCCACCGGGCCACTTTGGAATCCGTGCGAACAATCCCAACTCAACAGCCGAGCATTCACCAACGAATTGATTCCCGGAAGGCGTCTGACTATACAGAAGAAGGATCTTTGGTGCTTTTGGCGCTTAGCACTATGTCCAGACCCCATGCGACCGCTATGCCAACGGCGTTCACGATAAAATCCATGGGATCATAGGTGTTTGCCATGACACCGAATCCATCGAAGGCCTCGAAGAGCTGAACAGACGTGAAAGCCAATGATGCAGCTAGGATTCTTCCGCCTTTCGCTCGTGGTCGGAGGTTTACAAAAAGAAAGTAAAGCGCGAAAGAGACGGACACGTTGCCAGCATAAGCATGCACCATTTCTTGCTGTGTTCCAGTGTAGTGTCGTTTCAGCAAAAGGACTCCGGTTCCCAGCAGGATCAAAACTGTATTGCGAATCTTCGTAGCCACGCGCCGTCTCCTTCGGAAGGTCCTGCGGCCGCGGTTGGGCACATTGCTCACCCGCTGTCAAACAGCCTCGAAAAGCCGGGATAGGGAATGAGCGGCACGATCTCAAAATCGATCAATTTGTGCCGCACGAGAGGAAACGTTCCGAGAAGCGCTTTCGCCTCACTTAGGCTCCCACATTCTAACACCAGCACCACCGCGTGTCGATCAGCACGAAAATACAATTCGCGGATCACACCGGATTGATGAAGTTCCCACACACGCGCCGCTTCTTCTTTGAGCAAATGATCAGTGAACGCCTCTTCGGCGATTCCGGGAACCCCTTTTTCGAGAGCAAGTATTTTCATGACGCTCGTGCTTTCGTGAGGATCCCTTGACTATTCTCCACATGTCGCCACAGTGATGCTCCGAGCTCGTCAAATGCCTCGAAAACCTGATATCTGGTGACCAGTCCCGAGATGCAGTCGTAGTGCTCGGTGGTGGTCAATGCAAGCATATTCCCCCGTTCATCCAATGGAAAGCAACCGAAACCATGACTGAGCCCATCAACTCGTTTCAGTCGCGCGGTTGGGTTATGGAGTGTGATTAGCCGAAACCAACGGTTTGCCCAACCGGAACATGCCCGGTTTCCCCCCGCATCGAAGTTGCGCAGAGCTCATGTTGCCGACTTCCTCGGCCTTAATGCAAAAGCAGAAGCCGCTTTGTCTGCACGAACGAGCCGGCTTCCAACCTGTAGAAGTATACGCCGCTCGTCAAGCCAGGCCTATCGAACTTGACCTCGTGAATCCCCGCGCGCCTACTCTCATTCACCAACGCAGACACTTCTCGGCCGAGCATATCGTAGACTGTCAAGATCACATGGGACTTCATCGGCAACTCAAACTTTATGAACGTGCTCGGGTTGAAGGGATTGGGATAATTCTGGGCCAGGAAGAACTGTTTCGGGATGTGCTGACGATCATTCGGTAATTCATCTTGCGCGACAGCAGCCGGCTGCACAGTTAACAGCTCCGCCGATTTGACTGCGGCGGTCCTGACAAGCACGCTTCCGCTAGCGAGGAGACTCGCACAGTGCTCCGTTCGCACAGTCGTCATGCTGTCGAGGGGGTTGAATACATTCGCTGCTGGGTCGTAGATTTCCGCTGTCGAAGTGAGGTTTCCGCCGCGCCCACCGGCAAGAACTACCCTGCCGTCAGAAAGTTGTGTCGCAGTGTGGTATTGTCGTCCCGCGATTGTCATGGGCCCGGTTGATGTCCATGTTTGAGATGCATTATCGTAGAGCTCGCAGACGTTGGTGCTCAACGACCCTCCGGCAACGAGCACCTTACCCGTCCCGAGCAGCGTCGCTGAGTGTTCCTTTCTTTTCAATCCTGCGGATGAGCAACCATAGGCAAATCGCGATTATTGTGATAACGAGAGTCGACGCACCGAGGCCGATTCGCCGGAAATAGAATTCGTGAATTGCCTCCTCTGCTTCACTTCGCACCGACGCCGCCTGGACAATTCCCTTTTCCACTACCGGGCGGTATCTCGACTCACTAAATGCATGCAGGAGAGTTCTTGTCTCAAGTCGAGCCTGCCGTATGTTGCGCAAACTGAACTTTGCGTCGCCTATTTCCATCCCCTTCTGCTCGGCTTCGTCCACAAGATTGCGTGCCGTCTCTTCCATTGCGATCAGACTGTCCAACAACGAGCGCATTGTCCGTGCAGCCGCAAATCCTCTCACATTGTCCGATTCACTGTGACACGTGCTGCACACAGTTTCTGCCGATACACCCAACATGGAAATCTCCGCGGTGGGAACTTCATGGTTGCCGTGGCAAGTCTCACATTCAGGAAGTTTCTGTTCGTCAAAGACCTTTTTGTGCGGACTTCCCGCAAAGAGTTCAGCGTTGAGCGTGTGGCAGGTTCCGCACACATTGGCAATCGACGTAACTCCGGGAGGAGCAGCGCCATGGTTTCCATGACAGTCATTGCAGGCTGGTGCTGCTTCATCATGCCTCTGGAGCAACGCCACTCCGTGGACACTGTTGGCATACTTCTCAAACTGGTCAGTGGGTATGCCGTATGCTTTCATATACACCGCGTTACTGTGACAAGTGGCACACGTTGCAGGGAGGTTGACAGGATTGACCCGGGATTTTGCATCGGTCGCCCGCAAAATGGCATGACTGCCATGACAACTGACGCACTGGGCAGCTTTGGAATCGCCTTTTGCATTTAGTGCACCATGAACGCTGGTTCTGTATTTGTCAAGCTGATCAACCGGCAGCGACGGATTGAACGTGCGCATGAATGCTGCATTCGAATGACAGCTGGCGCATTTCTTCACAAGATTCAATGGAGAAACGGGTGATGCGGGGGTCTGTACCCGGAGGATGCCGTGGGCGTTGTGGCATGTTACACACTGGATAGCGCTCCCAGCACCCACCCCGGAAAGCTTTCCATGCACACTAGCTTGCAGGTCTTCCCATTGTCGGAGAGGGAGGGAAGAACCAAAGGCCTTCATTCGCATCGTGTCCGAGTGGCAGCGGGCGCACGTGGTCGATATTGCATCCCCCTTGGGGATACCGATGAATCCCGCCGAGGTATCCATGGCCTTCGCCATGTCATTGGTAGTGGGATCGCCTCCGTGGCATCCTGCGCAGGTTACCCCGTGTGCGTAGTGCACATCACGCTTGAAAAGCGAGGGGATCATACCGCCGAGGTCTTCATGACATCTGAGGCATTCGTCTGCTGCCATGCCGGGAGCGGCACCCCATAAGGCGGCAACCAGCGCAACAAGCGCCGGACGGATTAGCCGGTATGCCCTCATAGCACCCATCCAAGAATCGTGAATAATACAATGTAGAGCACTACGAACAGGCCGATGTAGTTGACTACCCTGTTTGTCTCTCCACGCGAGCTCTTCCTGTCCCAAAACGGGACGAACATCCAGAGAAGTCCGGCAATGCCGAACAACATAATGCCGAGTACCTCTCCATCCATGAAGAGCACCTGGGACGGGATGTACTTCAGCGACTGAAACATGAAGAGAAAATACCACTCGGGCCGGATCCCCGCGGGGGCCGACGCAAACGCATCTGCCTTCCTCCCCAATTCAGAAGGAAAGAAAACCGCCAGGATTGCGAGCACATTCAGGACGAGCAGCCAAAGAAGAAGATCGCGCAACAGAAAATTCGGAAAGAACGGCATGACCCGCCGGTTGGGTGCGGCGTCGGAACCGGGGGGTTCGCTCATGCCCTGTCGCTGCACGAGGATGAGATGAATGCCGAGTAGCACGGTAAACAGTCCGGGGAAAACGGCGACGTGAAATCCGAAGAAGCGGGAGAGAGTAGCGCCCGTGACGTCTTCTCCGCCGCGGAGAAAGATCATGAGCGGTTTCCCGATAACGGGGAGGACGCCGGCAATGTCCGTCCCCACCTTTGTGGCAAAGAAGGCGAGCTCATTCCAAGGAAGAAGGTATCCGCTGAAGCCGAACCCCATCCCAAGAAACAGCATTCCCATTCCTGTGAGCCATGTCAATTCGCGTGGCTTGCGATAGGCTTTTTCGAAGAACACACTGAACATATGGATGAAGACAGTCAGCATGAAGAGATTTGCGGCCCACGTGTGGATCGAACGGATGAGCCAGCCGAAGCGCACCTTGGACATGATGAACTGAATGCTTTCCCAAGCTAGCTGCTCGCTTCCCTTGTAGTAGAGCAAGAGCAGGATCCCTGTAATAACCTGGACGATGAAGAGAAACAGAGATACCCCTCCAAAGTAATACCACACGGATCCCCGGTGGAGTGGAACGTACTTCTTCCCGAGGAATTCGACGAGCCCCTGCAGGGGTATGCGTTCGTCAAACCATGCAACCAGTCTCTTCATGAGGGCGCTCATGTCATTGTGGTTATGTGGACCTCTTCTCCTTTCAGAATCACACGGTATTCTTCCAGGGGCCGGGGTGGAGGACCCGATACGTTTCGGCCATTGAGGTCGTATTTGCCGTTGTGGCACGCGCACCAAATCATCCCGAGGTCGCTCTTGTACTGCACTGTGCAATCGAGGTGCGTGCAGACCGCAGAAAAGGCGCGGAGCTGATCAGTGGAGCTCCGCACAAGCAGCACAGGCTTGTTTCCGAATCGAATGATAGTGCCACTGTCTTTGGGAATGTCCGCAAGCCGGCCGGCGTTCACGCTTGTGACTTCCACCTCCGCCTGGCGAGGGGGTTGAAGGTAGGAAAACAACGGATACAACAGCGAGGCCACCCACGTGACAAGCGCACCTCCCAATACATACTTCAGAAAATCCCGCTTCGTGGTCACGTTTGACGTCGATTCAATTCCTGCATTCAAGAGTCTACCCTTTCTTGGTGGATCAGTCATGCAGATCGTTGTGTGCCGCCGCCGGATCTAGGTCCGCCTTCTTCTTGGCGTACCTCAAGGAAATCAACAATAGCACAGTCCCGAGCACCAGAAACGAAACGACGCGATAAGCCGGTTCAAGGCTTACGCTGTCCACGAACGCAACGCGTCCGAGGGTCATCAGAAATGTGAGGAAGGCCATCCAACGGTATTTGCGGCTCTTGAGCAGAATGCTCATGGCGTAGTAGAAGAGCGCCACCACAACCCAGGAGATGCTGACGTATCCTGTCGGCAACGCGTGATACAGGGCGAACGGGAAGATGAAAAACGCGCATGCCAGGTAGGCGTTACGCATCAACTCGGTTTTGAGGGCAAGGCGCTCCTTCTGCCAATTGAGAATCCGCGCGCTCGCCAGCGCTACAATACCAAAGCTTACACTCACAAGATGCACTGTGTCCGCAAGTATGGCGTACGCGATAAGGATGATCACGTAGATGACGAAGTTGGCGATCACGATGAACCGGGATCGAAACCACACCGCCATGGACACCACAAGCAGGCTTTGCCATGCTAACCAGACGAAGTAGTCGGGCCGGTTGAACTCGGCGATCAGGAGAACACTCATTGCCATGTATCCAGCCATTGCATAGAAAAACGTCGAATACCTGCTTCCCTCTTTTCGCCAGAAGAGGATGGCAACACAGAGGAAGAGGGCTGAAGTGGCAGCGTGATACCACACGAGTACTTCCGCATTTCGCAGGCCTGTTATGATGAGATACAGCCCTCCTGCGCCAAGTACATTCACAACACTGTTGGCGATGACAATGATGTTTTCGTCTCCGGTACGCTCCCGGAAGAGGATGCCGGCTGCAAAGATGACAGCGTACAACAATAGTGGAATCGCGTGCCATGGTGAGAAAGGCAGTAGGGTAATCGAGTTGCCAAAGATGGGATTGTTCAGCACCCAGAGTAGATGCGTCAGGTAGGTGAGAACTGTGCCGTACAGAAGGAGTGAGAGCCACCCGCGTTTCCACGCTATGTAAACCGTAGCAGAAGCCAACACAAGGCTCAGCGGAATCACAACCCACACGTCCGCGCCGATCAGTGCAGCTATGAAACCGGCCGTCAGACTGAGCACAACCTGGAACTGCGAATGCGTCCGCAGGGAGATGGTCATCATAACTATGACGGCAAGAAGCAGCGCAACAAGCTCGATGTTCCTATCCGCGATCGGGGGATCCGTGCTGAAGAAATAGAGCCGCAGTGTGGTGAAGTACAACAGTACCAGTGCGCCACCCTGCGCATACCTGGAAATCAGCGGAAGAGAATTCCTCCATCGATGGCCGAGGGCAAATGCTCCACCCGCAAGCAGGTATCCGAAGAGGCTCGGCAGCGCGGAGGGAAAACCTTGATACGGAAACGTCAGAAGGAAGGCAAAACCGATGATGAGGACCGAGATGCCGACTTTGGGAAACCAATTCTCGCCGATCCGGTTCTCGAGCTCCTCCTGACGGTGCTCGGCGTCCTCCAGGGATATTTCGGGTAGGGGTTGTTCGGGCTGGGCCTGTTCGGGCTGATGATCAAGTCCGATCCCAAGTTTACTCTCAATCAATGAAAGGCGGTGTTCCAGATGGGCTAGACGCTCAGAGAGTCCTGCTACTTCCTTTGCTTCTGAGGCTGCGGGCACGGCTCACCTTCGAAAACGATACGGGAAGGAAGAATAGTTCGGAAGAACGTATTGGCAATGCTGTCAATCTACCACACAGAGCAGCGAAATGCAACCACACGGCGAAACGCAATCAGTGCAACATCCAACCGCTAGGGGGCTTGCACGACCGCGATTTCAAATGGGTGAAGCGTTAGCGCCACATCGCTAAACACAAGCCCGCCACCACGCTCCGGCGGCTTGCTTTCTGTCACCGTCAAAACCCTCCCATCCACCAAGTCGCGCCAGCCCGACGCAGGAACCGGTTGGTCGAATCTCATTGATAACGACGCCGCTTCGTCATTCATGTTGTAAAGGACATACTGGTTCGTACCGAAGAGATAGACACCTACCCCACCGGGGCCTATCAGCTGAACCCCGATTTCTTTGATGAAGGCATGACGTATCATTGTGAGGGCCTGTACCGGGAGACGCAAGAGGTCGTAGCTGTTCTCAGGCATATTGAGGATATAGATTGTACCGTTGAGGTACTTCACGCTGAGAAGCACACCAAAATCGTTGTCTTCCCGCACAACTGCAACGGCGCGCGCGTACGGCCAAGTGGTGGTCACGATGCGGGGAAAAACAAACGGTCGGTCCGCCTTGAACACCTGATCATCCCATCCGATGCGGGTCCTGAACGTTGAAGACGACACGCTCCCCTCACTCTCGAGCAAGTTCAACGCATGTCTAAACTCCGTGTTTTGTAGCTGACGGAAGAGGTCCCACGTCATGAATACGTCTCGACCGTTTCGTAGACGCTCAAGCATCTTGTCGGCGACCGACGCATCCCGGAGTGAGTGTTTCGTGAAGATCGCCGTCTGTGCATCTGCCGGGAATTGTCCAACCGGAGCGAGCGGGATTCCCGCCATCCCGAGATATCCGAAAATGTTGTACTCGCCCGCAGAGCCATACGGGAGGTAGATGGGAACACCGCGTGCTGGTCCACTCAACAACCCGGCGACACGGTCGAACTCAGGAAGCATTGACCGGAAATGCGGATAGACGTCGCTGAAGGGTCCGGTGTGGTGCAGATGCCCGCCGGACCAGAGGATGATCTCCGGTGTCTGGGCCAACACTGCCTGCCAGACTTGTGCGACATAGTCGTTGTCCTGACCCTTCATGGTATAGTTGTCCAGCCAGCTGCCGACCCATTTTGCCGGGTCGACGCCGGACCACCACTTCTGGAAGACATACCCGCTGTAGATCGGAATATGTTGATCGTGAGAGGCGCGCGTCCGTGTTTCTATCCCGACTGCCATAGCGTCATATTGCAGTGTCTCTTTAAGCACATCATACCCGTTCTCCCGGTGACCTTCATACCAATTTGGGTATTTGATAATGATTTTGACACCCGGCTTCACCTGCCTCGCGGGTTCAATAATATATTTCTTCGACTTCTCGAGAAGCAGCTTGGTGCGATAGTCGGCCCAGCTGGACTCGCCGCGGCCGGTCGCGCACCGTTCACACGTGCACGTGGTAAAAAGCCAATCATCAAGGATGAAGACATCGAAGAGCTGGGCAAGCGTCCGCGCCCGCCGTTCGAGCGTTGCGAGGTGCTCCGGATTGTTGTAGCAAATAGGGCCCCCAGGGACTGTCGGCACCATGGCACCCCAGACCAACAAGCCCCGGTCGCGAAAGCGCTTGGCAAGTTCGGTCAAGAGCGGAACGTTCCCATCCGCGCTGGTGGGGCATTCCAGGTACACCTTCCCGGCTCGTATTGGAGCAAGGTACTCCATCGTTTCGCGCATCGCGGAAGTGTCCGCCAGGAGTTTCACAATGTCTGGATATGTGAAGTAGATGGAATACTTCAGGTGAGGCCACCCCTTCGCCGTCTGTTGGCTGCTGCTTTGGGGGACCGCGAGAGTGGTACTCAGGAACAACACAAAGCCAAGGGCCAGAAGGCGCGCGACGGAGGTTCTCATGGCCGCGTCTGCTATGATCACCAAGAAGTTCCAGTCCAAGAATACTGACAGGATGTGAGAAATCATTTGGCCCTCCTTGAGAATGGTCCAGTGTCAATGTGGCCAAAAGGTACGCCAGGGCATCTTGAAAGGCAAGCGCCCGAATAGAAACCTTGTGGAGGCAACGAGGGGGGTCCGGTTATTTCACTTTTAACACCACCACTGTGATGTCGTCGCGCAATGGGGCATTCCCACGCCATGCTGCCGCACGTCCCGCGAGATGGGTTATCCCCCCTGAAGAGTGTGAAGGTTTTGCCTCGTAGTCGCTGCCCCACCGATGCCAAATTCCCCGAGGATCCGTGGGCTCCACACAGTATCGGCGTCTCTGGTGCTCAACTCCTTCGACTACAACGAGGATTTCCCACCGCCGGGGAAAAGCTCTGAAAACGGATGGCTGTTCGGGATGGGGTTTCACTACACCTATAAGGGGGGTTCGCAACTGCCTCTCTACGGAAAATTGCGATTCGACTTCTCCCCCAGCGGAACCGAGTATGGTTCAAACGAGGAAACGGGGTTGGGGTTCCGGCGGGACTTCACGGAAACTTCGCACAATTGGTTCCACAGAATCGAATTCGATGCGGGATTTGTGTTTCACGATGCGGGGGGGTCATTCATCGATATCACCCCGTACACCGGGTTCGGCTACCGCTTCTGGCGACGTGAGCTGTCAGACCACAACGAACTGCTCGGCTATGCGGAAGACTACTCATGGAGCTATCTTCCGATCGGTGTGATCGCCGAAATACCCATCGCGAGCAAGTGGTCGATCGGACTGGACGTGGCGTGGCCCCATGAGGGTCACGGGGTTTCAACAGCGAAGCCGGCTTGCAGCAAGTGCTGCATATGCTCTAGGGTGTTGTGTGTAGCCGGAAGATACAGAGCATGCCCGATTGAGGATTGTGTGTTGATTTCGTAAGGTCTTGGGTAACATAAGGAGAAGAAAATGAAAAACGTGTGGCTACCGCTCATCCTGGGAGCTGTGGGGAGCTTTCTGCTGCTCAAGCATATGCGCAAGCATCCACTCTCGGTGCGCCTCGCAGGGGGGGACCCGAAAGACCCTGCCGAAAAAAACTTTGGTGCCTTTCCGGTTGACATCCCGGAAGATCAATTTGATGATTTCTTTCTGTAACCGTCCCTCCCACCGACTGTGTGTTTGCGCGCTGAGTCATCGCTTCATTTGGTCAGAACCAGTCTCCTGATGAGACGGTACGACTGCGTCCCCTCTAATGTATTCTGTGGATCTGCCGTCATTCGATAGTAGTATACCCCGGTAGACATCCTCGAGGCGTTGAACTCCATACCATGGGTACCAGGGTGTTTTAACCCTTGATCAAAGATCCCAATGCACCTCCCCAGTACATCAAAGAATGTGAAGTGGATACGGGAAGCCACAGGGATTGTGTATTCGACCCTGGTCGAAGAGTTGAATGGATTGGGATAATTTTGCGATAGCAGGAATCCTGAAGGCAATTCCCGGGTACTCTCCTTACTGATGCCCGTTAGTTGTTGGTCCACATTCCATACCGATACCAGGCCGTTGCCGCCGAGCGCGATTTGCGTTCCCTCGGGTGACCATGCCAGAGATCGGTTGCTTGTCCCTACCGTGTCCCTTGGAAAAGGAATTACGGCGACTGGTAACTTGGATTTGATGTCATATGAAGCCGGGGAGGGAAAACATCTGCGCTCTACAGGGGGTTAGCCCCTCATATTCCGTCGTACAGCCTTTCCAGAAGTCTTCGCGCAGTCTCAACATCCTTCACCTGAACATAGAGGTCAAAACCTTGCGGCATTCCTGTGCCGGCGATGTCGGAGCCCTGGAGAATCGATTCAATATCGTTGCTCTGAAGGAAAGCCTGGCCGGCTTCCGCAAGAGCCCGGCTCGGAAAGTTCTTGGCGAGAACGGTGGACCCTTGTGAATGTTTGCTCATGTCTTCTCCCTTTTCAACTCCTGGCTACCCGGCGATCGGCGGGTTCCATCACAAGCTCCGAGACAGATCCCCCTCCCCTGCCCTCTCTCCACTCAGAACGTATGCAGATATTGCCGCATTGTCAAACGGACGCATAAAACCCCGAAGGGAATTTTGTCCAGACAGGAAAAATTCAACTGGCTGTATCGCAAGATCTGCATCTACCCCCACAGCGGCCCCTTTGGGTGCGGTATATTCCACATATTCAGACAAAATCGGAAATTCAAGAATTTTTCCCTTGACAACCC
>Ga0105107_10001881_pt1 | contig 13720 bp, 8 predicted proteins | sample PPLLaktember2015_6_FD_79335 | JGI IMG/M metagenome (GOLD analysis project Ga0105107, IMG submission 79335) | Freshwater sediment microbial communities from Prairie Pothole Lake near Jamestown, North Dakota, USA - PPLs Lake P8 Core (1) Depth... | ecosystem: Environmental > Aquatic > Freshwater >...
CTGCCGGACTTCCGGTGGGAAGGCGATGCGGACAGCCGTGAGTCCGGAGACCGGCCCGTCAGACAGCGCCAGTCGCGGCGGGCGACCGGGAGTGCAGGGCCAGCGCCCTTCCCTCTCGATACCCCTTCGCGACCGGTGAAAGCCTCGATTCACCGCTCGGGAAGGAGCACGGATGAATGCCCTGATACTGCTTGCCGCTGCCACCGGCAGCCCCGCCCTCGAACCCGTCGTCGTTACCGCCACGCGAACTGAACTGCCCGCCGGGGACGTGCTCGCAAGCGTGGAGCTGGTTCCGGGCGACCACCTGGCGATGCGACCGGCCGCCGACCTCGGCGATGCGTTGCGCCTCGTGCCCGGCGTCGAGGTCGCACGCCTCGGCGGTCCCGGTCAGCAGACTTCCGTTTTCGTACGCGGCACGGAATCGAACCACGTGCTCGTGCTGATGGACGGCCTGCGCATCAATCCCGGCACGATCGGCACCGCCGCGCTCCAGAACGTCGCGCCGGATTTCGTCGAGCGTGTCGAAGTCGTCAAGGGCCCGCGTTCCACGCTGTACGGCTCGGATGCAATCGGCGGCGTGATCAACATCATCACGCGCCGGCCGGACGACGGCGCCAGCGTGCAGGCGGGTTACGGAAGCTTCGACACGAAGAGCGCGAACTTCACGGCGGGTTTCGGCGGCGAGCAGGCTGGCGCGACGCTGGCTGCCTCGTGGCAGGAAAGCGAGGGGTTCCCGACGCGCGTCGGCGACACGGAGGATCGCGGCTATGAAAACACGTCCTTCACGGCCGCCGCTCATGCCGGCGTCGGCCCGGTGACGCTGGGCCTGCGCGCCTGGTACGCCGCCGGCACTTCCGAGTACTCGGACTTCTTCGTCCTGCCGGTGGACCAGGACTTCGCTAACTCCGCCCTCGCGCTGACGGCGGACTTCGAAGCGACGGAGGCCTGGTCCTCGCGCCTGATGCTGGCGCACGCGGTCGATGACCTGGAACAGAACCAGTCGGCGGACTTTCTCGACACGAACCGCAACACCGCGGACTGGCAGAACGACTTTGCGCTGTCCGGGCGGAATACGCTCACCGCAGGCATCCTGTGGCAGGACGAGGAAGCCGAGGCCGAGTCGTTCGGGGCCCCGTACGCCGCCGATACGACGACGACCCAGTTCTATCTGCAGGACCAGGCGACCGTCGGCGCGCACCGGCTCCTGGTCGGCGCCGCGTATACCGACCACGAGACCTTCGGGGGCCATTCGACCTGGAACGCGGAATACGGCTTGGCCATCGCCGAAGGCGGCCTCGTCACCGCGTCGGCGGGTACCGGTTTCCGCGCGCCGGACGCGACTGACCTCTACGGCTTCGGGGGCAATCCAGGCCTCGATCCCGAGGAGTCGCAGAGCCTCGAGCTCTCCTGGCGACAGGCGATCGGCGATCGGCAGTCCATTTCGCTGTCGGTGTTCCGCAACGACATCGACGAAATGATCGAGTTCGTGGTGACCGACCCGGATACCTTCGACGGCGAGAACCGCAACGTCGCAAAGGCGCGAATCGAAGGGCTCGAGGCGGCCTGGCGCTACGAGGACGAGGACTGGGCGGCCAGCGCCACGGCGACGTTCCAGGACCCCCGCGACCGCACGACGGACGACCGCCTGCTACGGCGCGCGCGCGAGAACTACACGGCAGCCCTCTCGCGCCGTTTCGGCGCCCACGAGATCGGCTTGGACGTCCTCTATGCCGGCGAGCGTCGCGACTTCGGCTTCCCCAGCCAGACGGTGCTGCCCGCCTACTGGCTCGCAAACCTGCAGGCGAAGATCGCGCTGGGCGAACGCTTTACATTGGTCGCGCGAGCGGAGAACCTGTTCGACGAGGATTACGAACTGGCAAGCGGGTACGACACGATGGGCCAGAGCTTCTTCGGCGCTGTCCGCTACGAGTTCCGCTGAGGGGCGCGTGGGCAATCGGCTGTCAAAGATCTACACGCGAACGGGCGACGACGGCACGACCGGTCTCGGCGACGGCAGCCGCGTGCCGAAAGACGATCCGCGGGTCGAGGCCTACGGTTGCGTGGACGAAGCGAACAGCGCGCTCGGCGTGCTGCTCGCCGTGCCCGGCCTGCCGGCCGGCGTGGCGGCGCTCCTGACTCGCGTGCAGCACGAGCTCTTCGATCTCGGCGGCGAGCTGTGCATCCCCGGCCACCGCGCGATCGGGGCGGCCCAGGTGCAGGCGCTCGAAGACGCGCTCGATGCCTTCAACGATCGCCTGCCCCCGCTCAAGGAGTTCATCCTGCCGGGCGGCGGTCCCGCGGCCGCGGCCTGCCACCTCGCGCGCGCGATCTGCCGGCGCGCGGAACGGCGCACCTGGACACTGGCGCGCGCGCAGGCCGTTGCGCCCGAGCCGCTGCAATATTTGAACCGGCTGTCCGATCTCCTGTTCGTGCTCGCCCGGGTGCTGGCGCGCCACGAGAACGGCAGCGAAGTCCTCTGGAAACACGATCGCCGGGGCGACCCGGAAGCCTAGAAACGGAAATAAGAAATAAAGGGGACGCTCACCTTTATCGGAATGGCGGTGCCAATGATTGCGGCCGTCAGCGATAAAGGTGAGCGTCCCCTTAATTTCCCCTTTATTTCCGTTTCGCGCGCGCCTCGTCGAGGCGCGCGCAGACGTCCGCGGCGCCCTCCGCGATGCGCGAGCTCGGCCGCGCCAGCAGGTCTCCATTGGACTGGTAGAGATTGCCGCGGGCGACCGCCGCGAGCGTCCCGAAGCGCGCCCAGTACGGCGCTGGCTCATCGGTGTCCGTCGAGAGGATGACCTCCGGTGCGCGTGCGAGGACCGACTCGAGGTCCACGGGCAGCGCCTGCGCGTCGGCATCGGCGAACACGTTTTCGCCACCGCACAGTCCCAGGATCTCAGTGATGAGATGTGGCCCGCCCACGGTGTAGAGCGGCACGTCGTCGATCTGCACGAACACGCGCACCGTCGGCCGGCCGCGATAGCGCTCGCGAAGCGCCGCGATGCGCGTGCGATAGTCCTGTGCCGCCCGCTCCGCAACCTGTTGCGTGCCGGCGAGCACGCCGAGCGCGACGATGCCGGCCGCGATGTCGTCGAGCCTGCGCGTCGGGATGCTGACGACGCGGATTCCCAGGCCTTCGAGGCGTTCGGCGACGCCTGCCGGCGTGCCGGTCTCCCAGACGACCGCAACGGTCGGCGCCAGCGCGACGATCGACTCGTAATCGAGCCGGAATGCGTCGCCGATCTGCGGCAGGGTCCTGGCTGCGTCGGGATAGTCGCTGTATGCGCTGACGGCCACGACCTGGTCTGCGGCCCCGGCGGCGAACAGCATCTCGGTCAGGTTCGGCGCCACGCTGACGATACGTTCGCGCGCCGGTGCGGCCTGCTCCCGCGCGCAGGCAGCGAGCAGGCCGAGGGCGACCGCGAGGCACGCGACGCGCAGGCCGCTCAGGCAAGCACCTCGCGCCGGAAAGCGGCGCCGCGGCCGCGAATGGCACTCTCGAGCCGCTGCCAGTCGAACGCCGGACCCGGGTCGGTCTTGCGCCCAGGCGCAATGTCGCTGTGGCCGGCAATCCAGCCCTCGGCCAGCGAGGGATAGGCGCGCTGCAGGGCGGCGACGAGTTCCGCGAGCGACTCGTACTGCCGGTCGTCATAGGGCACGTCGTCCGCGCCCTCCAGCTCGATGCCGATCGAGAAGTCGTTGCAGGCGTCGCGGCCACGCCAGTGCGAGGTCCCCGCATGCCAGGCGCGCTCGTCGAAGGGCACGTACTGCGTGAGCGCGCCGTCCCGCGCAATCAGCACGTGGGAAGAGACGCGCAGGTGCTGGATGGTCGCGAAATAGGGATCCTGGTCCGGAGGCAGCGTGTTCATGAACAACCGCTCGATCCAGGGTCCGCCGAAGCGGCCGGGCGGCAGGCTGATGCCGTGCACGACGATGAGCGCCGGCGACAGGCCGCCAGGCCGCGCATCGCAGTTCGGCGTGGGAGCCGTGCGCGCGCCGGCGACGAGGCCCATGGCGACAGTGAGCAAGGACATGACGAGAGCTTAGCCCGCGCCATCGGGCGCTTCCAATCGCATACACTCGCCGCGTGAAGGCAGGCCCGAAAAACGCCGAGATCGCGGCCCGCGACCTCGCGGTCGTCTGGCATCCCTGCACGCAGATGCAGGACCACGAGCGACTGCCGCTGGTGCCGATCGCCCGCGGCCAGGGCGTGTGGCTCTATGACTTCGAGGGCCGGCGCTATCTCGACGCGATCAGCTCCTGGTGGGTGAACCTGTTCGGCCATTCCAATCCGCGCATCAACGCGGCGCTGAAGGCGCAGGTCGAACGCCTCGAGCACGTGCTGATCGCCGGTTTCACGCACCAGCCCGTGCTGGAGCTATCCGAATCGCTCGTCCGCATCGTGCCCGCCGGCCTGACGCGCTGCTTCTACGCCGACAACGGCTCGGCGGCGATCGAAGTCGCCGTCAAGATGAGCTTCCACTACTGGCAGAACGTCGGGCGGCCGGACAAGCATCGTTTCGTGACGCTGTCGAACAGCTATCACGGCGAGACGCTCGGCGCGCTCGCCGTCGGCGACGTCGAGCTGTACAAGCAGGTCTACAAGCCGCTGCTCATGGACGTGATCACCGTCCCCTCGCCCGACTGCCACGCGCGCGAGCCGGGAGAGAGCTGGGAATCCCACAGCCGCAGGATGTTCGCCGCGATGGAGGCGACGCTCGCGCGGCACGCGGACGAAGTGGCTGCGGTCATCGTCGAGCCGCTCGTGCAATGCGCCGGCAGCATGCGCATGTATCACCCGGCGTACCTGACGCTGCTGCGCGAGGCCTGCGACCGCCACGGCGTGCTGCTCATCGCGGACGAGATCGCGGTCGGCTTCGGGAGGACGGGCACGCTGTTCGCCTGCGAACAGGCCGGCATCCGGCCGGACTTTCTGTGCCTGTCGAAGGGGCTCACCGGCGGCTACCTGCCGCTCTCCGTCGTGGTCACGACCGAACCCGTCTACCAGGCATTCTACGACGACTACCTGAAGCTCACGGCCTTCCTGCATTCGCACAGTTACACCGGCAACCCCATCGCCTGCGCGGCCGCGCTCGCGACGCTCGCGATCTTCCGCGACGACGACGTCATTGCGGCCAACCGCGCGCTCGCCCGCCGCATCGGCGAGGCGCTCGCGCCGCTCGCGGACCACCCGCACGTCGCCGAGGTGCGTCAGACCGGGATGATCGCGGCCGTCGAGTTCGTGAAAGACCGCGTGCGCGGCGAGCGCTACGACTGGCGCGAGCGGCGCGGGCTGCGCGCGTACGAGTACGCACTCGGCCAGGGCGCCCTGTTGCGCCCGATCGGCAACGTGATCTACCTGATGCCGCCCTACGTCATCCAGCCGGAGGAAATTGACTGGCTGGCCGGCGTCGCGCGCGGCGCCCTGGACGCGGCATGCGCCTGATCCGCGTGCACGTGGAGGGCATGCTCAGCCCAGGCGCCCAGGTGCGCCTCGAGGCGGCGGCCGCCGCCCACGTGACGCGCGTGCTGCGACTCGGCGTCGGCGATGCCGTGACCCTGTTCAACGGCGACGGAGCGGATTACCCGGCGCGGATCTCGGCCCTCGGGCGCGGCACGGTCGGGGTCGAGGTCGCGGGGCGTACCGCCGCGCGTGCGGAGTCGCCGCTTGCAGTGACGCTGGTGCAGGGCATCGCACGCACCGAGCGCATGGACCTCGTGCTGCAGAAGGCGACCGAGCTCGGTGTCGCGGCGATCCTGCCGGTCGTGACGGCGCGAAGTGTCGTCCGGCTCGACGCCGCGGGCGGCGCCCGCAAGCTCGGGCACTGGCGCGGCATCGCCATTGCGGCCTGCGAGCAGTGCGGGCGCGCACGCGTGCCGGTGGTCGCAGAGCCGATCACGCTCGCGGCACACCTCGCGGCACCGACGCGCGCGGCGCGGCGCCTGCTCCTCGCGCCGGAATCGGAAACGTCGCTCGCGGCGGAGGCAGCCGGAGCCGGCTCCATCGAGCTGCTGGTCGGGCCGGAGGGCGGTCTCGACGACGGCGAGCAGCAAGCGGCACTCGCGGCAGGATATCGCGCCTGCCGGCTGGGACCGCGAATCCTGCGCAGCGAGACCGCAGCCATCGCCGCGCTGGCGGTGCTGCAGGCGACAGCGGGAGATCTCTAGGAGGGCCGCGTGAATCGGGGACGTTCCCCGAATTCCGCGACGGAAATCGGGGAAGAAATCGGGGAACGTCCCCAATTCACGCGGCGGTGACGGTGGTCTCGTCGGAGATCATCTCTTCGAGACGTTCGAGGTCGGGGACGAGCGGCAGCTCGTTGACCATGCGCACCTGGCACAGCACCGGCGAGCGCTCCGGAAAGGCGCGCGAATTGTCGGCCGCGATCACCTGGGGGCTCACGCGCACCAGCTGCGGGAACCCCTGGGTAGCGATGCCGAAATGCCCGGCCGGCAGCTTCTGGCCGAGGCAGGTGAAGATCACGATGCGCGTGCGGCCGCCGATCACGGGAATACGCTTGCCGCAGGCGCCTTCGAAGGACACGACCGGCACGCCGCGCCCGTTCCAGGACTGGATGCCGAGGTACCAGGGCGGCGCGCCCGGCATCTCCTGCAGCGGCTGGAAGCTCGTGACCTCGGCGACACAGGCGCGCGGCACCAGCAGGCGCTCGTCGAGCAGCGGCACCAGCAGGCCGTAGAGTTCCTGCTCTTCGCTCACGTCGCCGCCCGCCGCACCAGCGGCTCGATCGCCTGCAGGAGCTGGCCTTCCTGGTAGGGCTTGCCGAGGTATTCATTGACGCCGAGCTCGATCGCCCGCGCGCGATGCTTCTCGCCGACGCGCGAGGTGATCATGACGATGGGCACGTCCTTGAGCCTCGCATCGTTCCGCACATGCGAGGCCACCTCGTAACCGTCCATGCGCGGCATCTCGATGTCGAGCAGGATCACGTCGGGCACCTCGTCCTGCAGCACGGAGACGGCCTCGAGCCCGTCCTTGGCGGTGACCACCCGCATGCCGTTGCGCTCCAGCAGCCGCTGGGTCACGCGGCGCACCGTGATCGAGTCGTCGACGACCAGCGCGAAGATACGTCGGTCCGCCTGCGACGGCGTGAGCGGAACGTGGGTTTCCGATGCCGGCTTGTGCCGCCACTCCGAGCGCACCAGCGCGCCGACGTCGAGGATGATGCAAATGCGCCCGTCAACGAGGATGGTCGCTCCCGAAATGCCGCGGAAACCCGAAATCTGCGGGCCGACAGTCTTCACGACGATCTCGCGGCTGCCGATCAGTTCGTCGGTCACGATCGCCGTCGAGTGCTCGCCCGCGCGCACAAGGATCACGGGAACCGCCACGTCATGCTCCGGCGTCGACGCCGCGGTCCCGCCGACGAAGGACGCGAGGTGCTGGAAGCGGTACTTCTGCCCGCCGTACTCGAAGCTCGCCGCCTCCTCCGCGAGATGACGCAGCACTTCCGAGCGCGGCACCCGCACGACGCCCTCTACGGTCGGCAGCGGCAATGCATAGAGCTCGTCGCCCACGCGCGTCACCAGGGCCTGGCTGATCGCGAGCGTGAACGGCAGGCGTACCGTAAATCTGGTGCCCTTGCCGGCCCAGGTCTCCGTGTAGAGCGAGCCGCCGAGCTTCTTGATCTCGGTCGCGACGACGTCCATGCCGACGCCGCGGCCCGCCGACTGCGTGACCTTGCCGGCGGTCGAGAAACCCGGCTCGAGGATCAGCTGCAGCGCCTGCTCATCCGACAGCTCCTGCTTCGGCGTGATGAGGCCGAGCGCGACCGCCCGGTCGCGCACCAGCTTGAGGTTCACGCCCGCGCCGTCATCGGCGACCGTGATGACCACCTCGGAGCCCTCGCGCTTCAGCGTCACGTCGATGACGCCGGTCTCGTCCTTGCCGGCGGCGACGCGCGCCGCAGGCAGCTCGATGCCGTGCACGATCGCGTTGCGGAGCATGTGCTCGAACGGCGCGAGCATGCGCTCGAGCACCTGCCGGTCGAGCTCGCCGGCGGCGCCGCCGATCCGCACCTCGACCTTCTTGCCGGTCTCGGCCGCCGCCTGGCGCGCGATGCGCGTCAGGCGCTGCACGTGGCGCTGGAACGGCACCATGCGCGTGCGCATGAGGCCGCCCTGCAGCTCGGAGACGATCCGGCCCTGCTGGCCCAGCAGGTTCTGCACCTCGCGCGTCTGGGTGGCGAGCAGACCCTGCAGGCTCGCGACGTCGGAGGAGGTTTCCCCCAGCCCCCGCGAGTACTGCTGGATCGAGGAGTAGCGGTCGAGCTCGAGCGGATCGAAATCGTCGCGCCGGGCGCCCGAATCCACGTGGCGGTGCAGGATCTGCGCCTCGGTCTCGATCTCGAGCTTGCGCAGCTGGTCCTTGAGGCGTTGCACCACGCGGCCGAGCTCGGCGAGGTTGAAATCGATCGACGACACCTGCTGCTCCAGCCGCGCGCGGTAGATGCTGACCTCGCCGGCGACGTTCAGCATGCTGTCGAGCAGGTCGGCGTCCACGCGCGCGACTTCCGAGCGGTCGGCGCTCGCGTCGCGCACGGGCGGTCCCGCGGGCGCCGGCGTCGCCGGGCGTTCCTCAGGTTCGGGCGCCTCGGCGGGTGCTTCCGGCGCCGGCTCGGCGGCGGTCATTGCTGCAGCGGGCTCCGCTGGCGGCGGCGCGACCACTGGCGCGGGCTCCGCCGCGGGTACCGCGGCTGCCGGCGCGGCCACAGCCGCACCGCCCTTCGCCACCAGCCGGATCCTCGTCACCAGATCGCGCGCCGGAGCGACCGGCCGCCCGGCTCCGACGAAATCGCGCATGCGCGAGAGCTCGTCCAGGCTCGCCTGCACGACTTCGAGCAGCCGGTCGTCGAGTCCGATCGCCTCGTCGCCGAGGCGGATCACCAGCGACTCGAGCTCGTGGCTCAGGTCGCCCATGGCCGAAATCCCCGCCATGCGCGCGCCGCCCTTCAGCGTATGCAGCACGCGCTTCAATTCGGTCACGTACTCACGGTTGCCGCGCTCGAGCCTGAGCGAGCCGACTGCGCTATCCGCGGATTCGAGCAGCTCGGTCGCCTCCTCGCTGAAGATCGAAGCGACTTCCGGGTCGTAGTCGTTGCCCGGGGCCTCGGGCTCCGGCGCCGCAGCGGCTTCCGGCGCGTGCGCGGAAGCGGGCGGCGCGGGGGTCTCGGCCGGCGCCAGGTAGGGCGGACGCCCTTCGATGCCCGTCGCTGTCGGCGGCTTCGGCAGCAGGCCATGGATGTCGCGCTCTAGCGCGACTGCGGAATGCCCGGTGAGCAGCGCGTCGAACGAAAGGCGCGGCGGTGCCTCCGGCGGCGGTGCAACGGGCGGTGGCAGCGGCGGCGGCGCGGGCGCTATTTCCTGGGATACCGCCATCTGGGGCGGCTCTTCCGCGAGCCGCTTCTCGAGCGCCGCGTCCTGCTGCTCGACGCGCCTCACCAGGCGTTCGAGGTTGGTGAAATGGCCGGTGTCTTCGTGTACGGCCGCGAGCACGTCCTCGAAGCCCACGACGCAGTCAGCGAGCACGGCGAGCCCTGCCTCGTCGAAGGGCCGGTCGTGGTCGAACATGCGCCGCAGCCACTTGTGCAGCGGCTCGGCGAGGCGGACGCTGTGGCGGATACCCGCCGTGCGCGACGCCCCACGCAGCGTGTGGCAGGCGCGGTAGAGATCCTCGGTTACCGTGTGCGTGCCCACCGCGAGCCAGGCGTGCCGCAGGTAAGTGCGGATCACCTCGAGGTGGCTCTGCACCTCCTTCTGATAGATCTCCTGCAGCGAGGAATCGCCGCCCTCGGCATAAGCCGCGGGCCGGCCCAGCCACGGGTCATCAGCGGGCGGCTCCGGCTCGGGCGTTTGCTCGGGCACCAGCTCCGTCGCCGTGACCGGCGCCTGCGGCGATTTCAGGTCGGCGAGGTCGATGCGTTCGGTCTCTGCGAACACGCCCGGCTGCTTCAGCACGAGCGTGGGTTCCTGCGTGGGCGCCGTCGCTGCAGACTTCGCGGCAGGAGCGGACGGGCCGGCGGCATGGGATTCGAGGCGCGCGGCGAGCTCCGCGAGGCCCGCGACCTCGCTCCCCCGGCCCTCCAGCTCACCGACCAGCCCCGGCAGCACGGCGACCGACTCCTTGAGCGTCGCGAGCATCGGGCCCGAGCGATCGAGCGTTCCGTCGATGACCCGGTTCAGCAGGTTCTCGACCGACCAGGCAAAGTCGCCGATGCGCCGGGCACCGACGACGCGCCCCGAACCCTTCAGGGTGTGGAAGGCACGGCGAACCCGCGTCAGCGACTCGCGATCCGACGGGTTCTCCGCCCAGAGCGGGAACAGACGGCCGATCGTCGCAATTTCCTCGCCGGCCTCCTCGATGAAGAGTGCGAGCAGCTCCGGATCAACCGCCGGTCGCAGCCCGGTCGCGTCGCGTTCGGGCCGCGCGGCAGGCGGCTGCGGCACCGGCCGGGGTTCCGTCACGCGCGCAGCCGCACCGGGTGCCGCAGCGCGCAGGCCGTCGAGCGCGACCAGGCAGCGCTCGGCGTTGTCGAGCATGTACCAGGGATCGCCGCGGCCCGCCTGCAGCGTTTCCATGTAGTACTCGATGCCGACGATCGCGTCCGCGAGGCGGTCGATGTACTCGTCGTTGCGCGACAAGCTGCCCGGGCCCAGCAGCGTCGACACGTGATCGCCGATGCGGCGCATCACCTCCATCGCGCGATTGCGGCCGAGCAGCAGCAGGCCCGCGGTGATGCCGCGGGCGAGCGCAGGCGCCGCGTCGAGCCCGGCCGGCTCCGCGGTCGGGTCGAGCGACTGCCCGAGCAGTTCCTTGATGCGTGCGAGATTCACGATGCACTCGCGCAGCACTGTCTCCGTGACCTGGCGGAAGTCCGGGTCCGTCTCCACCCCCGGCGCGGGCGCACCCGGGGGCATGATGAGGCGCACGAGCGCGTCGTCGAGGCCGTCCTCCACGCCGATCAGCGTCGCGGCGATCTCGATGAGCGTCTCCTGCTCGGCAGGCGCACGGCGCGCGATGATGTCGGCGAGGCGCGACAGCTCGCCCTGCACCTGCTCGCGCACCGACCCGAGGCCCAGCACCGCGAGCGTGTCGCCGATCTTCTTGAGCAGTTCGACCTGCGGCGCGAGTTCCTCCGGCGGCCCTCCCTTGCGGGTATAGATATCGAGCGCGTCCTTGACGCGGCCGAGATCTTCCTTGATCGCTGCTGCCACGGTGCGCATCAGGCGCACGGATGGCGCGGACAGCGACTCGCGCTCCTGCTCGACCGACTCGTCGACCGGCAGCAGCTCGCCGAGGCGGAACGAGCTCTTCACCGCGTCGATGCGCACGCCGCTCGCCGTAGCCCGCGCGACGTAGAAGAGCAGGTTGTTCAGCAGCTCGATCGGCGGCGCGCCGGCATAGGCCTGCTCGCCCTCCGTGTAGAGGCGCTTCAGCTCCCGATCCGCATGGCCGAGCAGGCGCTTTATGGTCACGCTGGACTCGAGCCCGCCGGCCCGCAGCGCATCGAGGAGCGCACCGGTCACCCACCAGAGCTGGTAGAGCGGCGCCGTCGTCGCCACCGACTCCATGTGGTTCGCGACCTCGGCGAGCGCCAGCAGGCTGCGGTCGTCGCCATCGCCGCGGATGAGCCCGAGCAGGCCGGCCTGGAACCTGGGCCGCAGGCGTCGCGCCCACTGCATCACCGTCAGCCTCGTCTCCGGTGCGCCGGCACCCGGCGCGGCCGGCGCCTTCTCGGAACTCAGGTTGAGCGACAGCAGGGTGCCTTCGGAAAGCAGCGGCGCGCCGCGCACCGCGCGCAGGTCGTTGAGGAGCGGCAAGAGCACGAGCGCGAGGTCGCGCCCGCCGCCCAGCACGCGCTCGAGGTAGGTCGGAAGCTGCACGCTCGCGCGCATCAGCGCATCCAGGCCATCCACGAACTGGCGCGCGTCAGTCTCGCTGCCGGCGAGCCAGCGGGAGGTCTGCTCCATTTCCTCGGCAAGCAGCGCCGCACCGTAGACCTCGACGACGCGCAGCACGCCGCGCGCCCCGCGCATGAGCTCTGCGGCCTTGGCCGCGTGCGTCTTGTCGGCAGGCGTCTCGGCCGCAGCCTCGAGCGCGATGCGCACGTCGTTCAGCGTCGCGGACAACTCGCGCGCGACGAGGTGCAGTGCCTGCTCGTTGACCGAGGGAAAGCCAGCCATGGCTCAGGAATTCCTAGCCCGCGCCGCTCGCGGCGCGCCGCGTCTCCGCGTTCTCCGCGGCGGCGGGCGCCGGTGCAGGCTTGATCTTGCGCCCGACCGCCGCCGGCAGCAGCTGCGGCAGGCGGAATCCCGCCGCCGACTTGCGCAGCTGCGCGGACATTTCGGCGAGCCGCCCGATGGCCGTGGAGGTCGCGCTGGTGTTGTCGGCGGTCTGCTGGCTGATCTCGCGCAGCACCTGCATGGTGCGCGAGATGTGCGAAGACGTCGCTGCCTGCTGCCGCGCGCTCGCCGAGATGTTCTGCACCAGCTGGGCGATCTGGTTGGAGACGCCCTCGATCTCGCCGAGCGCAGCGCCCGCGTTCTCCGCAAGCAGCGCGCCGCCGACCACGTCGGTCGTGGTGCGCTCCATCGAGACGACGGCCTCGTTGGTGTCGGACTGGATGGTGCGTACCAGGACCTCGATCTGGCGCGTCGCGTGGCCCGCACGCTCGGCGAGCCGCTGCACCTCGTCGGCGACGACGGCAAAGCCGCGGCCCGATTCGCCGGCCATCGAGGCCTGGATGGAGGCATTGAGAGCGAGGATGTTGGTCTGCTCGGCGATGTCGTTGATCAGCTCGACGATGTTGCCGATTTCCTGCGAGCTCTCGCCGAGGCGCTTGATGCGCTTCGACGTGTCCTGGATGTTCTCGCGGATCGCGTTCATCCCGTCGATCGTGCGGCGCACCGCGTCGCCGCCCTTGTGGGCGACGTCCACCGCGTGCCGCGCGACGTCGGCCGAGCGCTCGGCATTGCCCGAGACTTCCTCGATCGACGCAGCCATCGCTCCGACGGCGTCGGTCGCGGCGGCCACCTGCCGCGACTGCGCGACGCTCGCCTTGGCGAGATGGCCCGCCGCCGCCTGCGTCTGCCGCGCCGCCTGGTCGAGCTGCATGGCCGTGTCGTTGATCGTCGCGACCAGCTCGCGGAGCGCCTCGATCGCGTAGTTGATCGAATCCGCGATCGCGCCCGTGATGTCGTCGGTGACCGTCGCCTGCACGGTCAGGTCGCCCGAGGCGAGGCTGGACATCTCGTCGAGGAGCCGCAGGATCGCGTCCTGGTTGCGGCGGTTGCGCTCGGATTCGAGGCTGGCGATCCGTCGCATGCCTGCCTGGGAGGCCCAGGCCCACAGCGCGCCGGCGAAGCACAATGCGGCAATGGCGATCGCGGCCAGAGCGGGGATGGAACCCGAGAGCCCGCCGGACTCCGAAGCGGTCTGCGACTCGAGCGACTTCGAGAGCCGGTCGGCGGCGGTGCCGAAGTCCGCAGCCGCGCGCTGCGCGGCCGCGAGCGCCGTGGCCCGCTCCAGCGTGCCCTGCAGCTTCTGCTCGAACGCCGCAAAGGCGTCCTGCACCTCGGCAAGCCTGGTTGCCGCTTCGCCTTCGATGGCGGGCACGCCGGCGGTCTTGTCGGCGCCGGCGAGCCCGGCCAGGAACTGCGCGAGCAGCGCGGTGTTCTCGGTGATGCGCTGCGTGAC
>Ga0105107_10001882_pt1 | contig 13714 bp, 13 predicted proteins | sample PPLLaktember2015_6_FD_79335 | JGI IMG/M metagenome (GOLD analysis project Ga0105107, IMG submission 79335) | Freshwater sediment microbial communities from Prairie Pothole Lake near Jamestown, North Dakota, USA - PPLs Lake P8 Core (1) Depth... | ecosystem: Environmental > Aquatic > Freshwater >...
GATTCCGGTGACGCTGGCGCTCACCCTGTTCGCGTTCGCCGTCTATGGCTACACGCTCAACCGCATCACCCTGTTCGCGCTCATCTTCTCGATTGGCATCCTCGTCGACGACGCGATCGTCGTGGTCGAGAACATCGTGCGCCACGCGCGAATGTCGGGCGCACGCGACCGTGAGACGCTGACGCGTTCCGCCATCCTGGCGGTCGACGAAGTCGGCAACCCGACGATTCTCGCGACGCTCACCGTCGTGGGCGCGATTCTGCCGATGGCGTTCGTCGGCGGGCTGATGGGTCCGTACATGCGGCCGATTCCGATTGGGGCGTCGGCGGCCATGATGTTCTCGCTGCTCGTGGCCTTCATCGTGACGCCGTGGGCCGCCGTCCGGCTGTTGACCGGTCAGGCGCATGCCGAGGTCGCCGAAGACCGCCTGACGCTGGCGTATCGGCGGGTGATGGGACGAATCATCGCCAGCTCGCGTGCACGGCTCGTCTTTTTCGGCGCCATTGCCGCCCTTCTCGTTGCCGCAATCGTGCTCGTGCCTCTGCAGATCGTGACCGTGAAGATGCTGCCGTTCGACAACAAGAGCGAGTTTCAGGTGATGGTCCGGATGCCCGAGGGCACGGCGCTCGAGGAAACGGCGCGGGTGACCGGTGCGCTGGCTGCGCAGGTGATTCGTGATGCCGACGTGGTGAACGTGCAGAGCTACGTCGGCACGGCGTCCCCCTATAACTTCAACGGGCTCGTGCGGCATTACTTCCTGCGGCGGGCGCCGAACCTCGCCGATTTGCAGGTGAATCTCGCACCGAAAGGCGAGCGGACCGATCAAAGCCATGCGATTGCGCGTCGCGTGCGCGAGGAGCTCGCGCCGATGGCCAAGCGTCTCGGGGCGGGAATCCAGGTGGCCGAAGTGCCGCCGGGCCCACCCGTGCTGCAGACCCTGGTCGCGGAGATCTACGGACCGGACGACGATCGGCGGCTGGCGCTCGCGCACGACGTGCGGCGTGTGTTTGAACAGACGCCTGGAGTCGTTGACGTCGACTGGTACGTCGAGGAGGAGCAGCCGAAGTGGCGGCTCGACGTGGACGCCGAGAAAGCTTCCGCGGCGGGGCTGTCGGCGTCGTCGGTTGCGGCGGTGGTGCGGATGGCGGGCGACGGAGAACCCGTCGGCCTCCTGCACGACGAGCATGCGCGCGAGGCCGTGCCGATTGTGCTGCGTCTCGACCGACAGAACCGCGGCTCGCTCGATGCCGTGCGCGCCATCCGGCTCGAAGGACGGGCGCCGGTCGCCGTCGGAGAGCTCACGTTGACCACGCTCTCGCGCGAGTCCCGCAGCATCTATCACAAGAATCTGCAGCCGGTGACCTACGTCACCGGCGACATCGCCGGCGCAGCCGAGAGCCCGGTGTACGCCATTCTGCAGATGAACCGTGCGCTCCAGTGGATCGCCCTGCCCGAAGGCTACACATTTGAGATATTCAATGCGCGCCAGCCGTTCGACACGACGCGGTATGCGATGAAGTGGGACGGCGAGTGGCACATCAGCTACGAAGTGTTCCGCGATCTCGGTCTCGCCTTCGCCGCTGTGCTCCTGCTCATCTACGTCCTCGTCGTCGGCTGGTTCCAGTCGTTCATGACTCCGCTCGTCATCATGGCGGCCATTCCGTTCTCGCTCGTCGGAATTCTGCCCGCACACGCCGCCATGGGCGCGTTTTTCACGGCGACATCGATGATTGGATTCATCGCGGGCGCCGGCATTGTCGTGCGGAACTCGATCATCCTCGTCGATTTCATCGAACTGCGGCTGCGCGACGGCATGCCGCTCGATCAGGCGGTCGTGGATGCCGGCGCCGTTCGATTCCGGCCGATGGCGCTCACGGCCGCGGCGGTCATCGTTGGCGCCGGGGTCATCCTGTTCGATCCCATATTTCAGGGCCTCGCCATCTCGTTGATGGCCGGGGAGGTCGCGTCGTTGCTCTTGTCGCGGATGGCGGTACCGGTAATGTATTTCATGCTCAATCGAAACAGCAAGGAGGCTGGCTATGCGAGTTGAACCCATGTTGCGCTTGATTGCGGGCGCGTTCGTTGCGGCGAGCGTGCTGCTCGGGATGTACGTGCATCCGTACTTCTACTGGTTCACGCTGTTCGTCGGGTTGAATCTCTTCCAGTCGGCGTTCAGCGGCTGGTGCCCGATGATGGCGATACTCAGGAAGGCGGGTGTCCCCAGCTAGATTTGGAGGGTCATCATGAAACCCAGAAACGTCATCGTCCTCTTCGTCATCACACTGCTGTGGGCATCGGCGGCGAAGGCGCAATCGGAGGTTGCGCCCGGCGCGTCGGTTTCGTTTGTGGCGGGCATAGCGTCGGCGAGCGACGTCGCCGGCGCCGTGCTCGGCGGTTCTCTGCTGTTCGATGTCAACGATCGGATTGGGCTCGAGGGCGAGGCCACATACCTTGACCGCGGGGCCGGCGCCGATGCGTTGAGTGCCAGCGGCAGCGTGCTGGTCAACCTGTTGCCGTCACACCATCGCGTGGTGCCCTATGCCGCCGCCGGCGGAGGGCTGTATCGTATGTCGTTCGACATGGGTAGCGCCCATATGCTCGGACCGGTCGGATCGCAGTTTCAACCTGGCGCGATGGTATGCGCTGCGCCAGGTACAGGCATCGGCGGCGGACCAGGGCCCGGCTTCGGATCTGGATCCGGCGTTTGTCCGGCGAACGTCGCCGGCTACTGGGGTGTCGGCCGCATGCCGACGTTCTACGGACGGCGACTGGGTGCGCTCGTCGTGCCGGCTGATGGTGTGTGGGACAGGCGCAGCTTTATCGACCCAGCCGCCACCGTTGGCGGAGGCGTGCGCTTCAATGTGAGCGATCGCCTCCTGGTTCGCTCGGATATCCGGGCGCGGTTGATCTTTGGCGACGGCGACTCGGATACGATGGCTGTATTTGCGTTCAACGTCGGTTACAGGTTCTAACGACCTTGACTATTACACGCCGCGAGCTCATCCGCATCATGGGAACTGGCGCCGTCGCCGGTGCGGCGGCGCCGTTGTCGTTTGCACAGTCGTCATTCGTTCCCGATGTCGAACTGGCGCTGCACGCGGGGCCCGGCGAGGCGCGCATCCTTCAAGGCGCGCTCACGCGGGTGTGGAAATTCAGCGGACAGGTCCTGAAAGGGCCCGCGGAGACCCTGCAGGCCCATCCAGACTCGTATCTGGGCCCGACGCTCCGGCTGCGACGGGGCCAGAAGGTTCGCATCCGGTTCCGGAACGGTCTCCCCGAGCCCACAATCGTGCATTGGCACGGCATGGACATGCCCTCCGCAATGGATGGTCATCCGCACTCGGTCATCGATTCCGGTAAGGAGTTCGTGTACGAGTTCGAAGTGGCCAACCGCGCGGGAACCTACTGGTATCACCCCCACCCGCACAACCGCACCGGGCCGCAGGTCTATCAGGGCCTTGCAGGACTGCTGCTCGTCGGCGACCAGGAAGAGTCCGCCTTGACGCTGCCGTCGGGGGATGACGAGATTCTCTGCGTGCTGCAGGACCGCCGATTCAATGCCGCGAATCAGCTCGTGTACCTCGACGACGCCATGGGCATGATGGATCAGGCGCACGGCTTTCTCGGCGATCGCGTGCTCGTCAACGGCAAAGAGCGGCCGGCATTCAAGCTGGCGACCCGCGCCTACCGGCTGCGTGTCTTGAACGGATCCAATGCGCGCTTCTACAAGCTCGCGTGGAGCGACGGCACGCCGATGACCGTGATTGGCGGCGACGGCGGCCTTCTGGAACGTCCCGTCCGTCAGACATTCCTCACGCTCGCTCCCGGGCAGCGGGGAGACATCATTCTCGATCTCAGCGCGCGTGCGATCGGAACGACGCTCGAGCTGCGCAGTGCGCCATTTCCATCCGCCGCCGTCGATGCGATGGGGATGATGGGCATGATGGGCATGGGCCGCGGGCGAGGCATGGGCCGCGGCATGGCGGCGATGATGCAAGGCTCGGTGCCGAATGGCGCCGACCTGTCGCTTCTGACCATACAGGTGGCGCGGCGTGAGACCGCGTCGTTCCGCATGCCAGCGCGTCTCTCCTCGTTCGACAGCGCGTGGGTCCGCGAGCCGAACGTTCAGCCACGGCGCGTCACGCTTGGTTTCGAGCACGGTCAGTGGTTTCTGGACGGGCGGACGTTCGATATGCACGGCACCACGCCGGAAGAGACGATCGCGGCCGGTTCGACTCAGATCTGGGAAATCGTGAACGGCGCCGGCATGATGGGCATGCAGGCCGCACATCCGATCCATCTCCATGGCCGGCAGTTTCGCGTGATGAGCCGCCAGGGCGGTTCAACAGAAGGTCGGCCCGTGAGCGAAGGCTTCGTCGACGCGGGCTGGCTGGACACGGTGCTCGTCATGCCGGGCGAAACAGTGCGGATCAAAATACCGTTCACGCGCCATCGAGGACTTTATTTGTACCACTGCCATATCCTCGAGCACGAAGACATGGGCATGATGCGCAACTTCCAGATCATTTAGCCGCGGCTTGGGCCCGGCTAGGTAAACCGCTCGCACCGGTGTATCCTCCAGATTCATGCGAGCCGTGGTGTGTCTGGCGCTCACGATTGCGGCGGTTGCCGGCGCTGCTGCGCAGTCTGGCTCGGGCGGCAAGACTCCCACCAAGGCCGAGGTGACCGAAGCGACGACGGATCATCTGAGAATCCGGTATCTGAACCGGCTGACCAGGGATGCCGACGGGTCGGTCGCGCTCACCCTCGAGATCGCGCCGCGCCCTGGAATGCACGTGTATGCGCCAGGGGCGGACGACTATCAGATCATCACGATGGCGATTGAAGAGCAGCGCGGCATCGTGCCACGTCCGCTTTCGTACCCGCCGTCGGAGATCTATCATTTCGTGCCGCTCAACGAGCGGATTCCCGTGTACCAGAAGCCGTTCAAGCTGACACTCGGAGCGCGTGTCGAGAGCGCAGCGGGTGTCAAGGCAGGCACTGGCTCGAGCGTTAAAGTATCGGGCCGTCTCGATTATCAGGCCTGCGACGACAAAGTGTGCTTTGCTCCGGTGTCGGTACCGCTGTCGTGGACAGTCTTACGGTAGGAGGCAGGATGCGTTCCAGTGTTGCGGCAGCCACTCTCATCGTCACGATGCTCCTCGCCGGCCCGGTGGCGGCGCAGACAACGGTCGTGCGGGACGTGCGCACGGCCGTAGGCTGTACGGCCTGGCCATGCTCGCCCAAGAATGACTTCACCGCGGGCGAGGAGATCCTGAGGACCTATCGCGCCGCGAACGGGGACACGTCGCAGGCGCTCGAAGCGTTGTCGTGGCTCGCCCGGGCGGCCTTTGCGGCGAACAGGCTCGAGCAGGCCCAGGCGTATGCGGCAGATGCGTACGACTTATCCCGAGCCGCACTGAAAACTCGCACACTCGAAAGCGACCAGAGCCTGGAGCTGGCGCTGGGGGCGGCGATCGAAGTCCAGGGGCAGATACGAGCTGCGCAAGGGCGGCGATCGGACGCGGTGTACTTCCTCCGGCGCGAACTGGAGACGTTCGGGAACACCCCGCTTCACATGCGCATTCAGAAGAACATCAACCTGCTGAGTCTCGAAGGGGAGCCCGCGCCCACGCTCCAGGTCGGTGAAGAACTGGGCACGCCGACCCCTGGATTCGGACAACTGAAGGGCAAGGTCGTCGTTCTGTTCTTCTGGGCCCACTGGTGTGGCGAATGCAAGCGACAGGCGCCGATCCTTTCGAGGCTTCTCGACGAGCATCGCTCCGCCGGCCTGACTGTCGTCGCGCCGACACAGCGCTACGGCTACACACTGAAGCGGGCGCCGGCAAATCGGGACGCCGAGCTGGCGCACATCGCTCAAGTACGAGACGAGTTCTATCCCTTCCTGCGCTCGGAAGCAGTGCCGGTGAGCGAAGCGAACCACAAATTGTACGGAGTGTCGACGACCCCCACGCTGGTCGTGCTGGATCGGCAAGGGATTGTGCGCCTCTACCATCCCGGCATGATGACCGCCGCCGAGCTCGAAGCTGTCATCACGCCACTCCTGGCCGCCCAAGCGAGAAATTAACTAGCAACTCCTCCGGGGATTTTCGCGGCGCGCTGGAAATATTCCGCTCCTCGCAAGCCCTGGCCGTGCGATTTTCGCCAGTCCGCGCACGGTTGCGCATCGAGAGCTCTGGCACATCTGTTGCCGGGGTACGGGGTGATGCGCAAGGTCCTTGCACAGGCGCTTGGGGCCGCCCTCGTGTACGCGGCAGCGGCAGGCTCCGCTTTCGGACAAACACCGCCGGCAGAGCGCGAAGCGGTTCGCCAGGAAATCGAACAGCTGCGCGAAGAATTCAATCAGCTTCGCCGACAGTACGACGAACGGCTCACTGCGCTCGAGTTGCGGTTGACTGCCCTTGCGCCGCAGGCACCCGCGCAGACGGCTTCGGTGGATGGCGGCACATTGCCCGTGTACGGGAATGTGACCGCTCTCTCCAAGATCTTCAACCCCGACATCGCGGTCATCGGCAACTTCGTCGGCGCCGCCGGCCACCACCCTCGAGACCCGCGGCCGTCACTTGATCTGCGCGAAGTCGAAGCCTCGCTTCAGGCCGTCGTGGACCCGTATGCCAGGGCAGACTTCTTCTTCGGGTTCAGCCGCGACGGTGTCGAGATCGAAGAGGGGTACTTGACGTTTCCGGCGTTGCCGGGCGGGCTGCTGGCCAGGGCCGGTAAGTTTCGCAGCGCGTTCGGCCGGGTCAACCCGATGCACGTTCATATCCTTCCTTGGATCGATCGTCCGCTCGTGTCGCAGAACCTTCTGGGAGGTGACGAGGGCCTTGCTGCGGCAGGATTGGCGGCGGCGAGGCTGGTGCCGAATCCCTGGGTCTTTCTGGAAATCACCGGTGAGCTGTCGGCTGCGGGCAGGTCCGAGCTCGGCTACCTCGCGCGCGCGCGAGGTTATCGGGACGTCAGCGAGTCGGCCAACCTGGATCTCGGGTTTTCGTGGTTCTCCGGCGCGGCGTCGAGCGATGCCGCCGATGCCTCCGCCTCCACGAGGATCATCGGTATTGACGGCACGTTTCGTTATCGCCCGCTGCGCCGAGCAATATACCAGCGATTTGCCGCGAGAACCGAGCTTGTCTGGCGCCGCGAAGACGCGAACGTCGCGAGCGCCTTCGGCGCGTATGCAGGAGCCGAGTATCAGTTGGCGCGCCGGTGGTTGACGGGCGCGCGCTGGGACTACAGCCAGCGGGCGTTCGATCCTCGCGCGAAGGACACGGGCGCGTCCTGGATGCTGACGTTCTGGCCCAGCGAATTCAGTCAGATTCGCGGCCAGTACCGGCGCACCAGATATGCGGAGGGCGAGACGGCAAACGACTTGCTGCTTCAGTTGCTGTTTTCCATCGGTGCGCACGGAGCGCATCCATTCTGAGATGGGGTGTCTGATGAGTCGGCTGATAGTTGTGCTCGCCATGCTGGTTTACGCGACCGGAGCCGCCGCACAGACGACGATTGATGCCGTCACGACCACCGAAGATCTGGCGGCGCTCGTGCGCGAGGTTGGCGGCGACCGTGTGAAGGTGGAATCGATCGCGCGCGGCTTTCAGGATCCGCATTTTGTCGAGCCGAAACCGAGCTTCATCCTGAAGCTGCTGCGTGCGGACCTGCTCGTCGTGATCGGGCGAGACCTGGAGAGCGGATGGCTGCCCCCGCTCGTCCAGCAAAGCCGGAACGCGAAAATTCAGCCGGGCACGCGGGGGTACCTCGATGCATCGATAACGGCGAGAGTGCTTGAACAGCCGACAGGTCCCGTCACTCGCGCGATGGGAGACGTGCATGCTCTGGGAAACCCGCACTATTGGCTCGACCCTGGAAACGGACGCCGGGTGGCACAGGCGGTCACGCAGCGTCTGAACGAGCTCCGTCCGTCGGACAGCGCCTACTTCAACGCAAGGTACGCCGATTTCGATCGACGGCTCGCCGTGGCGGAGCAGCGCTGGGACGCGATGATGGCACCCTACAAAGGCGCGAAGATCGTCACCTATCATCGGGCCTGGTCGAATTTCGTGGAGCGCTTCGGGCTCGACGTCGTCGGGTATGTAGAACCGAGACCGGGAATCCCGCCGTCACCCGGCCATACTCTGGAGCTCATGCGGGCGATGCAGCAACAGCAGGTCCGAATCATCCTGATAGAACCCTATTTCGATCTGAAGCTGCCGTCGGCAATCGCGCGGCAGACGGGAGCCCGCATCCTGGTCCTTCCGCCAAGTGTCGGGGGAGCGCCGGAGGCGTCCGACTATTTCGCGCTTTTTGACTACAACCTGAACTCTCTTGTGAACACGCTCAGGCAGGTCGGCCGTGGCCATCATCCCGAAACCCATCACCCCGAACATCGGTGAGCGGCCCGGAGCTCCTGGATCGCCGTCAGATGGTGAGTGGGCCTTCGTCGGCAGCGATCTGGCGATTGGATATGGCCGTCCGGCGCTCTTCGAGAACCTGTCGTTCGAGATCCGCCGGGGAGAGATACTGGGCATCGTCGGGCCGAATGGATCGGGCAAGACCACGCTCCTGCGCACGATATTGGGACTGCTGAAACCCGTCGCGGGGCGCGTGGCGCGATGGCCGGGGTTGAACATCAGCTACGTTCCGCAGCGCGACCGAATCGACGCGATCGTCCCTGTCACCGCGCTCGAAGTGGTGACGATGGGCATGACAGCCCGGGCAGATGCGTTCGATCGCATCCGCGCGGCCGATCGCCGGGCGGCGAGCCAGGCCATGGAACTGCTCGGCATCGAAGCGCTTGGCGGCCGGCTGTTTCGCAACTTGTCAGCCGGCCAGAAACAGCGCGTGCTGCTCGCCAAGGCGCTCGCGGCGTCGCCGGACGTGCTGGTGCTCGACGAGCCGACCTCTGGCATGGACATCGCCAGCGAAGCGGCAATCCTCGATTTTCTGCGAGCGCTCAATACCGAACAACACGTCACGGTGGCGATCGTCACCCACATGCTGCCCATCGTGCTCAATCTTGCCACGACCATCATGCTGGTCAGTCCGCGCGGCATCGTGCACGGGGCGGCCGGCGAAGTGCTTCAGGAGGAACGACTGACGGCGGTGTACGGAGTCCCGGTTCACCTGGGACAGGTCGCGGGTCAAATGACGCTGGTCGTGGGCGACAAGGACGGCGGCGATGTTTGACTCGACGTTCATGCGTCTCGCCCTGGTTGCGTCGGTGGCGACGGGGGCGTCGCTGGGCATCCTGGGCGTCTACCTCGTGATGAGACGCGTCGTCTTCCTCGGGCTCGTACTTGCCAACGTCGCGACGCTCGGGGCAGCCGTAGCCGAGGCCATCGGATGGTCGCCGGAGGCCGTCTCACTTGCGGCGGCAGTCGCGGCGGCGGCAATCCTGGGAGAAGTCGGCGCGTCGAACCGTGTCTCGGCGGAATCGCTGATGGGCTGGGCTTATGCCGCCGCGTCGTCGGCGACCGTTCTGATTCTCTCGCGAGTCGCCGGCGGCGGCAGCCACACCATGGATTTGCTGTATGGCAATGTGCTCGCCGTTCCTGCGAGCCACGTCGTCGGTCTCACGGTGCTGGCAGCCGCGGTTGTGACGGCACAGATCATCTTCATGCCGCGATTCGTGCTGGTCACCTTTGATCCGGAGTCTGCGCAGATTGCCGGCGTCAAGACGCGGCGATGGTCGCTGGTGCTCAACCTGTCGATCGGGGTTGCGGCGTCAGCGGCCGTTCACGAGATAGGCGCGCTCTCCACGTTTGCCCTGTTGTCTCTTCCGCCGACGGCGGCGCTGCTGTTGATGGGGGGCATCCGGAGTGCGTTCGCCATGTCGGCCGCCATCGGCGTCACTGTCCCGGCCGTCGCGCTGATGCTGTCCTTCCAGTTCGATTTGCCGTCCGGGCCGGCGTGCGTGGCGCTGCTGGCGCTGGTCGGGACGGCCGCGTTCATCGCCCGTGCGGGCCGATCGTAAGGCTCAGTTCATGGCTTCCTGAAGAGGACCAGGAAGAGGGCATTCGGCTGGCTGTCTGGCGCCCAGTCGGCAATCGTTCGGACGTGCGTCAACACAGCGCCCACTTCGCTTTGCACAACATCAGAGGGCACCCCGTGTCCCCGCCGGTTTGCCGGCACGCCCGTCGGCACCTCGCTGTTCGGCCGAGGCGGAAAGTCGATGACCGCCAGCCGCCCGCCGGGTTTGAGCGCGCCGGCCAGGCTTTTGATGATGGCCGCGGGTTCGGTCAGATGGTGATAGGCGTCGCGAATCAGGATGGCGTCGCAGCAACCCGCCGGGAGATTGGTCGATTGCGGGGAGCCTTCGATCACCGTCACGTTGGGGTGCATCTTTGCCGCCGCGCGCAGTGCAGCGATCTGGGCCGCACCGATATCGGTGGCATAAACCCGGCCCGTCGGCCCGACCTTATCGGCGAACTCCATCGTCCAGGCGCCGAAGCCGGCGCCGACATCAGCCACCGTCATTCCCGGCTTCAGCTCGAAGAGCTTCGCGAGCTCGGGCACCTCCAGAGCGGCCGCCTTGATTTGTCCATCTGTGAGCTGCGTCTGCTGCGCCGCCAACCCGGCCGAGAACAGCAGTAGGAGGCAGACCACGCGCATACGGTGCAGATTCGGTTTCAATAGCGTCTCCACTTTTCACTTCTTACTTTTTACTTTCCACTTTTTACTTTCTGCGTCAGATCATGACCTTCCGCGGGTACTGCGAGTTGTCTTCCAGGAATGTCTTTTTGCTCTCCAGCTCTTCGAGGGTCGGCTGCACCCGCCCGTTGACGTCCGTCACGCGCGACACGATGGTGTGCTCGCCGGGGGTCGCGTCGTTCCATGCGTAATTGAACAGCTTCCACGAATACTTCGCGCGCGTGGCCGGATCCAGCACCGCCGGACGCCACGGGCCGTCGTCTATGCGAACGTCGACCGATTTCAGCGGCGTGCCGTCGTGCAGAACGATGCCGAGCACGTTGTAGCCGCTTCCGGTGCGCGACACTCGTGCGAGGAACGATTTCACCTGCATCTGCGTGATCGCCGCTTCTGTCCATTTCGTTTCGCCGTCGATGACCTCGCCTCTCAACGTCCGGTAGTGCCGCGCCTGGAACTTGCCGAGATACGCGTCCTCCTGCGCGTGAATCTGCGCGAGGAACTTGACGTTGGCCATGCCGTACCAGCCTGGCACGAGCAGCCGAAGGGGAGAGCCCTGATGCCGCGTCAGCGGTTCGCCGTTCAGAGCCCATGCCAGAAACGCATCGGACGCGAGCATCTGCTCGCGCGTCATGCTGCGGCCGTACTGCTGTTCCACCTTGAACTTCTGCGTGCGGAACTCGACCTCTTCCTCGCCGCGGTCGGCGCCGAAGAAGACGAGCTCGCGAGCCTGCGGCCGCAGGCCTGCCCGATCGACCACGGCCTTGAGCGGCACGCCCGTCCACCGGCCGTTGCCGCTGAGTCCCTGCAGCGGTCTGCGATTGCCCGAGCATTCGAAGCCCGCGATGAGCTCGGTGCTGCCCAGCTTCCGAAGCTCATCGAGCGATAGTGACAAGGGCTTATTGACCAGCCCGCTCACTTTCAGCCGATAGGTGGCCGGATCGACAGCGGGATGTCCGTAATGCTGTGTCGTGAAGAACTTGTCCGCAGGCGTGAACGGGCCGTCGATCGTCCTGATGTCGTACTGGCGGTTGACGGGCCCGGGAGCGGGGAACGTCGGCGGTGCGTCGGTGAAGGGCACGAGCGTCTCTCCCTGGGCAAGCGCAGGCAGCGCCCATTCCGGGATGCCCAACATGCCCAGACCGGCCGCCGCCAGCGTGCCGCGAAGCATGTCTCGTCTGGTGTGCTGTATCGTCATGAATGTCTCTCCTTCGATGTTCATCCTGCGTGGGCGAACGAGTACCCGCGTTCCTGTGCGCGGTTGAGCGCGACGATGCCCGCCGGCACCAGATGCGCGTTGGCCACGAGGTTGGCCGCCAGCTCGTTGTACACCGTGTCGGCGTCTCCACCGGTTGCCCGTGCAATCGATCCGGCAATACGGCGGGTGGCCATCTGACAGACCGCCAGGTGCACACCGCGCTTGAGCAACCTCTCGAGACGTTCGGCGATGTCGGGAAGCGCCGCCACGTCGGCGGCTTTCACGAGCTCCGTGCGATATTTCGTCCAGACAGCGTTGTTGTATGCGTGCTGCGTCGAGTGGTGGCGGGCAATGATGACGACCGCCAGATCGCCGTCCTTCAACCCGTAGCCAGTCTGGTTGGCCACAAAATAGTTGTTCGCGAATTGAAGAGCGGTGCTGAACCCCTCTGGATTCGTCGTGTCGAACACGAACCGATGGGCTCCAGGAAGCTGACCGAGCCAGTCATCCTGCCGGTGACGTGCTGGCGCCCATCGGCCGGCGGACGTCGACTGCGCGCGGGCGTGCGCGCCCGTGGCAGAGAGCGCCGCACCAATGGCCGCCGCGGTCGCTCCGAACCGTGACAGAAACCAGCGCCGCGCCAACGGCCGATCGCGATCGCGTGTAGACATGCCCACCTCGCCTGCACATGCTAAGCTTCCCGGTCACGGGAATCAACCTATCAGTGATACGGTTTCTTTCGGCCCTTGCGCTTGCAGTCGCCGCGGCAGCCGCGTGCTCCCGGGTGCCTGCGCCTCCCGCCGCCACCACGCCTGGTGACACGCCGCTAATCTCCTCGCGTACGACGATGGTGACGGCGTGGGAATTCCCGAGGAACCCGCTAACCGATTCGACGCTCGACGATTCGCGGCTCTCCGCCGAGATTCGGTGGGGGTTTCGAATCTTCACAAGCACTCGTGGCGAGGCTCCGCAATTCACACCCGGCCGGATGTCGTGCAATAACTGCCACCTCAACGGAGGGCAGCGCGAAAAGTCGCTTCCGCTCGTGGGCGTCGTGGGCATGTTCCCCGAATACAACCGTCGATCGGGTCGCCTGTTCACCCTCGGCGACCGCATCGTCGACTGCTTTCTTCGGAGCCAGAACGCCACGGGAGTGTCCGGGGAGGTCGAAGATCGCCCGTCGTTGACCTCGAGGGAGGTTCTCGCGGTTGCGGCCTACCTTACCTGGCTTTCGAAGGGATACGAGGTGGGCGCCAGCCCGCCATGGCGCGGCCAGAACGCCATCCCTGCACGCAATCTGATTCCTATTGCGAAACTGGACCATGCGAGAGGGGAGGCGCTCTTTCTTGATCGATGCAAGACGTGTCACGGGGAAGATGGCCAGGGCGTGTTTATCGGCGACAAGCGACCCGGCCCGCTCTGGGGACCCGACTCCTGGAATGACGGTGCGGGCGCCGCGCGCGTCTACACGCTGGCCGGCATCATCCGGTACTCGATGCCCTATCTCAACCCCGGCAGCCTCACCGATGAAGAGGCGCAACAGCTCGCGGCGTTCATCAATTCGAAGCCGCGGCCGGAATATCCGTTCAAGGCGAACGACTATCGCACCGACAAAGTCCCGGTCGACGGCGTTTACTACACGGCAAAGAGCAACTAATCGACCGGGCTCACGCAGGTTCGAAGATGAGGAAGTACTGATACGGCAGAAACGTGTGCTCGGCGCGCACTTTGAATCCGTGGGTCTGCATCTGTCGAACGAGATCCTCGCGCGCAATCTTCATCGCGGCGGGAGGACCAACCGGGAGGTCTTTCTTGTGAAAATCGATCATCACGATCTGGCCGCCCGGCTTGAGC
>Ga0105107_10001883_pt1 | contig 13714 bp, 10 predicted proteins | sample PPLLaktember2015_6_FD_79335 | JGI IMG/M metagenome (GOLD analysis project Ga0105107, IMG submission 79335) | Freshwater sediment microbial communities from Prairie Pothole Lake near Jamestown, North Dakota, USA - PPLs Lake P8 Core (1) Depth... | ecosystem: Environmental > Aquatic > Freshwater >...
CAGCCCTACTCCTATTCCGGCACGCTGGGGATCCTAGGCTTTCTCGGCATGGGCGAGCGCTTCTTTAACCGCATGGGGGCCGCAGGGCTGGAGCGCACGATTTGCACTGCGGCGGGGGCGGCGCGCCTGGCCGCCACCTTCGGTAGGGTGGGCGAGGCCAACAGCGAAGACGGGTTGCGTCTGCGCCGACGGTTGGCATGCTACGCGGCCTCCTTAGAGGCAAGCTCTTCTTGATCTTTTCTTTGCGTCCTTTGCGCCTTTGCGTTGAGATTCTGCTGTGGCGAAAAAATGACAGCCCAGATAATCGACGGCACGGCCCTGTCCGCGCGCATCCGCGCAGAGCTCAAGACCCGGGTGGCGAAGTTGACCCAGCAAGGCCGCCGTCCTGGCTTGGCCGTGGTCCTGGTCGGCGACAACCCGGCCTCCCGCATCTATGTGCGCAACAAGATCAAGGCCTGCGGCGATACGGGCATCCACTCCGAGCTGTATGAGCTGCCGGCGAGCGCCGCGGAAGCGGAGGTGCTGGATCGCATCCGCGCGCTGAACGCCGACCCGAAGATCCACGGCATCCTGGTGCAATTGCCGCTGCCGAGGCAGGTCAGTGAGCAGAAGGTGCTGGAGACCATCGCCGTCGCGAAGGATGTGGACGGCTTTCACGTGCAGAACGTGGGAAGCCTGGTGGTGGGCAGGCCCGGCTTCGCCTCGTGCACCCCGGCAGGCTGCATGGCGATGCTGGACAGCGTCGGGGCGGTGCTGGAGGGCAAGGAAGCGGTGGTAGTGGGCCGCAGCAACATCGTCGGCAAGCCCATGGCGATCATGCTCCTCAACCGCAGCGCGACAGTGACCATCTGCACGTCGAAGACGCGCGAGCTTGCCGGCCACACCCGCCGGGCCGACATCCTGGTCGTCGCCACCGGCAAGCCACGCATGGTGACCGGGGACATGATCAAGCCGGGCGCCATTGTCATCGACGTCGGCATCAACCGCCTGCCCGACGGCAAGCTGTGCGGGGACGTGGACTTCGAGTCGGCGCGCGAGAAGGCCGCCTGGATCACACCCGTTCCGGGTGGCGTGGGGCCGATGACCATCACCATGCTGTTGTCGAACGCTGTCCTCGCCGCCGAGCGCTGCTAAGACTATCTACACCCAACGCAGAGGCGCAGAGGGCGCGGAGGATCAAGTAGGGAAACAACAAGGTCTTGCGCTGGGCAGGTCGATTCAGGCGTGCGCGCCTGCCCCTAGGGGGCTATAGCCGACTTCCTCTGCGCGCTCGGCGCCTCTGCGTTGGGTGTTGCCTTAGAGACGTCTGCGACTGACATAGGTCAAATCCCGATCCGCCATCCGGAGGATCATGCGTCTGTGTTGGATGAACCCCGTGGGTGAACATGCCTTTCCTGGATAGACTCGACGCGGCGAAGAAGCTCGCCGCCAGACTGCACGCCTACAAGGGTCAGAACCCGCTCGTGCTGGGAATCCCGCGTGGCGCGGTCCCGATGGCTAAGCTCGTCGCCGAGCAGCTGGACGGCGAGGTGGACGTGGTTCTGGTGCGCAAACTGCGCGCGCCCGGCAACCCGGAGTTCGCCGTCGGGGCGATCGAAGAGAGCGGCTGGGCCTTCATCGCGCCGCACGCGCGTTCGGCAGGTGCAGACGACGCTTACCTGGAGCGCGAGAAGCAGGCCCAGATGGAGACGATCCGCAAGCGCCGGACCGAGTACACGGCACATCGCGCCCGCATCGATCCCGCGGGGCGGATCGTGATCGTCGTCGACGACGGCTTGGCCACAGGGTCTACCATGATAGCGGCGCTGCACGCGCTGCGCGGCCAGAACGCGAGGAAGCTGATCTGTGCGGTTCCTGTCGCGCCCCCCGATACCGTCGACCGCGTGGCGCCCTATGCGGACGAGATGGTCTGCCTGGAGATGCCGTTCGATTTCTACGCGGTCGGGCAGTTCTACCGCGAGTTTCGCCAGGTCGAGGACGAGGAGGTCATCGCCTGCCTGGAATCCGCCGAACCAGCTAAGCCCACCAAACCCACTTGACCGCAGAGGCGCAGAAGCGCGGAGGAAAGTAAGACTCGGCCTTGGCAGCAGAGCAGCAGGGTTGATTGAGTGTCGTCGGGTGACTGTCTAGCCTGTGCGTTGCTCCAAAGCATCGATCCTTGTCTTTTCTCTGCGCCTGCGCGCCTCTGCGGTTCAAATGCAGTAACGCATGAACCAATCGGCGGCGGCGGACGCAGCGGCCTCCAGCGTGCCAGGCTCCTCGAACAGGTGCGTCGCGCCGGTGACGATCTTCAGTTCCTTGGTGCAGGTGAGCTGGGCGTAGGCGTCCTCGTTCAGTTCGATGACACCGTAGTCGTGGCCACCGACGATCAACAGCGTGGGCCCCCGCACGGTGCGCAGCGCCTCAGGTCCGGCGAGGTCGGGTCGCCCGCCGCGCGACACGACTGCTTTCACGGGATCTCCCAGGGCTGCGGCCGCCTGCAGCGCCGCCGCGGCGCCCGTGCTCGCACCGAAGAAGCCTAGCTTCAACCCCTTGGTGGAGGCCTCCTCGGACAGCCAGTCGGCCGCCTGCATCAGGCGTTGCGTCAGCAGCAGGATGTCGAAGCGGCGCTCGTAATCGACGTCCTCCTCGCGGGTGAGCAGATCGAACAGCAGGGTGGCTACCGGCCGGTCGTGCAGCACGCTTGCGACGTAGCGGTTGCGCGGAGAATGGCGGCTGCTGCCGCTACCGTGGGCAAAGGCCACGACGCCTGCCGCACCGGCTGGCAGCACCAGCTCGCCTTCCAGGCGCACGCGCCCTGCGGGGATCGTGACCTGGAGCGTGCGTGCCGTGGACATCTGCCTATCGGTACGCGCTGATGCGCACGGGAATGCGCCGGCGGCCGAACTGGCCGGTGAACGCTTCGTACCGGCCAGCGACCGGCGTGCCGCAGGTCAGGCAGCGGCCAAACTCGGTGACCTTGTAGTCGACGATCTGGTGCCAGTCCCGCACGATCAGCGGCTCGCGGCAGCCGCTGCAATACGTGGTGCCGCCTTCCTTGTCGTGCACGTTGCCCGTATAGACATACTGCAGTCCTTCGCGGATCGCGATGTCGCGTGCGCGTTGCACCGTCGAGATGGGCGTCGCCGGGAGGTCGTCCATCTTGTAGTCGGGATGGAAGGCGGTGAAGTGCAAGGGCACGTCGGTGCCCAGCTCCTTCGCGATCCACCGGCACATGGCAGTGATCTCCTCGTCCGAGTCGTTCTTGGTCGGGATCAGCAGCGTGGTGATCTCGAACCACACGTCGGTCTCATGCTTGAGATACACCAGCGTGTCCAGCACCGGCTGCAGGTGCGACCCGGTGAGCTTGAAGTAGAAGGCTTGTGTGAACGCTTTCAGGTCCACATTGGCGGCGTCCATCTTGGCATAGAAGTCGCGCCGCGCCTGGTCGTGCATGTAGCCCGCGGTCACCGCCACCGTCTTGATGTCGCGCGCGTGGCAGGCATCGGCCACGTCCATCGCGTACTCGGCGAAAATCACCGGATCGTTGTACGTGAAGGCCACACTCCTGCAACCGGTCTTGGCAGCGGCCTCGGCGATCTGCTCGGGACTGGCCCGGTCCATCAGGCGGTCCATGTCGCGCGATTTGCTGATGTCCCAGTTCTGGCAGAACTTGCACGCCAGGTTGCAGCCGGCGGTGCCGAAGGACAAGATGCTCGAGCCGGGGTAGAACTGGTTGAGCGGCTTCTTCTCGACCGGGTCGATGCAGAATCCCGAGGAGCGCCCATAGGTGGTGAGCACCATGCGGTTGTCGAGGCGCTGGCGGACGAAGCACGCGCCGCGCTGGCCTTCGTGCAGGCGGCAGTCGCGCGGGCACAGGTCGCACTGGATGCGCCCGTCCTCCAGCTGATGCCAGTACCGGGCCGGGTAGGCCTCGCTTAGGAGCTCGCGATCAGGTGCGTTCATCGGGGAATTCGGGCTCGGACCACTTGGTCACGGTGTAGCGGGACAGGCGCACCCCCTCGGCCCAGAAGTCGGAGCCCAGTCCGGCCTTCTGTTTCAGGTGGACGAAGAAGCTTTGCGGATCGCGGAGCTGCTCCCAGACCTGCGGCAGGAAAGTTCCGCGGTTGCTGCCGTATTCCAGGATCACGCCGTCGATGCCGGGGCGCAGCTGGGCGATGGCTTCGTCCTGGTTGGTGAAGCCGATCGGCTCGGGCGTGGTGAGCAGCGAGACTTCGATGCGCGTGGTGCGCAGCTCGGTCGCCGTGAGCGGCTCGAAGCGCGGATCCAGGAATGCTGCTGCCTTGGCGTTGGCCCTGACGTCCTCCAGCAGCTTGCGGTGCGCCTGCAGCGTACCAATGCAGCCGCGCAGCCGGCCGTGGCGTGTGAGGGTCACAAAGGTCGCGCCGACTTCGTGCAGAAAAGCGTGGTCCTCGCGTGCGTCGAAACCGACCCCCAACACTCCGCCGATCGCAGAGCGCGCAATGGGGATGAGCACATCGCCCGGATTGTCGGAGGCGGCCTCCGCGTTCGGGAAGAACCCGAACGAAGCATACCCGACGACCCGGCGGCGATCGCCAGCGGTGTCGCCGGAGTTGCGCAGATCGATCAGCTCGGGCTTGAGGCCCTTGCGCGTCGCGGCCAGCAACAACCCGTTCACCGGTGCCGCACCGCACGCCTGGTAGGGGTTGAGGCTGGGCTGGCGGTTGAGGATCGTGCGTGCCGTGTCGCGGTCGACCGCCTGGGCCTGATCGTAGGCCAGGTAGTGCGACAGGTCGGAGCTGATGACCAGCAGGGTGTCGTCGTCGCCCCACAGACGCTCGAGCACCTCTGCGACCTCTGCGGGGCTGGCGCGGCCCACCACCAGCGGGACCAGCGCGAACTCGCCGAGGACACTCTGCAGGAACGGCAGGTGGACTTCCAGGGAATGCTCCTGTGCGTGCGCATCGGCGCTCGTGACCACCTGAGGCAGATCGGTGATGCGCGCAGTGGCGGCAACATCGATCGGCACGCGGCCCAGCGGTGTCTCGAAGGCTGCGGTGCCGGGTAACGCCAGGCCGCGGACGGCGACCCGGTGCGCCGGCCCGAGGAGCACGACGCGCTTGATCGTGGCGGCGGCGGCTGCCAGCCGCGCGTACGCCCTGGCAGCGACGGAGCCAGAGTAGATATACCCGGCGTGCGGCGCGATGATGGCCTTGGGCGCGTCGCCAGCGGCAGCTGCGCCGGCGGCGCGCAGCATCTCGCTCACCTGGGCAGAGAGCTCCGGGGCGGTCGCCGGGTAGAAGGCGCCGGCGACCGCAGCGGGTCGAATGGGATTCATGCGGCGTGCGTCCTGATAATGCATAGGAAATGGGGGCGGCGAGCGCGCAGCGCAAGGTACGACCCGATTGTCGGGCAATCCCGACCCTCTCGAACGATTATAGGCCTGCCACTTGGGTCGCCCTTGCATGCCCGGTTCTGCGGCGCACAAAGTCCTTGACTGGATTGAGATAGGAATCTATCTTACCGATCGGTCAGTTACTCGGATGTGAGCATGAAGCCGGTCCCCCGCTGGTCTCGCCGCAAGGAAGCGCGGCCCGCCGAGCTCACTCGCGCGGCCCTGGAGCTGTTCGTGGAGCGCGGCTACGCCACCACGCGTCTGGAGGACATCGCCAGGCGAGCCGGGGTCAGCAAGGGCACGTTGTATCTCTACTTCGAGAGCAAAGAGGAGCTGTTCAAAGCGGTCGTGCGCGAAGGCCTGGTGCCCGCCCTGGAGCGCGGCGAGCGCATGGTTGAGGAGCATCGCGGCGACGCCGCGACCCTGGTGCGCGAGCTCATCAAGGGCTGGTGGCAGCTCATCGGCAACACGCCGTATGGCGGCATCGCCAAGCTGATGATCTCGGAATGCCGCAACTTCCCCGAGCTGGGCAGCTTCTACTACCAGGAAGTCATTCGGCGCGGTTACAGTGTGATCGAGCGTGCCGTGCGACTGGGCGTCGACAACGGGGAGTTTCGCGCCATGGACCTGGATTACGTCACGCGGCTGGTAGTGGCGCCGCTGGTGCTGATGACCATCTGGCGCCACTCCTTCGATTTCTGCGACAGCCATCGCCTGGACCCCGACGTCTACATCGAGCATCACACCGAGCTCCTGTTAAACGGCCTGATCGCAGGCGAACGGATGCGTCTGCCCTCGGCCGCCAACGACGCGCGCGGTTGATCCGTCCCACGCGCCTGCGCACGAGGATATCTCTCATGACTTCGATGTTCTCATCGCTGCTGCGGCGGACAATGCCTGCGCTTGCGGTCGCGCTGTGCCTGTGGGCCTGCAGCAAGGAACCGCAGCCGATCGAGGAGGTGCGGCCGGTTCACGTGGTGAAGGTGGAGCTGGGCGGGGGCGGGACGCAGATGACCTATACCGGCGACGTGCGCGCTCGTTACGAGACGGCGCTGGGCTTCCGAGTTGCCGGCAAGATCGTCGAACGCAAGGTGGAAGTCGGTTCCCGCGTGGCCCGCGGGGCACTGCTGGCGCGGCTCGACCCCAGCGATTATCAGCTCAACATCGAGGCCGCGAAGTCCCAGCTCGAGGCGGCGCGCTCCGACTTCGCGCAGGCGCAGGACGACCTCAAACGCTATCGCGACCTGTACGAGCAGAAGTTCATCAGCGCCGCGGAGTTCGATCGCCGCCAGACCGCCTACAACGTCGCCAAGGCGCGGCTGGAGCAGGCGCAGGCCGAGCTCGGCGTGACCCGCAATCAGTCCGCATACACCTCCCTGCGTGCCGACCATGAAGGCATCGTCACGGCGATCGCCGCCGAAGTCGGCCAGGTCGTCTCGGCAGGCCAGACGGTCATGCGGGTCGCCCGGCCGCAGGAAATGGAAGTGGTGATCGCGGTCCCGGAGAGCCGTCTCGACGAGTCGCGGGCCGCAGGCCAGGTCGTGATCACCCTGTGGGCCGAGCCGGATGCGAAGTTCACGGGGCGCGTCCGCGAGATCTCACCGAGCGCAGACCCGGTGACTCGTACCTACTCTGTGAAGGTGACGCTGCTGGACCCCACACCCAGGGTGCAGCTGGGCATGACCGCGAATGTCCTGCTCGGCGCGGGCGAGGCCGAGCCGGTGATCCGCCTTCCGCTCACGGCGTTGTTCCAGCAGGGCGAGAAGCCCGCGGTGTGGCTGGTCGATCCCAAGACCGGAAAGGTGGCGCTCACGCCGGTGCAGGTCGCCCGCTACACGCAGGACGCGGTGGAGATCGCCGGGGGCTTGAAGGCAGGCGATGTGGTGGTGCGCGCGGGCGTGCACAAGCTGTATGCCGGACAGCAGGTGCGGGTAATGGCGGAGGCTGGCCAATGAAGGGGCCCAATCTCTCCGAGTGGGCACTCGAGCACCAATCCTTCGTTCTATTCCTGATCATCGCTCTGGCCCTGGCCGGCGCCTACGCTTACCTGCGGCTGGGCCAGGCGGAAGACCCGGACTTTACCCTCAAGGTCATGGTGGTGCGCACGCTGTGGCCGGGCGCGACGGCCCGCGAGGTGGAGCAGCAGGTGACCGAACGGCTCGAGAAGAAGCTGCAGGAGACGCCCTGGTTCGACTACTCGCGCAGCTACTCCAAGCCGGGCGAGTCGCTGATCTTCGTGCTGCTGAAGGACTTCACTCCGCCCGAAGAGGTGCCCAACGCCTGGTACCAGGTGCGCAAGAAGATCGGCGACATCCGCCACACGCTGCCGGCTGGCGTGCGGGGGCCGTTCTTCAACGACGAGTTCGGCGACACCTTCGGCACCATCTACGCTTTCACGTCCGACGGTTACTCGTTCGCCGAACTGCGTGATTACGTGGACCGCGTGCGCAACGAGCTACTGCGCGTCCCGGACGTGGCCAAGATCGACATGATCGGCGACCAGGACGAGAAGATCTACATCGAGACCTCGCACCGCAAGCTGGCCACGCTGGGGATCGATCCGTTGACCATCTTCAACGTCCTGCAGCAGCAGAATAGCCTGGTGCCGGCCGGCAATTTCGAAACCCGCGAGGACCGTATCTTCGTGCGCGTGAGCGGCGCCTTCGAGTCTCTGGGCAGCATCCGCGAGATCGGCATCCAGGCCAACGGACGGTTGTTCCGGCTGGGGGACATTGCCAGCGTCCATCGCGGCTACGTCGACCCGCCGCTGCTGAAGATGCGCTACGAAGGGCGCGAGGCCATCGGCCTGGCCATCGCCATGCGCAAGGGGGGCGACATCATCGACCTGGGCCGCTCGCTGAAGCACCAGATGGCGCGGCTCGAGCGGGAGCTGCCGGTCGGTATCGAGGTGCACCAGGTCGCGGACCAGCCCACCGTGGTGGGGCGCTCAATCAAAGAGTTCATGCGCACGCTGTCGGAGGCCGTGATCATCGTGCTGGCAGTGAGCTTCATCAGCCTGGGCCTGCGCACCGGCGTGGTGGTAGCGCTGTGCGTTCCGCTGGTGCTCGCGATGACCTTCCTCGGCATGCAGGTCTCCGGCATCGACCTGCAGCGCATCTCGCTGGGGGCGCTGATCATCGCGCTGGGCCTGCTCGTCGATGACGCCATCATCGCAGTCGAGATGATGGCCATCAAGATGGAGCAGGGCTGGGACCGCTTCAGGGCGGCGAGCTTCGCCTACACCTCCACTGCACCGTCCATGTTGACCGGCACGCTGGTGACGGCGGCCGGATTCCTGCCGGTCGGCCTGGCCAAGTCGGCGGCCGGCGAATACACCTTCTCCATCTTCGCCGTGGTGACCATGGCCCTGCTGATCTCGTGGATCGTGGCGGTGCTGTTCACTCCCTATCTGGGCTACAAGCTGCTGCCCGATCTGCGACCCGGCGTGCACCAGGCGGGGCTGCTGACCCGGCTCCTGCGCCGCATTGCTCCCCGCCTCGCCGCGCCCGCGAAGACCGCGGGAGCGAACCCCGGACACGGCGAGGACGTCTATAACACGCCTTTCTACCGGCGCTTTCGGGCGCTGGTTACCTGGTGCGTGGCACATCGCTGGGTAGTGATCGGCACGACCGTGATCGCCTTCGGGCTGTCCATCGCCGGCTTCGGCCTGGTGCAGCAACAGTTCTTCCCGTCGGCCAACCGGCCCGAGCTGGTGGTGGATCTATGGCTGCCGAGCGGCGCGTCGATCGTGGCCACGGACCGGGAGGCGCAGCGCTTCGAGCGGGTGCTCGACGCCGACCCGGACGTAGAGAGCTATGTGGCCTATATTGGCGCCGGTAGCCCACGCTTCTACCTGCCGCTCGACCAGCAGCTGTTCAACGCCAACCTGGCAGAGTTCGTCGTCACCACCAAGAGCAACGAGGTGCGCGACGCCGTCGCACAGCGCCTGCTCAGCATGCTGGACAACGAGTTCACCCTCCTGCGCGGCCGCGTCCAGCCGCTGCAGAACGGACCGCCGGTCGCATATCCGGTGCAGTTTCGCATCAGCGGGCCGGACTTCGGCGAGCTGCGCCGGTTCGCGGAGCGGATGGCCGACGTCATGCGTGCCAGTCCGCACATGTACCACGTCCACCTGAACTGGAACGAGCTGTCCAAGGTCGTGCGGCTGGAGATCGACCAGAACAAGGCGCGCCTGATCGGCGTAGCCTCACAGGACCTGTCCAACGTGCTGAACTCGATCCTGACCGGCTTCAGCATCACCCAGTACCGCGAGCGCGACAAGCTCATCGAAGTGCTGGCCCGGGCCGAAGCCTCGGAGCGGCGCAGCCTGGAGGACCTGTCTTCGATCAACATCCCGACCCAGAGCGGGCGCTGGATTCCGCTGTCGCAGATCGCCACCGTGGAGTACGCGTTCGAGGAGGGCCTGATCTGGCGCCGCAACCGTGAGCCCACCATCACGGTGCAGGGGGACATCGTCGGCGACATCCAGGCGCCGGTGGTATCCATGCAGCTCGACCCGCAGCTCGATGCCATCCGCGCCGAGCTGCCGCCCGAGTACCGCATCGAGATGGGCGGCGCCATCGAGGAGAGCGCGCGCGGCCAGGCCTCGGTGAACGCCGTCATGCCGGTCATGCTGCTGACCGTCGTCACGCTGCTGATGCTGCACCTGCAGAGCATGCAGAAGACGATCCTCGTGCTGCTCACGGCGCCGCTTGGGCTGATCGGCGTGACCCTGTTCCTGCTGGTGTTTCGCGTGCCGTTCGGCTTCGTGGCCATGCTGGGCGTCATCGCACTGTCGGGTATGATCATGCGTAACTCGATCATCCTGGTCGATCAGATCGACCAGGACCTGCACGCCGGGCGTGCACCCTGGGAGGCCGTGATCGAATCCACCGTGCGGCGGTTCCGACCGATCCTGCTGACTGCCGCCGCCGCGATCCTGGCCATGATCCCGCTCACGCACAGCAACTTCTGGGGTCCGATGGCCGTGGTGATCATGGGCGGCCTCACTGTGGCCACCGTGCTGACGCTGCTGTTCCTGCCGGCGCTTTATGCGGCGTGGTTCAGGGTCAAGTCGCCGCAGGCCGGCGGGGCCACCGCGTGATAGGCTGCCCAGCCGCCAATCTCGGATCTTGATCCCGTGCAGCGACCCTACAACCTTCGTCAGCCAGCGCGCCGCTTCGTCGCGGCGCTGTTCGTCGTCGTCCTCGCTTGGACGCTGCCACCGGCGCAGGCCGCGAGGGAGGCGATCGCCTCCGCGCATCCCCTGGCCACTGCGGCAGGGCACGAAATGCTCGCCCAGGGCGGCAACGCCTTCGACGCGGCAGTCGCAGTGGCTGCAGCGCTGGGCGTAGTTGAGCCGTTCTCCTCGGGCCTGGGCGGTGGGGGGTTCTTTCTCCTGCACCGCGCATCCGACGGCTACGAGACCATGGTCGATGCGCGCGAGACGGCGCCGGGGCGGTCCAGCCGCGAGATGTACCTGGATGCCGAAGGCAAGGCGACCGAACGCCTGTCGTTGGATGGCGCATTGGCGGCTGGCATTCCCGGCACGCCGGCGGGGCTGGCGTGGCTTGCACAGCGGTATGGGCAACTCCCGCTCGCCACGTCGCTGGGCCCGGCGATGCGGCTGGCGGCCGACGGTTTTGCCGTCGATGCGCGCTACGTGGCCGCCGCGCGCTTTCGCGCCGGGCTGCTCAAAGCCGATCCCGCAACGGCGAGGGTATTCCTCGACGCGGGCGAGGTGCCAGCGGCCGGCTTTGTCGTGCGCCAGCCGGACCTGGCGCAGACGCTCGCTGCCCTGGCCGCCAAGGGCCGCGATGGGTTCTACGCGGGGGAGGTGGCGCAGCGGCTGGTAGCGGGTGTGCAGATGGCCGGAGGGATCTGGCAGCGCGAAGACCTCGCCGGCTATCGGATCACGGAGCGCAGCCCGATGCGCCTGTCCTACCGTGGCGCGCGCATCACCTGCTCGTCGCTGCCGTCCTCGGGCGGGCTTGTGCTGGCCGAGGTGCTGCAGATCCTCGAGAGGTATCCGCTCGCGACACTGTCGCGTGCGGCGCGCGATCACCTTGTGGTCGAGGGGTTGCGGCGCGGCTACCAGGACCGCGCCCGCTACCTGGGCGACCCCGATTTCGTGACACCGCCGGCCGTTCTTGCCAGCCGCTCCTACGCCGACGAGCGCGCTGCGTCCATCGATCCGGACCGGGCGACCCCGAGCGCCGAGCTGGACCGTCTGTATCCGGTGCTGACCGAGGGAGAAAACACCACACACTTCTCCGTGGCCGACGCAGAGGGCAACCGGGTCGCAGCCACGCTCAGCGTCAACCTGCCCTTCGGGGCCGGACTGATCGCAGGAGACACCGGCGTGCTCCTCAACAACGAGATGAACGATTTCGCTGTGGGCGGCGTGCAGGCCAGCGCGTATCGCCTGGCCGGCGGGCTGGCCAACGAGGTCGCGCCCGGCAAACGGCCGCTGTCCAGCATGACTCCGGCCTTTCTGGAGGACGAGCGCGGCGTGCTGGTGTTCGGTACCCCCGGCGGGTCGCGCATCATTTCCATGGTCCTCCTGGCGATTCTCGACTATGTGGACAGCCCACAGGTCGACCTGGAGCGCGTGATCGGTGCGCCGCGCTTCCATCACCAGTACCTGCCGGATCGGTTGCTGTACGAGCCCGCGCCGTTTGCGATGCCGGATGCATGGGTGGAGGCGCTCAAGGCCAAAGGGCACGCAGTCGAGCAGGGCGGCCGCGCCTGGGGCAATATGCAGGCCGTATTCGTCGACAAGCGCAGCGGCGAGGTGTCCGCTCACAACGATCCGCGCGGACGCGCCGGAATGCTGTTCTGAGCCTTTTGGTATCCTGCCCCTGCAAACCCGCGGGCGCGCGAGCGGAGGAGATTCGAACGTGAGCATCGACCGACGCACATTCCTGTTCACCGGAGCGGCCGGGCTGGCGGCAGCCGCCGTGCGTCCGCTGCAGGGGCTGGCGGGCGACCCGGTGCTCGGCCCGGCCGACCTGCCGGGCGGAGCCCTGGAGTCCTCCTCGCTGGAGGCGCTGTCAGGGAAAGTCCCCCTCATCAAGAAGACCTGGCGGCCGCCCAATTTCGAGACGCCGGTGAGCTATTTCGATCAGGCGTTCACGCCCAACGACGCCTTCTTCGTGCGCTACCACGTCGCCGACATTCCCGAGATCCTGCCGCAGGACTGGCGGCTGCGGATCGGGGGCGAAGGCCTCGACAAGCCGTTCGAGCTGACGCTGGCGCAGTTGCGCAGCGAGTTCGAAGCCGTAGAGGTCAACGCGCTGTGCCAATGCTCCGGCAACCGCCGCGGCCTGTCCAGGCCCCATGTCCCGGGCGTGCAGTGGGGCTACGGCGCGATGGGCAACGCGCGCTGGAAGGGTGTGCGGCTGAAGGACGTGCTCGCCCGGGGCGGGATCCGCAAGGAGGCAATGGAGATCGTCTGCGACGGTGCGGATGCCGGAGTGCTCGCCAAGACTCCCGACTTCGTCAAGAGCATCCCGGTCTGGAAGGCGATGGAGGACCACGTCCTGCTGGCCTATGAAATGAACGGCGAGGCGCTGCCGCACTGGAACGGGTACCCGGTGCGTCTGGTCGTGGCCGGCTGGACAGCGACCTACTGGATCAAGCACGTCACCGCCATCGATGCGGTAACGCAGCCCTTCAAGGGGTTCTGGATGGCGCCGGCCTATCGCATCCCCAAAGGCAAATTCCCCGTCGTGGACCGCTTCCTCACTCAGGAGACCGACACCAGCACGCCGATCACGGAGATGGTGGTCAACTCGCTGATCACCAATCTGCACCAGGGCCAGCGCTTCGCCGCCAACCAGACGGTCGAGGTCAGGGGCGTGGCCTGGGACGGTGGATTCGGTATCGCGACCGTGGAGGTGACCCAGGATGGCGGGCGCAGCTGGCGGCTCGCGCACCTCGGGCCCGACCTCGGGCGCTTCTCCTGGCGGCAGTGGCGGTACCTCATGCCAGCCGCGCGGCCCGGGGCCTATGCAGTAATGGCAAAGGCCATCAACCGTATCGGCGCCAGCCAGACCTTCGAGCTCAACTTCAACCCCGCCGGCTATCACAATAACGTGATGCAGCGGATCGACATTCAAGTCGGTTAGGGAGCGCGCCGTGAATAGAACCGTACTGTTGGTGCTGCTGCTCGCAGCGCCTGCCCTGGCGGACGAGTCGCGCTTCGCGCTCAAGGACGGCGAGGGCAAGCAGCTGGTGGAGGGGAACTGCGTGATGTGCCACAGCCTGGACTACATCCCGATGAACTCGGTGTTCCTCGACCGTAAGGGCTGGGAGGCATCGGTGAGCAAGATGGTCAAGGTCATGGGGGCGCCGATC
>Ga0105107_10001884_pt1 | contig 13712 bp, 8 predicted proteins | sample PPLLaktember2015_6_FD_79335 | JGI IMG/M metagenome (GOLD analysis project Ga0105107, IMG submission 79335) | Freshwater sediment microbial communities from Prairie Pothole Lake near Jamestown, North Dakota, USA - PPLs Lake P8 Core (1) Depth... | ecosystem: Environmental > Aquatic > Freshwater >...
CACGCCGGGCGTCGGACGCCACGATCGCCCGCTCGAGCGGCCGAGCGCACTCGCGCCGCCGACAGCCCCCGGGAAACCGCACATATTGCCCGCGCAAGCGTACCCGTGCGTTGCGAAAAGTGCACACGCAATTGATAATTTCGGACATGGTGCGAATCCCGCATGCCGCGACCGGCGCTGCGCCCCTGGCGCTGCGCACCGGGCGCAGAACCCTCGGTAGCACGGTCCGCGTCGGGCCGCTCGCCGCGATCCCGCAGCTCCTCCGCGAACTGGGTTGCGATCCCGGGCCGATCGTTCGCGAGTCCGGCTTCGAACTGGCGTTCTTCGACGACCCCGAGCTGCCGATGTCCTACCGCGCGGGCAGCGCGCTCCTGGCCCGCTGTGTCGCGACCACCGGCTGCGAGCACTTCGGGCTGATGCTGGGCGCGCGGGCCGGCCCGTCTTCGCTGGGTCTCGCCGGTTTCCTGATGATGAATGCGCCGGATGTCGGGCGTGCGCTCAACGACCTCGTCCACTACCTCAGCCTCCATGATCGCGGCGGCATCGCGACCCTCGAAACACGCAACGGCACGACGTTGCTCGGCTTCACGGTGATCGAGCCGGAAACGCAGGCCGTCGACCAGATCTGCGACCTGTCGATGGCCGTCGCCCGCAATCTCATGCGCGGGCTGTGCGGGCCAAAGTGGATCCCTTCGCAGGTCCTGCTGCCGCGCACGCCGCCCGCGGACCCGTTGCCCTGGACGCGCGTGTTCCAGGCACCGGTCCAGTTCAACGCAGGCCAATGCGCGCTGGCATTTCCCACGCGCTGGCTCGCGCACCCGGTAGATGTCGCAGAACCGTTGCTGCACCGGCACCTCAAGCAGCAGGCGGACGCGATGCGACGCGACAGCGATTTCGCGAGCGAGGTGCGGCGGCTGGTGAGCGGCACGATTGCCCACCGCGTGAGCACCGCGGCGCACGTCGCGAAGCTCCTCGGCATGCACGAGAAGACGCTGAATCGCCGGCTGCTGGAAGCCGGGTTGACGTTCAGGAACGTGCGCGACGACGCGCGCTACGCGATGGCGCAGCAGCTGCTCGCCAATACGTCGATGAACCTCGCCGAGATCGCGACTTCGCTCGGCTACGCCGAGTCGAGCGCCTTCGTGCGCGCGTTCACGCGCTGGTCGGGCACGACGCCGCGGAAGTGGCGGCCGGACGCGGGCGGGATACCGCGCACGGCGTCGCCGCGCTGACGCGGCGCGACATCGACTCGCGCGGGCCGCGCGGACCCGCGCCGACCCGCCGGCGTCACGGCGCGCCGACCGCCTCCCACGCGCCGCTCCTCTCGGAACGAAACAGCGCGTCGATCACTCGCATGTTGGCGATCGCGTCCTCGACGCCATAGTCGAGCGGTGCCTCGCCGCGCACCGCGCGCGAGAACGCCTCGCCCTGCAGCTGGTACTGGTCGCTCGCAGGCAGATCCTCGACGACGATGCCGGCACCGTCGAGCGAGCGGCAATCGTCGATCAGGATGCGCGTCGGCGCGCCCTGCGGGGCGTTCACCGGGATCGGGAGCTCGATGCGGCCCTTGGTGCCGCAGAGGTTCAACCGCTGGTGCGGCGCGACCTGCGTCGACACGGTGAAGTCGAGACGCCGGCCGTCACCGAAGTCGACCAGGCCGCTGGTGAGGCGATCGGTGCGAAACGCGGGGTCGCGGTCGACCAACGCGATCGCGTGTCCCGGCTCGCCGGCGAAGAAGTAGCGGCCGGCCACGACCGCGTAGCACCCGATGTCGTAGAGGCCACCGCCGCCGATGTCGGCCCTGTTGCGCACGTTGGCGGGATCGAGGTTGTTGTAGCCGAAGAACATCTGCACGGCGCGCAGTTCGCCGATGCGGCCCTCGCGCAATATCTCGCGGGCGCGGATCCACTGCGGATGGAAACGCACCATGAACGCTTCCGCGATGAGCACCTTCTTCGCGGCGTCGCGAAGCGCCGTCGCCTCGTCGGCGGTAAGCGCGATCGGCTTCTCGCACAGCACGTGCTTCCCGGCCGCGGCCGCCTGCAGCGTCATCGGCACGTGCAGGTGGTTGGGCAGCGGGTTGTACACCGCCTCGATGTCCGGATCGGCGAGCAGCGCCTCGTAGGAACCATAGACCTGCGGAATGCCCAGCGCATAGGCGGCGCGGCTCGCCGTGCCTTCGTCGCGCGAGGCGATCGCGCGGATCTCGATGAGCTCGCTCTTCTGCATCCCCGGCAGCACGCGCTCACGGCCGATCTTCGCCGTGCTGATCACACCCCAGATCACCTTCTTCATGCCCATTCCCCAGGTTCGCGCGCGAGGTTGCACGGTTGTCGTGCACACCGTCACCGCCCGCGCGTGTCGACGACAGTCGCGACGACGCGCGCGCGATGCGCGTCGAACGATCTTACGCCACGACCGCCCGTCGCCGGCGCGCCCGCGCTAAGTTGCTGACGCGTCGGGGGCCGGCACGGACCGGAATGCAACTTGCTCGATACCACCCGCATGCGCGTTGTCCGCGACACGCGCGACAGGAGTGAACATGAAGTCGATCCTCGATCCGACGTTCCGCTACACGAACAGCGCCAATACCGACGTGCGCAAGACCTTCGCGCGCATCCGCCGCGAGCAGAAGCGGCGCGAGCGCACCGACGCCAATGCGACCGCGCCGGCGAACGTGCTGGTGATGCAGGCCCGGCGCTACGGCGCCGCCTCCTGAGGCGCGGGTTCCGGCGCGCCTAGGCGCGCAGCGCCTACGCCGACTTCCGGGCCGCGGACTTCCGCACGCTCGGCGCACGCACGGCCTTTGGCGCCGCCGGGCCAGTCCCCTGTTGCCGCGGTGTCGGAGCCTTCGTGCTCCGTTTGGCCGTGCGGCGCGCCTTGGGTGCCTTCGACGCAGGCGGAGCCGCGCGGCTGCGCCGCGCGGCAGCCCGCGCCTTCGCTCGCGCAGCGGCCGCGGCGGCGGCCTCCGCCGCCTTCGCGCGTGCCGCCAGCGCGAGCTTGCGCACACGCCGGATGTCGGCATCGGAAAAAGGCCCATTGACTCCGGAGATCGCCGCGAGCTTCATGCCGTGCTTGAGGCCCACGCGGTAGATCTCGCGCACCTTCTCCCACTCGATGTTGCGCCCGACGGTGAAGTTGTCGAAGCGGCCTTCGAGCGCGAGGACGATCGTCTCGGCGAGGCACGCGTAAGCCACGTTCTTCGGCAGGCCGATGTTCTTCATCGACACCTTGCCCGGTAGCAGGATTTCGCCTGACTCGATCACCAGCACGTCCGGGCGCTTCGCCACCTCTTCCGGCGGCAGGTCGAGCGGGCGAGCGACGTCGGTGATCACGCAGCCGGGTTTCACGTTCATGATGTCGAGGATCCTCTTGCCCGCGCCGGACGTCGCCGTCACGATCATGTCCATGTCGGCGATGTCCTTGTCGGCGCGCGAGGACAGCACGAGCTTCGCGTCGGGCGTCTCCTTCCGGATCGACTCCTTGAGCGCGAGGAGCTTCGCGGTCTCCGGCGAGACCATGTAGACCTCCTCGGCGACCATCGCAAGCAACCGCGAGCACACCGAGCCGATGGCGCCGGTGGCACCCACCACCATCGCCTTCGCCCGCACCTTCTCGCCTTGTTTCGGCATCGGCACCAGCCCCAGGCGCAGCACCGCGTCGCGCGCGGCCCACAGCGCGCCCGATGCGCTGTAGCTGTTGCCGGTGGTGATCGGCAGCGGGGCGCGCCGCGCGACGGTGAGGCCGGCGTCCCCGACCACCTTGGTGAACGCACCCAGCCCCATGATCTGCGCACCGAGGCCCTTGGCGATGCGCGCGGCGTCGAGCAGCCGGCGGTAGGTGAACTCGGGGCTGTGATTCATGATCTCGCGCGGCGTCCCGCCCACCGAGATCAGCCAGCCCTCGGCCTCGACGCCGGTCGGGCTCTTGATGCCCTCCACCTTCGAGTAGACGAACGGCGGCGCGTAGGCCATCGCCTTTTCGAGCGTGTCCATGAACACCGGCGGCGAGACGTGCGAGAGGAGTTCGATCGGCTTGACGTTCTTGAAGTACTCCTGCGACAGCGGGTGGATGACGAAGGCGAATCGGTTGACCCGCCGGTAGCCGCTCGGGTAGAGGATCCGGGGCTCGAGCTGCAGGCCCTCGATGATCTCCAGGTAATCGTCCTCGAGGATGTCGTCGCCTGCCCTCCCGGTCGCGGCGATGATCATCGCGTCGAGGAGGCTCGGACCCAGCACGTGGTCGAACACGAGCGGGGCGCCGTCGACGACCATGTCGACGTTCTTGTCCCGGAACGCGGCGAGGCGGCGGTCGTTGACCGTCGACGTGACGATGACCTTGCGCGCGAGTTCGTCGGCGCCGAAGTGGTCGAGCTCGTGGACCGGCGCCACGATCACGGTCGCCTCCTGCATCGCCCGTCGCAGCATGAAGCGGGTCCACTCCCTGACCGGTGCCGAGGCCATCAGCGCGTCCGGCATCCACTCGAGCACGTGGTGCGCGCCGCTGGTGTAGAGCTCGAGCGAGTCGAGGGCGGTGAGCATCTTCGGCACGCCGAGCTGCAGCAGCGGGTCGGCGAACTGCAGGTTCTGCGTGTACTCGGACATCGCCAGCGCCAGCTTGTAGTTGGTGCGGCCCGAGAAGAACAGCACCTTGGCGTTGTTGAAGAAGTTGCCGAGCTTGATCTGCACGTGGCGCAGCGCCCATTCCTGCAGGATGTCCGACAGGCGCCCGCCGGTGGTCACCGGAACGCGCGACACGGCGGCCTTCATGCGCGCGCTGTCCTTCTCGACGTAGCGGCGCGAGCCGACGGTGTAGCTGTCCTTCACCACGCCGAGGCCGATCGCATCGGCATGGCTCTGCCAGTACCTGAGCAGCTTGACCGCCTTGGCCGTGCTGCCGTTGGTGCCGAGGCGCCGCACGCTGAAGAGGTGCCCGAGAAAGCGTGCATCGAACGCGAAGTCCTGGTCGCCCGCGCCCAGGCTGATGCCGACTGCCGTCTTCATGCATTCCTCCTCGCGGGGACGCTTGCGTTCGGTCGAGCCAACCGCGTCCCTCGTGGTCGACGGGCGCAACGCGACGGCCGCCGTCGCGCGCCCCTCCGTGGCTTGCTGAAATTGTACGGCCGTGCCACCCGGTCGCGCGGCGACGCAAATGCGCGTTCTTTGATCCTGATCGATGTTTTCGGGCGGCGATCCGGGTTCTCCCTGCGCCGCACGGTGCAATCGGTCGAGTCGAGTCATTACACTAAAGGTCCTGATGATGGTGCGAGGCGGGCGATGATCGAGATTCCGGGCGTCGTGGGCGACGTGGTGCGGTCGGTCGGGTTGTCGACGGCGATGCGCGCGGCGGGCGTGGTGACGGGGCTCCTGCCCATTCCGCAGCCGATGCTGCTGGTCGGCCCGGGGTCGAGCGCGCGGCTCGGCCGGGCGATCGCCGCGTTCGGCCACGGCAAGGTCATGATCGTCACTGACAAGGTCGTGGCCGGCATGGGGCTGCTGGACGGGCTCGTCGGCGCGCTCGCCGAGGGCGGCACGCGCTACGCCGTCTTCGACGAGATCACGCCGGACGCGCCGATTCCGCTGATCGAAAAGGGCATCGCGTTCTACGCGAAGCAGCGCTGCGACGCGATCGTGGCCTTCGGCGGCGGCTCGCCGATGGATGCGGCGAAGACGATCGCCCTGGCAGTGGCGAACCGGAAGCATCCGCGCAAGCTCGTCGGATATTTCAGGGGGCGCCACGCCCCCGTACCCGTCTACGCGGTCCCGACCACCGCCGGCACGGGGTCCGAGGTCACGGTCGCGGCGGTGATCTCCGACCCCGTGACCAACAGGAAGCTGGTGATCGCCGACACGCGCCTCGTGCCGACGATGGCTGCGCTCGACCCGGTGCTGATGACCGGTCTCCCGCCCGCGGTGACCGCCGCAACGGGCATGGACGCCCTGACGCACGCGGTGGAGGCGTTCGTCGGCCGATGGGCGACCGCCCACACCGACCGCCTGGCGCTTGCCGCCGTGGGCATCGTCTACACGCAGCTGCGTGTCGCGTACCGCAAGCCGAAGGATCTCGAGGCCCGCGAGCAGATGGCGCTCGCGGCCACCTACGCCGGCCTCGCGTTCACCCGCGCCAACGTCGGCTACGTGCACGCGATCGCCCACCAGCTCGGCGGCAAGTACCACACGCCGCACGGCCTCGCCAACGCGATCATGCTGCCGCACGTGCTCCGCTTCCTCAGTCCCGCGATCACCAGGCGCCTGGCGTTGCTCGCGGTGCGCGCCGGCGTCGGCAAGCCGGGCGAACGGCCCGCCACGCTCGCGAAGAAGTTCATCGACTCGGTCGAGAAGCTCGGCCACGACCTCGGCATCCCGGCGCAGCTGGATGCGTTGCGCGAGGAGGATATCCCCGAGCTCGCGAAGGCCGCGTGCTGGGAGGCGGACACCAACTACCCGGTGCCGCGCTACATGTCGCCCGCGACCTGCGCGAAGATCCTGCGGCAGGTGCTGCCGCCGACGGCGGCGCGGAAGCCTGTCCGCAAGCGCCGCGCGCGCTGAACGGGTTTCGGCGCCCGGGACGCGCCCCGGCACCACCGAAGGCTACGTGTCTTCCGGCGCTCCCTGCCAGAGCATGTCGTAGCCCAGCTCCTGCGTGTCGCTGCAGAGAGCGGCCAGCGCCGAGAACTTGTCCTTGAAGGTCCGGTCGGCGTGCGAGCGCTCGTGCTGCTCGAACGAGCGCCAGTAGGTGACGATGACCAGGTGGTCGTCGGCGGGCTTGACCTCGCCGAGCGTGCCCTCCGGCGAGGCGAATCCCGAGAACCTGAACACCTGGCCACCGCAGAAGCCGCCTTGCTCGCCGCCGTAAGTGTCCTTGACGACGTTGCACATCTCGCCCAGCGCGAGCTCGACGTCCGCCATGTCGACACCCGGCTTGAGCCGGACCGTGTTGAACAGCATCTTGGCACCGAAGGGAATCTCGATAGGTCCGAACATTGCCTCACCCTTTCACTCGAACTCGACGATCGGCTGGTCGACTGCAAGGCTGTCGCCCGGCTTCGCCAGCAGCGCCTTGACCTTCGCATCAGCGTCGGCGCGCAGCACGTTCTCCATCTTCATCGCCTCGATCACCGCGACCTTCTCGCCGGCCTTGACGTCCTGCCCGACCTTGACCGCGAGCTCGGCCAAGAGCCCCGGCATCGGCGAGAGCACGTACCGGGACAGGTCCGGCGGCGTCTTGATCGGCATCAGCGCGAGGAGCTCCGCCGCGCGCGCGGTCAGCACGGTCGCGTCGACCTGCGTGCCCCAGTGGAACAGGCGGTACTGCATGTTGCGGCGCTCGACCTGCATGCAGATCTCGCGGCCGTTGATCGTGCCCCGGAAGATCGGGTGGCCGAACGCCCAGTCGGAGAGGACCACGAACTCCCGATCCCGGTAGATCACGCTCTGCCCGCCGGGGACCGAGCTGACGCTGACCGGGTGCAGCTCGCCGCCGATCATCACGTTCCAGTCGTTGCCCGGGACGTAGCCGTGGCCGGGCAACTGTCCGGTGATGCCCGCCGCGCGGTCCATGTAGCGCCGGTGCACGGCCGCGGCGACGCAGATCAGGAGCGACGGGTCGTCGTGGACGACGTCCTCGCCGCGGAAGCCCTTCGGGTACTCCTCGGCGATGAGGCCCGTGTGGAACTTGCCCGACACGAAGCGCGGGTGCTGCATCAGCGCCGCCTGGAACGGGATGTTGGTCGACACGCCGCGGATCACGAACGCGTTCAGCGCATCGCGCATCCGCTCGATCGCATCACCTCGCGTCGGCCCGTGCGTGATCAGCTTGGCGATCATCGAGTCGTAGTACATCGGGATCTCGCCGCCCTCGCGAACGCCGGTGTCGACGCGCACCGTCCCGTCGGTCTCCGGCGGGGGGATGTACTTCACCAGCCGGCCGGTCGACGGCAGGAAGCCGCGGAACGGATCCTCGGCGTTGATCCGGCACTCGATCGCCCAGCCATCGTGCTTGATCTCCTTTTGCGAGAAAGCGAGCGGCTCGCCGGCCGCGACGCGGATCATCTGCTCGACCAGGTCGAGCCCGGTGACGAACTCCGTCACCGGGTGCTCGACCTGCAGGCGCGTGTTCATCTCGAGGAAGTAGAAGCTGCGGTCGCGCCCGACGACGAATTCGACGGTCCCGGCCGACTGGTAGTCGACGGCCCGCGCGAGGGCGACTGCCTGCTCGCCCATCGACCGGCGCGTCGCGTCGTCGAGGAACGGCGAGGGCGCCTCCTCGATCACCTTCTGGTGACGGCGCTGGATCGAGCACTCGCGTTCCCCCAGGTACACGGTGTTGCCGTGCGCGTCGCCCAGCACCTGGATCTCGATGTGGCGCGGCTCCTCGATGAACTTCTCGATGAACACGCGATCGTCGCCGAACGACGCCTTGGCCTCGTTGCGGCAGCTCTGGAAGCCCTCGTGCGCCTCGCCGTCGTCGCGCGCGACGCGCAGGCCCTTGCCGCCGCCGCCTGCGCTCGCCTTGATCATCACCGGGTAGCCGATCTCGCGCGCGATCGCCACCGCGTTGTCGGCGGTCTCGATCGCATTCGTGTACCCCGGGATCGTGCTGACGTTCGCCGCGAGCGCGAGCTTCTTCGAGGCGATCTTGTCGCCCATAGCCTCGATCGACTTCGCCTTGGGGCCGATGAAGACGATGCCGTTCTTCTCGAGCAGATGGCAGAAGGCCGCATTCTCGGAGAGGAACCCGTAGCCCGGGTGGACGGCCTCGGCGCCGGTGGCCCGGCAGGCCTCGAGAATGCGCTCCATGCGCAGGTAGCTCTCGCGCGACGGCGGCGGCCCGATCTCGACCGCCTCGTCCGCCAGCTCGACGTGGCGGGCGTCCCGGTCGGCCTCGGAGTGCACGGCGACGGTCGCGATGCCCATGTGCCGGGCCGTGCGGATCACGCGGCAGGCGATCTCGCCGCGGTTGGCTATGAGGATTTTCTTGAACATTTCGCTTCGTGCCGGGGGGATCGGGACCACCGGGATCCCCCGCCTTTCCTCAGAGGGGGATGTTGCCGTGCTTGCGCCACGGGTTCTCGAGCACCTTGTTGCGCAGCATCGCGAGCGAGCGGCAGATGCGCTTGCGCGTCTCGCGAGGCATGATCACGTCGTCGATGAAGCCACGGCTGCCGGCGATGAACGGGTTGGCGAACTTGCTGCGGTACTCCTCGGTGCGCGCGGCGATCGCCGCGGTGTCGCCCGCGTCCTTGCGGAAGATGATCTCCACCGCGCCCTTCGGTCCCATCACCGCGATCTCGGCGGACGGCCAGGCGAGATTGACGTCGCCGCGCAGGTGCTTCGAGGACATCACGTCGTAGGCGCCGCCGTACGCCTTGCGCGTGATCAGTGTCACCTTCGGCACCGTCGCCTCGGCGTACGCGTAGAGCAGCTTGGCGCCGTGCTTGATGATCCCACCGTACTCCTGCGCGGTGCCCGGCATGAAGCCCGGCACGTCGACGAAGGTGACGATCGGGATGTTGAAGGCGTCGCAGAAGCGCACGAAGCGGGCGGCCTTGATCGCGCTCCGGATGTCGAGGCAGCCGGCGAGCACCAGCGGCTGGTTGGCGACGAACCCGACGGTCGAGCCCTCCATGCGGCCGAAGCCGGTGACGATGTTCTTCGCGTAGTCGGGCTGCAGCTCGAAGAAGTCGGTGTCGTCGACGACCTTGAGGATCAGCTCCTTGATGTCGTAGGCCTTGTTCGGGTTGTCGGGCACCAGCGTGTCGAGCGACGGGTCGAGCCGGTCGGCGCTGTCGGTGGTCGGCCGCACCGGAGGCTTCTCGCGATTGTTGGTCGGCAGGTAGTTGATCAGCCGGCGCACCATGCCGAGCGCCTCGACGTCGTTCTCGAACGCGCGGTCGGCCACCCCCGAGCGGGTCGAGTGCGTGACGGCCCCGCCCAGCTCCTCGGCTGTCACCTCCTCGTGGGTCACCGTCCTCACCACCTCGGGCCCGGTGACGAACATGTACGAGCTGTCCTTGACCATGACGATGAAGTCGGTCATCGCCGGCGAGTACACGGCGCCGCCGGCGCACGGGCCCATGATCACCGAGATCTGCGGGATCACGCCCGAGGCGAGCACGTTGCGCTGGAACACGTCGGCGTAGCCGGCGAGCGAGGCCACGCCCTCCTGGATCCGCGCCCCGCCCGAGTCGTTCAGCCCGACCACGGGCGCCCCGACCTTGATTGCGTGGTCCATGATCTTGCAGATCTTCTCGGCGTGCGCCTCGGAAAGCGCGCCCCCGAACACCGTGAAGTCCTGGCTGAAGACGAACACCAGCCGACCGTTGACGGTACCGTGGCCCGTGACCACGCCGTCGCCGGGGACCTTCTGGCCGCCCATGCCGAAGTCGACGCAGCGGTGCTCGACGAACATGTCCCACTCTTCGAAGGAGTCGGGGTCGAGCAGGAGCTCGATGCGCTCGCGCGCGGTGAGCTTGCCCTTGGCGTGCTGCGCCTCGATGCGCTTCGTCCCGCCTCCCAGCCGGGCCGCCGCACGCATGTCGTCCAGCTGCTTGATGATGTCTTGCATCGTCGTCGTGTCGTCGGTGATGTCGAGTGGGGCGTTACGTGCTGCGCCGCTCCGCGGTGTTCAGCCGCCGCCGGCGAGGGCGAGCAGGCGCGCGACCGCGCTGCCGGGGGTCATCGTGCCTTCCGTGACTGCGCGGGCGACCGCGTCGAACTCGCGCCGCACCGCGGGATGGCGTTCGAAGCGCGCGCGCAGCGCACGATCGAGCTCCGCGTGCATCGCCGCGAGCGCCTGTGCCCGACGACGCGCGGCGAGCGCGCCGTTGCCCGCCGCCGCGGCCCGGAAGCGCTCCGCCACGTCCCAGAACGCCGCGAGCCCCTCGCCGGTCGCGGCGGAGAGAGTCAGCGCCGGCGGCTTCCACCAGGCGTCGCGCGACCGCAGCATCGAGAAGGCGCTCGCCACCTGGGCGCGGGCGAGCTCGGCCGCGTTGCGATCGAGGTCGGCCTTGTTCACCAGCACGAGGTCGGTGAGCTCGACGATGCCGCGCTTGATCGCCTGCAGGTCGTCGCCGGCGTTGGGCAGCGTGAGCAGCACGAAGAAGTCGGTCATCGCGGCGACCGCGGTCTCGGACTGTCCCACGCCGACCGTCTCCACGATCACGACGTCGTACCCCGCGGCCTCGCAGACCGCGAGCGCCTCGCGCGTCTTGCGGGCGACGCCACCCAGCGTTCCGCCCGACGGGCTCGGCCGGATGAACGCGGCGGGATCGCGCGCGAGCCGCTCCATGCGAGTCTTGTCGCCGAGGATCGATCCGCCGGAGATCGTGCTGGACGGGTCGACGGCGAGCACGGCGACCTTGTGCCCACGGCTGGTCAGGAACAGGCCGAGCGCTTCGATGAACGTCGACTTGCCTGCGCCCGGCGCGCCGGAAATGCCGATGCGAAAGCTCGTACCGGTGTGCGTCTGCAGCGCCTGCAGGAGCGCCGACGCCCGCCACTCGTCGTCCTGGCGCGAGGACTCGACCAGCGTGATCGCCTTGGCGAGGTCGCGCCGGCGACCGGAACGAACGCCGTCCGCGAGCGTCCGCAGCGCGGGTTCGAGCATCGCGGCCGCGGGATGCGCCCGCGTGGCGGCGGGACTCTGCATACTTGCGCGGGCCGGTCCGCTCGCGGCCGGATCCTCGTGGGTCTGCCGGGACACTTCGCCGCTCGTGCGAACCGCCGTCACGCCGGCGTGGCGCCCGCGCGCGCCTTGCGAATCGCGGCGAGCAGCGTGCGCGCGGCCGTCGAGATCACCGTGCCCGGTCCGAACACGGCGGCGACGCCGGCGTCCTGCAGGAAGGCGTAGTCCTGCTGCGGCACGACGCCGCCGACCACGACGACGACCTCCGCGGCACCCTGCTCGGCCAGCGCCCGGATGAGCTCCGGCACCAGCGTCTTGTGCCCGGCCGCGAGCGTCGAGACGCCGACGGCATGCACGTCGTTTTCGATCGCCTGCCGCGCCGCCTCCGCGGGCGTCTGGAACAGCGGGCCCACGTCGACGTCGAAGCCCAGGTCGGCGAACGCGGTGGCAACGACCTTGGCGCCGCGGTCATGCCCGTCCTGGCCGACCTTCGCGATCATGATGCGCGGTCGGCGGCCCTCCGCGCGCTCGAACGCCTCGACCTCCGCCTTGAGCGCGCGCCACTCGCCGTCCTCTTCGAACGCGGCGCCGTAGACGCCGGAGACCGTCTGGCCGTGGGCCTGGAAGCGGCCGAACGCGTGTTCGAGCGCGTCGCTCACCTCGCCGACGGTCGCGCGTGCCCGCACGGCCACGATCGCGAGCTCGAGCAGGTTGCCGCTGCCATTCTTCGCCGCGTCGGTGAGCGCGGCGAGCGCCCGCTCTACCGCCTTGCCGTCGCGCTTCCCCTTCACCGCCGCGAGGCGCGCCAGCTGTGCCGTGCGGACCGCGGAGTTGTCGATCTCGCGGATCGGCAGCGCGTCCTGCTTGGCCAGCTTGTACTTGTTCACGCCCACGATCACGTCCTCGCCGCGATCGATGCGTGCCTGCTTCTCGGCGGCGCAGGCCTCGATGCGGAGCTTCGCCCAGCCGGACTGGACCGCCTTGGTCATGCCGCCCATCGACTCGACCTCGTCGATGATCGCCCACGCCTTGTCGGCCATGTCCTGGGTGAGGCGCTCCATCAGGTAGGAGCCGGCCCAGGGATCGACGACGTTGTTGATGTGCGTCTCTTCCTGCAGGATCAGCTGGGTGTTGCGGGCGATGCGCGCCGAGAAGTCGGTCGGCAGCGCGATCGCCTCGTCGAAGGAATTGGTGTGCAGCGACTGGGTGCCGCCGAACACCGCCGCCATCGCCTCGATCGTCGTGCGGACGATGTTGTTGTACGGGTCCTGCTCGGTCAGCGACCAGCCCGAGGTTTGCACGTGCGTGCGCAGCATCATCGAGCGCGGGCTCTTCGGGCCGAACTCCTTCATGATCCGCCACCACAGCAGACGCGCCGCGCGCAGCTTCGCGATCTCGAGGTAGAAGTTCATGCCGAGGCAGAAGAAGAATGACAGCCGCCCGGCGAAGTCGTCGACGTCGAGGCCGCGCGCGATCGCCGAGCGCACGTACTCGCGGCCGTCGGCGAGGGTGAAGGCGAGCTCGAGCGCCTGCGTCGCGCCGGCTTCCTGCATGTGGTAGCCGGAGATCGAGATCGAGTTGAACTTCGGCATCTTGCGCGACGTGTAGTCGATGATGTCGGCGACGATGCGCATCGACGGCTCGGGCGGATAGATGTAGGTGTTGCGGACCATGAACTCCTTGAGGATGTCGTTCTGGATCGTCCCCGAGAGCCGGTCCTCGCCGACGCCCTGCTCCTCCGCCGCGACGATGTAGCCCGCGAGCACCGGCAGCACCGCGCCGTTCATCGTCATCGACACCGAGACACGGTCGAGCGGGATGCCGTCGAAGAGGATCTTCATGTCCTCGACGGAGTCGATCGCCACGCCCGCCTTGCCGACGTCCCCCGTGACCCGCGGATGGTCGGAATCGTAGCCGCGGTGCGTGGCGAGGTCGAAGGCCACCGACACGCCCTGCTGCCCCGCGGCGAGATTGCGCCGGTAGAACGCGTTCGAGTCCTCCGCGGTCGAGAAGCCGGCGTACTGGCGGATCGGCCACGGCCGCACCGTGTACATCGTCGCCTGCGGACCGCGCACGAACGGCTCGAA
>Ga0105107_10001886_pt1 | contig 13709 bp, 10 predicted proteins | sample PPLLaktember2015_6_FD_79335 | JGI IMG/M metagenome (GOLD analysis project Ga0105107, IMG submission 79335) | Freshwater sediment microbial communities from Prairie Pothole Lake near Jamestown, North Dakota, USA - PPLs Lake P8 Core (1) Depth... | ecosystem: Environmental > Aquatic > Freshwater >...
CGCGATTCGGAGAACTTTTGTCAGCCTCAGGGTTGACCATTTGTCCTCCAATCGGCGCTTCAAGGGGAAATGCCGTGGCAGTGGCCTTGCTTGGTTGCTCGGTCGGAGGATTCCGGTTCGCGCGCTATCGATGGTCCAGTTGACGCTCGCCGTGTGCAAGGAGTGCGGTGTCGGCGTCATGCGATTGTTGGGTGTGTTCAGGCTGTTCCGATGGATCAATCGGAATCGTCTGGTCATCCTGACCTATCACAGCGTGCTTCCGGCTGCTGGCGATATCGACGCCGGCGAGGCGAGAAACGTTGTCGATGAAGAGATGTTCGCCTGGCAGATGTGCTACCTGGCGAAGCATTTCCGCTGTCTGCGATTGGAGGAGGCTGTCGAGCTTCTCCGAAGCGGCCGGCCGCTACCGCGGTATTCCGCCGTCGTGACGTTCGACGACGGGTTCCGCAACAACTTGCGCTACGCGTATCCGATTCTGCGCCGGTTTGGTGTGCCCGCGACCATCTTCCTGACGACCGGGCATATCGGGCGCGGCGTTCAACTGCTCTGGACCGAGCGCGTGGGCCGACTGCTTCGATCGGTGAAGCCTCCGTGCAGCCTCACGGTTGCTGCGGATCCGGCGCCGCTCGCCGTGTCGTTCCGAACGGTGGCGGAGCGAGACGAAGCGGCGAGGGCGGTGTTGAAGCGGCTCAAGTCGATGCCGTCTCGTCAACGCGACTGCGTCGTGAGCGAACTGGAGAATCAGCTGGCAGGCGCAGGTCGCGAACATGACGCCGCAGGCGCGCCGAACGCGGAGCGGTACACCTTCTTAACCTGGAGCGAGGCGCGGGAGCTGGCGCGCGGCGGGATGACGATCGGCTCTCACACGGTCGAGCACCCGATCATGTCGTCGCTCGATGACGCGCGCCGCGCACGCGAGGTCGTCGACTCCAAGCGGGAGATCGAGCGGCAGATGTGGGCGCCGTGCACGTTGTTCAGCTACCCGAACGGGACGGCGGACGATTTCGGCGATCGCGACAAGGCGAACCTGCAGGCCGCCGGTTATGTCGCTGCCGTGACGCAAATCGCGGGCGTCAACGACGAGCGCACCGACCTGTTTCGGTTGAAACGGCTGAACATCGGTCGGGGCCATGGGCGCCAGTTGTTCGTCGCCCAGGTTTCGGGATTCTGGCCCTGGATGCGATCTCTTGCGGCGCCGCGATCGACGGCCGAGAAACGTAGGGCGGGTCTTGGGGTTCAAGACCCGCCCTACATGATTTGGAGAGCGTGAGCGAGCGGATGAGGATCGGTGTCGTTGTTCCGAGACTGCTGGGCGGCGGTGCCGCGCAATGCGTCGTGGACCTCGCGATTGGCATGGGAGACGTGGGCCTCCACCCAACCGTGATCTGCCTGGAACGCGGCGGCTACCTCGCCGATGAGCTCAGCAGCCGGGGCGTGACGGTCATCGGGCCCCTGAAGAAGACGGGGAACGATCCGACCGCGCCCTTTCGTCTCGCGACGATCCTGAAGCAGCATCGGGTGGACGTCGCGCACTGCCACAACTGGGGCGGGCTCGTCGACACCGTGATCGCGGCGAAGCTGGCCCGGAGGCCCGTGCTGCACACGCAGCATGGGTTGGACTACGGCTTCAGCGATTCGCCCGATCACCTGCGCAGCCGCCTTCGGACCGTGCTGAAGACGCTCGCGTGCCAGGGCGTGGGAAAGGTGGCGACAGTTTCCCACGAAGTGGCGCAGATGGTGACGCGCGAATGGCGTGTGCCTCCAGGCAGGGTATCGGTCGTCCACAACGGCGTTCGTGTGCCGTTGCCGGGGCAGGGCGTTGACGTGCGCGCACGATGGCGCCATGAGCTGGGCATCGGCGAATCGGATGTGCTCATCGGCACGGTTGCGGTCTTCCGGCCGGTGAAGGACCTGCACACGATGCTCGAGGCGATGGCGCTGATGCGGAAGGAAACCTCGCGCGCGCGGCTGGTGTTGATGGGCGCCGGACCGCAGAAAGAGGAGCTCGAGGCGGCTGTCAAGCGGCTCGGACTGGAGTCGGTCGTGCACTTTCCGGGCTTCCGCCGGGATGCAAGCCAGCTGCTTCCGGCCCTGGACGTCTTCGTGCTGTCGAGCCTGTCGGAAGGCATTTCGCTCGCGCTGCTCGACGCCATGGCCGCCGGCGTGCCGTCGGTCGCGACCGCGGTGGGAGGGAACCTGGAGATCATCAGGGATTCCACCTGCGGCCTCCTCGTGCCGCCGCGATCGCCGCGCGAGCTGGCCGATGCGATCTTGTCGCTGATGGATGACTCGCCGCGGCGCAGAGAGTTGGTCGAAGGCGGACGCCGGCGCGTCGAAGCGGCGTTCTCGCTGCGACGGATGGTCGGCGCGTACGAGTCGCTCTACGCGAGCCTCATGAATTGAAAAAGGCAGGCGGAACGATCCACCAGGAGGACGTGAATGGCCGGATTGGTGTCGGAACAGCTGGCGCAGGGCCAGGCAGCGAGCCCCGCGGCGGCTGACGACAACCTCGAGCAGAAGATTCGCGCGCGCATTGAAAAGTGCTGGCCGAAATACTTCCCGTCGCTGGCGACCCGGCCGGCTCCGGAGATTGTGTGCCTGCGCGGGGCGGATTCGCGCGGGTTTTCCGTCATGTTCGAGTACGAGCTGAAGTTCGCGCGCCCGCGGTCGGAGCACCTGATGGTGAAAGTCAGGCGCGACTCGAAGTTCGGCCCCTATCTGCCGAGCGAAGTCACCGAGGCGCCGGAACTGCTGCGCCGGGAATTCGATGAGCTGTCGCGGGCGCACCGGTATTTCGAGCGCCGGGGGAATGGACTGCGCGTCGTGCGTCCCATCGAGTACTGCGAAGACCTCAACGCGGTTTTCATCGAGAAGGCGTCCGGCCGCGATTTGGGCCTGGTGGCACGCACCGACGAGGCGGCGTCGCTCGCGGCGTTCCGGCGGTGCGGACAGTGGCTGCGAAGTTTTCACGTCAAGGTGCACAAGCCGCGCCTTCGCGTCTGGACGTTGGGCGAATTCGAGGCGCGGCTGATGAAGCGGCGCGAAAAGCTCGTCGCCCTCGGTGTGCCGGCAGGGCAGCTGGATGCGCTGTTTCCGCACATCGTCAAGGCCGCGCGCGCATGCCGTCAGCGTGAAGTGCCGTGCTCGCTGCTGCACGGCGATTACAAGCTGCGCCATATCTGGGCGAGTCCGGACGCGATCGAGGTCTTCGACTTCGGCAACGTCCACCCCGGGCCTTGTTATGTCGATGTCGCCGCCTTCCTCGTGGAGCTGAGCGTTCTCAAGCTGGGGCATCCGTGGTTCGAGACCGACAGGGTGCGCAGGTACTCGGAGACGTTCCTGCGCGCGTACTTCCCCATGCAGCCGCCTCCGCTGCTCAGCTTTTACGTCGTCGAGGCTCTGCTGAAGAAATGGATGCGCAGGCGGCGCACCTGGAGCCGGACGTCTGCCGCATCCACGCTGCACACGTGCGTGCGCCGCATGGGCGCCAAGTCCCTGGTCGAGCGCTGGTACCTCGATCGATGGTTTGTGGCCCGCATTCGTGAATCGCTCGAGATGGCGGCTCGAGCGAGCCGATAGGTTACGGTCGATTCATGTCCGAGCATTCTCCAGCCGTCGTTGATGAGGCCATCGCGCGCGTGCACGGCGACGCGCAGCGGTTCGTCGAGGGCGGTCCGGTCGTCACGCGCGTGCTCTCGGTCGCCACGCGCCCGTTCTCGTACGTGGCGCGCGTCGAGAGCGGATTGTCGGCGGCCACCGCCGGGGCCCCCAACGCGGCAGCCGCGTTGGGGTGGCCTGCCGGGGCCCCCAACGCGGCAGCCGCGTTGGGGTGGCCGAGACGAGTGATCGTGAAGATTCCGCGCCTGAAGCCCGGCAAGGCCGATGGGCGAGTGCCACGGCTCAAGCTGGAAATCGCTGCGGCGAAAGCGCTGGCATTCACGCTGAAGGGCGAAGCGGAGCTGAGCGTGCCCGATGTCGTGGCGTTCTATCCGGAAATCCCTGCGCTCGTATGGCGAGAGGTCGCGGGGGACACGCTGGAGGCGCTGGCGGCACGCCACGCGCGAGGCATTCCCGGCGCCGCCGGGCTCGCGCGTCTCGAGCGGGCCCTTCACAGCGCGGGACGCTGGCTGCGGGTGCTGCAGGACGGCACGGAAGTGGAGGGACGGGAGTTCTCGCTCTCCGAGATGATCGACTACGTCGACGTTCGACTGAAGCGGATCTCCGAGCTCGGGCCGCCAGGGTTGGACGCCGCCTGGCGGGCGCGAGTGCGGCGGGTGTTCAACGAGGCCCGACTGACACCGGCCGACCTGCGGCTGACGGCCGTGCACGGCGATTTCAGCCTCAGCAACATCATGTACGACGGCTGCCGCGTCGTCGCCATCGATTTTTCGCGGTTCGGTGTCGGCTCCATCCATTACGACGTGACGCGCATCTACCACCAGCTGGGGCTTCTACAGCACAAGCCGTGGTTCCTTCCGACGACCGTGTCGCGATTGCGGCGGGCGCTGCTGAATGGATATGACCCTGGACTCAGCGCCGATCGGCCGGCGTTCCGGCTCTTTCTGATTCAACACCTGCTGTGCCACTGGCTTGGTCTGCTCAAGACCCCGCACCGGGCGCCGTGGCGCGTGCGAGGGTTCAACCGGTGGGTGGGGTACTGCCATCGACGAGAGCTGGAGAGCCTCGTCGCCGGACTACAGGACGACTCGCGACGACGAGGACGACCAACGACATGAGCGCTTCAAGACCGTTTCAACCGGCCAGGATTCTGGAGATCACGTCCTACCCGCCGCCGCGGGCGGGCTGGGGTGTGCGCGTCGAGTTTCTCAAGCAGCATCTCGAGGCTGCCGGCCATGAATGCGTCGTGCTCAACATCGGGAAGAGCCGCAACATTCCGAGCCCCGAGTACGAGACGGTCGGCGGGGCCGCCGACTATGTCCGCAAGGTGTGGCGGTTCTGCCGCGCGGGGTTCACCACGCACGTGCACATCAACGGATCGACGGCGAAAGGTTTGGTGCTGACCATCGCGGCGCAGATGCTGAACCTGCTGTGCGGCCGGCGCTGCGTGCTGACGTTTCACGCAGGCGTGAAGCAGGTGTACTTTCCCCGCTCGCAGTCGCCGGTGCTGTGGCCGGTCTTCTGGCTCATGTTCATGCTGCCTCGCACGATCATCTGCAACAACGAGGCGGTGAAAGCCAAGATCCGGGAATACGGGATTCCCGGCCGGAAGATCCGCCCGATCCCGGCGTTCAGCCGGCAGTACCTCGAGGCCGAGGCCGACGCGCTGGACGAGCGCCTCGAGGCGTTCTACGAGCGCTTCGAATTCATCGTGTTCACTTACGTGCGGGTGCGGGACGGCTTCTATCTCGAAACGCTCATCGACGGGTTTGCGCGGCTGGCGGCGAAGCGGTCCGATGTGGGGCTCGTCATCTGCGGCGTGGCGGGCGACATCAACCCCGTCCTGTGGCAGACGGTCGAGCGAGCGATCGAGCAGCACCGTCTCGCCGAGCGCATCTGCATCATCGACGATCTCCCGCACGAGCACTTCCTTACGGCGCTGAAGCGATCGTCGCTCTACCTGCGGACACCGACGAGCGACGGCGTCGCCTCGTCTGTGCTCGAAGCGCTCGCCATGGGCGTGCCTGTGGTGGCGGCGGAAAACGGCACGAGACCGGCGGGCACAATCACCTACGCGCCGACCGACGGACGAGCGCTGGCCGATGCGGTGGACAGGGTGCTGTCCAATCGCGAAGAGGCAATCGCCGCCATCCCGCCGGTTCCCGTGCGCGACACCTTGCATGAGGAAGCAACCTTGCTGGCGGCATCATGAAAATTCTCTATCACCATCGCACGCTCGCCGACGGGGCCGAAGGCATCCACATCCTTGAAATGATCGAAGCATTCAGGGCGAACGGCCACGAGGTGGTCGTGCGCGCGATGGCGCACGGCAGCGGTCGAGGCGCCGGCCATCAGGGCTTCCTGAAGCAACTCAAGGCGATGCTTCCGGCCGGTGCGTTCGAACTGGCGGCAGTTGGCTCCAGCGTGATGGACTACGTGACGTTCGGTCGCGCGCTGCGCCGGCACCGTCCGGATTTCGTCTACAAGCGGCACGCGCTGAACGACGTCGGTGTGGCGCTGGCCGCGCGGCATCATCGGGTTCCGCTGATTCTCGAGGTCAACCGGCTGTATGCCGCAGCGCAGCACACGCGCTTCGAGCGGCTCACGTTGACCGGGCTCGCCAGATTCTTCGAGCGCCTGGCGATAAACCAGGCGTCGGTTGTGGCGGCGGTCTCGACTCCGCTGGCCGGAGGCGTGCGCGCGCTCGCCACAGATCCAGGCAAAGTCATGGTCCTGCCCAATGGCGCGAACCCGGTCCTGTTTCAGCCGAATGCCGACGTGCGGCAAACCGTTCGGCAGCAGCTTGCCTGGGACGACAGCGTCATCGTGGGATGGGCCGGGATCCTGCGGGAGTGGCACGGAGTAGATCTGCTGCTGCAGGCGGTGGCGGGCGTGCCCGGCCTCAAGCTTCTCATCATCGGCGATGGGCCTGATCGCGAACGCCTCGAGTCGGTCATCCAGCGTCTCAACATTGCGGGACGCGTCATGTTCACCGGGCGCGTGTCGCATGCCGACGTCGTGCGCTACATCGGCGCGGTGGACATCGCCGTGTCGGCCGCGGACCGGACGGGGTATGCGTCGCCCATGAAGCTTCTCGAGTACATGGCGATGGAGCGTGCCACGGTCGCTCCTCGATCGGCCAACATCGAGGACCTGATCGATCACGACGTGGACGGACTGCTGTTCGAGCCTGACAATAAGGATGCGCTCATGGCCGCGTTGCGCCGTCTGGCCCTGGACGAGGCGCTTCGACTTCGGCTTGGGAGCCAGGCGCGCATCAAAGTCACACACTTTCGCAACTGGCGACGGAACGCACAGATCGTCGTTCGCGCCGTCGCGGACGCCGCAGCGCCGCGCGGTGTGTCCCCCGCTCAGCAACTAGGGAGCCAGCCATGAGATTCGTCAACATTCCCACCCTGATTCTGTGCCTCCAGATCTTCGTGGCGTGCCAGGCGGGTGCTCAGACACCACGCACCGATGGCCCGGTCGTTCGTACTGACCATCCACGGCTGTTCTTCACCTCTGAAGAGCTGCCGGCGCTGCGCGATCGCATCGCCAGGCACTATCGGTCGGAATTTCAGGCGTTCGTGGACCTGCTGAACGACACGGGCGCGCTGACGCGCCGGCAGGCCCGAATCGAGGCGAACTGGGGCGGGTTCAACTACGCGTTCGTGGCAGCCCTCGATCCGCAGGAGATGGCGCGCCGCGGCTTCAACTTCAAAGCGTCGCTCAACAGCTCCCGGGCATACTGCGATCGCGCGATGGCTTCCGCCCGGCAGTTGTTGCCGGGCGTGAGCATGGCAGAGGGGCAAACGGGAGGTGCGCTGAGCACCGGTTTCCCCGTGCCGAAGTATCTGTCGGTCGTCACCACGTACGACTGGTGCCATGCGCATCTGTCCGATGCCGATCGCCGCGCCATCGTCGACGCGTATGTAGCGGCGTACATGAAGAAGTATCGAGGCAAGAATCTGCTGACGATGAGGATCGCCGGCAGGGACATGCTGGCCAACGATCCGGCGTCGGGTGACATGGAGGATGTGCTCGGCATCGTCGGCTTTCACGGCGATGCGTATCCCGATGCCACGCTTCAGAGCGAGCTGCTGGGGGCATTCAAATCGATATGGCTGGATCGGTACCTCGCCGAGGTGAATTACTTCTACGGCAAGGGTACCGGCTCGCACGAAGGGTCTGGCGGCTATTTCAGCAGAGCGTTCACCACGCTCAGCATTCCTGTGGCGATGTTCTCGCCGGCGCTCGGCGTGGATTACATCGCCACGATGCCCTATTTCTCCGAGTACGCGGTGTTCGTGGAGGCCAACACGCGGCCGCACTCGCTCCTCGAGTGGCCCTACTACGACCGCTGGGGAACGATTTCCGAAGGCATCGCCGGACCGAACTGCAAGAACCTGATGCTGAATGCGGGGATGCTGCGCCGCGCGGGGCACCCGAACGCCGCGCTGGCCAAATGGTCGCTCGAGAAGACCGCCCGGGACTGTGCGAGTGAAGTGACCGAGTACGGGGGCGTGTGGTCCAATGCCGTACTCTACTGGTTCCTCTTCGGCGACCGCGAAGTGCAACCGAAATCGCCGACCGCGATGGAGATTCCGCTCGCGGCCGAGTTCGGCCTCGGCCAGCGCGTCATGCGATCGGGGTACAGCCCGTCGGACTCGCAGGTGATCTTCTACGCGCAGGAACACGCCATGTACGGGCACGACACGCCCGAGTACGGAACGTTCAGCCTGCACAAGTTCGGCAATCTCGTCCTTCAGGCTGGAAACACGAAGAGCGGCGAAGGTGTGCTGACGCGGGGGCCCAACAAGGGTGCGGTGTTCGAGAACATCGTCAGCCTGCACAAGGGATCGTCCGATCCCGGGCTCGGCTTTACGGGGGGACGCCAGGTCGATCCGTTCTTCGGCGCTCGTGGAATCAAACGGATTACACGTGCCGGCAGCGTGATGGCGGAAACCCTGAACGGCAGGGGCTTCGATTACATCGGCTACGACAGCACGCCCATGTGGAGCCCCGCGACGGCGACGCTGTCTCAGCGCGAGTTCATCTACCTTCACGGACCGGCAGACAGCGAGTTCGTCGTCGTGTTCGATCGGTTCAACGCGACGAATCCCTCGACCGATGAGAAGGTCTGGAAGATCTGGGTTCCGACGCAGCCGCAGTTCGTCAACGGCAAGGCCGGCACGCCGCGCGCAGGGCAGTGGGTGTCGAAAGACAGCGACACGATCGAGCTGACGAACAAGTCCGACGCACTGCGAGGGAAGGAGTTCAGATCGGCGCCGACGCATGGCCGCTTCTTCATGAAGACCCTGCTGCCCCGCGCGCCGGTCATCAGTTTCCTCGGCGGGCCAGGAATGGAGTTTCAGAGCGGCGACGGTGACGGGACGACACCGTGGGGTGCGCCGGCGATGACGCAGGCCGAGCGTGAATACCTGGGATGGGGCCGCGTCGAGGTGCGGCCGTCGGCCGGCCAGGCGTACGACGTCTTCCTGAATGTGTTTCAAATCGGCGACGCCAACAGCCTCGCCGCGATGGCGCCAGTCGCACGGCTCGATTCGGCGAGCGGCGCTTCGACCGGGGCGCACATCGGCGACGCGTCGAATCAGTGGGTCGTGATGCTGGCGCGCACCGCATCGGATCGCTATGAGCTGAAGGAAACGGCCTACGGCTTCAGGTCGGTCGCTCCGCGATCGCGGCATCTGATCGTGAACATGGCGCGCGCGACGACGTTTCACGTGACGGTTGCGTCGAGCGGGCCAGAGACGAAGATTGACGTCGCCACGTCGCCGGGCAGCGGCAGCACGCCCATCAGATCGAACGATCAGGGAGTCCTCTCATTCGAAGTGAACGGCACGCAGGTGCGATAGAAGCGCGCGACTAAAGACTCCGGCGCGGCAGACCTTTGTCTGCCGGACGCGCCCTTCGCCTGGATGCACGGGGCGCGCAGTTCGACGAGCAGGTGGCCGATAGGGCTTGTTCCGCAAGGAGTTACCCATATGCCGTGGGCGAGCGCGACGCATGCGTTCCACGGCAGGCAGGTTGCAGCCGTCACGCGATGGAGAAATCAAAACATGGCTCAGAAGCCTCGCTCTGCTGAGATGCACCCCGGACCGGGGTTTCGGGTCAGTCTCGACATTCCACGACTCCCGGCGTCGTTCGTGCAGCTCTTTGCCGAGTTTGCGACCCCGGATATCTCGGACCTGCTCAATCGCCTCTACGCCGTCGACTCGGGCATCAGGTGCCTGACCGGCGGTCATCATCGTCTGTGTGGGCCCGCCCTGACCGTGAAAGTGTTTCCCGGCGATAACCTGATGGTTCACAAATCGCTGGACGTCGCGCAGCCGGGCGATGTCGTGGTCGTGGACGGGCGTGCCTCGACGATGAATGCGCTCATTGGCGACATCATCTCGACCAAGGCCAAGCATCGGGGCATTGCGGGATTCATCATCGATGGGCTGGTCCGCGACCTGCCGTCGATCCGTGAGCTCGATTTTCCGATTTTCGCGCGCGGGACGACGTCGATCGGGCCGCTTCATCGCGGGCCGGGGGAGATCGGCTACCCGATCTGCTGCGGCGGCGTCGTCGTGAATCCGGGCAACATCGTGGTCGCAGATGCCGCGGGTGTGGTCATCGTCCCCCAGGACATCGCGCACGAACTGCTCCATCGCCTGAACGCGTATCGAGCGGCCAACGCTGACTATCTCGCCGACCTGAAACGGGAAGGCAAGTTCAGCAACGCGTGGGTGGACGATCTTCTCGAAGCCGGCGGTTGTCCGATCGAGGGCACTGCCGTGCCGGTCGTCGCCGTCGCGGATGCAGGACCGCAGTAAGAGGACGCTCTCATCGCAGGGCACCCCGAGGTGCCACGAGGCACAGAAATGACAATGCCGAAACCGGACATGATGCTGGGACCCGTGACCGATCGGTCTGCCTGGAAAGGGGCAGACATGACGAAGGACGACTCGTGGATCTACCGCCTGAACCAGCGCGAAGCGGCGGAGATCGAATCAGCCTTTGCACGGTCGGCGCCGGCGGCGAAACATCACGACGACGTCACGAAGAACGACTTCCCGCTGGATACCTTCGGGAGGCTGGTGACGGCGATGCGCGACCAGATCGAGGACGGCCGCGGCCTGACGCTGCTGAAAGGTGTACCGGTCGGCGGGAAGACTGTGGAGCAGCTCGAGCTTCTCTACGCGGGGATTGCCGCGCATATCGGCACCAGTATCGCTCAGGACACGCAAGGCACACTGACGGGCCGGGTTGAAGACCACGGCAACAACTACAAGGACATCAACGTCCGCGGAACCAATACGAACGCGCAGCTCACGCCTCACTGTGACTCGGGAGACATCCTGGCGCTGCTCTGCGTGCGCCAGGCCAAGACTGGAGGGGTGAACACGCTGGCGAGCTCGATGGCCATCTACAACGAGATCCTCGCACGGCACGAAGAGTTCCTCGAGCCCCTGTACAACGGCTTTCACTACAACATTCGCGGCAACGGCCCCCCGGTGCGGTACCGCGACATCACCGCGCACCGCGTGCCGGTGTATTCGTACTACCGCGGAAAGCTGAGCTGCCGCTTCAATCAGAAGGCGATTCTCACGTCAGAGCAGTTGCCGGGTGGGCCGCCGCTCACGCAGCTCGAAAAGGACGCCGTCAACGAAGTGGCGGCGCTCTCCATGCGCCCGGAGCTGAGCTTCGAAGTCCGGCTCGAGCCCGGCGATCTGCTGCTGCTGAGCAACTACTCGGTGTTCCACAATCGTGACGCATTCGAGGACTGGGACGACCCGGCACGCAAGCGTCTGCTACTGCGCAAGTGGATCAATATCCCCAACGCGCGGCAGCTGGCGTGGGAGTTTGCCGATCACTACAACACCGGGCCTCGTCAGGGCCCCTACGTGCAACGCGAAGCCGAACAAATCGCCAAGGTGGCGTAATCGTCAAGCATGCGCTGAAACACGCGATCGCCGTTGCCCTGTGCGCATATGCGTGTGGGTCCGGCGATCCCGCGTCTCCGCCCGCGCTCATCTCTCCAACGCAGCCATCGTCTCCGATCGCACCAACGCCTTCGGCCCCGGCCGATCCGATGCCGGCGCCCGGTCCGGCGGCTGCTATGGGCGTCCTGATTGGCGCGGGCGACATTTCGACGTGCAAGAACAGCAACGACGATGGGACGGCGCGGTTGCTGGATCAGCATGACGGCGTCGTCTTCACCACGGGCGACAACGTGTACGAGAATGGCACCGCGCAGGAATTTCAGGACTGCTACGGCCCGACGTGGGGCCGGCATCGCGACCGGACGCGCCCGTCGCCCGGCAATCACGAGTATGAGACGGCAGGCGCGGCGGGGTACTTCAGTTACTTCGGTTCGAACGCTGGTCCCTCCGCCCTGGGCTACTACAGCTACGACGTCGCGGGCTGGCACGTCGTGGCGCTGAACAGCAACATCGCTGCGCGAGAAGGATCGGCGCAGTACCAGTGGCTGCGCGCCGATCTGGCCTCGAATCTGACCGCCTGTGCCGCTGCGTACTGGCATCACCCGTTGTTCAGCTCTGGAGACCACGGCAACTACTCGGTGATGCGATCGATGTGGCGCCTGCTTCAGGAAAACGGAGTGGACGTGGTCATCAGCGGGCACGATCACGACTACGAGCGATTCGGGCCGCAGACCGCTGACGGTCAACCCGATGCCGAGCGCGGCATCCGCCAGTTCGTCGTGGGCACGGGGGGCAAGAGTCTGGACGTCTTCAAGCGTATCCAGCCAAACAGCGAGGTGCGAGACTCGAGCACGTACGGTGTGTTCAAGCTGACACTGCGGAGCGCTGGTTATGACTGGGAGTTCATTCCGGTCGCAGGTGGGCGCTTTCGCGATTCAGGCAGTGATGTGTGCAGGTAGTCATCGCGAAGATCATCGCAAGGAACCCCAGCGCGCCGGTTGGCGTCACAACGTGATCGACCCATCCGGTGGTGCCCGATCGGGGGCCGACGTAGCCTCGCCTTTATGGCGTGTTCCGCACCGGGCGAACCACGCATTCCTCAACGCCGGGACCTCGGACGGCCGTGACTTCGAATTGCAGACCCGCATAGCTGACGGCGTCACCCACGCGTGCCGCTCGGCCAAGCAGCGCCAGGACGAGGCCGCTGACGCTGTCCACTTCTTCATGCTCGAGTGTCATGCCCAGTTGTTCGCCGAGCTCGTCCAGCCGCACCGTGCCGAGCACACGCACGTCGCCTGTGGTGGCGACTCGAGACAGCGCCGGCGCATCATCGGAGTCCTGAATCTCGCCGACGACTTCCTCGACGAGATCCTCCAGGGTCACGATGCCGGCCACTCCGCCGTGCTCGTCCACGACGATCGCCATATGCGTCCTCTCCCGCCGCATCGTCGCGAGCACGTCGTTCAGGCGCGTGGTTTCCGGCACGACGGGCATCTGGCGCGCGTCCTCGGCGGTGACGCGCGCGCCGGCGACCATCAGACGAAGTAAATCCTTGACGTGCAGAACGCCGACAATGTGATCGAGGTCCCCTTCGTAGACGGGATACCGGGCCTTCGGCGAGCGCCGTAAGAGTGCTTCCACCTGCCCGGCGGCCATGCCGACGGGAATGCCCGCAATGCGCACGCGCGGCACCATCACCTCGGCCGCCGTGCGATCGCCGAACTCGAAGATCCCGCTGAGCAGATCGCGCGATTCAGCCGAGAGCACGCCGGCCTCCTGGCTTTCCTGCACGACGAGCTGTAGCTCTTCGGGCGAGTGATACCGTTCGCGGGTCGGTGTCTGCCGGCTGATGCCAACCAGGGCCATCAACCCGTTGCCGATCACGTTCAGGCTGACGACCAGCGGGTGAAGGATTGTCCTGACGACGATCATCATCGGCGTGATCCAGAGAACCGTGCGCTCAGCCTGTTGGAGGGCCAGCGACTTCGGCACCATCTCGCCAATGACGATGTGGAAGTACGTGAGGATGGCGATCGCGAGCACGCTGGCCACCGCGTGCGCGGCGATATAGCGCCCAGCGCCCCAGTGCTCCAGGGACGCGGCGATCCAGCCGGGGACGATATGTTCGCCATACATGCCGAG
>Ga0105107_10001887_pt1 | contig 13709 bp, 16 predicted proteins | sample PPLLaktember2015_6_FD_79335 | JGI IMG/M metagenome (GOLD analysis project Ga0105107, IMG submission 79335) | Freshwater sediment microbial communities from Prairie Pothole Lake near Jamestown, North Dakota, USA - PPLs Lake P8 Core (1) Depth... | ecosystem: Environmental > Aquatic > Freshwater >...
GCCAGGAATATTGATTGTTTCACGGCATCGCCCTCCATTCAAAATATACTCGCGTCCCTCCCAACTGTCCAGGCCGCGCCCGGCGCGCGAAATGAATGTTGCCCCGTTCGCGAACGCTGGGCCCCGCCTTTCGAGGCGGGGACGCCAAGCGCGAAGCAGGGCTCAGGGCTAACCCCATACAAGCCCCGGCCCTGGCCTTGCCAGGACCGGGGAGGCAAGGGGTTGACCCGTTCGCCATGTCCATCCCGCCATGAACGGCGGGGCCGAAGATCCGTGCCTTTGATTTTCATGGCGGGGACAAGAAACAAGGCTCAGGGTTAACCCCATACAGACCCCGGCACTAGTGCCGGGGAGGCAAGGGGTTGACATTTCACTGATTTTTAAATAGATTGAGGGCGGAAGGTTGAGAAGGCTAAGATGAAAGGCTTCTTTAAATCATTGTTGGCGCTCGCCACGGTCGCCGGGGCGTTCTTCCTCGGATTCCATCTCGGCAAGGAAAAAGAGAAGGCGAAGATCCCGAAGTTTCAGGACGAATCCGACAAGGGCGTCTGAACGAATATCCCGCGCGTCCCGCGCTCCCGCCGTTCCCCCCGCTTCATACGCTCGCCGGCGCCAAACCTCGGCCTTTAGATCGGGGTAATAAAGCGCCGCTCAATATCAGCCCTGAGCATACCCCGGGCTTCAGACCGGGGAGCCGAATGGGCTGATTGACCGCCGTCGATGCCGGGGACTATAATGGGGGCGGTCGCAACGTCGTCAACCACGGAGTACAGGCAACATGGGCATCGGAGCCTACGGCATCCTTGTTATCTTCGGCCTCTTCATCCTGCTTCTCGCCGTCAACCCCAAGCTTTCCTGCTTCGGAAAGCGCATCAAGTCCCCCTTCTACCCGCTCGTCCGCAGGAAGCGCACGGCGAAAAGGGCGGACGGGAAAAAGGCGGGCCCGGATGGGGCCCGGAAAAAGACCGACGATTACGGTTTCAAGCTGGAATGAAACGCGGCCTCCCGTGACGGGACGGAACATGTCGGCCCCCGCGACGAAGACGCGCCTCGTCGTCCCTTCGGTTGCCGCCAGCCTGGCCGCGGCGGCCCTCTTCTTTCTCGCCGCCTGCGTCTCCGGGCCACCCCTGCTTTCCCCCCCGCCGGCGCACGTGGAAACGCTCGACGGATTCGGGTCGCTCTCGCTCCGGGGGGCCGGCGGCTACCTCCGCGGCCGGTTCTCCTTCCTGTTCTCCCTCCCCGATAAAGGGCGCATCGAGGTCCTGGACCCTTTCGGGCGGACCCGAGCCGTCCTGGTCTTCTTGGATGGGGCGGCGTACATGCTTCTCCCCTCCCGCAAGGCCTACTGGACCGGCCCCGAGGAGGAGCTCATGGAGAACTTCCTCGGGTTCGGGCTGCGGGCCCGGGACCTGGCCGGCCTACTCGGGGGGCAATGGCTCGCGAGCAAAGCCCCGGCGGGCGGCGAAAGCGGGGGCTGGGCGTTCGAGCGAGACAGGGACGGCCGGGCGGCCGTCGGTATCAAGGGAGGCTTTCGTTTCAACGTCGAGGAATTCTTCGGGAAAACGTCCGTACCCAAATCGGTCGGGATTTTCCGGGCGGGGGAGCCGGGGAGGCTTAGGGTCCTCCAGATCCGGTTCAACAGGCCGCCGCGGGGCGATGCCTACGGCCTCTCCGTCCTAGGCGGCCTGGATCGCAGGACCTGGGCGGAGATAGAGGAGCTCCTCAGCGATGAGAATTAGGTCGTTCGCCAAGATCAACCTCGGCATCGAGGTCCTCGGGACGAGACCCGACGGGTATCACGACATCCTCACGCTGTTCCAATCGATCGACCTCGCCGACGTCCTGGACATTTCCGATCTCCCCCGGGGGGAGATCGCCGTGTCGGGGGACGACCCCGAGATCCCCTGGGACGGGACGAACCTCGTCCACAAGGCCGCCGTCCTCCTGAAAGAGGAGACGGGATGCCCGAAGGGCGCCCGGATCGCCGTCGCGAAATCCATCCCGGCAGGCAAGGGGCTCGGCGGCGGGAGCAGCAACGCGGCGGCCGCGCTCTTCGGATTGAACGTCCTCTGGGGCCTTGGCCTCGGGCGAGAAGACCTCGCCCGTCTCGGCGGGAAACTTGGAGCGGATGTCCCCTATTTTCTGACGGGCGGGCTTTGCCTCGGTGAAGGCCGCGGCGACCGGCTGACGCCTCTTCCGGACCTCCCGGAGGCGCCCGTGCTCCTGGCTTTTCCGCCCTTCGCGGTGGGGACGGCCGGGATCTACGCCGCCTGGCGCCCGTCGTTGACCCATACGCCGAAGAAAAACCCGGCCTTTCAAGGCGGGGACGAGAAGCGAGGCTTAGGGTCAACCTCAGGCAAGCCCCGGCATTCATGCCGGGGAATCGAGGGGTTGACTTCGGAGGGCAAACCCAGTAAAATTAGGCGGTTTCTCGAGAATCGCGACCTCGGACTCCTGGAAAACCGGCTGGAAGAGACGATATTTCGGTTCCATCCTCAACTCGAAGAATATAAGAGGTTCTTCCGGAGCCGGGGCGCGACGGCGTCCCTGGTGAGCGGCACGGGCTCGGCGGTCTTCGGGCTCTTCGCGGAGAAAGCGGCGGCCATCGAGGCTCGGCGGCTCCTCCGGGAGCGGGTCCGAACGGCCCTGGTCGAGACCCTGCCGGCGGAGGAGTATGCGAGGCGGCTTCGTGCTGGGGTGTAGCCAAGCTGGTAAGGCAACGGACTTTGGATCCGTCATTCGGAGGTTCGAATCCTCCCGCCCCAGCTTAAGAGAATAGAGAATTCGGTGACGCAAAGGATGTGACGATGAAAGTTTTCGCGGGCTCATCCAATCGGGGATTGGCCGGGGAGATCGCCGGTTACCTGAAGATCGACCTCGGGCGCTCGGTGCTCGAGCGTTTCTCCGACGGCGAGATCCACTTCTACATCGACGAGAACGTCCGGGGCGAAGACGTTTTCATCATCCAGTCCGGGTCCGCGGACGCCAGCTTCCACCTGATGGAGCTGTTTCTGATGATCGACGCCTTCAAGCGCGCTTCGGCCGAACGGATCACGGCCGTCATTCCCTACTACTGCTACGCCCGGCAGGACTGGAAGGACCGCCCCCGCGTCCCCATCTCCGCCCGGCTCGTGGCCGACCTCCTGGAGAAGGCGGGCGCCGGCCGTATCCTGACGATGGACCTCCACTCGCCCCAGATCCAGGGGTTCTTCTCCGTCCCCGTGGACAACCTCATGGCCTCGCCCGTCCTGGCGGGCCACATGCGGGGCATGGGCCTCGGCGACCTGACCGTCGTCTCCCCCGATGCGGGCGGCGTGGGCCGGGCCCGGGTCTTCGCCAAGAGGATGGAAGCCAAGCTGGCCATTGTCGACAAGCGGCGGCCGGCCCCCAACGTCGCCGAGGTCCTCCACGTCATCGGAGAGGTCCGGAACCAGAACTGCATCATTTTCGACGACATGGTCGATACCGCGGGGACCCTTGCCCTCAGCGCGGACGCCCTGCTCCGCGAGGGAGCGAAGAGGATCTTCGCCGCGTGCACCCACCCGGTGCTCTCCGGGGCCGCCGTGGACCGGATCGAGAAGTCCGGGATCGAGAGAATGTTCGTGACCAACACGATCCCATTGACGGAAAAGGCGAAGGCCTGCCCCAAGATCCAGGTCCTTTCCGTTGCCGAGCTCTTCGGCGAGGCCATCCGTCGCATCAACGAAGGCAGCTCCGTCAGCTCCCTGTTCGTCTAAGGAGGAAAAGATGACGATCACGATCCAAGCCGAGAAAAGGGAATCCTTCGGCAAGAACGCCAACCGGCAGTTGAGGATGAAGGGGCGCGTCCCCGCCATCCTGTACGGGGGGGGCACGGCCAGCGTTCCCCTTGCCCTCGATAAGAAGGACATCGTCCGGATCATGAAGACCGAATCGCGTGAGAACACGCTGTTCAAGGTGGAGTTCTCCGGAGAGCTTCGGGACGCCATGATCAAGGTGCTCCAGATCGACCCGGTGAGCGACGAGCTCATCCACGCCGACCTCATCCAGATCGCCATGGACAAGATCATCCGGGTCACCGTCCCCATCGTCCCCCGGGGTGAAGCCGCGGGCGTCAAGACCGAAGGCGGGTTCGTCGACTTCGTCACCCGCGAGGTCGAGGTCGAGTGCCTCCCCAAGGACATCCCGGAGCGCATCGAGATCGACATCAGCGATCTGCACATCCACCAATCCGTCAAGATCGAGGCCGTGACGCCGCCCGAGGGCGTCAGGTTCGTCAACGAGCCCGGGACCGTCCTCGTCCTCATCAGCCTGCCGCACAAGGAAGAAGAGGCCGTCCCCGGCGAGAAGCCCGAGGAGGTCCTGGCCGAAGAGGGCAAGGAGCCCGAGCTCATCAAGAAGGAGCGGGCTGCCGAGGAGCCCGAGGCAGAGGGCAAGGGCAAGGAAAAGGGGAAGGAAAAAGAGAAGGGAAAAGAAAAAGAGAAAGGCAAGGGGAAGGAGAAATAAAGGGTGTGGGCCGTCGTCGGCCTGGGCAATCCCGGCAAGGAATACGCCGAGACGCGTCACAACGCGGGCAGCCGGCTCGTCAAGAGCGTCGCCCGCGAGTGGGGCCTCGAGCTTCGGGGGAAACGGTACCGGGCGAGGACGGCTGAGACCGAGCGCGGGGGGGATCGGGTGCTCCTCGTCCTGCCCCAGACCTTCATGAACCTCAGCGGGCTTTCCGTCCGCGAGGTCGTCCGGGACCGCCGGATCGAGCCCCGCAACATCGTCATCGTCTTCGACGACCTCGACGTCCCCCTGGGCGCCATCCGCGTCCGGGCGCAGGGCACGGCGGGGACCCATAACGGCATGCGGTCGGTCGTCCAGGAGACCGGGGCGACCGCTTTTCCCCGGGTTCGCATCGGGATAGGCCCCCTCCCGGCGGACGCCGATGCCGCGGATTACGTGCTTTCGCCCTTCTCCCGGGCGGAGAAAGAAGCCCTGGCCGGGGCGCTCGACGCGGCTCGCGAGGCGCTCTTCATGATCCTCGACGGGAACGTTGCTCTCGCGATGACCCGGTTCAACCATAAGGTCCCGGAACCATAGCCTTTCCTTCGAACATCGCTTTCGAAGGCCACGGGGACATCACATTACTTAACTGGCGTGGGCTGGTTAATAGGCCCGGACGGAACGGCCTCGCTCCCGGTCGGGTTTTTAACGCCGCGCCCTCGCCGATTTCATCGGCGGGCTCGTAACTCGCGAACTTGCCCAGGGCACAGTATCTTGATCAGGCCCTCAGTGATGTTGATCCAAGGTGTCCGTACGCTCAGACATACTCGCCCGAATCTCCTCGAAATCGGCATCGTGCGGGCTAAACCCTCCACGTCCGCTCGGTCCGTCCCATCCGTACCCCCAGCCCACGGACCTTTGCCGAACGAGATGGATCGCCGCACGAAAGACGGAGGGATGTCCCCGAGCCTTTCGAAGGCGATCCTCACGGAGATATGCCTCGGACTAATATTGATCTTGATTCCCTTCGGAGGCGATTCCAATTCCCCTTGTATTTTCGGCGAATTCGTATAAAATACGTGTTTGTCTCCTTGCTCCTTCCCGCAGAGGAAGGGGCTTTATATCCATAAGGAGGAATTGATGAGACAATACGAAACAGGGTTCGTTCTGTCCCCTGGTCTGTCCGAAGAGGAGACCGAAGGCTTCATCAAGCAGATGGCCGAGGTCGTTGCCCAGAAGAAGGGCCGGATGGTCAAACAGGACGTCTGGGGCAAGAGAAGACTTGCCTATCCCATCAAGAGATTCCACGAGGGGACCTACGTCTTTTTCCTCTACGAAGGGCCGGGCGACGTCTCCCAGGAGCTGGAACGGAGGTTCAAGCAGACCGATTCCGTCATCCGGTTCCTTACGGTCAAGAAGGACGACAAGGACCTGGTTCGCCGGAAGAAGAAAGCCGCCCGGCAGGCGGCGGCCGCGGCCGCCGCGGCGGCTGCCTCCGCTCCCGCGCCGGCGGCCAACGGAGAGGAGAAGTAACATGGCCAGAGAAGAAAGACCCGAGAGAAGTTCGTACCGGAAGTTCTTCCCGCCGAAGAAGAAATTCTGTCGCTTCTGCCAGAGGAACATCAAGGCCATCGATTACAAGTCCGTGGAGATCCTGAAGAAGTACATCCCGGACCGGGGCAAGATCTCCCCGCGACGGATCACCGGGACCTGCGCCTTCCACCAGAGGAAGCTGTCGCTCGCCGTCAAGCGGGCGCGGCTGATGGCGCTTCTCCCCTACGTCGAGGATTGACCTTCGGGGTCGAGATTGGAGGCAACATGCGGGTGATCCTGAAACAGGACGTGGATAAAGTGGGCCGGAAGGGCGACGTCGTCAACGTCGCCGCCGGCTACGGGCGGAACTTCCTGGTTCCCAAGAAGCTGGCCATCGAGGTGACCGCCTCGAACCTCAAGATGATCGACATCGAACGGGCGGCCCTGAAGAAAAAGGTCGAGGTGGAGCGGAAGTCCTTCCTGGGGCTTATCGAGAAGCTGAACCAGGCGTCGCTCACCTTCGCCCGGCGCTCCGGAGAGAAGGACGTGATCTTCGGGTCCGTCTCGTCCGGGGACATCCGGGACGCGCTCGTCAAGCTCGGCCTGGACGTCGACAAGAAGAAGATCCTCCTCGACGAGCCCATCAAGAGGCTCGGGAACTTCACCGTGCCGATCAAGGTCTACCACGACGACCGGGCCGCGGTGAAGGTCGCCGTCGTCAGGGAAGAGGTCGAGGCCGGGGAGAAGACTTCCGGGCCCGCCGCGGGGGCGGACACGGACAAAGATAAAGAGTAGGTCCGGGCCTGGGACGGTCCGGATGGGAGGACCTCCGTGGAACTGGACACGTTGTTCCTGAAGAGGACGCCGCCCCACAGCCTCGAGGCCGAGAGGGCGGTGCTGGGCGGCATTCTGGTCAACAACGACGGCTTGAACGTCGTCCTGTCCGTCATCACGCCCGAGGACTTCTACAGGGAAGCCCACCGGAAGATCATCGAAGGGATCGCCGCCCTCGTCGACAAGGGGCGCCCCGTCGACATCCTCGCCCTGAGCGAAGAGATGCAGAGGGCGGGCATCCTGGAGGAGATCGGGGGGATGGCCTACCTCTCTTCGCTCATGGACGGCGTCCCCAAGACCCTCAACGTCGAATACTACGCCCAGATCATCAAGGAGAAGGCCCTCCTCCGGCGCCTCATCGTCTCCTCGGCCCGGATCATCTCGGCCAGCTACGAGCAGAAGGACGAGGCCGACGACCTCCTTAACGAGGCCCAGACGGCCATCATCGAAGTGGCCGAACAGAGGATCCGGCCTGGATTCATCCCGGTCCGGATGCTCACCGAGCCCACCCTGGAGATGATCCGGGCGTTCTCCGAGCGAAGGGAAGCGGTGACGGGCGTGGCCTCGGGCTTCCGGTCCCTCGACAACCTGACCTCGGGCTTCCACCCGTCGGAACTCATCATCTTGGCCGCCAGGCCCTCGATGGGCAAGACCGCCCTGGCCCTCAACATCGCCCAGCACGCGGCGACGCGGACGGATACGTCGGTCGCTTTCTTCTCGATGGAAATGGCCAAGGAACAGCTGGTCATCCGGCTTCTGTGCGCTGAGGCCGAGCTCGACATCAAGAGGGTCCGCACGGGGTTCATCAGCGACCGGGAGTTCGAGAAGCTCAAGCTGGCCGCCGAGACCCTGTCCCGGGCCAAGATCTCCATCGACGAAACGCCAGGCGTCACGGTCATGGAGATGAAAGCCAAGGCCCGGCGGCTGAAGATGGAACAGCGCCTCGACATCGTCTTCCTCGACTACATTCAGCTCATGCGGGCCGGCGGCCGCTTCGAGAACCGGAACCAGGAAATGTCCTTCATCTCCCGCTCCCTCAAAGAGCTGGCCAAGGAGCTGCGCATCCCCGTCGTCGGCATCTCCCAGCTCAGCCGCGCGCCCGAGAAAGGGCGCCGCGAGCCGAAGCCCCAACTCTCCGACCTCCGCGAGTCCGGAGCCCTCGAGCAGGACGCCGACGTCGTCATCTTCATCTTCCGCCCCGAGTACTACCACCCGGACGACGAGGGCCTCAAGGGGCTGGCCGAGGTCACCGTGGCCAAGCAGAGGAACGGCCCGACGGGGCTGGCCAACCTTGCGTTCATCCGGGAATACGCCCGTTTCGCCGAGCTGGAATTCACCCCTCGGGAGGTGTGAACATGCCGGCCGGCCGCGGATTCACCCTCGTGACGCCATTCCTCTTTCAGGTCGGGGAGCTCGGCCTCCTCGTGTCCAGGACGTTCCGGAACTTCTTCCGCCGGCCGTTCGAGGGTGAGAACTTCCGCCAGCAGCTCGAGGAGATCGGCGTGCGGTCCCTGCCCGTTGTCTCGCTGACCGCCGCCTTCGGCGGTCTGGTCTTCGCCCTCCAGACTTACGTCGGCTTCCATCGCTACATCGGGCAGGGGACCGAGGCCTATGGCGGCCCCATCCTCTCCCTCGGCCTGTGCAAGGAGCTCATCCCCATCCTGGTCGGGCTCATGGTCTCGGGCCGCGTGGGGTCGGCGATGGCCGCCGAGATCGGGACGATGAAGATCACGGAGCAGGTCGACGCCCTGCACAGCCTGGGGGCGGATACCAATCGTTATCTGGTCGTCCCCAGGGTCCTGGCCAGCTTCCTGATGCTCCCCCTCCTCACCCTCTATGGGGACATCATCGGCATTGCGAGCGGGTTCATCTACAACATCTACGGCATGGGCGTCAACCGGATCATCTACCTCAGGAACACGCTCCTTTACCTGGAGCTCTGGGACATCGTCAGCGGGATGATCAAGGCCTCGATCTTCGGGCTCATGATCGCGTTCATCGGCTGCTGGCAGGGGCTGGACGCCGAGGGGGGGGCTGAAGGCGTCGGCCGGGCCACCACGAAGGCCGTCGTCGTTGCCAGCATCGGCATCCTCATCGTGAACTTCTTCCTGAGCAGGATCCTGCCCTCGACGCTATAAGAACTATAAGAACATGATCAAGATCGTCGACCTCCACAAGTCCTTCGGGCCGACCCGGGTCCTCCGGGGCGTCGACCTGGAGATCGGCCGCGGCGAGACCACGGTCGTCATCGGCCAGAGCGGCTCCGGCAAGAGCGTCCTCCTCAAGCACATCATGGGGATCCTCAAGCCCGACAAGGGGGAGATCTGGGTCGACGGCCTTGAGATCACCCGGCTCCCGGACGAGGAGATCCTCAGGATCACCCGGAAGTTCGGGATGCTCTTCCAGTCCGCCGCCCTCTTCGACTCGATGACCGTGGGCGAAAACGTCGCCTTCGGCCTCGAGCGGCATACGGACCACACGCCGGAAGAGGTCCGGCAGATCGTGGCCGAGAGCCTGGAGCGGGTCGGGCTCTCGGGCATCGAGAACCTCATGCCCTACGAGCTTTCGGGAGGCATGAAGAAGCGGGTCGGCCTGGCCCGGGCCATCGCCTACAGGCCTGAGATCATCCTCTATGACGAGCCCTCCACGGGGCTCGATCCCATCCGGGCGGATTCCATCAACGATCTCATCATCCAGACCAAACGGGACCTCTGTGCCACCTCCGTCGTCATCACCCACGACATGGTCAGCTCCTACAAGGTGGCGGACCGGATCGCGATGCTCTACGAGGGCCGGATCGTCGAGACGGGGACGCCGGCCGAGATCCAGGCCTCGGCGAATCCTGTGGTCCAGCAGTTCATCCACGGCCAAGCCCACGGCCCGATCACGGATTGGTGAGCGGAGAGAAGACATGAAAAAAGAGATCAAGATAGGCCTGTTCCTGACGGGGGCGTTCGTCATTCTGGCCGTCATCATCTTCATCGTCGGCGACCTGGCCGAGGCGTTCCGGAAGCCCGGTTATGTCCTGAACGTCCGGCTCGGCTCGGCCCTAGGGCTAGAAAAGCGCTCGGAAGTGAAGATGGCCGGGATCAGGATCGGTTACGTCAGGGATATCGTCCTCGACCAGCGCCGGGCCCGGGTCGTGATGAACATCTATACCCGTTTCAAGGTTCCCAAGGGATCTAAGGCGACCCTGGCGTCCCTAGGACTCCTGGGCGAGAGGTTCATGGAGATCGTGCCCGGCGGCGAGGCGGACTTCTTTGCCCCCGGGGAGTCCCTGGAAGGGCTTCCGACCGTGAGCTTCGACCAGATTGGGACCCTATTCCTGTCGATCGGCGATGAGATCAAGCTGCTGAGCGCCTCGCTCAAGGACGTCCTCGGCAAGGACAGCGAGACCGGCCTCAAGCAGACCCTGCGGAACCTCTCGTCGCTGACGGCCGAGCTCAATACCTTCCTGGTCGAGAACAAGGCCGGGCTCCAGGACACCGTCCGGAACGTCTCCAAGGCCGTCGAAGACGTCGGCCTGCGTCTCCGCGAGGTTTCCGATAACATCGACAAGGCCGTCGCCGAATACGGCGCCCTGGCCGGAGAGAATCGCGATGGCGTGAAAAAGAACCTGGACAAGATCGGGGACCTGCTCGAGGAGATCGGGAAAGCCGTCGACGTCTTGAACGAATCCATGGAAAAGATCCGGAAGAGCGAGGGGAGCCTGGGCAAGCTCGTCAACGATCCCGCCCTTTACGACGAGGTCGAGGATGCCGTCGCTGACGTCCGAAAGATCGTCAACCCCTTCGCTTCGGTCCGCGCCGGCGTCGAGCTCCGGGGCGATTATTACGGTTCGAGCAACCTCCTTAAAGGCACGCTCGGGCTCGGCCTCCGGTCCCGCGCCAGGTTCCTCCTGGCCGGAGTGACCCACAATCCCTGGCGTGACCGTTTCGTCTATTCTCTCCAGGGCGGCTGGCGCTGGGGCGGACTGGCCCCCCGGGCGGGCATCATCGAATCCGAGCTGGGGGCGGGCGTGGACTATTATGCCTTGAAAAATAAGCTGACCGTGGGTGTCGAGGGCTTCGATTTCAACCGGAATCCCGGTCCCCGCTTCCGCCTGTACGGCAAGTATTACGCCGGGAAAAGCATCTTTCTCATCGCGGGGATAGACGACTTCACCCTTGCGTCGGGCCGGGAGGTCTTCTTCGGGCTGGGCGTGGGGCTCCGATGAAGGACCGGACCGTCTTCATCTGCCAGGGCTGCGGCGCCCGGTTCCCGAAATGGATGGGCCGCTGCGCCCAGTGCGGGGAATGGAACACGCTCGTCGAGGAGATCGAAGAAGCGGAGCCTTTGCCGTCCGAGGCGTCCTTCGCGCCGTCCGATCCGGTCCTCTATAAAGATATCAAGGAACTCCGTACGCCCCGCCTCCGGATCGGGATCGAGGAGTTCAACAAGGTCCTCGGCGGGGGCGTCGTCCTGGGCTCCCTCGTCCTCATCGGCGGCGAGCCCGGCATCGGCAAGTCCACCCTGCTTCTCCAGGTCTCGCGGGATATCGCCCAGGAGGACGGGCCGGTCCTGTATGTCTCCGGCGAGGAATCACTCGAGCAGATCAAGCTCCGCGGCGACCGGCTCGGCGTCCGGGACGGGAAGCTCTTTCTCCTTGCCGAGACCAACCTGGAGCGGATCCTGGCCCAGGCCGAGAAGCTGAAACCGCGGGCCCTCGTCGTGGACTCCGTGCAGACCATCTTTTCCACGAAGCTGACGTCCTCCCCCGGCACCATCAGCCAGGTCCGCGAGGTCGCCAACCGGATCTTCGGCTTCGCCAAGAGGAACCAGGTCCCCTCGTTCCTCATCGGCCACATCACCAAGGAGGGGTCGCTGGCCGGGCCGAAGTCCCTCGAGCACATGGTGGACGTCGTCCTCCTGTTCGAGGGGGAGCGGGACCACAGCCACCGCGTTCTACGCGCCCTGAAGAACCGGTTCGGCCCGGTCTCGGAGCTCGCCGTCTTCGAGATGGCGAACTCGGGGCTCCAGGCCATCTCCAACCCGTCGGCCTTCTTCCTGCGGGAGCGGCCGACCGAAGAGCCGGGAAGCGCCGTCATCTGCACGATCAAGGGCTCGAGACCCCTGCTCGCCGAGGTCCAGGCGCTTGTTTCGTCCACGCTGTTCACCGGGAACCCGCGGCGCATGACGGTCGGCCTGGACCACTACCGGGCGGCCATGCTTCTCGCCCTGGTCGAAAAGAAGGCCGGATACAGCTTCTCCGGTGAGGACGTCTACCTCAACGTGGCCGGGGGGATGTCCTTGGAGGAGCCGGCCGCGGACCTCGGCATCGTCCTGGCCGTCGTTTCCTCCCTGAAAAACAAGCCCATCCCCAAGGGGATGGCCGTCTTCGGGGAGATCGGGCTCAGCGGCGAGATCCGTTCGGTCGGCCAGCCCCTGGCCCGGATCAAGGAAGCCCACGCCCTGGGCTTCGAGACCATCATCCTTCCGGCCGGGAACCTGGCCCAGCTCGACAAGAAGGACCTCCCCTCGCTCGATTGTCTCGGGGCGCAAAGCGTTAGACAGGCGCTTCAATATGTGTTTTAATGGCCTGTAAGTATTCATAAAAAGGATCGTTCCGATGGGCATTCTTACATTCCGTTTCGTCGTTATCTTATTGATCGCCGCCGGAGGGTACTTCTATCCTCCCTTCGGCCTCGGCCGCGAGGCCGGGGCAGCCGTCGCCTTCGTCCTGGGGATCGCGGTCATGTTCTTTGAGACGCGGATCCGACGGGCCCAGTTCAGGGTCATCTGGAGCGCAACAGTCGGGACGCTTCTCGGAATGATCCTCGGCTGGCTGATCGGGAGCATCTACAACTCCGTCGTTCCCGGCGCTTCGATGGCCGTCTTCATCCGCATCTTTTTCCTCGTCATCATGCCTTACATCGGGTTCCTCATCGGTACCCGGAAGTCCGAATGGCTCGACCCCGCCCATTTCTCCGGCTTCTTCAAGGAAAAACCGGTCGCCCGGATCTACAAGGTCCTGGACACGAGCGTCATCATCGACGGCCGGATCGCCGATATCTGCGATACGTCCTTCATCGAGGGGACGCTCGTCGTTCCCCAGTTCATCCTCAAGGAGCTCCAGATCATCGCCGACTCTTCCGACGGCATGAAACGCCAGCGGGGGCGGCGCGGCCTCGACGTCCTCGACCACCTCCAAAAATCCTCCCGCGTCTCCGTGATCATTTCCGAGACCGATTTCCCTGATGTCCCGGATGTCGACTCCAAGCTCATCGAGTGCGCCAAAGGCCTCGGCGCCAGGATCGTCACCAACGACTTCAACCTGAACAAGGTCGCCCAGCTCCAGGGCCTGACGGTCCTCAACATCAACGAGCTGGCCAACGCCCTGAAGCCCGTCGTCCTCCCCGGCGAGGGGATGCGGGTCTTCATCCTCAAGGAGGGCAAGGAAAAGGACCAGGGCGTCGCCTATCTCGACGACGGCACCATGGTCGTCGTGGACAACTCCCGGCGGATGATCGGCCAGACGATCGACATCACCGTGACCTCCGTCCTCCAGACGACGGTCGGAAAGATGATCTTCGGCCGGTTCAACAACGACGAGGCGCGGTGAGCGGAGCCGCGGCCGTCATCGTCGCCGCCGGCGAAGGCCGGCGCTTCGGCGGCCCCAAGCAGTTCGCCCTCCTCGGCGGCCGTTCCATCCTCGAGCACTGCGTTGAGAGATTCGAGAGCCATGGGGCGGTCGAGACGATCGTTCTCGTCCTCCCCGGCCTCCCGTCCGACGGGGACCTCGCCGGACGGGACATCGGGGAGGATCTTGCCCGCCGTTTCCGGAAGGTCGCGGCGGTCGTCGCCGGGGGACCCCGAAGGCAGGATTCGGTCCGGAA
>Ga0105107_10001889_pt1 | contig 13705 bp, 14 predicted proteins | sample PPLLaktember2015_6_FD_79335 | JGI IMG/M metagenome (GOLD analysis project Ga0105107, IMG submission 79335) | Freshwater sediment microbial communities from Prairie Pothole Lake near Jamestown, North Dakota, USA - PPLs Lake P8 Core (1) Depth... | ecosystem: Environmental > Aquatic > Freshwater >...
CGTGGTCGCGAGGCCGTGGTGGGTGCCGATGCCGCCCGTCGTCAGCACCCGGCGCGCGCGCCGGGCCTCGGCCTCGCCCATCAGGAACTCGAGCTTGCGGGGCTTGTTGCCGCCGTAGAGGGGCGAGGAGCGGTCGTCGCGCTTCACCCAGAGGTCGGGGACGTTCGGGAGGGGCAGGGGGCCGACGGGGGTCGGAGCCGGGACGAAGGGATGATGGGGGACCCGCCCGCGCAGGGCCGGAAAGCGGCGGAAGAGGGCAGGCTCGGCCACGGCGCTTCGATTCGCACGTCCGGGGCACGGTCGCAAATCCGGGCGATTGACATTTCCCGCGGGGCACCTGTAACCTCGACCCGCTCGTTCGCTCCGGGCCCCGGCGCCGGGCGGGAGGAGGGGAGGCAACAGGCCGCATGGCCATCCTGGAGGCGCTCGAGTCCGGCGCCGGCGCGCGCCGCCGCTATCGGCTCCGCAGCCCGGCCACTCTCGAGCCCGTCGGCGAGTTCGAGGCCCGCAGCGAGGCGGACGTCCAGACGGCCCTCGAGGTCGCGCGCAAGGCGCAGCCCGAGTGGGGTGCGCTGCCGATCGAGGAGCGCGGCCGCCATCTGCGGCGCGCCGTGCGCGTGCTGCTCGAGCGCCAGGACGAGTTCGTCGCGGTGATCCGCCGCGAGACCGGCAAGCCCGAGGCCGAGGCCCTCGCCGTCGAGGTGCTCGCGGCCTGCGACGTGCTCACCTTCTACGCGAAGCGCGCGAAGCGCATCCTGGCCGACCGCAGCGTGCCGGTGCACCTGATGAAGACCAAGAAGCTCCGCATCTCGTACCGGCCCCTCGGCGTGGTCGGCATCGTGACGCCCTGGAACTTCCCGTTCCTGCTCTCGCTGAACCCGACGGTGCAGGCGCTGATGGCCGGCAACGCGGTGATCCTGAAGCCCTCCGAGATCACGCCGTACTCGGGGCAGCTGGTCGAGGAGCTGCTGCGCGCCGCCGGCCTGCCCGAGGGCGTGTTCCAGTGCCTGCTCGGCGACGGCGAGACCGGCCGCGCCCTCGTCGAGGCGGGCTGCGACAAGATCTCGTTCACGGGGAGCGTCGCCACCGGGCGCAAGGTCGCCGAGGCCTGCGGGCGGCGCCTCGTCCCCTGCACCCTCGAGCTCGGCGGCAAGGACCCGATGATCGTCTGCAAGGACGCCGACCTCGAGCGAGCCGCGGCGGGCGCCGTCTACGGAGCCTTCGCGAACGCCGGCCAGGTGTGCGTCTCGACCGAGCGGGTCTACGTCGTCGACGAGGTCGCCGACGAGTTCGTCCGCAAGGTGGTCGAGAAGACCGGGGAGCTGCGCCAGGGCAGCGAGGGCGAATCCGACGTGGGCCCGATGATCCAGGCCGCTCAGCTCGAGATCGTCGAGCGCCACGTGGAGGACGCCGTGGCGCGCGGCGCGCGCGTGAAGGCCGGCGGACGCCGCAACCCGAACGCGAAGGGTCTCTACTTCGAGCCCACGGTGCTGGTGGACGTCGACCACGACATGGCGATCATGCGCGAGGAGACCTTCGGCCCCGTGCTCCCGATCATGCGCGTGCGCGACGAGGAGGAGGCGCTGCGCCTCGCCAACGACACCCGCTACGGGCTGAACGCGAACGTCTGGACCCGGGACAAGCGCAAGGGCGTGGAGCTGGCCAAGCAGATCCAGGCGGGCTCCGCGGTGGTGAACGACTGCATGCTCACCTACGGGATCACCGAGTCGCCCTTCGGCGGCCGCAAGGAGAGCGGCATCGGCCAGGTGAACGGCGAGATCGGGCTCCGCAGCTACTGCTACGCCCAGTCGATCGCCATCGACCGGTTCGGCGGCCGCAGCGAGTTCCTCTGGTTCCCCTATACGGCGCGCAAGGCGAAGGCCTTGCGGCGGATGATGCGGCTGCTCTGGGGATCGCCCCTGGGGCGGCTGCTCTCGTAGTACAGTCGCCGCGCGAAGCGGGCGACGCGGAGACGGCAATGATCGAGTCGATCCTGATCGCAACCGACGGATCGGACGCGGCGAGCGCCGCGGAGCGGTTCGGCGTGGGCCTCGCCGCCCGGCTCCGCGCCCGCGTCCACGCGGTGACGGTGATCGAGGACCGCCTGCTGCACGGGCTGCGCGCGGAGGGCCTCGGCCTGGCCGCGCCCAACATGGAAGGCATCGAGGCCTTCCTGCGCGCCCGCGCCGAAGGCGTCACGCGGCGCCTCGGCGAGCTGGCGCGCCAGAACGGCCTCGAGTGCAAGGTGGAGACCCTGCGCGGCATCGCCGACGACCGGGTCGTCGAGCGGGGCCAGTCGGTGGACCTGGTGGTGATCGGCCGGGACGGGCAGGACGCCAAGTACCGCACGGCGCTGATCGGGGCCACGGCGGACGGCGTGCTGCGCAAGACCGGCAAGCCCGCGCTCGTGGTGCCGGCCGGCGCCGAGGTGGGCGGGCCGCTGGTGCTCGGCTTCGACGGCTCGCCGGGCTCGCGCATCGCCGCGAAGCTGGCCGTCGAGCTCGCCGGGCGCCTCGAGCAGCCGATCCACTGCTTCGTCGACTCGAAGGACAAGGGGCGCGCGGTGGCGCGCTTCGACGAGGTGCGGCGCCTGGTGGGAACCGTCTCGGTGCCGGTGCGGGAGGCGTCCTCGACCCTCGGGCGGCCCGACGTGAAGCTCGTCGACACCGCGCGGGGCGCCCGGGCGGGCCTGATCGTGATGGGCGCCTTCGGCCGCAACCGCATCAACGAGTACTTCCTGGGGAGCAACGCCGCCGCCGTGACCCGTTCCTCGCCCGTCGCGGTCCTGCTGGCGCGCTAGCCCGGACGTGAGCTCCCAGCCGATGCGCCTCGGCGAGCTGGCCGAACGCCTCGGCGGGCGCCCCGTCGAGGGCGACGCCGGCTTCGTCGTGCGCGGCGTGGCCGCCCTCGACGAGGGCGGGCCCGAGGAGCTCGGCTTCCTGCGCTCGGCGCGCTTCGCCGGCGAGCTCGCGCGGAGCCGTATCGGCGCGCTGATCGCGCCGCCGGGCCTCGACGTCGGCGGGCGGCCGGCGATCCGCTCGCCGTCGCCGAACCTCGACATCGCCCGCGCGGCGCAGATCCTGACGCCCGCGGAGCGGCCGGCGCCGGGAGTCCACCCCCGGGCCGTCGTCGACCCGAGCGCCGAGCTCCACCCCGAGTCCAGCGTCGGCCCCTGCGCGGTGGTCGGCGCGCGCAGCCGGATCGGCGCGCGCACGGTGCTGCACGCGGGCGCGACCGTCTATCCCGACGTCCGGGTCGGCGCCGACTGCGTGCTCCACGCCGGCGCCGTGCTGCGCGAGGGCACGCGGCTCGGCGACCGCGTGATCCTGCAGCCCGGGGCGGTGCTCGGCGGCGACGGCTTCGGCTACGAGTTCGACGAGGCGGGCCGCCTCGAGAAGGTGCCCCAGCTCGGCATCGTGGTGGTCGAGGACGACGTGGAGATCGGGGCCAACGCCACCGTCGACCGCGCGCGCTTCGGCGCCACCCGGATCGGCCGCGGCGCGAAGCTCGACAACCTGGTGATGATCGCCCACAACGTCCAGCTCGGCGAAGGCTCCGCCGTCGTCGCCCAGTCGGGGATCGCCGGCAGCACGGTGGTGGGCAAGCGCGTCTTCTTCATGGCGCAGAGCGGCGCCGCCAACCAGCTCCAGATCGGCGACGGCTGCTTCATCGGCGTGCGCGCGGGCGTCATCGAGAATCTGCCGGCGAAGAGCCGGGTGTACGGCTTCCCCGCGGTGTCGGAGTGGAGCTGGCATCGCGCCGTCGCGGCCGTCACGAAGCTCCCGGAGCTGCTGCGCCGCGTGCGTCGCCTCGAGCGCCGCTTCGGCGCGACCCCGAGCGAAGGCGAGGAGCCGTGAGCGCACCGTCCGAAGCGTCCCTCGCGGCGCTCCGCGCGCAGCTCCGCGCCGCCGCCGACGCCCGTGCCCTGGCGCGCCTGCTGCGCGTCCTGCGCGCGGACTCGCGCACCGGCGCCCGCGCCCTCGCGGCGGGCGCCGAGGCGCGGCTCGCGGACGCGCGCCGCGAGCGCCGCCGCGTCGCCGCGCTCTTCGCCTTGCGCCGGCGGCTGCTGCGGGAGGGAGCCCGCGTGGTGGCGGGCGTCGACGAGGTGGGCATGGGCCCCCTCGCGGGGCCCGTCGTCGCCGCCGCGGTGGTGCTGCCGCAGCGCGTAGCGCTGCCGGGTCTCGACGACTCGAAGCGCGTTCCCGCCGCCGCGCGCGAGCGCCTCGCCGAGGCGATCGCGCGCCAGGCCGTGGCCCTCGCCGTGGCCGAGGTGTGGCCGGAGGAGATCGATCGCCGCAACATCTACCGCGCCGGGCTCGAGGCGATGCGGCGGGCGGTGCTCGCGCTCGGGGCGGCGCCGGACCACGTGCTCGTCGACGGCCGCACGATCCCGGAGATCCCCGCGCTGCAGACGCGCCTCGTCGGCGGCGACCGGCGCGACGGCTCGATCGCCGCGGCCTCGATCGTCGCGAAGGTGCACCGGGACGCCATCATGGACCGCCTCGACGGCGAGTTCCCGGGCTACGGGTTCGCGGCGCACAAGGGCTACGCCACGGCGGCGCACCTCGCCGCGCTCCGCGAGCGGGGGCCGTGCGCCGTGCACCGGCGCTCCTTCGCCCCGGTGTCGCAGCTCTCCTTCTTCTAGCCGTGGGCCACGTCTCCTAGCCGTGGGCTACACGCTGCGGGCGGCGCCCGAGGACTTCCTCGTCGAGGAGCTGCCGCTCTACGAGCCCGCCGGCGAAGGTGGACACACCTTCGTGTGGATCGAGAAGCGCCTGCGCACGACGGAGGAGGCCGCGCGCACCCTGGCGCGGGCCGCGGGCGTGGCGCCGGCCGAGGTGGGCTACGCGGGCCGCAAGGACCGCGTCGCCGTCGCGCGCCAGTGGCTCTCGGTGCCGGGCCTCGCGCCCGAGGCGGCGCTCGCCCTCGAAGAGCCCGGCCTGCGCGTGCTCTCCGCCCGGCGCCACCCCCACAAGCTCCGCACCGGACAGCTGCGCGGGAACCGCTTTCGCCTGGTCGTGCGCGACGTCGCTCCCGAGGCCGCCGCGCGGGCGGGGGAGCGCGCCGCCGCCCTGCTGCGCGAGGGCATGCCCAACCGCTTCGGCCCCCAGCGCTTCGGCGCCGAGGGCGCGAACCCGGAGCGCGCCCGGGCGCTCCTCGCCGGCGGCGGCGCCTGGCCCCGCGACCGGCGCGCCGCACGCTTCCTGCTCTCGTCGCTGCAGTCCGCCGTCTTCAACGAGGTGCTCGCGCGGCGCCCGCTTCCCCTCGGCGCCGTCGAGCTCGGCGACGTCGCCATGGTGTGCGCCTCCGGGGGCTGCTTCCTGGTCGAGGACCTCGCGGCGGAGCAGCCCCGGGCGGAGCGCTTCGAGATCAGCGCCACCGGTCCCGTCTTCGGGACCCGCATGACCGCTGCCCGCGGCGCGCCCGGCGAGCGGGAGCAGGCCGCCTGCGCCGCCTTCGGGGTCGACCTCGCGCGCTTCCGGCCGCCCCCCGGCGTGCGCGCCCGGGGCGCGCGGCGCCCGCTCCGCGTGCGGCCCGAGGGGCTCCGGATCGAGACGGCCGGCGCCGGCGCCCTCGCCCTCGCGTTCGAGCTGCCGGCCGGGAGCTACGCCACGGTGCTCGTCGAGGAGCTGCTCGGGTGACGGGCCGCGAGCTGCTCGGGTGACAGGCGCGCGCCATCCGGGGTAGCCTTTCTCGACGGGCCCGACCCCAGCCAGGAGAAGCCATGAACATCGCCAGCGACGTCACGGCCCTGATCGGCCGCACGCCCCTCGTCCGGCTGAACCGCCTGACCGCGGGGCTGCCCAAGGGCACCCAGGTCCTCGCCAAGCTCGAGAGCCAGAACCCCGCCAACAGCGTGAAGGACCGCATCGGCCTCGCCATGATCGAGGCGGCCGAGCGCGACGGCCTGCTGCGCAAGGGCAAGACGGTCATCGTCGAGCCCACGAGCGGCAACACCGGCATCGCCCTCGCCTTCGTGGCGGCGGTGAAGGGCTACCAGTGCATCCTCGTGATGCCCGACACCTTCAGCGTCGAGCGCCGCGTCGTGCTGCGCGCCTTCGGCGCGAAGCTCGTGCTCACCGAGGGCGCGAAGCGCATGCAGGGCGCCATCGACAAGGCCAACGAGATCGCGGCCGAGCTGCCCGACGCCTTCATCCCCCAGCAGTTCCGCAACCCCGCGAACCCCGAGATCCATCGCAAGACCACGGCCGAGGAGCTCTGGGCCGACACCGACGGGACCATCGACGCGCTCGTCGCCGGCGTCGGGACCGGCGGCACCATTACCGGCGTGGCGCAGGTGATCAAGCCGCGGCGCCCTTCCTTCCAGGCCATCGCCGTCGAGCCGGAGAACAGCCCGGTGATCGGCGGCGGCGCGCCGGGTCCCCACAAGATCCAGGGCATCGGCGCCGGCTTCATTCCGGACGTGCTCGACACCAAGCTGCTCGACGGCACGATCACCGTGAGCGACCAGGCGGCCTTCGAGACGTCGCGCCGCCTCGCGAAGGAGGAGGGCATCCTGTGCGGGATCTCCTCCGGCGCGAACGTGTGGGCGGCCCTCGAGTACGCCCGGCGGCCGGAGAACGCGGGCAAGACCATCGTGGCGATCATCCCGAGCTTCGGGGAGCGCTACCTCAACACGGATCTCTTTGCACCGTATCGTTATGAGGGCAGTGACGCGATCGACTCCTGAGGCGGACGCCGCGAGCGACGAGCTCGCCGGCGAGAGCTCGCGCAGCCGCGACGAGAAGAAGGCGCTCCAGCGCAAGCACATCCTCGAGGCGGCCCGCGACGTCTTCTTCCGCGACGGCTTCGTGCACGCCAACCTCGACGAGGTGGCGCAGCGCGCGGGCGTCGCGAAAGGCACGCTCTACCGCTACTTCGAGAACAAGGGCGAGCTCTACGTCGCGGTGCTCGTCCACAACGGCGCGATCTTCGAGCAGCGGATGCGCGACGCCGCCGCCTCGGCGCAGGAGCCCGCCGAGCAGATCCGCCGCCTCGGCCGCTTCTACTACGAGCACTGGACCTCGCACCCCGAGTACTTCCGGATCTTCTGGGCCCTCGAGAACCAGGAGGTGATCGGCGAGCTGCCTCCGGCGGTGGTCGCCGAGGTGACGAAGCTCTGGGAGGAGTGCCTGCGCATCCTCGCCGACGTGGTGCGCGGGGGCATCCAGCGCGGCGCCTTCCGTCCCTGCGACGAGTGGGTGATGGCGAACGTGCTCTGGACCGCCTCGAACGGCCTGATCCAGAACGAGCGGGTCCCCTCGCGCCGCGCGACGCTCCGCGGCCACCGGCCGCCGGAGGTCTTCGACGCGATGGTGGAGCTGGTGATCGCGGGGCTGCGCGCCTAGCCGGGGCAGCCGTCGACGTCCGGATCCGCGGCGTCGGTGCGCTTGTAGCTCCACCTGCAGGACGCGACCTCGGGCGCCGCGTTGAAGAAGGCCGAGGTCCCCTTGAAGGCGCCGCCGGCGGTCTCCTCTTTCGTCTTCACCGTGGCGCGGCCGCTCTCGTCGAAGTCGTCCCCGGTCTCGGGAACGTCGCTGGTGCCGCAGTGGACGAAGTACGCGTCGCCGTTCAGGGGCTTGGCGACGCTGTCGACCCCGACCCCCTGGTAGACGTCGGTGCCCGATTCGCTCACGACGTGGATGTGGATAGCCGTGCCGCTCTGCGTGATCAGCAGCGTGCTCGGGATCGAGAAGCTGAACTTCTCGCCTGCCGAGGAGCCGCTACAGGTCTGCTTGCCCTCCCAGGTGCCGGTGAGGTCGAAGGCGGCGGCTGGCTGCGCCAGGAAGGCGGCGGCGAGGGCGATCGGGAGCCAGGGGCGCATGGTCGGGTCCTCCGCAGTCCCGGCTCCGGGTGGACCGGGAGACAGGACCCGAAGGTCGGCGAAACCGGCGGATGGCCCCGTGGCCACGGTCACACTTTCCGGCGCCGGGACGCTGCGCCGAGAAAGGCCCGGCGAGCCCCTCAGCTCCGCCGCGCCCCCGGCAGCACGCCGCGCCAGAACGCGAGACCCAGCGCCACCAGGGCGCAGCCGACGACGAGGGGGACGCGCCCCGCGAGCGCCGCGCGCGCCACCTCCCGCGCGCGCGCCAGCTCCTCGGGCGTGAGCTCGCCGCTCCCGGGCGGCAGCGCGCGATAGGCCTCGAGCAGGCTCGGCAGGGCGAAGAGCAGGCCGAAGCCCACCACGAAGGCGGCGAAGTAGAAGAGCAGCAGCGTGAAGCGCGGCGAGAAGGCCGGGCCGCGCGGCGGGCGCGGGTAGGGCGGCGGCCCGGCCACGGAGGCTACGGGCAGGCCGGGACGGCCGGGTCCGCGGTGTCCGTCCGCTTGTAGCTCCACTTGCAGCTGGACATCTCGGGCGGGGGATCGGAGACGAAGAACACCGTCGAGCCCTTGAGGCTGCCGCCGCCGTTGCTCTTCGTCGTTGCCCGCACGAACGCGGTCTCGTCGTAGGCGTTCGCGCCGCTGCCGGGGACGTCGGTCATGCCGCAGTGGATGAAGTAGGCCACGCCCTTGTCGAGGGGCTTCTTGTCGTCGTCGATGGAGACGCCCGCGTACTGGTCGGCTCCCATGTCGAAGGGGAACTGGGCCCGGATCTCGGTCCCCACGTGCGTGATCTCGAGAATGGTCGGGACCGAGTAGGAGAAGTTCGAGCCGTCGGAGCCTTTGCAGGTGTACTTGCCCTCCCAGGTCCCCGTCAGGTCGAGGGCCTGGGCCGAGAGCGGGAATGCGAGCGTCAGGACGAGCAGGAGCGCGGAGCGCATGCGAGAGACCTCCCAGAGCCGGTCGCGGAGTCGCGCGGCGGCGAGGAAGGTACCAGAAGTCGCGCTCTGGTAGCCTCCTCTCCGTGCGTCTCGTGCTCGTCGACGCCGCCAACTGCCTCTACCGCGCCTTCTTCGCGCTGCCGCCGCTGCGCGCGTCGGACGGGTTCCCCACCGGGGCGCTGCACGGCTTCACCCAGATGCTGCGCAAGGTGATGCGGGAGGAGCGGCCGACGGCGATGGCCGTGGTCTTCGACGCGCCCGGGCCGACCTTCCGCAAGGAGCTGTACGGCGAGTACAAGGCCACCCGCGACGCCCAGCCCGAGGACCTCTCCGCCCAGTTCCCCCTCGCGCGGGAGATCGCCGCCGCTTCGGGCATCCCGGTGCTCGAGGTGCCGGGCTTCGAGGCCGACGACGTGATCGCGAGCCTCGTCGCCCACGCGCCCCCGGACGCGGAGGTGGTGATCGTCTCCACCGACCGCGACCTGATGCAGCTCGTCGGCGAGCGCGTCGTGCTGCTCGACACCATGCGCGACCGCCGCATCGGCCCCGCGGAGGTGGAGGCGCGCTTCGGGGTCCCGCCGGCGAAGGTGCTCGACGTGCGCGCCCTCGTGGGGGACACGACCGACAACATCCCCGGCGTGAAGGGCATCGGCGAGAAGGGGGCGGCGAAGCTCGTGCAGGAGTGGGGCAGCCTCGAGGCGGTGCTGGCCCACGCCTCGGAGGTCCCGGCGAAGCGCGCGCGCGAGGCCCTCGAGAGCCAGGCCGACGCGGCGCGCCTCTCGAAGCGCCTCGCCACGCTGCGCACCGATGCGCCGGGCTGCAGCGAGCCGAACGACCTCGCGCTGACGAGCGGCGACCGCGCGCGGCTCCGCGAGCTCTACGCGCGCCTCGAGCTGAAGCGCCTGCTCGAAGGGCTGGAGGGCGAGGAGGCCGGGGCGCCCCGGGAGGCCCAGGGCTCGCTCTCCTTCGGCGTGCCGCAGCCGGCGGCCCCCGAGGCGTCGGCGGAGGCGCCGCCCGAGGCCGGTCCCGCCGTCGAGACGCAGCTCGTCGAGGACCGTCCCGCCCTCGCGGCCCTCGCGAAGGAGCTGGCCTCGCTGCCGCGCTTCGCCCTCGCCTTCGTCGGCCTCGAGGGTCCCGGCGGCCTGCCCCCCGAGCCCGTCGGGGTGGCCTTCGCCGGCACGCCCGCCTCGGCGCGCTACGTCCCCCTCGGCGGCGAGATCGGGGTCGCGGAGCTGGCCGAGGCCCTCGCGCCGGCCCTCGGCGAGGCGGGCCCGCGGCGCTGGATCTCGCGGGAGAGCAAGCGCGTCCAGACGCTCTTCGCCGAGAGCGGCGTCCCGCCGGCGCTCCCGGCGTTCGACGTCGAGCTCGCCGCCTTCCTCCTCGATCCCGCCGGGCAGCACGGCAGCGCCGCCCTCGCCGCCCGCTACCTCGGCCGGCGCCTCGCGAGCTTCGAGGAGCTGGCGGGCCGCGGCGCGAAGGCGATCTCGCCGGCGGCGCTCCCCCGGGAGCAGGCCACCGCCTGGGCGGGCGCCGAGGCCTGCGCCCTCCACGCCCTCGCCGAGGTCCTCGCCGGGGGCCTCGAGCGCGACGGCCTGCGGCCGCTCTTCGAGGAGGTCGAGCTCCCGCTCACCGCGGTGCTCTCGGCGATGGAGCGCGAGGGGGTCCGCATCGACGAGGACGCCCTCGCGGGCCTCGCCAAGGAGTTCGGCGGCGAGCTCGAGCGCCTCGAGGCGCGCATCTACGAGCTCGCCGGCGAGCGCTTCCAGATCGGCTCGCCGAAGCAGCTCCAGAGCGTCCTCTTCGAGAAGCTCGGGCTGCCCGCGGAGAAGAAGACGAAGACCGGCTACTCCACGGACGAGAGCGTGCTGGAGCAGCTCGCGGTCCAGCACGAGCTGCCGGCCTACGTGCTCGCCCACCGCCGCCTCGCGAAGCTGCGCAGCACCTACGTCGAGGCGCTGCCGCCCCTCGTGAACCCGCGCACGGGGCGCATCCACCCGAGCTTCCACCAGACCGGCGCGGCGACCGGGCGGCTCTCCTCCTCGCACCCGAACGTGCAGAACATCCCGATCCGCAGCGAGAGCGGCGTGCGGATCCGCGAGGCCTTCGTGCCCGCCGAAGGCCATCGCCTGCTCTCGGCGGACTACTCCCAGGTGGAGCTGCGCATCCTCGCCCACTACTCGGGCGACGCGAGCCTCGTCGAAGCCTTCGCGAGCGGCGCCGACGTCCATCGCCGGACCGCCGCCGAGGTGGCCGGGATCGATCCCGAGGCGGTGTCCGAGGAGCAGCGGGCCCGGGCCAAGGCGGTGAACTTCGGCATCATCTACGGCCTCTCGGCCTTCGGGCTGGCGGCCCAGCTCGGCATCCCCTCCGCCGAGGCCCAGGCGACGATCGACGCCTACTTCGCCCGCTACGGCGGCGTGCGCCGCTTCCTCGACGAGACCATCCAGCAGGCCCGCGCCGACGGCTACGTGCGCACGCTCCTCGGCCGGCGCCGCTACCTCCCGGACCTCGCCTCGCGCAACCGCGTGCTGCGCCAGGCCGCGGAGCGGATGGCGGTGAACAGCGTCATCCAGGGAACCGCCGCGGACCTGATGAAGAAGGCGATGGTGGACGTCGCCGGGGCGCTCCGGAGGGCCGGCCTCCGGGCCCGCATGATCCTCCAGGTCCACGACGAGCTGGTCTTCGACTCCCCTGTAGGGGAGCTCGAGCCCCTCGCCGCCCTGGTGCGCGAGCGCATGGAGCAGGTCCACGCCCTGCGGGTGCCCCTGGTGGTCGGGATCGGCGTGGGCGAGAACTGGCGCGAGGCCCATTGAGCCCTGCGATTCCCGCGGGGACGAACGAATCGAATGGCCCCCGGCGCCGTCGAAACAGGCGGATCCAAGGGGTTTCGAGGGAGATGAACCGATCCGCGGCCGGCCACACAAACTGGAGGGAGCGGACGCGTCCGCCGAGCCGGCGGGTCCGGGGGACGACGCCTGCGTGCGCCGCGCCCGCGCGGGCGACCACGACGCCTTCCGCATCCTCGTGGAACGCTACCAGGGGCGCGCCTTCCGCCTCGCCCTCCGCATCCTGCGCAGCGAAGACGCGGCCCGCGACGCGGTGCAGGAGGCCTTCGTGAAGGCTTACACCGGGCTGGCGCGCTTCGAGGAGCGCTCGAGCTTCTTCACCTGGCTCTACCGCCTCGTCACCAACCAGTGCATCGACATGCGGCGCCGCGAGCACGCCGAGCGGCGCGCCGACTGGGGAGAGGCCGAGGTCCCCCTCGAAGAGGCTGCGCTGCGCCTCGCGCCCGAGGCGGAGAACGTCCTGCCCGAGCTCCCCGCCGACGCCTTTGCGCGCAAGGAGCTGCGCGAGAGCCTCGACGCCGCGATCGGCGAGCTGCCCGAGGCCGCCCGCGCGACGCTGCTGCTGCGCGAGGTCGACGGCCTCTCCTACGCGGAGATCGCCGAGGCCCAGGGCATTCCCCGCGGCACGGTGATGAGCCGCCTGCACTACGCGCGCCGCAGGCTCCAGCTCGCCCTGCGCGAGGCGGGCGTCGAGCCGGGAGGCGCGTCGTGAAGCGAGAGGGGCTGGAGCGAGAACGCCTCGAGGCCTACCGGGACGGCGAGCTCTCGCGCCTCGCGCGCTGGCGCTTCGAGCGGCGCCTGCGCCGCGACCCCGCGGCCCGGCGCGCCCTGGCCGAGCTCGACGCCCTCGGCGCGTGGCTGCGGGAGAGCGACGCCGCAGGGCCGGAACCGGACCTCTGGGGGTCGCTCCGGCTGCGCCTCTCCGCCGCGGATGCCCGCCGCGCCGAGGCGGAGGAGACGCGCGCCGCAGCGCCGTCCTGGCGCCGGCCCGCCGGCTACGTCGCGCTGGGAGCCGCAGCGGTCGGCGCGGCGGCCGTGGCGCTCGTGCTGAGCCTCGAGAGCGCGCCGGCTCCCGCCGGCTCCGGGTCGGGCTCGGTGCGCTGGATCGACGCCCGCGGCCATCCGATGATGGTGCTGCGCGACGACGCCGACGCGACGATCATCTGGGTGCCGGAGGCGGCGGAGGTCTGAGGATGCGCAGGGCAAGGTTCGGACGCATGCGGGGATGGCGGCTGGCGCTCGGCCTGTGTGCCGGCCTCGCGCTCGGTGCCGGGCCCGCGGCGGCGGAGGAGTCGGCCCAGGCGGACGGCGTCCGCATCGGCGTGACGGTGCTGCTCGCCTCGGACCAGCCCGGAGAGAGCGACCCGCGCTGCGAGCGGTTCGACAAGCTGCTGCGCGGCCAGGTCGCCTACGAGAGCCTCAGCGTGGTCGACAACCACGAGCGCGAGGTGCCGCTGGACGAGGTCTGGACCGTCGAGCTGCCGACCCGCAAGCACCTCCAGATCCGCGCCCTCGCGGCCGACCGCGAGCAGGGGACGCTGCTCTCTCTCGACGTCGAGGAGAGCGTCCAGGGCGACTTCCGCGTACGCCCCGGCCAGCCCCTCGTCGTCGGCGGGCCGCGCTATGGCGAAGGCCGGCTCGTCGTGGTGGTCGACATCGACTGAAGTGCGAGCGTCGTCCCCGAGGGGAGCAAGTTTCTTCGGAATTTCGAGCGCCGCCCTGCCACGCCCGCCGCGTTCGCGCCACTTCCGGGTTGCAGACAAGCCAAATATCCCCTTCCCAGGGAGGCCCGGCGTCTCGTAAGAGTCGTCGGGCCTTTCCGGTTCTTGGAGGCGGTCGAGGCCGCGCGGGGGCCCGCCAGCGCTCGCCGGGCCGGGGGCGGCGTGCCATGCTGGCCGGCGCGCGCCCCGGACCGTTTCCGCGCGGTCCGGAGGAGAAGGCATGAAGTTCGGGATCTTCTACGAGCACCAGCTGCCGCGGCCCTGGCGGGAGGGCGACGAGCTGCGCCTCTTCCAGGAGGCCCTCGACCAGGTGGAGCTCGCCGACCGCCTGGGCATCGACTACGCCTGGGAGGTGGAGCACCACTTCCTCGAGGAG
>Ga0105107_10001890_pt1 | contig 13701 bp, 6 predicted proteins | sample PPLLaktember2015_6_FD_79335 | JGI IMG/M metagenome (GOLD analysis project Ga0105107, IMG submission 79335) | Freshwater sediment microbial communities from Prairie Pothole Lake near Jamestown, North Dakota, USA - PPLs Lake P8 Core (1) Depth... | ecosystem: Environmental > Aquatic > Freshwater >...
GATCTTTATTATCGTTTAAATGTAATCTATATATATACTCCAACTTTGCGCGAAAGAATTGAAGATATTCCTCTTCTTACTGAATTTTTTATAAACAAATACAGTAACCAGATGTCCATAAAAACTCCGGACATAAGAAACGATGCAATTGAGGCGTTGCAATCTTATGAATGGCCGGGCAACATAAGGCAGCTCCAGAATATTATCCAGAGAATTTTAATTTCCTGTGAGGGTGAAATAAATAAGGATGATATATTAAATGTTTTAGGTTCAAAAAAAGTTGGTTCAATTGCTGGTCCTGAATTCTGGTTTGGTGATAAAATTTTAACATGGAAAGAAATGGAAACCATTTTCAGATGGCGATATTTTAATTACGTTAAAGATAAAACTAAATCGGAATCTGAAGCTGCACGTAAACTTGGTATAGCTCCTTCAAATTTTTATAGGATGTGTAATAAGCTAGGCTTTAAATAAAGAGAAAAATCACGTTATTTATTTTTATTCAAGTTGCAATGTTAATATCATTTTGATAAAGAATATGTAGTTTTATTTTTATCGAATTGATATAAAAAATCCCTTCATATATATAATATTTAAACAAATCAAAAACTATTTATCCGGTATAATCATTGTGACGTTAAAATATTTGCAATCGTTTGCATATATTTGGAGTGTGTATTAATTATTTATCTACTGTAAGTAACTTATTTATGCATAATTGTTATTCTCCTGCCACTATTAATTTCATTTCTACTACCGTATTAAAAATAAAAAATCGAAGAAATCAATATCCAATTTTTAAAAAAAATATATGTTGCCTTACTCAAATTCTAAGGAGTAAATGATTATGAGAAAACTGATACTATTAACCTTGATTTTCTTATCAGCGATAATCCAGATATCCACAACTTTAGCCGGTACAACTGGTAAGATTGCTGGCAAAATAACCGATAAAAATGGTGACCGGTTGCCCGGTGCTAACATATTGATTATCGGAACAACTCTGGGTGGGACTACCGATGCAGAAGGTCAATATACAATTCTTGAAGTTCCTCCCGGTACTTATGATTTACAAATTTCTTATATCGGTTATAAAAAAGTCACAGTTAGTGAAGTACGGGTTTTTATCGATCAAACCACACGTATAGACCTTGAAATGGAAGAAGAGACTATAGGGATAGATGAAATCGTAATTACAGCTAAAAGAGATCTGATCAAAAAAGATGTTAATACAAGTGTAGTTTCTGTTTCCGAGGATGAGATTAAAGAGTTACCAGTAACTAATGTTGTAAGTGTTATCGGTTTGCAAGCCGGAATTCGTGGAGGCTGGAGTTCTTTTCCGGACGGAGCTAATGGGCCATCTTTTCTTTCAACCTATACAAGAGGAAAGGTAAGTGTCCAGGGAGGTTTAAGTATACGGGGTGGTGATGGAGACAATATACTTTTTGAAATGGATGGTGTAACACTGAGAGACCCGAGAAATAATGAACCAATGACCAAACTACCATTAAGCTCTGTAAAAACAATCTCTGTAGAACGCGGTGGGTTTCAGGCTGAATATGGTCAGGTTCGTTCCGGAATTGTTAATGTAGTTACAAGAGAAGGAAACAAACAAAGTTATTCAGGTAACTTGCAGATAAGATACAGCCCTCCTGCTCCTAAATACTGGAGGGGTGAAGACATCTTAGATCTTCTTGACCCTTATTCTTTTGCTTTGAGACCTTACTTTGATGATGCCGTATGCTGGACAGGAACAACTAATGGAGCCTGGGATGAATATACCAGGGCACAATACCCGGAGTTTGAAGGTTGGAATGCTGTTTCAAGAAATCTTAATTCAGATAATGATCCTGCGAACGATTTAACTCCTCAGGGTGCTCAGCGTGTTTTTATGTATGAAACCAGAAAAAGACAAATTAATGATGAACCTGATTTTGAAATAGATGGCGGTTTTGGAGGGCCAGTTCCTTTAATAAGTAGTGATTTAGGAGATCTAAGGTTTTATACTTCATTTCGCACCAATCGCGAAATGCTTCTGTTCCCTTTAACGAGGCCTGATTACCGGGATTATGACTGGACTATACAGATGATATCCAACATTTCACCATCAATGACATTGAGGCTGATCAGTTTAATAGGTAAACAATATACCATCAGACATAATTGGGATGCAACCAGTATTTATTTCTATCCTCGCTTTCCAACTGATATTGCAAATGTAGCAAGTGGAATTACCAGTAAGTTCGATTTGATTGGATTGTTTTCTGATTTTAATTTCGCTTTATCAGATATTGGGCATCAATCTTATTCTGCTAAGTTTACACATACATTTAATCCAACTACATTTTATGATGTATCTATTGAGCATTTCAGGCGTGATTATTTTACCCGTCCTGCAGCCTTACGTGATACTTCAGCAAAATTTGAGGTTATTCCCGGCTTTATTGAGGATTCCAATCCATTCGGCTACTGGCCTTATGAGGTAACAGGTTCACTCATAAATGGAGGTTCACATGTTGCTAAAGCCCGTGATAATACAAAAGTTAATTCAACTACAATTAAAGCCGATTTTACAAATCAGATTAATTTTCAGAATCTCTTAAAAGCCGGAATTGAATTCAACTATAATGATTTAAATTTTGACTATGGAATAATAAATTCTGGGTCACAAGGTTCTAATATCTTAGATCCGGATGCTGGCTATGCTACGCGGGTACAAATGCATGTATTTCCTATTCGGGCTTCTCTTTATCTGCAAGATAAACTTGAATTAGAAGAGTTTACTCTGAATGCAGGATTGCGTTTGGATTATAGCGATTCAAGGGCAGATTGGTGGGACATTGATCCTTTTAATTCTCTCTTTTTCTTGTCAGATGATGATAACTCTGTAGATTATAGTGATAAAGATTTATTCCCGGTAAAAGAATCTGAATCGCAGTGGCAGATAAGCCCGCGCTTAGGTATATCTCATCCAATTACAGAAAATTCCAAGCTCTTTTTTAATTATGGGCACTTCAAGCAAGTGCCGCAGTATGAAAGCTTGTTCAGAGTTGAACGAGGACAAACTCGTCAATTGACTAGTTTTGGAGATCCAAACCTTGTTCTGGCTAAAACCATTTCTTATGAACTTGGATATGACCATATTTTATTTGAAGATTATTTATTGCAGCTTGCTGCTTTTTATAATGATATTACGGATCAACAGGATTTCACAAGATATCAGTCCAGGGCAAGTGGACTTTCTTATACAAAATCCAGCTCAAATAATTATGAAGATGCTCGTGGATTTGAAATAACTTTAAGAAAGAGTTCCGGACTCTGGTTGACCGGTTTTGCTAATTATACATACCAGGTTAGAACCACAGGACATTTTGGTAGTTCTCAAATCTTTTCAAGCAAACAGCAACAAAGTGATTTTGACCAGCAGACCACAAATCTATACCAGGATCGTCCAATCCCACAGCCCTATGCAAGAGCAAATATAAATTTATTTACACCGGATGATTTTGGTCCATTACTCTGGAATCATAATATTCTTGGTGGTTTTGGATTAAATGTTACTCTGGATTGGCAAGCTGGCTATTGGACTACATGGAATCCTAATGGACTCCCTGCAATAGCTTACAATGTTCAGGCAGTGGATTTCTTCAACATTGTTCTTCGGTTGGTTAAAGCAATCAATTTCGGGAAATTCAGTGTTCAGTTATTCATGGACATGGATAATGTGTTGAATACTTTAAGGTTATGGAATACCGGAGATCAGGATTATATGAGATCCCTGCATCTTCCTAGAAGTTATGTATATTCAAACATACCCGGTAGTGATAGAGTTGGTGACTATAGAGAACCTGGGGTTGACTTTCAACCGGTAAAAGGAGTAGAAAATTGGGATAATGAACATTTACCTGCACCCGATCGGGCATGGTATGTGGAAATTTCAACGGGAATTTACCGTGAATATACAAATGGACAATGGGTTGAAGTAGACAAAAGCCGTGTTGATAAACTGCTTGAGGATAAGGCTTACATTGATATGCCAAATGCTTCTACATTCTGGTTCTTAAATCCGCGGAGAATCTTTTTCGGTTTGAGGTTCTCTTTCAATCTTGGTGAATAGAAATAACAGAGGAATCAATGAAACAACTTATTAAAAAATTTATGACTCAAAAAGAATTTACAATATACAGGTTCTTAAGACTTTCAGTCGGCTTTTTAATTCTGTTTGGTATTAATTCACTGTACCCTCAGCAAATCAGATGGCTCCATGTTGGTGACTTACAAGCTCCTGTTAACGAAATCGGTGCTGAATATGAAGGTGAAATCCCATCAGGGTCGGGAATTAATAATTGGTTTTCCTGGCCTGCTCAATACAGTCTTGATCAAACCACAACAAGAATGAAAGGTTTATGGATAGGCTGTAAAAATTTTAACGATCCGGTAGAAAATAAATTAAAAAGTGTAAAGGTTATTCAATCAGGACCTAGGGATTTCCCTGATCGTCCTAACCAGATATTTCAGGTTGAAATAAAATTAATCGGAAAAAATGCTTATCCGAATGTATCTGTGGATAATATAGACGCATCAGATAATTTGATATATGATTTAGTAGATGAGATTGATCCAACATTGCCAGCCGATAGAATGGTCTTAGTCAGGTTTAATACTTCTATAGGAATTTCTGTTACTAAAAAGGTATATGCGTTTGCCAGTTCAGAGCATGGTAACTACTTTATATATGATTATGTTTTTAAAAATACTGGTATTTATGACAGGCAGGGAAATGTATTAGAGCAGACTTTGCAGGATGTCTGGTTTTATTTCTTTTATAGATATGCATTTGCTGGAGTAACTTCATTGGCATTTGGGTCAACATGGGGAGAATTCAGCACTACCTGGGGTACTAATAACGTACATCATTCATTTGGGGAAGATCCGGATAATCCTGAATTTACTGACAATACTGGCAACCTAATGAGAGGTTTTTTCTGCTGGCCCGGCCCGGTTGAAAGTTCAGTGCGTCCTTCATATATAGAAGATTGGGGAACTCCGAAACTTGATCAGCCCGATGGCGGTACATTAGGTACCTCAAAATATAGTGGTTGTGTAACTCTTCATGCTGATATAAGCCCCCAAAATCAAAATGATGACATTTACCAGCCTAAAACAACCTGGTTCATCGCTTCTGATGGTAATCACGTAGATCAGAATGTCACTCAATATAATGAATCGGAAATGCAAATCATTTATGATATAATGAGTGAAGGTCATCCAACTGTTAAACATGATGTTTTAGTTGGCGACAACTATCCGTTTGACTATAATGATCCTGTCAGACAAAATGGAGGCGGTACAAGCCAGGGACAGGGATATGGTCCATATGCTATAGCATATGGTGACAGTATTCATATAGTATTTGCTGAAGGAGTATCAGGAATATCATGGGAAAAAGGACGTGAAGTTGGAAACAATTGGCTGCAATGGCGTAATAGTACAGGTACACCAACTCTCATAATGCCAGATGGATCACAAACGACTGATTTTAATCTTTACAAACGGAGATGGGTAGAATCAGGAAAGGATTCAATATTAAAAACTTTCAGGAATGCTGTACAAAATTACAATACAGGTTTCATTCAATCTCCTCCCCCTCCCGGTAGTTTTGTAGTCACATCCGGTGGTGACAGAATTAAATTAGAATGGGAAGCAGCCCCGGGTTCCGAAGGATATGTAATCTATCGTTCCAGAGGAAATGTTCTTGATTATAGGACCATTTACCAAAAGATTTTCGAAACAAATGATCCAAATGTAACGAGCTTTGATGATGTAACTGCTGTTCGTGGATTTGATTATTATTACTATATCCAATCAAAAAGTGGTGGAGCATTAAGTAATTTTTCCTGGACAATTACTAATACACCGGCAACTCTTCAAAGACCAGCGATTACAGGGCCGCCTACACCGCCAGAAGGAGATACAACCCAATGGAAATTTATTAATCCTTCTGAATGGGTTTTAGATTCAACATATTCTCCCTATGCTTCAGTCAATTATCATGGACTAACATATCTTTGCCTAAGCACTATTGACACATTACCACCGGATTCGAATAGAGCATATTGGAAACAAATAAGTTTAGATGGAAATAGCTGGATTTCATATAGAGGTGAATGGGTTTCCGGAGCTGCTTATAATGGTTTTGATATTGTATCATATAATGGCTCAAATTTTATAACTCCCTTTTCCATTTCCGGTGGAACTCTGTTGGATCTTGTTCGTGTAGTACCTAATCCTTATGATGTGCGGGGTAGATTCCTTCAGTTTGGAGATCAATCCCAATTAGATCGGATTGCATTCTATGGACTACCACCAATTTGCAAATTAAAAATTTTCACTGAACGGGGTGATCTTATTTGGGAAAAGGATCATGTTATTGGAACCGGAGATGAACTTTGGGATTCAAAGACTACCTATGGACAAATCGTAACCAGCGGTATTTATATTTTATATGTTGAAACACCTGACGGTCGTTCTGTTTTTAGAAAATTTGTGATAATCAGGTAAGGAGAATTCAAATGAAAAAAAAGATACTGAGTTTTATTATCGTTCTTTTTATAGGATGTTTACATCTTACAAATATTTATGCACAGGACAATGTTAAATTAGCTCAAAGCGGTTTTCAATTTCTAAGTGTAGTTTCAGATGCGCGTGCTGCTGCAATGGGAGAGGCAATGACAAGTCTTCAATTTGGTTCCAGTTCGTTGTTTTTTAATCCTGCGGGAATGGCTGATATAACTAGTTTTATTGATGTAACTGCGAGCATCAATCAATGGATAGCAGATATCCAACATAACTCAGTTAGTTTGGCAGTTAATCCTTTCGATGGAGACTATGGTGTTCTTGGTTTTAGTCTTCAATACGTGGATTATGGAGACTTCTACGGCACACGTGTTAATTTAGCATCTCCCCAGGGTTATGATGATATAGGTATATTTTCACTGAATGCATTAGCAGTAGGTGTTGGTTATGCAAAACAATTAACAGATAGATTCAGTGTAGGAGGGCAGGTTAGATGGCTTCATCAGGATTTGGGGGAAAGTATGACCGCCGTTAATATTCAAACATTTTATGCGGGTACTGATTCTCAATATAGAGTTTCAGATACTGCAATAGTATCAAATGATTTGAATCCATTTGTATTTGATTTTGGGACTCAATTCAGAACAGGAGTTAAGAGCTTGGTATTTGGTATGTCGGTTAGAAATTTTTCTGCAGAATACAAGTATGCAGAAGAAGGTATTCAGGCACCTTTGGTATTTACTCTTGGAATATCAATGAATATTATGGACTTAGTTGGAGATCTTCCTTTTGATCAATCACTTTATGTAAGCGTTGATGCAAGCCATCACCGTGATCACCCTGAACAGGTTAAAGTCGGTTTGGATTATAAACTGTTGAATACTCTTTCATTAAGAGGTGGATATATATCTAGTAACGATGAAAGCGGATTTTCATTTGGTGTAGGAGTTTCACAATACGGATTTGCATTTGATTATGCATATACACCATTCGGAGTATTTGATAAAGTACAGAGGTTTACAGCCAGATTTTCACTGGCAGATATTTTTTAACTAAATATTCATTTGTATAAAAATTTTTATGGTTTTTAAGGAGAAAAATATGAGAGTCCATCGTTATTTAATGATTTTAATATTGTTTTTGATAGCATCCATAGTGACTATCATTACAAGCTGTGAATATGATGTTGCAGAACCTTTGTGGGAAAATCCTTTTGTGTTTTCTCCATCTCCCACAGTTAGCAGCATGGAACCACCAAATGAAGCCGTGCCAGGAGTAAATAATATTGTTATTCATGGAGAAGGTTTTGATGGACTAACAAATGAAAATGTATTTTTCGAAATTCCATATACTACAACTCCTAATGCAGAAATTGTTGAACTGACATCAACATCCATCACCATTCGCAGGCCAAATTTAGCAACAGATTCTGCCTATTTTAAAATAAATAAATTTAGCGATTCCACTAGTGCAGGTTTTGTAGTCAGATATGGCCCTTATAAAATAGATCCGGTTACTGAACAATATGGTTCTTTCCTGGAGAATTTAGATCTTGGTGGTATCGCTGTCGATAATGCTCAAAATATTTATGTAGCTTATGCTAATTCAGTCAACTCTAATGTTTATAAAGTTACCCCATCAGGTGATAAAACTCTTTTACAAACAACAACAAGATTACCTGCAAGTATAACATTAGGTTCAGATGGATGGATATATCTATTTAGTACAAACCGTTTGATTGAGAGGATACATTCTGAAACAGGTGAAAAAGAGGAATGGCACAGACTTACAACCAGCAGGCAGATAAAAACAGGTGCTTTCGATGCAGACGGGTATTTATATGTAAGCGGATTTAAAACCGATTTGTTTGTAATTCGCCCCGATAGTGCAAGTAATGCAACAAATTTATATCCAACTACCGGAGTTGATTCTATATTTTCATTGAAAGTTTATGGCGAAGCTAACATTCAATATCTCTATGTGGCGGGTGGTTCACCGGCAGGACATTTTATCTGGAGACACCCAATTGATACCGGAGGTACTCTCGGTCCTCAGGAGGTAGTTACAAATCTTGGTTCATTTACATCAAATGTTATAAGAGATTTTGCGCTTTCTTCAGATGGAAAAATTTTTATTGCAACCGATGGGCCTAATTCATTCTTAATAAATAACCCTGCTGATGGTAGTTCAGATTACTTTTATAAAAATATAGTTCCTCCATATGCAAAGTTTATGTGCTGGGGCAGTGAAAATTACCTTTATATGATAAATGGTAATACAAATGTAGACGCTGATTTAGCTGAAACGTGGACAGTGTATAAAGTAGATATGGGTACAACCGGTGCAAACTAAAAAATATTATAAGAAAACCCTGATGTTGAGTAAATCGATTATTTAATAAATTAATATAAATTTTAAAGGGGAGTATTTTATGAAAATAAAACAATCCAGATTGTATTTCTTTCTTATAGGATTGGGGGCTTTGATTTGGTTTCTTATTCGTGTAATTCCTAAACCAAGCCGCGCAACATATCCCTGCCAGCGTGCAGCATTTCCTATAGCTTCCGGATTCATTATTTATATTCTTGCATTGGTTACATCTTCTTTTGCTTTTCTTAAATTTAAAAAACATTGGCAAACCGGAAATAATTGGGCAGCTGTAATCTTTTTAATTATTGCAGTCATCAGTACATCATTTCTTCTTCAATCCGATAAACCTTTTTCCTACGCTAACTATAAATCTGTTCTTGAAGATCCAAATGAACCAATCGGGGTAGGGAAAGGAATTTTCCCTGGGCGTGTTGTCTGGGTTCGGGATTCAACAGCAGTTGATCAGCAATTAACTAATCAGAGCGGAGATTATTGGTGGATGGATATTAATGTTGATCAGACCACAGTTAACAGCATGGTTTCAAAAGCAATAAAATCATTAACTGGTAAAGAAACTGATGCCGAAGCCTGGGATGCAATTTTCAGGTATTATAATCAGACTCACGGCAGAGGTGACGTTGGTTATACTGCCGGAGAGAAAATTGTAATTAAGCTTAATTTGAATAATGGGCCTTCAGGAGATCAGTACAATAGAATGGATAATAAGCCGGTTGATACATCTCCACAAATTATATATACTGTTTTGGATCAGCTGATTAATTTGGCCGGCGTCGCTCAATCTGATATAGGTTTCGGCGATCCGGGCAGAAATGTTGATAATATTTTCTGGGATAAATTTCACTCCATCTTTCCTGATGTAAAGTATTGGGGAAATGGTAACGGAAGGACACCATTTGTTCAATCAGATAATCCCGAATTGTTTACCAGTGATGGTGATATGGACCTTTACTTACCAACTTGCTACCTTGAAGCCACATATATGATAAACATCCCAGTGTTCAAACAACACCACAGATCAGGAATTTCGCTTTCAAGTAAAAACCATTTTGGAACATTTGTACCTTCTCTTGGGAATGCTTTCCCATTGCACTATAGTTTACCATGCACAGAAGGAAACGGAGATGTTAATAATGGTGATTATGGAGCATATAGAATTTTTGTCGATTTCATCGGACACAGAGATATCGGAAATAAAACAATCCTATACCTGTTTGATGATTTATGGAGTTCCACAAATTATAATGGTGCACCCTGGAAATGGAGAACCGCTCCATTTAACAGTAGTTATCCGGCATCAATATTTGCATCACTGGATCCGGTTGCTATTGAATCTGTAGGTTTCGATTTTCTCTTTAATGAATTTTATATCGGCAATCCAAGTGGAAATGATTTTCCGCGATATGAAGGAGTTGATGATTTCCTTCATCAATCCGCGGATTCAATAAACTGGGCAGAAGACATTCTGTATGATCCGGAAGATGACGGAACATATCTCCCGAGAAGTATGGGTGTACATGAACATTGGAATAATGCAAGCGATATGCAGTATTCACGAGATCTTGGTGCAGAAGAAGGAATTGAACTGGTTAAAATCGAAATCTTTACAGATGTAAGTGAGATACCTTCAGAACAGCCATCAAACTATTATCTTGGAAACAACTACCCGAATCCATTTAATCCTACAACTTCTTTCAGATATTCTGTACCGGAAGGAACAAACGTTTCTATTGTTATTTATGATATTAACGGAAAAAAAATAACCGAGTTGTTTAATGATTTTCAAAATTCCGGGGTTTATGAAGTAATATGGAATGGTAAAAATGATTCCGGTCAGCTTGTTGCGAGTGGAACTTATTTATATTCGATTACTACTGATAATTTTATTCAAACTAAAAAAATGGTATTGATGAAGTGATCTATCCGTTCAGACAATAAGAATATATGGATAGATTTAAAATGAACTGAATCTAAACTGAATATTATTTAACTAACCTATTTATTCTTTTTCTTACCCAAGGGATGAAAAGGTTAGATGCTGAATTAATCTCCTTACAGAAAGCAGGATTTAAATGAAGAATAAATATTCCTACTTCTACATATTATTTACAATTTATATTGTATTATTTTTTTCTATTACCATACATGCATTCTCAAAATTTCATTTTAGCCAAGACGATACCGTTCAGGCTCCGGAAGTTTCTACTGTTCCGGTATTTGATGGGATGGGAGATGACCAGTGCTGGCAAAATATCCCATGGCAAAGTATTGACAATGTATGGATTCCATATAACGGAAGTGTTAATCAGAATGATTATTCGGGGCACTATAAATTAGTATGGTCTTCATCAACTAATTTACTTTATTTTCTTATTGAAGTTAATGATGATGCTTTTGTTGATGGTTTTGTTTTGGGGCAAACTGCAGACGTATATAACTTTGATATTGCTGAAGTTTTTATAGATGAAGATGCTTCCGGGGGAGAACATAGATTTGATGGTCCAGGGACAAACGCTGAGAATGCTTTTGCATATCACATTTATGCAGATTACCCTGCAGAAGGAATGACAAGTACTGATCCTTATGTTGGTGATATGGCAGCCTCACCACCAAATTATAATTTCCATTTCCCGGAATTTGCATTAAGAAAAAACGGAAATACAGCGGTTTGGGAATTTTCTTTAATTGTCTATGACGATACCTATTCACCTTCAAATATTGATCCTTCAAGAGTTCAATTAACACTTGGAAAAATTATTGGTTTATCGGTTGCATACTGCGATAACGATAATCCTAACGAAAATCCTAAAGTGCGTGATAATATGTTCGGATCAGTTTGGGAACCAAGTCCCGGAAATCTCCATTGGCAAAATGCAGACTATTTTGGAAAAGTTAAATTGGTTACCAGTATTACATCTGTTTCAGAAGAAGAACAATCTAACAAAACCAATGTTATAAAGTTCTACCCTAATCCTGCATCATCCTCTTCTCAAGTAATATTGGATAACTCATACAGAGGTGAGGTACAAATAAAAATATTTAATATTCTGGGTCAAGAAGTGTTTCAAACTTCTGTTACTAAAATGAATCAATTAATGACTCAAACAATTTACCTTGACTATTTATCCAGTGGTATTTACTTCTTTCAGACTCAAATGGGAAAAAATATCTACAGCGAAAAATTTATCGTTACCGGCAAAAGATAAGCTGTTTAAACTGTTACAAATAATTTCTAAGTATTAAGCGTGATGTAACGAATATAATATTCATTAATAAATATCTTTTTTGTTATTAAATTTTTATAGGGAAAAAATGAAGCAAAAAATATGCGGTATTCTGTTTCTTTTTATATGTATTTTCTTAAATAGCCAATATTCTTACACCCAGGAGAAGCAACCCGATGGAGTTTTTTTCGAAATTAAAAAACAAAAAGAAACTGATGCGCAATGGATAAAAATTCAGGTTTGCACTGAAAATATTATCAGAGTTATTGCTTCCCCCGAAAAATCCTTTTCAAATCGTCCAAGCTTAATGGCAGAGAAAACCAATTGGGAGTCTGTCGAATGGACAATGAAGGAAAACGATGATGAAGTTGAAATCTCCACTTCAAAGATTAAGGTAAAAATTAATCGAGAAAATGGTTCAGTTACTTTTTTAGATTTAGCCGGAAATAAAATTCTGCAGGAAAAATCTGATGGAGGAAAAATTATAACTGCCGCTAATGTTATGGGAGAAGAAACATTCCATATTCAGCAGTTGTTCGATTCTCAACCTGATGAGGCATTTTATGGTTTAGGTGCTCATCAGAATGATATTTGGAATTACAAAGGTCACGACGTTGATTTGTGGCAATTAAATATTATAGATATAATTCCATTTCTTGTTTCGAACAAAAATTATGGAATTCTCTGGGATAATAACTCACGAACCAAATTTGGAGATATAAGAGATTATCAATCCATATCTTCACTTAAGTTATATGATAAAGATGGAAAAGAAGGCGGGCTTACAGCAGAATATTTTAAAGATGAACAGTTCAATTCTCTTTTTACATCAAGAACAGAATCAAGAATAGAACATGAATTTATAGATGTTAATGATGAATATCCTGAAGGTTTTAATGAAAATGTAAAATCTGTAAGGTGGAGCGGTGAAATTGAGTGCAATGAACCCGGTATTCATAAATTCCGTCTTTATGCTTCAAGCTACATAAAGATGTGGCTTAATGGTGAACTTGTTGCTGATGCATGGAGACAAAACTGGTTGCCCTGGACACACCTCCCTACTTTAAATATGGAACCTGGCAAACGTTATTCAATCAGGATAGAATGGTTACCGAATGGCGGCTATATTGGATTGAAATATCTTACTCCTGAAGATGAAATATATAAGAAAAGCTTATCGCTTTATTCTAAAGTTGCCGATCAGATCGATTATTATTTTATTTATGGTGAGAACATTGATGAAATAATTCATGGATACCGCACAATAACAGGTAAAGCTGCTATGATGCCTAAATGGGCAATGGGTTTATGGCAATGTCGCGAACGTTATAAAACACAAGAAGAATTATTATCAGTCGTAAAAGAATTTCGCAAGCGTCAGATTCCATTTGATAATATAGTCCAGGATTGGTTCTACTGGGAAGAAGATAAATGGGGCGACCATGAATTTGATTTGTCACGATTCCCCGATGCTGAGAGGATGGTAAAAGAATTACACGAGGAATTTAACACA
>Ga0105107_10001891_pt1 | contig 13700 bp, 11 predicted proteins | sample PPLLaktember2015_6_FD_79335 | JGI IMG/M metagenome (GOLD analysis project Ga0105107, IMG submission 79335) | Freshwater sediment microbial communities from Prairie Pothole Lake near Jamestown, North Dakota, USA - PPLs Lake P8 Core (1) Depth... | ecosystem: Environmental > Aquatic > Freshwater >...
CGTGATCGAGACGGCGATCGGCGGCCTCGAGGTGGACACGACCGTCGAGGGGCGCGAGCGCTACCGGATCAACCTGCGCTACCCGCGCGAGCTCCGCGACAGTCCCGAGGATCTCGCCCGGGTTCTGGTGCCGATCCCCCTGCAGCGCCCGCGAGAGCTCGGCGACGGCATGCCTGCCAGCGCCGACGGCGCGGGGGCGGGGATGCGCGGAGGGATGGCCCGCATGGCCCAGGTGCGGCTCGGTCAGCTGGGCCGCATCTCCGCGAGCCTCGGCGCCCCGATGATCAAGAACGAGGCGGGCCTCCTGACGGGCTGGGTCTACGTGGACACCGAACGCAGCGACCTCGGCGGCTACGTCGAGGACGCAAAGCGCGCGGTGGCGGAAAGGCTGGAGCTGCCCCCGGGCTACCTGCTGCGCTGGACCGGCCAGTACGAGTTCCTGGAGCGCATGCAGGCGCGCATGCGCGTGGTGGTTCCGATCACTCTCGCCCTGATCCTGGCCGTCCTGTACTTCAACTTCGGCGGCCTCAGCCAGGCGCTGCTGGTGCTGTTCGCCGTGCCCTGCGCCGCGATGGGCTCGATCTGGCTGCTCTGGGCGCTCGGCTTCAACACCTCGGTGGCCGTCTGGGTCGGGCTGATCGGGCTGCTCGGCATCGCAGCGGAGACGGCCTCCATCATGGTGATCTACCTCGACGAGGGCTGGCGCCGCTGGCGGGAGGAAGGCCGCCTTCGCACCGTGGACGACCTGATCGCGATGACCCTCGAGTCGGCAAGCGGGCGGGTGCGCCCCCTGCTCATGACGGTGGTCATGAACATCGTGGGTCTGGTCCCGGTGATGGTCGGCACGGGGATCGGCGCCGACGTGGCGAAGCGGATCGCGGCGCCGCTCTGGGGCGGGCTGGTCAGTCTCACGCTCCTCACGCTGGCGGTGATCCCGGCCCTCTACGTCATCTGGCGCGAGCGAGGGCTGACTCGCGCAGAGGACACCTAGCCGGTCGCGGGCTACTCGAAGCGCTGCCCGGTGCGCCGCGCCTCCGCCTCGGCGCGGCGCACGTAGCGCGGCGCCACCTGCTCGGCCGGGAGCCCGGCCCCGCGCGCGAGGGCGCGCGCGCCGAGCACGCCGACCGGCCCCGCGCGCGCGAGGCCGTAGGGAGCCGCAAGAATCTCGACCTGCCCCGCGAGCCGCGCTCCGAGCTCCGCGGCGCCGGGCGCGGCGCCCTCCCCCACCACGACGCGCGTTCCGTCCGGCAGGCGTGCCGCGAGCGCGGCGGGGGTGAGAACCGCGTCCGGGACGAGCACGCTCCCGTCCGCGGCGAACACCGCGGCATAGAGCTCGCCGCGCCGCGCGTCGAGCAGCGCAGCCACGGCGTGGCGGCCGTCTTGCGCCCGCAGCGCCAGGGCCGCCAGGGTGCCCACGGCGGCCACCGGCCGCTCGCTCCCGAACGCCAGGCCCTTCACCGTCGCGAGTCCGACCCGGAGACCGGTGAACGAGCCCGGTCCCACCGAGACGGCGAATGCGGTCACCGCGTCGAGCGTCACGCCGGCGCCGCGCAGCAGCGCGTCGACCGCCGGCAGCAGGCGCTCCGAGGGCTGCCGCTCGTCGTCGCTCGTCTCCTCGGCCAGCAGCGTCTCGCCGCGCAGCAGGGCCACGCTCACCGCGCGCGTGGCGCTCTCGACGGCGAGGATCAGGTCAGTCCCTTCAGCCACTGCAGGAAGCCGGCCCAGTGGCGCGACAGGTCGTTCCAGAAGGCGAACCCCATCAGCGTCACCAGGAAGACCAGGCCGACCTGCTGCACGATCTCGCGGGTGCGCTGGGAGAGCGGGCCGCGCTTCACGGCCTCCACGGTGTAGACGAGGGCCTGGCCTCCGTCGAGGATCGGGATCGGTAGCAGGTTCAGGATGCCGAGGTTGATGCTGATCAGCACCAGCAGCTGGAGGAAGTCCTGGAAGCCGCGCTGGAGCGCGAGGTGCGATTGGCGCGCGATCTCGATCGGGCCGCCGAGGTTCCGGCTCGAGATCTCGCCGAGCACCAGCTTCTTCAGCCCGCGCAGGAACAGCGAGGTCGCGTCCCAGGTGAGGCCCGCGGCGCGCGGGATCGCGACCAGCGGGTTCAGCTCGCGGTCCTGGGCGACGCTCCCCATCAGGATCGAGTTCTCGCCCTGGATGCCGATCAGGTAGAGCTCCTCCTCGTTGCCCGACATGTCGGTCTTCGTGCGGCGCGGGGCGACCTTCAGCGTGCGGGTCTCGCCCTCGCGCGCCACCTGGATCGAGAGCGGGCGCCCCTTGCTGGCGAGCACCGTCTCCTGGAACGTGACGAAGCTGCCGATCGGCTGGCCGTCGACGGCCACGATCAGATCGCCCGGAACGAGGCCCGCTTCGGAAGCGGGCATCCCCGCGCTCACCGCCGCCACGAGCACGACGGCGGGGATCGCGCCGAGCGCCTCGACGCCGCCGAGGGCGGGCGCCTCGATCTCGAGCTTCTCGCGGGCGTCCTCGGGGCCGCGCTCGACGCGGAGCGGCACGCGCCCCTCGCGGCCCGCCGCCGCGTAGGCCGAGGCGAAGCCGTTCCAGTCGTTCACCTCGGCCCCCGCCACCGCGAGCACGAGGTCGCCCGAGTGGAGCCCCGCCCGCGCCGCCGGCGACGCGCCGTCGGTGATGCCGAGGACGGCCTTCTGACGCGGGTGCTGGAGGCCGAGCCAGCCGACGTCGAGGGTGTCGCGGAACAGGTCCACGCCGGCGCGCTTCGCGACGTCGAGCTCGACGGTGAGCGGCTCGGGCGCGCCCGCGCCGGGCCGATCGACGGCGAGCGTGATGCGCCCCGCCGGCCGCCCGCGCACCGCGCTCTCGACCTCCTCCCACCAATGCACGGCTTCGCCGTCGACGGCGACGATGCGGTCGCCCGGCTGGATGCCGGCCGCCGCCGCGGGCGAGCCGCGCTCGACGGTGCCGACCACGGCCGTCGGGCGGTCGACGCCCGCGACGAGCGTGCCCCACAGCACCAGCACCGGCAGCAGCAGGTTCATGGCCGGCCCCGCGCCGATGATGAAGAGCTTCTGCCAGATGTTCTTCGAGCCGAGGGTCTGGCGCGCGAGCTCCGGGTCCGACGCCCAGTCCGGCTCCTCGGTGCGGTCGCCGATCGCGTCCTCGTTGGTGTCGCCGAGCATGCGCACGAAGCCGCCGAGCGGGAACCAGGCGATCACGTAGTCCGTGCCGCTGCGCTGCCAGGCCAGCCGGAAGCGGCCGAAGCCGATCGGCGGGCCGAAGCCGATCGAGAACTTGAGCACGCGCACGCCGCACAGCTTCGCCGCCAGGAAGTGGCCGAACTCGTGCACCGTGATCAGCACGCCCAGCATCGCCACGAAGGCGAAGGCGAACTCCGGAACCGCCAAGAGCCCGCTCATACGCTGCCCCCCATCGGCGAGATCGCCGCGGCGCGCGGCGCTGCCGGCGCGCGCTCCTCCGCCAGTCGTTCGCGCGCCGCGCGGCGCGCCCAGGCGTCCACCGCGAGCACGTCCTCGAGGTCGCGCAGCGGCGCCGCCGGCCGCGCCACGAACCGATCCAGCACCGCGGCGTTGGTGGCGGCGATCGCCGGCAGCGGCACCTCGCCCGCCAGGAACGCCGCGACCGAGACCTCGTTGGCCGCGTTCAGCGCCGCCGGCGCCGCCTCGCCCCCGCGCAGGGCCGCGTAGGCGAGCGAGAGGCACGGGAAGCGCGCGAGGTCCGGCTCCTCGAAGTGCAGGCGCCCGAGGGCGGCGAGGTCGAGGCGCGGCAGCGCCAGCGGCAGCCGCTCGGGCCAGGCGAGGGCCAGCGCGATCGGCGCGCGCATGTCCGGCAGGCCGAGCTGCGCCAGCACCGAGCCGTCCACGTACTCGACCAGCGAGTGGACGATCGACTCCGGGTGCACCACCACCCCTACCTGCTCGGGCGGCAGGTCGAACAGCCAGCGCGCCTCGATCACCTCGAGGCCCTTGTTCATCAGCGTCGCCGAGTCGATGGTGATCTTCGGGCCCATCGACCAGTTGGGATGGCGGAGCGCCTCCTCGCGGCTGGCGCCGGCGATGCGCTCGGCGCTCCAGGTGCGGAACGGCCCGCCGGAGGCGGTCAGCACCACGCGCGCCACGTCCTCGCGGCGCTGGCCGGCGAGGGCCTGGAAGATGGCGCTGTGCTCGCTGTCGACGGGCAGCAGCTCGGCGCCGGAGCGGGCGGCCTCGCGCAGCGCGAGCGCACCGGCCATCACCAGGACTTCCTTGTTGGCGAGGGCCACGCGCCGGCCGGCGCGCAGCGCGGCCAGCGTCGGGCGCAGGCCCACCGCGCCGACGAGGCCGGCGACCACCACGTCCGCGTCGCGCAGCGCCGCGGCTTCGAGGCCTGCGTCGCCGTGGAGGATCTCGACCGGTGCGCCGCCGAGGGCGGCGCGCAGCTCCGCGGCGCCGGCGGAGTCGCCCACCGAGACGAGCTCCGGCCGGAAGCGCTCCACCTGCGCCGCCAGCTTCGCGACGCTCCGGCCGGCGGCCAGCGCGACCACGCGGAAGCGCTCCGGAAAGCGCGCCACGACCTCGAGGGTCTGCTCGCCGATCGAGCCGGTGCTGCCGAGGACGACCACGCGCTTCACGCCCCGTCCTCTTCGCGGCGGCCGCCGCCGACCTGCGCCGGCGTCAGGCCGAAGCGCCGCTCGCGGCGCTGGAAGCAGCGCAGCGCTTCCTCCAGCTCGGCGCGCCCGAAGTCGGGCCAGAGGCGCTCGCTGAAGTGGAGCTCCGCGTAGGCCGATTGCCAGAGCAGGAAGTTCGAGATGCGCTGCTCGCCGCCGGTGCGGATCAGCAGGTCGACGTCGGGCAGCTCCGGGTCGTCGAGGTGCGCCGCGAAGGTCTTCTCGTCGAGGGCGTCGGGGTCGACCGCGCGCAGCTCGTGCTCGCGCAGCAGGCGGCGCGCGGCGTCGACGATCTCGCCGCGCCCTCCGTAGGAGAGCGCGAAGACGAGCTGCATGCGCGTGCCGTGCACGGTGCGCTGGATCGCGTCCTCGACCGAGCGTCGCACGCCCGGCGGCAGCCGATCGCGGCGCCCGAGGGCGCGGATGCGCACGCCGTTGGCGACGGCCTCCTCGAGCTCGGAGGCGAAGTACTCCTCCGGCAGCCGCATCAGCGCCTCGACCTCGGCCTTCGGCCGGTTCCAGTTCTCGCTGGAGAAGGCGTAGAGCGTGAGCCAGGGGATGCCGATCTCGCGCGCCGCGCGCGTCACCGCGCGCACGGCCTCGACCCCGGCGCGGTGGCCCTCGCTCCGGGGCAGGCCGCGCCGCTCCGCCCACCGGCCGTTGCCGTCCATGATGACGGCGACGTGGCGCGGGAGCGCGTCCTGGCGGAGTCCGGGAGCGTCCATGGCTCAGACCTGCAGGATCTCCTGTTCCTTCTGGCCGCACATCTCGTCGATCTTCTTGACGTGGGCGGCGGTCAGCTCTTCGACCTTCTTGTCCGCGCGCACGCGGTCGTCGGCGGGCAGCGAGCCGTCCCCCTCCAGGTCCTTCAGCATGCCGAGCGCCGCGCGGCGCGCGTCGCGCACGCCGATCTTGTGCTCCTCGGCCACCTTCTTCATGTGGCGCACCAGCTCCTTGCGACGCTCCTCGGTGAGGGGCGGGATCGGGATGCGGATCAGCCGGCCGTCGTTGCTCGGCGAGAGCCCGAGGTCCGAGCTGCGGATGGCGCGCTCGATCGCCTGGAGCGAGCCCTTGTCGTAGGCGGAGACCACGATCAGGCTCGGCTCGGGGGCGGTCAGGTTGGCGAGCTGCTGGAGCGGCGTCATGGTGCCGTAGTAGTCGACCTGCAGGCCTTCGAGCAGCGACGGGTTGGCGCGCCCGGTGCGGATCTTCTGCAGCTCCACGCGCAGGCCGCGCAGCGACTTGTCCATCGCCTGGGTGGCTTCGTCGAGCACGAGCTGGACGTCTTCGTCGGCCAATCCTCCGCCCCCCTCAGTCTCCGACGCGCGTCCCGACCGACTCGCCCGCCAGGATCTTCCGGATGTTGCCGGGCACCGCCATGTCGAACACCACGATCGGCAGGTCGTTCTCGCGGCAGAGCGCGATCGCGGCCTGGTCCATGAAGGCCAGGCTCTTCTGCAGCACTTCCATGTAGTCGAGCCGCTCGTAGCGGCGCGCGTTCGGATCCTTCTGCGGGTCGGCGCTGTAGACGCCGTCGACCTTGGTGGCCTTGAGCACGACCTCCGCGTGGATCTCCGCCGCGCGCAGCGCCGCCGCCGTGTCGGTGCTGAAGTAGGGGTTGCCGGTGCCGCCGGCGAAGATCACCACGCGGCCCTTCTCCATGTGCCGCATCGCCCGCCGCCGGATGTACAGCTCGGCCACCGCGGGGATCTCGAGCGCGGAGAGCACGCGCGTGCTGAGGCCGATCTTCTCGAGGGCGTCCTGGAGCGCCAGGCCGTTGATGATGCTGGCGAGCATCCCCATGTAGTCCGCGCTGGCGCGGTCCATGCCCTCGCTCGCCGCCGACACGCCGCGGATCACGTTGCCGCCGCCGATCACGATGCCGATCTCGACGCCCAGGGCGTGGACGTCGCGGATCTCTTCGGCGATGGCGCGGATCACCGTCGGGCTGATCCCGAAGCTGCCCTCGCCGGCGAGGGCCTCGCCGGAGAGCTTCAACAGGATGCGCCGGAAGGCGGGTGTCACGCGGGGGCGGCCTCTCCCAGCTTGAAGCGCAGGAAGCCCGTCACCGAGACCGGCCCGCCGAGCGCCGCGACGGCCCCCTCGAGCAGCTTCGCGATGGTCTGGTCGGGGTCCTTCACGAAGGGCTGCTCGAGCAGACAGACCTCCGCATAGAACTTGCGGACGCGCCCTTCGACGATCTTCTCGATCACCGGGGCGGGCTTGCCCTCCTGCTCGGCCTGGCGGCGGTAGAGGACGCGCTCGCGCTCCAGCAGGTCGCCGGGGACGCCGCTGCGGTCGACGGAGACCGGGCTCGGGTCGGCGGCGGCCACGTGCATGGCCAGGTCCTTGGCGAGCGCCTGGGCCCGCTCGCCGCCGGGCGCGCCGAGCGCCACCAGCACCCCGAGCTTGCCGCCGGCGTGGACGTAGCCGCCCACCAGGCCGCCGGCCGGCGCCTCGAGCCGGCCGACGCGTTGCAGCACGATGTTCTCGCCGATCGTCGACATGGCGCCCGCGATGCGCTCGCTCACCTTCTCGCCATCGAGGCTCGCGCCGAGCAGGGCGTTCGCGTCGCCGAGCTTCTCGTCGGAGGCCGCGAGCTCCGCCAGCGCGTGGGCCAGCTTCTGGAAGTCCGGGGTCTTGGCGACGAAGTCCGTCTCGCAGCGCAGCTCGACCAGCGCGCCCTTCGAGCCCTGGAGCGCGAGCGCCACCGCGCCCTCGCTGGCCTCGCGGCCCGCGCGCTTCACGGCCTTGGCGAGCCCGCGCTCGCGGAGCAGCTCCGCGGCGCGCTCGGCGTCGCCCGCCGCGTCGGCCAGCGCCTTCTTGCAGTCCATCATGCCCGCTCCGGTTCGCTCCCGGAGGGCCTTCACCACGCCTGCACTGATCTCGGCCACACTCACTCCTGGATCTTCTGGCTGCACGCACGCGGGCGGCGATCGCCCCCCGCGCCGGGTTCATTCCTTCGGGCCCGACTCCTCGCCGGCCGGGGCCTCGACGCTCGGCTCGGCGGGCGGCGCCGCCGGACGCCGCGGGCGGCCGCCGCGATCGTGGCCGTGCCCGTGCATGCCCCCTCCCGGGCCCCCGCGCCCGCGGCGCGGCGGCTGCTTGATCTCGACCACCCGGCGCCCGCCCGCCGCGATCGCGGCCTCGCCGCGCCGCGCGTCGTCGCTCACCTCGCTCTGGATGCGCTCGTTGTGGAGCGCCGCGCCCTCGGCGCAGGCGTCGCCGACCAGGCGGCAGTAGTAGTGGAGCGCACGGATCGCGTCGTCGTTGGCCGGCACCACGAAGTCGATGCCTTCGGGGCTGCAGTTCGAGTCGACGACGGCCACCACCGGGATGCCGAGCCGGCGCGCCTCGGAGAGCGCGATGTGCTCGCAGCCCACGTCGATCACGAACAGCGCGTCGGGCAGCCGTCCCATCTCGCGGATGCCGTCGAGGGACTTCTGGTACTTCGCCACCGAGCGCGCGATGCGGGCGCGCTCCTTCTTGGAGAGCTCCGACGCCTTCTCCTCGTTGCCGAGCAGCTCGAGCTGGTCCTTGAAGTCCTCGATGCTGCGCTTCACCGTCCGGAAGTTGGTGAGCATTCCGCCGAGCCAGCGGTTGTTGACGTAGTGCTGGCCCGAGCGCTGCGCCTCGGCGGCGATCGCCGACTGGGCCTGCCGCTTGGTGCCGACGAACAGCACCTTGCCGCCCTGGGCGACGACCTCGCGCAGGAACTCCAGCCCCTCGCGCAGCCGCGCGACGGTCGCGTCGAGGTTCAGGATGTGGACGCCGTTGCGCTCGCCGAAGATGTAGGGCCGCATGCGCGGGTCCCAGCGGCGGGTCTGGTGACCGAAGTGGGCTCCCACCTCGAGCAGCCCGCGCACGCTCAGCTCGCGCGGCAGCCCCGCGACGAACGCGGCGGCATCGGCATCGGCCTGGGCGGGGCGGGAAACGGGCGACGCCGTGCCGGCGTCTCCGGTCGGTGCGACCAAGAGGCTCTCCTTCGCGGTTGTGCGTCCGCTCCGGCCGTGCTTCCCCACCCGGGCAGTCGCGGGTGCGTCCGCACCCGCTGCCCGGGACCGCAGGGGCGGTCCGGAACGTGTGAGTTGGCGGGGGGTTTAGCAGACCCGGGGGGCGAGGACTAGCTGCTCCCCCAGGGGGCTCCCGCAACGCGCGCCGAGGCCCCGAGGCCTCCCCCGTTTCCGGCCCCGTCCTCGACGCGGGGAACGGGCCCCGCGGCCGCAACGCCCCGCCGAGCGTCGCATCGGACGCTTTCTACACCCTGTTCACGATCGGCGAAGCGAGGCGCGCAACGAGCCTTGACACTCCCTGCAGCGCATGAGAGAACACCCTACAGAACGACTCTGAGCATTGTTCTCTCGGAAGCCCCACCGGGCCGATGAAATGGAGATCCCATGAAGCGAAGCCTCGCTCGTTTCCTGATCGCGGCACCCATCGCGCTGGCGCTCTTCTCGCTCGCGTCGCCCCCGCAGGCGCTCGCGCAGCCCGGACCCACCGCCCCGGACGCGCAGACGGTGAAGCTCCTGCTGGACTGCAACTCCGCCGCGAACTGCTTCGAGAGCACGACGGCGCTCACGGATTGGATCTCCGGCACGCGCCATCCGTCGGCTGCCGCTCCGCTCCTCGTCGAGATCGGTCCGGGCGAGTTCCCCGGCGGGCTCACCTGCGGGCTCGGCGGCTTCATGCTCTTCCAGTTCCAACCGCTGCCCGCCAAGCGCTTCGACTACGTCACCTTCCGCGGCGCCGGACCCGACGTCACGCGCATCGGCGTCCACGAGGACGTGTGGGTCGGCGACACCTGGGCGATCGGCGCCGACGGGTGCAACCAGCTGAACTTCGAAGCGCTGACCGCGGACGGCGGAACCTACGGCGTGTTCTGGCAGGGCACCGGCAGCTCGCGCTGGCTCGACGTGGACGCCTTCGGGCAGGTCGCCTGGTACGACTTCCTCTGCCCGGGCGGATCCCAGGGCCCGCAGCAGAAGCACTACGTGTTCTCGTCGCGCTTCGAGAGCCGCGGGGGGAACCAGGGGGCCTACGTCGCCGAGTGCGGCGAGAACTGGATCTACGGCAGCGACATCGTCGCCGTGGGCGCCAACCTGCCCGCCGGCTCGTCCCCCGCAGCGGTCGTGGTGGCGGACCAGGGCGACGTTCGCGTGTTCGGCTCCACGCTCCGCGTCGACGGGAGCGGCGCCACGAACCTGGGCGGTGGCATCGGCGTGAAGGTGGGCTTCCCCTTCAACGGCCAGGCGCCGGGGGGCGGCACGCTCCACCTGCACGGCAGCATCGTGAACGTGAGCGTCGCGGGGAGCGCCGGCGCCGACGCGACGGGTCTGCTCATGCACCCGAACGCCTCGGTTCCGATGATGGCCCACACGGCGGAGGCGGCCTTCAACCTGAACGCGGGGAGCGGAGGGGACGTCAGGCGGGTCAGCGGGCCCGACGCCGAATCGCCGTTCCAGTGGCCGGCCGGGACGGACCTCCCCAGGCCGAACTTCTCGAGCGAGGACGGTCAGGACACCTACATCGAAACCGACTGCGCCTCGAACGGGAACTGCAACGGCGCCGGCACCGAGACGCATCTCATGATCTACAACGAGGCGAGGTGCGCGACGAGCAAGTGGTTCGACTCGACCACCGGCTGCTGCCGCAACGAGCTGCTGCCCGCCTGCAAGCAGTGAGCCGGGGTCCCGAATTGTGCCAGGACCTCATCTCGGGACCACAACAGACCTCGGCCGGAGGTTGCGGCCTCAGGACGGGAGGTCGGCGAGACCTTCCGTCGTCACGAGGAGGGGCTGGTAGGCCGGGTGCATCAGGTGCCCCGGTACCCAGTTCGAGCGCAGGACCTCCTTCATCTCAGCCTCCGACAGCTCCGTCAGGAACCCCTCGGAGAACGCCACCCGGTGGTGGCAGCCCGATACGCTATCGAAGCCCACGACCGCCGCCCCGCGGGCGGCGTCCCAGGAGGGCCTCTGGAAGGAGAGCCCCGTCTCGCTCGCGAGGAATGCGGCCACGGCGCGCGCCGCCTCCAGCACGCCCGGGGCCCCGATGGCCGGCTCGGCTCTTTCCATGGGTCCGCAATCGACCGGCCGCGGGCGGCCGCTTCGTGAGCTGGATTACGCCCACGGACGCCCGGCCAGGCCCATTCTCTCGCCCACGTCTCAGGTCGTGTACTCGGCGTTCACCTTCACGTACTCGTAGCTGAGGTCGCAGGTCCAGACGGTGGCCTCGGCGCGGCCCCGAGCCAGGTCGACGACGACGTCGAGCTCGGGCTTCGCCATCGCCGCGCCGGCGCGGCGGCGGGCGGCGGGGCCGGCGGAGCGGCCGCCGCGGAAGACGGGGACGCCCGCCCAGCGCACCTCGGCGCGCGCGAGGTCGAGGTCGACGCGGCCGGCGCCGACGGTCTGGAGGATGCGTCCCCAGTTGGGGTCGCCGCCGAAGAGCGCGGTCTTCACCAGCACCGAGTTGGCGATGCGCTTGGCGGCGCGCTCGGCCTGCTCGGGCGTGCGCGCGCCGCGCACGTGGACCGTGACGAGCTTGGTGGCGCCCTCTCCGTCCCGGGCCAGCGCGCGCACCAGCTCGACGCACACCGCCTCGAGCGCGTCGGCGAAGGCGCCGGCGCCGGGGCTGCGCGCGCTGCGGAGCGGCGCGTTCCCCGCCGCGCCGTTCGCGAAGAGCAGCAGCGTGTCGCTGGTGGAGGTCTCGCCGTCGATGGTGAGCCGGTTGAAGCTCGCGTCGCAGGCGCTGCGCAAGAAGCCGCGCAGCGCCGCCGGAGTCGCCGCGGCGTCGGTGGCGAGGAAGGCCAGCATGGTGGCCATGTTCGGCTCGATCATGCCCGCGCCCTTGGCGATGCCGGCGACGGTCGCGACGCGCCCGCCGAGCCGGAAGCGCCGCACGGCCAGCTTGGGCACCGTGTCGGTGGTCATGATCGCGCGCGCGGCGCTCCGCAGTCCGGCCGCCGCGAGCTGCGCGCCGGCGGCGCGCACGCCGCGCCGGATCTTCGCCAGCGGCAGCGGCTCGCCGATCACCCCGGTCGAGGCCACCAGCATCTCGCGCGGCTCGCAGCCCACCGCGCGCGCGGCGGCTTCGGCCATCGCCTCGGCGTCGCGCAGGCCGCGGGCGCCCATCGCCACGTTCGAGCAGCCGCTGTTGGCGACCACGCCGCGGGCGCGGCCGCTCCGCACGCGCGCGCGCGAGACCGCGACGGGCGCGCCCACCACGGTCGAGCGCGTGAAGACGCCGGCGACGGCCGCCGGCCGCTCGCTCACCAGCAGCGCGAGGTCGAGGGCGCCGCTCTTCTTCACGCCGCATGCGACGCCGGCGGCGCGGAAGCCCGGAACGGCGAAGTCGTCGGCGGGGATCTCTACGGGCGACCCCGCCGCGTCACGTCGCGCCACAGCACTTCTTGTACTTCTTCCCGCTCCCGCACGGGCACGGCTCGTTGCGCCCGACGCGCGGCGCGGGCGCGCCCGGACGCGCGTCCGGCGGCGGGCCGCCGCGCGGCAGTGCGCCCGGCGGGGCGGCGGCGGGGCGCGCCAGGGGGCCGCGCGCCACCGGGGGCGGCCGCAGCGCGGCCGGCGCCGGGCGCGGCGCATCGGCGGGCCGCGGCTCCGGCAGCACGAACTTGAAGAGCGCCTCGCTCGCCTGCTGGTCGACGCGCCCCTGCATCTCCTCGAACAGCGCGAAGCCCTCGCGCTGGTACTCGATCTTCGGGTCGCGCTGGGCGTAGCCGCGCAGGTTGATGCCCTCGCGCAGGCCGTCCATCGAGTGCAGGTGGTCCTTCCACTGGCGGTCCAGGATCTGCAGGATGATGCTGCGCTCGAAGTCCGTGAAGCGCGGGTAGCCGACCTCGGCGTTCGCCTCGGCGATCGCGTCGCAGCGCGAGCGCTTCTCGTCGAGGAACGCCACCAGCCGCTCGAGCAGCCCGCGGCCGAGCGCGTCGCGGTCGCGCGCGGGCTTGCCGTCCACCAGGAACGGCGCCTGCGAGGGGCTGGTCGGCACGCCGAACTGCGCCTCCACCGCCGCCGCCAGCGAGGCGAGCTCCTCCGGCTGCGGGTCGCCCTTCTCCGGCCAGTGGGCGTCGAGCGTCGCGACCAGCACGCCCTCGGTCATGTCGAGGGCCTCGTCGTGCAGATCCTCGCGGCCGAGCAGCTCGCGGCGCCGCCCGTAGAAGGCCAGGCGCTGCTTGTTCATCACGTTGTCGTAGTCGAGCAGATGCTTGCGGATGTCGAAGTTGCGGCCTTCGACCTTCTTCTGGGCGTTCTCGATCGCCCGGTTGATCATGCGGTGCTCGATCGCCTCGCCGTCCTGGAGGCCGAGGCGCTCCATCCAGGGCTTGATGCGGTCGGAGCCGAAGATGCGCAGCAGGTCGTCCTCGAGCGACAGGAAGAACTGGCTGGAGCCCGGGTCGCCCTGGCGGCCGGAGCGGCCGCGGAGCTGGTTGTCGATGCGGCGGCTCTCGTGCCGTTCGGTGCCGAGGATGTGGAGGCCGCCGGCCGCCACCACCTGCTCGCGCTCGGCGGCGCAGATGCGCTCGAACTCCGCGAGCTTCGCCAGGTACTCGGGGTGGTTCTTGTCGCCGCCGCACTTGGCGAGGGCCAGGAACTCCGGGTTGCCGCCGAGCACGATGTCGGTGCCGCGGCCCGCCATGTTGGTCGAGATCGTGACGGCGGCGTGGCGGCCGGCCTGGGCGACCAGCTCGGCCTCGCGCTCGTGCTGCTTGGCGTTCAGCACCTCGTGGCGGATGCCGCGCTTGCCGAGCCGCGAGGAGAGCTTCTCGGAGTTCTCGATCGAGATCGTACCCACCAGGATCGGCTGGCCGGTGGCGTGGCGGGTCTTCACCTCCTCCACGATCGCGTCGAACTTCTCCTTCTCGCTCTTGTACACCACGTCCGAGAGGTCCTTGCGGATCATCGGGCGGTTGGTGGGGATCATCATCACGTCGAGGTCGTAAATGCTGGCGAACTCCGCGGCCTCGGTATCGGCGGTGCCGGTCATGCCCGCGAGCTTCTCGTACATGCGGAAGTAGTTCTGGAAGGTGATCGAGGCGAGC
>Ga0105107_10001892_pt1 | contig 13699 bp, 11 predicted proteins | sample PPLLaktember2015_6_FD_79335 | JGI IMG/M metagenome (GOLD analysis project Ga0105107, IMG submission 79335) | Freshwater sediment microbial communities from Prairie Pothole Lake near Jamestown, North Dakota, USA - PPLs Lake P8 Core (1) Depth... | ecosystem: Environmental > Aquatic > Freshwater >...
CGTCCGGGACAGCTGCTTGGGTGCTCTCGAAGCCTCTCCGGCGGCCGGCTTTCATCCTGGCGAAATTGATCACTTATGCAGTGGGTTTCCTGGTGACATGGTTCATTCTCCCGGGTGCGGTGGCCTATCTCGAATTGGCCGTCATTGCCAGGACGTATCTACCAGTGACCGGCTTCGTCGGGATGCTGGGACTGGCCTATCTCTCACTGCTCTTCTACATGACGCTGGCGATGATGCTCACCACGCTGGTCCAGGGTCGTGGTCCCGTGTTGGGGATCACGATCTTCCTGGCGTGGGGTTCTATGATCACCCCCCTTGGCGTCCTGCTGGCGGATGTCATGCCCTGGAGGCTGATCCTGGATCTCGGAAAGAATGGGGTCATTACCTCTCTGGGAAAGTTCCTGTGGCAGGGCTTCCCGCTGCCTACGGCGATCCCGATCATCGCCACGGTGCTGTGGTGCGTGCTGTTTGTTGGCATTGCCCTCTGGCGCATGAGCCGGGAAGAGTTCTAAGGCATGGAGGGCGGGTCTCGCCTGCCCGCCTCCACCCAGGACGCTGTCTTTCGTTTGTAAGGAGATCACGATGAACGCACAACCCATTTCCAACCTCAAGCGCATATCGACCAGGCTGTCAGCAGTCCTGCTGGCGCTGAGTCTGCTGCTCCTCCTTGCCTGCACAAGGCAGCCCCAGCCGGCCAGGGTCGAGGAGATCACCTTCCAGTCTGGGGAGTTCACGCTTGTTGGCGAGCTGCGCACACCTGCTAGTACCGGGCCTTTCCCGGTCGTCTTGTTCGTTCACGGCTCCGGTGACGCCAACCGCATGGGGTTCGGGGCGTACGTGCCGCTCATGGAGCGAATGCTGCGGGCCGGCTACGCGGTCTTTTCCTGGGACAAGCCGGGTAGCGGTGAATCCACAGGGCAGTTTTGCGAGCCCTACCTGAGACATCAACGCGCCCAAATCGTCCTCGATGCGATTGAGGTCGTGAAGACGCATCCCGACATCGACCCGCAGCGGATCGGCCTGTGGGGGATCAGCCAGGCCAGCTATGTGATGCCGCTCGTGCTCTCGCAGAGCGAGGATGTCGCCTTCATGATCTGCGTCTCCTGTGGAGGCATGTCCGGTCATGACGAAATGGCGTTCCAGATCGTGGCCCAATCGTTCTGCGGCGAAGCCCCTCAAGAGAAGGCGAGTGAGCTGGACCATCTTCTAGCCGAACTCGACCTCGCGCGTACTTTCGAAACGTACGAGGAGTACGTGCACTACCGGGCTGTGCTGGATGCCTTGGCGGAACTCGGATCAGTATCGATCGACGACTGGCTGGTCACATCGGAGGAAATTTGGCGGAAGAACGACCCCAACAACGAGGGCACCTGGAATCCGATTAAGGTGGTCGAACAGGTCGCAATCCCTGTGCTGGCCATCTTCGGTGAGCAAGACTCGCAGGGCGATCCCATACAGGGAGCGCACGCCTGGAGGCAGGCTCTGGAGCAGGCAGGCCATCCGTACTCCCGCGTAGAAGTCTTCTCGGGCAGCGACCACTTGCTCACTGTCACGAAGACAGGCTGCATACGAGAAACAAACAAAACGGTCGAGCAAGTTGTGCACGACCAGGGGTACACATCACCGGAAGAGTTCCTTCAGGATCCAGAGCAGACGCCGCTCAGCGCCTTGCCCTTCGTGCCGGGCTACCTGGATCTGATCGAGGAATGGCTCCAGGAATTGCGTCAATAGCCCTTCTAAGCCACTATAGATAAATTACCAATACAAAAAGCCAACCCTTGCTCTATTATAGAGAGGGTTGGCTTAGGATTAATTCCAATGGGGAGAAAGGATAAACAATTGCTTAATGGATCCCTGGTGAAACCCTGTCGAAAGTATGGCCAAAAACCAGACTTGGGATAGGTTTCTTGGGTTCTGATTTGTGATATGCTAATAACACAGTGCCAGGGCACTTTGGAGGAAAGTATGCTATGAATATCTTTCGTCAACTCCGCTGGAAATTGACCATGAGCTACACCCTGGTGACCGTAAGTGCGTTGCTGGTCATCCTGGTGGTCATGGCGGGCATCCTGTTCACCCAAATATTTGTACCTAAGGATTATTTGAATCCCGAAGGTATGATCGATGCATGGATGAATGGCCGCATGCGCAGCGATTACCCAATGTTTTGTCAAATTCTTTCTCAATCTCCAGTGGATTTAGAACTGCTCAACCAGTACTTAATGGAATCTAAGTCGGTCATTACAGATTCTGAACTTTTTCGTATCGGTGCACTACAATTTTCGGTTTCCACAACCGCTTCGATTCGTGTGGTGATCATTGGAGCAGATGGCACTTTTTTGGGTACTTCCATTAATGACCCAACATTACTTTCTGCAATTGGTGAATCCTTTGATCCTACCCTGGTTCCAGGTCTAGAGGGTCCTTATAAATCCGCGCTGGCAGGTGACACGAAACCAGGCCATTTGTACACAATACTGGAACCCAACAAGCGGTATGTATTTGCCGGCCCGGCTTTCAATCGGAACGAGGGAAGCGAAAACCAGGTCGTGGGGGTCGTGGTGATCCTTTTCGATGCGGTTCCGACCCAGGGAGATATTCCCGCCCACATCCTGAACATCCTCGGTAGAAGCCTGGTCATCTTTTTCCTGGGTGTAGGGATCATGGGAGCAATATTTGGTTCTTTTTTTGCCCATGGATTGACGAGGCGTTTCAATCGTATCTCTGCGACCACTGATTTGTGGAGCGTAGGCAATTTCTCCAGCTATATTGACGATCCCGCAGGAGACGAGATTGCCCAATTTACCCACCGTTTGGATAATATGGCGAAACAATTACAGAGTCTGCTGCGCAGGCGGCAAGATATGGCTGTCTCTGAAGAGAGAAACCGCTTGGCGCGGGACCTGCACGACAGCGCCAAGCAGCAAGCGATGGCAGCCTCTCTTGAGCTGGGCACTGCCCTCGCTTTGTTTGAACGCGATCCACAAGGGGCTAAAAGTCACCTGGTTGAAGCCGATGCGCTGGTGGATGCGGTTCGCAAAGAGCTCACTAACCTGGTCCACGAGTTGCGACCCCAGGATATTGATGGGAGGGATTTTTCTGACACCCTGAAAGAGTATGCCATTGAATGGTCCCATCGAAATGGGATCGAGCTGGATTTCAATATTGTGGGAAGCAACGAAATATCGTTGGAAACCCGGCAAACCCTGTTCCGGATCTCCCAGGAAGCCCTGGCAAATGTGGCGCGTCACAGCTCGGCTAATTGTTTGAAACTGTCCCTGGAATACGGGATGAACGACGTGACGATGTCCATTAAAGATGATGGTTGTGGTTTTGACCCGGGCGCGCCTCATGGCGGGATAGGGCTCAACTCAATGGCAGAGCGCGCCGGGGTCTTGGGCGGGAACTTGAGTGTCGAAAGCGTGCCTGGTCAGGGTACCCAGATCAAAGTCACACTGCCGGCCAAGAATGAGTATAAGGAGGCGTGATGGTTGATCCTATAGATCCAATCACGGTTATGATCGTAGATGACCACGAAATGGTTCGTAGAGGTGCATGTAGCTACCTGGAAGCACAAACCGATATCTCTGTGGTGGCGCAAGCAGGCTCGGGAGAAGAGGCGGTCAGGTTAGCGCAAGAATTCATCCCCGATGTCGTTTTGATGGACCTGGTGATGCCGGGTATCGATGGTGTTGAAGCCACCCGCCAGGTGAAGAACGCCAGCCCGCGCACACAGATCATTATCCTGACCTCATTCCACCAAGATGAATTTATCTTTCCAGCCCTGCAGGCTGGTGCGATCTCGTTCCTGCTCAAAGATGTAAAAGCCACAGAGCTTCTCGAAGCCATCCGCCGTGCGGCCCGGGGGGAGGCTACCCTGCATCCAAAGATCGCAGCACGGGTGATTAAAACCTTCCGTGATCTAGCAAATGAAGATGCGGCTCCTATCACTGCACTAACCGACCGGGAGATGGATGTGCTCAAGCTGATTGCGAAAGGTTATTCCAATGACCGGATAGCCGAACAGCTGGTGATCAGCGTAGGGACGGTCAAGGGTCATGTCAGCAACATCCTCAGCAAATTGCACCTGGTCGACCGCACGCAAGCGGCCGCGTATGCCTGGCAGGAGGGGATCGTCCACCGCGATTAAGTCGATTAATCGTGAGTATTTTTTGCGGGGTTGCCAACTTCTAATGGGATTCTGGCAACCCTGCTGCTTTTAATCCAGGAGCATATCTAGCGAGGATCAATAGAGGTGACTTGGGAGGGGGGATAGCGTACTCCCGGTATGTTTATAAACATTCCCTACGAAATCGAAAAACATCTCTTTAGCCTCGTGTGTTTGCTGTGATGATGCGCTATCCTATTTTCATAAGGATCCCTCACATGGATCCACTGCTTAGAAAGTTATGAATATATGGAGTTAGAAATGGAAAAACAAACCGTTGGATACAAAGCCAAAGCCTTTGAGCTCCGCAATCTGGCCTGCTACTTCCTGATTGTTTTTGGATTACAGGCATTAAACTACGGGCTGCTCATTACCGGCATTTTGAAAATGCCTTCGGTTGATGGGCCTGCTGCACTTCTTGAAGACCCTCGCCTCATTGTTATGACTTTAGCAGCCTGGGGTCCCATCATCGCCGCTTTCGCCGTAACCGGATTTACCGAGGGGAAACCTGGCATGCGTGCCTTGTGGGGGCGCTTCTGGAACAAAAACGTGCGCTTTAAGTGGCTGTACGTGACCTTACTGTTCCTCCCTGCGCTTGCGCTGGTTGACAACCTCGTAATTCGCCTGCTGGATGGACAGGACTATCCTATTTTCTTCTCATATGATCCCCCCTGGTCGATCCTCATTAGTTTTGCCATAGCCTTCATCTTCAATGGTATGTTTGAGGAGTTCGGTTGGCGCGGTTATGTCCTGCCGCGTTTCCAGGCAAAGTGGAATGCGCTGTCTTCTAGCCTCATCCTCGGCGTCATATGGGCTGCCTGGCATTGGGGGCAGTGGTTTGCCCCTGGATCCAATTTGTTTGAGAGAAATTTTTGGTTATGGAATCTCGGAACGATCCTTCTATCTATTATCATGACCTGGATCTTCAACAACACCAAAGGCAGTGTCCTGGCGGCATCCCTGTTCCATGCAGTTGTCAATACCGGAATCTTCGCATTCTTGCTGGATTGGCGCTACTACGTGCTCGAGCTGCTTGTGGTCATCCTGATCGTTATCATCTTCGGTCCGAAAGACCTGGTGAGGCAAAAGCCTGAGCCTGTTGGAATCCTAACTGAGGCAAAGGCTCTGTAGTTCAAGATGAAAAGTATGTTCTCTAAACCCTTGAAGAATCACAATGGACACACCTTGAAAACCAGGGCCGGGCTTTTGCACCATCCAAAATCCCTTTTATGTCACCGAACCCTGGAGGTAGAGATGGATACAAAGACATTTCCTGTTACGCGTGCAGAAACGAACAAGAGCATATCTCCCGTTCTCGTATCTGTACTCCAGCCCACCCTTTTGCTTTTCCTCTTATGGTTCCCGTTGTCATACATGCGGCAATTCCTTCATGAAGGAGGCCACGCGCTGGTAAATCTGATCTATGGGGCGAGGGTGACTTTGTTTTATGCTCACCCATTCTCCTTTGTGGGCTATGTCCGGCCCATGCTGGATTATCACAACGTTTGGGTGCATATCTCTGGAACTATGGTGGAGATCCTCGTTTCCCTTACCATTTTTGCCCTTTTGTGGAAACATCGTTCCTATTACACGCTCCCCTTCCTGATGATCTTCCCTTGGACCGGAGTCTATGATGGGATTGGTGGGATTGTGGATAAGTCTGGAGACTTTCACAACCTCGTTATCATCACGGGAATGTCTGAGAACATATTGCTTGTATTCGATATCGTGCTTGCAGTGGTGGGGATTTTCTTCTTCCTTTCGTTGTTGCCTCTACTGGGCCTAGCACCGGAAGATAAAAAGTCGCTCTTCGTACTTCCGGTAAGTATGCTTTTGTATTCCCTGGTCGGGTTAGCCATTGCTCACCTTTTCGTGCCCGGTTCTTCTGCAGATGTCCAATATCAACTGGCACATGAAATTCTCATATCCGCAAAATACAGGCCGCTCTTTAGTCTAGTCGGGGTTCTTTTATCCGTGATCTACATGACGCTCTATCGATGGATCTATAAAAAACTGCCGACAGGTTTGCGGATGGAGAAAGTAAGCCTATCTTGGAGAGACTTATCGTATCCCGGTTTGCTGTTCACGATCAGCATGATTTTGGGGATAATCGTTATCCACTAAAGGAAGCGAGCACCAGTTAATCGCAACTGGTGCTGGCTTATATTGAAAAAATCCACCCTGTATAGGGGACCCACCCCTTTCCGCAGGTCGAATAACTTATAAAGCATCTTCGCCGGCGGTAACATTAATGTCTCATATATCCTGATCCAGTAGCAACGTCCAGCGTTGAGACCCAGCCCATCCATCAACCGGAAAGCAATTTCGCAGTCTGGGTTGACTTTAACCCAGACGATACGCTTTGTAACCACATCGCACACAGCCTCCTGTATCATGGTGCCACGTCTACATCACCTGTAAGATGCTGCCTAACACCGAAGTTTTACCCATAAATTTGTCATCAGAGATAAATCCCCTACTGTCTTTTGAACTTGCTTATCCCCATCTAAAAACATGATAAGATTAAAATTAACCTTTCGTTTACAGTTCAAAACTTACTGATCACCAAAGGAAGGTTTTGGTGACAACTACCCTCATCCACACCAAAATCGGCATCCCGTCTGTTCGGTCTGTCCTCGTCCCGCGCCGGCAGCTTATCGAGCGGTTAAATGTGGGAATCCATGTAAAATTAACCCTGATATCAGCTCCAGCCGGTTATGGCAAGACCACGCTGGCAGCCGAATGGCTGAGGGGATCGCAACATTCAGTAACCTGGCTTTCACTCGACGAAGCCGATAATGACCCATCTCGATTTCTAAGTTACTTCCTGGCCACGCTGCAGATTATCGATGAGAAAGCCGGTAAAGAAACCCGGTCACTACTCCAGGCGCCTGAGCCACCCTCCCAGGATGCCTTGGTGACGACCTTGCTCAACGAACTTACCGCCATCTCTACGCCTTTCGTTCTTGCTTTGGATGATTATCAGTTCATCCAAAACCTGTCGATCCACAAGTTATTAAACGCTGTCGTGGAGCACCAACCCAGACAGATGCACCTGGTTTTGATCACCCGTGAAGACCCGCCTTTCCCACTGCCTCACCTGAGAGCGAGAGGCCAGGTCACGGAAATTCGCCAGGTCGATTTACGCTTCACTGCGAAAGAATGCGCCGAATTCCTGGAGAATGTGGCGGGGTTGAAAATTTCTAAGAGTGATATCTCTGCCCTGGAGCGTAGGACGGAAGGCTGGGCTGCCGGTTTGCAGCTTGCAGTACTTTCCATGCAGGGGCTGGATGATATGCCGCGTTTTATAGAGGAGTTTACAGGCAGCAACCGCTACGTGTTGGACTACCTGGCTCAAGAAGTGTTCGAAAGGCAATCCAGTGAAGTGCAGAGCTTCTTGTTGAAGACATCGATCCTGGAACGGTTGTGCACCTCCCTGTGTGATGCTGTCACAGAACAAAGTGGAAGCCAGCAAATGATCGAGGCGCTGGAAAACGCCAATCTTTTCATCATGCCCCTCGACCAATCCCGAACCTGGTACCGCTATCACCGCCTATTTCGCGACCTGCTTCACAACCGGATGCGCGCCCAGGGCGATGCCGGATTGATTACACTTCACCATCGGGCAAGCATCTGGTATGAAAACCACGATCTGCTCCCCGAAGCCATCCAGCATGCGCTGGCAAGCGTTGATTAGGAAAGAACTTTAAGCTTGTTCCACCGCACCAGCGGTGCCATGATCAACCGGGGTGAAGTCTTCACTCTGCTGAACTGGTACAGCCAGATCCCTGATTCAATGATCCGAGGCGATCCCGAAGCTTGCCTTGAATACAGTTGGATTTTGCTATTATCCGGGCAATTTGACCACGCCAGGGTCTATATCGCTCTTGCCGAAGGATTTGGCATAGATGATCCTTCTTTTGTGGGCCAACTTCTCAATGCTCAGGCATACCTGGAGCGCGCCCAAGGCGACCTGCACCACATGGTGACATTATCCCAGCAGGCTTTGACCGTGCTACCCAAGCAGGATTTGGATGCGCGCTGTATCGTTTCGATCAACCTGGCAATTGCCTACTGGCAGAGCGGGAAAATGGACGCTGCTGAATCAGCGGTAGCTGAGGTTTTGGAAACCGGAAGGGCAACAGGGAACCTTTACGCAGTCTCCATGGCTGTTATTTACCAGGGGATGATTTTAGCTGTGCGCGGCAAGCTGCGCGAGGCGTATGATCGTTTCCTGACCCTTTCCCAACAAGAAGAAACGCCAGCTTTTATTCGAAGCGTGGCATATCTGTATGTGAGTCATCTGGATTATGAGTGGAATCACCTGGAGCAAAGTGGTAAATATCTGCTGGAAGCGATCAAGATCAGCGAGCACATCCGGAATGATGAACTTGTTATATCCGACTGGATGATGATGGCACGCCTACAAATTGCCAACGGTAACCTGCCAGCCGCGGGCGAGGCACTGGAAAAAGCCCAGCAAAAGGCTCTGGTAGGGGAGTTTTCTGTGCCAGCCATTCCGAGAGTAGCGGCTGCCCGGGTACAGCTTGCCATCGCCAGCAATGATCTGGAAACCGCCTCTCTTTGGGCTGAGCGCCTGGTGGATGGGTTTGACTGGCATGCCTTTTATCGTTTTACCAACACCACCCAGGCTCTGTACCTGCTGGCAAAAAACCAACCCAAAGAAGCACTGGATCATTTGGAAGGGTGTCTTATGTACGCTTCCCAGGAGGGGTGGATCTATGGCATGATCGCCATCCGCTCGGTCCAGGCGCTTGCAGCGGCACAGTTGGACGCCGCCCCATCCGCAGCACTCGAATATCTGAAGGACGCCATGAAGTGGGCGAAGCCTGAAGGTTACCTGCGCACGTTCGTGGATCTGGGAAAAGGGATGGAAATGTTATTACAAGATGCCATCCGGCACCAGATCATGCCAGAGTACGCAGAAAAAATCTTGTTGGCAATGAGAGACAACTCTCAGAAATCCAGCATAGGAAAGTTGATTCTAGTTGAGCCAATCCATCCGCGCGAACATGAAGTGCTCCGTCTGATGGCTGCCGGACAATCCAACAGCCAGATTGCACAACAGCTTGTGATCAGCATTGGAACGGTAAAAACACACGTTCACAATATCTGCGGCAAGCTCGGAACTCGCAACCGAACAGAAGCCGTGGCGCGTGCTCGCGAAATTGGTCTCCTTTAAAGCGTATTCAGACTCCCCGGTCAAGCCATTCTTCAGGGATGGTTTTCTTTGATATCTAAACCCCTACTAAACCTACAATCTACCCTAAGATAGATGATTTTTCGCCTCCAGTTAGGTATGCTGTAGGAGACTTGTTCACCGGCTTAATCCATTCTGGAGGCGCAAAATGAGCGGAACACAAATTCCTCATCCAATAAAAGACCGTTGGACGTACTTGTGGTTAGTGGTCGCGACGGTGGTGGGCATTTTTTCCCAAGCGAGCGGGCAGTGGCTCATCCCCGCGACCGCCTGGGTCGGTCCGATCTTCTATCTCCGCTTCTTTCGCACCCAACGGCGGATCTGGCAGGCTTTCCTGTTGTCTGCCATCAGCTTTACTATCATCATCATCTTTAATATGCCTCCCATGCTGGGTTCATTAGCGCCAATCATAGTGCCCATCTTTGCCCTTCTCACCACTCTGCCGCTGCTCCTCGACCGCTGGTTAGCGCCGCGGCTGCCCGGTTTTACCAGCACACTGGTTTACCCGCTTGTAATTACAGGCGTATCCATTCTTAACTCCGTTTCAAGCCCCTTTGGCAGTTCCAGTGGGTTGATTTTTTCACAATACAACAATTTGGTCCTGCTCCAACTGGTCTCCCTGACCGGCATGTGGGGTCCTACCTTCCTGATCGCATGGCTGGGTCCCGTGGTCAATTGGGCTTGGGAACGCGAGTTCGCCTGGCGGAAAATACAGCAAGGTGCGCTGGTATACATCGGTGTGATGCTTCTCGTAGTGTTTTATGGCGAGGCGAGGTTGTGGTTCGCCTCCACGCCGGCGCAAACCGTGCGCGTGGCGGGCGTCTCTATGGTGGATTGGCGCGCAAATCAACCCGCCATGAGCCAGGCTTTCGAAACAGACCTGAATGCCTTTCGCCAGATGATGGAGGAGCGCTACCAGTTGTACTTCGATGCCACCATCAAGGAAGCGCGCGCCGGAGCTAAACTGATCTCCTTGCCTGAAATGGCCTTGACGGTTACGCCAGAGGATGAATCCGCCCTGGTTGCCCGCCTGGCAGAATTGGCAAAACTGGAAGAGATTTATCTGGCGGCACCCATCGCTGAAATGGTGTCTGACGCGCCTTACGCCAATAAGCTGCTCATCTTCGACCCGCAAGGCGAGATTATGCTGGAACACTTCAAATACGGCGGTGCGGGAATGGAAGGCAACCGAATCAACGGCGATGGAATCTTGCACACCGTGCAAACACCTTTCGGCGTGATCTCTGGGATCATCTGTTGGGATAGTGTGCTGCAAGGCGTTGTGACCCAGGCTGGACGCAATGGCACCGATATCTTACTCACGCCAAGTCTGCCATTTCGGGAGACCGATCCCATGTTTGCTCAAAATTCCGTGATGCGCGCCATCGAAAACGGTGTTTCGGTTATTCACGTTTCCGACGGAGGGGTTTCGATCATCACAGATCCCTATGGACGCATCCTGGCGTCCACGGACTACTATGCACAGGGTGAGCATGTAATCGTCGCTCAAGTGCCCACGCAAGGAGTTTGGACACTATACCCGTATATCGGCGATCTGTTCGGCTGGTTGGCAATGGCAGGGATGGTCGGCCTTATCCTATGGGGTGTTATACAGTCACTTCGCTCGCGGAAAACGAGAGTATTCATACCAGAATCCTCATCACAGCCTGCCCAGGCTGTATAGCATGGATAATTGGCAGGAGGACAAAATGAATAGGAATAAGATTACTTATCCACTGCAAGACCGCTGGTCAATCCTGTGGCTGATCATCGGAGGGATACTATCGCTCTTCTCCATGAGCGTGGGGAAGTGGCTCATCCCCATTACCGCCTGGCTTGGCGCCATCTTCTACATTCGCTTCTTCCGCACCCAGCGCAAAGCCTGGCTGGCATATTTGCTGATCGGCATTACCACAGCTATCACCACAGCCATTACCCTGCCTGCATGGATGAGTGCGATGGCGATGCCCGCCATCATCGGCGCAGCACTCCTCGGTCCCCTGACACTGCTCCTCGACCGCTGGCTGGCGCAGCGCCTGCCCGGCTTTGCGGGTACCCTGGTGTTCCCGCTGGCGATAACTACGATGGATCTTATCAACGTTGCCACGAATCCCATGGGCAGCATCAGCGCCACAGCTTACTCGCAGTACGACAACCTTGTCTTGCTCCAGTTGGTCTCCCTGACCGGCATTTGGGGACTATCATTCCTAGTCAGCTGGCTTGGCACTGTCGTCAACTGGGCCTGGGAGCGTCAGTTTGCCTGGAACGAGATCAAACGCGGGGCTCTGGTGTATTTCGGTATCATGTTGCTTGTCCTGGTCTATGGAGAGGCGCGGCTGTGGTTCACCCCCACACCTGCCCAAACTGTGCGGGTGGCAGGCTTCACCATGGTGGATTGGCGCGTCGAACAGGCAGAGATGACTCGGGTCTTCAAGGCTGACCGAAACGTTTTTCGCCAGAGGATGGAGGAACGCTACCAGATGTACTTCGATGCCACCATCAAAGAGGCGCGCGCCGGGGCGAAGATGATCTCCTGGCCTGAAAATGCTATGACCGTTACCCCAGAAGATGAGCCATCCCTGGTCGCCCGCCTGGGTGTACTGGCGAAACAGGAAGGCATCTATCTCATGGCTCCGATCATTGAAATGACTGACGGCTCTCCCTACGCCAACAAACTGCTTATCTTTGACCCCCTTGGTGAGATCGTACTGGAGCACTACAAATTCGGGGGAGCGGAATCAAACCGCATCACGGGCGACGGGGTACTGCATACCGTGCAGACGCCCTTTGGCGTGATTTCAGGGATCATCTGCTGGGATACTCAATATCAAGGCGTGGTAACCCAGGCTGGACGCAACGGTAGCGACATCCTGTTCACCCCCAGCATGACCTTTCGGGAGACGGATCCAATCTTTGCCTATATGTCTATTCTGCGCGCCATTGAAAACGGCGTCTCGGTCGTGCACATTTCTGACGGCGGGCTTTCGGTGGCGGTTGATCCTTTCGGGCGTACACTGGCAACGATGGATCACTACCCAAAGGGTGAGCGGTTGCTTGTCGCACAGGTCCCTACCAAGGGCGTTTGGACTCTCTACCCGATCATCGGCGACCTGTTCGGCTGGCTGGCGGTGGTGGCAACCGTTGCGCTCATCATCTGGGGTGTTGTCCAGTCTCTGCGCACGCGGAGGATGAATGCAGCAAGCGCGGAGACCCAGACGCCACATAAGCAGGATGTCTGAGAAACGCCAACCGTACGTAGAAGGTTACCGGGCTTTCTCACGTGTGACTTCACATAGAAAGCCCCGGTCTTCAATCAGACAGAGGATCGTATGCTAGCGGTGGAAATCATCGTCATTGGAAGGATTGACGAAGAGTGGTATGAGTGGCTGGGTGGGTTGATTGTGACTCATTCCGGATCAAATCAGACCGTTCTCACCGGCATTCTATCAGACCAGGCGGCTGTTTATGGAGTCATTTCCCGCTTGCGTGACCTGGGTATTCAATTATCCGGTGTGAGCGTCAAGAACATTGAAACCGATACCGAATAACTTGCAAACCTGAATGGGAAGAAAATTCAGTATCTTCATCCTAGATCGCCCAGCCATAGCCGGGCGATCTCCCCTTTCACTTCGCACGCATCTGCTCCACGATAGTGCGAATGGCATCGATTATCACGTCTGGCTGTTCCAATTGGATGCTGTGACCGCTCTTTTCCGCTACGATATAGGCGCCCTGCGAGGTTTCCGTCGCCAGCTTCTTCATTTCATCCAGCCAGATTCGATCAGCCTGCAAAGCGATATCCTCAGTAGAGTTTACCCCCTGGGATTGTTCGGTCTTCCCATGTCCGATCACGATTAAGGGTACATCCGGCAGCGGCTCCGCGGATATGAACAATGCCTCCCGATGTTCCTCTATAGGGATGTTAGCTTTCACATAAGCCCAATAGCGGGAATTCCAATCAAGTCCGTAAGCCACTTCCCTCAAATCTGGCGGCAAACTTTCAAAAATAGGCAAAGTCCGTAATACCCCAAACCAATTCAAAAGGCGGAGTACACCGGGAATGGAAAAGGCATAGCTGCCTTGCCCGGTCATTTTGTTCGCCTTCACATATTCGGGAGGCTGCTTGGACTCGATACCCCGCGTGCGGGTATCGACCATCACCATCCCCACCACATCCTGGGGGTACAGGCTGGCGTACACCTGCATCACCGCCCCGCCGAGTGAATGACCTACAAGCACATACGGACCCGGAACACCCGCATTCTGAAGCATGGTGTGAACATCCTGCGCTTCTTCCTGGTAGGTCTGGC